>Ga0310120_10000085_pt1 | contig 68329 bp, 53 predicted proteins | sample CB27_AW_983_MG_FD_203506 | JGI IMG/M metagenome (GOLD analysis project Ga0310120, IMG submission 203506) | Marine microbial communities from Western Arctic Ocean, Canada - CB27_AW_983 | ecosystem: Environmental > Aquatic > Marine > Oceanic | place: Canada: Western Arctic Ocean | collected...
GGCACAAGGAGAGCGGAGCCATCTCCTCTCCACTGGGTCGCTGGATCTGCGATGCGATGGCGGAAGCCACCGGTGTCTCCGCAGCCTTCCACAATCATGGAGGAATCCGTGATGACTTGCCTTCTGGAGAAGTGCTGTACCGCGATCTTTTCGAGATCTCGCCCTTTGGGAATCGCGTGACGGTGGTGACCTTGACCGGCAAGCAATTGAAGCAACTGGTGGTCAAGTCGCTCACCACCGAGGGAAGAGGAGTCGACTTCCACGGAGTTCGGGTGCAGGTGGCGGAGGCGGACGGCGGCCCGGTCGAGGTGGACCAGATCCTTCTTCAAGGTGCCCTCATTGCGGATGAACAGAAATTCCGCATCGCCACCAACGACTACCTTGCCAGCGGCGGGGATGGTTGGGATCTGCTGGCGGCCGCTCCCCAGGAGGATGGTGGATTGTCGGTGCTGGAAGCGACCAAGCGGGCGCTGGAGCAAGCGGACTCCGCCGATCGGATCTATGCCTCCATCGATGAGGGTGTTTACTTTTCTTCATCGGACGATGGAGGAGGGGGGGCCCACTGGCTCGATCGTGCCCGCAGCCTGCTGGGCCTGCTGGTTCTGGTCGCACTCTGTTGGGCGATTTCCACCCGTCGCAAGGAAGTTCGCTGGCGCACGGTGTACTGGGGGGTCGGATTGCAGCTGCTGCTGGCATTGGTGATCCTGCGAACCGATTGGGGCACTTCCTTCACTTCCGGAGCCAAGGAGATCTTCCAGGGGATCCTCGATTTCTCCCAGGTCGGGACCGGCATGGTCTTCGGCACCTTGTCGGCGGCGACCGGTGTTGGATTCCAGCTGTGGATCGTCTTACTCGGGACCATCATCTTCGTCTCGGCATTGATGGCGATCTTTTATCACATCGGATTGCTGCAGGTGGTCGTGTGGATGATCGCTCGTTTGATGCAAATGACGATGAAGACCAGCGGTCCAGAATCTCTCGCCGCCGCGGCCAACATCTTCGCCGGGCAGACGGAGGCGCCACTGGTGATTCGCCCCTATCTCAAAACTATGACCAACTCCGAGGTGATGGCACTGATGACTGGAGGCATGGCGACCGTGGCGGGGAGCGTATTTGCCGCCTATGTCAGTCTTGGAATCGACGCGGGTCACCTGCTGGCGGCCAGTTTCATGTCGGCTCCTGCCGCCTTGGTGGCGGCCAAGTTGATGGTCCCCGAGAAGAAAGATCTAGGTAACCCCACTGCGGCCAAGTTGGAAATCAACCGCACCGACTCCAATCTTCTCGATGCTGCGTGTCGAGGAACCAGTGAAGGCTTGATCCTGGCACTCAATGTCATTGCGATGTTGATCGCGTTCGTCGCCATCGTGGCGCTGGCCAATGCGTCGCTCGCCTGGTTGACCCAGCACATCGCTTACTGGGCACTCTCCTTGGCAGATCTGTGGCAGCAGGGAGGAGATGACGCCGTGCTGGCAGATTCACCCTACTTCAACCTGCAAGACGTCTTCGGCTGGATCTTTTTTCCCTTTGCCTGGTTGCTGGGGGTCGACTTCAAAGATGTGCCAGCGGTCGCCTCGCTGATTGGAATGAAGACGGTGCTCAACGAGTTCGTGGCCTTTATCGAACTCTCCGGGGTCGACACCCTCAGCGAGCGCTCACGGGCCATCACTACATATGCGCTCTGTGGCTTCGCTAACTTTGCCAGCGTGGCGATCCAGATCGGTGGGATCTCTTCGCTCGAGCCTTCCTTGCGACCGCGACTCTCCTCTTTGGGATTGCGAGCTCTGGTGGGTGGCACCGTAGCGGCGCTGATGACCGGTTGCGTTGCCGGAATCGTCATGCCGTGACGGAACGATTCGATGTCGAGGCGGCTAGTCGATGGATTCGCGATCAGTGGCGTGAACTGGCGCGCGATGTCCAGCAGGACCTGTCCGAGGTGATCCCCGATGTGGGTGTTGTGCTCGGTTCTGGTATTCAGTTTCCCGCCGATGGGTGGACCGAATATTGCCGCATCACCGTCCGCGACATTCCCGGGATGCCATCTCCTTCGGTGGCCGGGCATGGGGGTGAGTGGATCCTCGGCGAGGTCGGAGGATCCACGATACTTCTGCTCGGTGGCCGGGTTCATCTGTATGAGGGATACGATGTGGAAGAGGTGGTGCGGGGAATTCGCGTACTCGCAGCTCTCGGTGCCAGAGGATTGATCCTGACCAATGCCGCCGGTGGGGTCCGTGAGGGCTGGAGTCCCGGAGAAGTGGTCTCCATCGAGGATCATATCAATCTGCAGGGGGTGACTCCGAGGGTCGGAATCGAAGCCTCCTCGATGATCGGCCAGCAGACCGGTCTCTTCGATCAGGACTGGATCGATCGAACCGAACTGCGGTACCGCAAAGATTCCAATGCTGGAGCGACCGGTGGCTTTCCCCGGGGAAATTACGCAGGTCTGACTGGACCCACCTACGAGACCCCTGCGGAGGTGCGGATGCTACGCAAGCTCGGGGCAGACCTGGTCGGCATGTCGACGATCCAGGAGGCGATGGTGGCGGTGGATTGTCGCCTCCGTGTGCAGGGATTTTCGCTGGTGACCAACCTGGCCGCGGGGATGTCGGGGCAGCCACTGAGCCATGAAGAGGTGATGGAAACGGGGCGCCGCTCCCGCGGACGATTGTTGAGGATCGTAGATGCGGCCATCTCTACGCTGGACCCCGATCCGCAGCAGGTCAAACCGGAGTAATTCCTCGTCTCAGTCGATGCTCAGTAGTGCATCCAGTGCGACCTCGACACAGCGATCTTCCAGTGCCGGTTTTTCCGCTACCGGGACAAATTCATCGTGTTGTCGACGGCCGAATACGGTGCATACGCACCCCGCTCTCCATCCCTTCACCGAGGCGAGGGTGAAGAGGGCCGATGCCTCCATCTCCATGTTGGCGACACCGATGCGGGCCAACTCCTCGATCACCTCGGGGTGGCGTGGCGAAAATCCATTCACTTCTCGCCCCTGTGCGCCGTAGAAACCGGGTGCGGTGGCGGTGATTCCGAGGTGCACCGGGTAGTCCTTCTTGCGCGCCTGCTGCAGTAATGCCTGGATCACATCCGGATGAGAGACGCTGGGGTAGCCCTCGGGAACGAAAGTGGTGGAGGTATTCTCCATCCGTACCGCCCCCCAGCTGACCACCAGATCGCCCAGCTGAATCTTCGGGTCGAGACCGCCACAGGAGCCTGCTCGGATCAGTACCGGGTCCTCGACGATGGCGGCCAGTTCCACCATGGCGATCTCGATGTTGCTGGCGCCGATGCCGGTCGCCATCAGGGTCACCCGTTCACCACGCCATTCTCCGGTGATGGTCAGGTACTCACGACAACTCCATTCGCCTTCGATGCGATCGAGTCGACCTGCGCTGCGCCGTACTCGCTCTGGATCGCCAGCAAGAAGGATCTTGTTGGCTACATCTCCTCGGGAGAGACCGATATGGTACTGACGATCGGTGTCGTCATGGTGTTGAGACATCTGTTCCTCCAGTGCTCGAGGGTGTGTTACCAAGATAAGCAAATCGAATCAATTCATCACCCATAAGCCCATATTCATCCAGATCCTAGACGATGGAACTGAAGAAGGAGGCGTGATATCTTGAGAGTGCCTGGAAGGTGGCTTCCTGGGCCCGTACTCCGATCCAGTCCTGATCGCGAGTCTCATTCGTTAAGAGAGCACCCGCCAAGGGTGCCATGGAGGAATCATGATCTACCAAAATCGTCCATCCAGAGGTTCATCGGCTCTTCTGTGGATCACCATGGTGTGCGGCATCTTTTCCTTCGCCGCGCTGGATGCGTCGAGCGCTCCCGATTCCAAAGAGATCAAGAAACTGGCCAAGAGCTTTCGCAAGGCGATCCAGGGTGAGAACACCGATAACGCCATCGATATCGTCCGGCAGATCGCTGCGTACGGTACCGAGGATTCGGTCGAGACCCTGTACGATCTGGGCTTCAAGGATGGACGGAATCCAACGGTCTACAGCACCATCTGTGAGGAACTCTCACGCATGGATGGTTGCGTCGATTTCATCTCCGAACGCTACACTAAACTGCGCAGCAAAAGTGATTTCCGCGAGCGCGTCTACCTGACCGACATCCTCTCCTTCCCCACCAACAAGCGCGGGAAGATCAATGACGACATCATGAAACTGGGCAAGAGGATCCAGGATATCGAGAATGACGGATTGCCTCCCGGTGCCGATCCAGGAATCCCTGACCGGCTGAAGCAGCAGCAAGAGGCACTGAAGAAGCAATTGCAGCGGCTGCGGGGGATCGACAATGACGACGCCTTGAAACTGCTGTGCTCCTTCCTCGAAGACAAGTCGCCCTTTGTCCAGGGGGCTGCGGTGGAAGGTTTTCGCAAGAGCCAGAGCGCCATCGGCGTCGAACCGATGATCTTGCTGCTCGAGAAACTGGTCAAGAAACGCAAGGATGTGCTGTACCACCAGGTGCGAGATTCACTGTGGGAGTTGACCGGACAGGACTTCGATCTGATCGAGGAGTGGCACTCGTGGTGGGAGCCGCGCCAGGACACCTTTGACCCGATGGAGGAGACCCACGACGGAAAGACCGGAGTCAAGCGCAAGCGCCGTGGAAATGATCCCGAATTCTGGGGCGTTCCTGTCGAATCAAAGAACATCGTCTTCGTCATCGATACCTCCGGTTCGATGCGGTATGTCCACAAGGATGATATTCCTGGCCTCGGTCGAGGCGATGGCTCGGATGGAGGAGGTTCCTCCGGTGGTGGCCAGATGACCCAGGAACAGATTCGCCTCGCCAAGTTCTGGTCCCGGATGGAGATGGCCAAGCGAGAATTGCGCAAGGTACTGAAGAAGATGTCCAAGGATGCCGCCTTCAATTGCGTTCGCTTTGACACGACCGTCAGCAAGTTCAAGAAGAAGGCGACTCCCGCCAGCACCGGCAACAAGAAGTCGGCGTTGAAGTGGGTCGATGGAATCAAGCACAACGGCAATACCAACACCCTGGATGCACTGGTCGAGGCGTTCATGCAGGATCCACGAACCAACACGATATTCTTCCTCTCCGATGGACTTCCATCGAAGGATGGCAAGGTGAAGGACCCGACCAGTCCGATTCTCGACAAGGTTTTCGAGTTGAACCGGTTCCGCAAGATCAAGATCCATTGTTTTGGTTTTCACCCCTTCACCCAGGGGGGGCAACAGATGGGGGATCTGGCCCAGGCCAACAGTTGGTTGAAAAGGCTGGCTGAGGAGACTGGCGGGACCTACACCGACATGAAGGTGGATAACAAGTTGAATCCCGATAATCCCGGAGACTGACCCTTTTCTAACGGTTCACCATCGACAAGCCCCTGCTACGGAGAGTCCGTAGCAGGGGCTTTTTCGTCGCTATCTCGTACGGTACGAGAAGCACCATTCGAGACGCACGGTATTGTAGGTGCAATGCTAGTCGCGGATGATCCGGATCATCGCCCAGTTGGCGCGGTCGAGGATGTGATGTCCCGGACCCAGGTCGACCATCAGGGTGAACTTCTTCGCCCCCTTCAGGTCGATCCTGAAATCGACGCCAGGATCCTTCCAGGAGAGGGTGCCGGCATCGAACTTCTTCTCTCCATCGACCAGGATGGAGAAGTCGGCACAGCCGATCCCCGGCTCTTCATCGGGCGGACGACTGCTGGCGTCGATCCCGGCGATCCCGACCAGGGTTCGATCCCCGTCTTCGACCGTAAAGGTGAGGTAACTGCGGGAATGGACGCCGATTCCGGAAGCAAATTGCCGGGCCCCGATCTGTAGCGGCTGTCCCAGCACATTGAGATCTTTCCTCCAGGTCCAGGGGAACCAGTCCGATTGGGGAAGACCTTCATCGACTTTCAGCGGTCGCCGCTGGGTCAGGGGGATGATCCGCTCCAGTTCAAAATGGATCTGCATCACCTGAGAGATCGGGATGGCGAGTTCCTGCCGATCGGACTGACGTAGTCTCAGAGAACTCGGATCCAGTTGGAGCAGGGCGCCGTAGATCTCGCTTCCTTCGACCGTCTGCACTCGCACCGGCAACTCCTTGTCGGTCGGTGGTGGGCGATCTGTCGGAATCTCGACCAGTCGGAAGGCGAACAATTTGGACCAAGGGATGGTCAGGGGCCCCAGAGAAGGATCATCAAAGAGCACCCCTTCGACCAGCAGTGACTCGAGGATCCCGGTCAGTAGCGCCCCGTCCCGGGTCAGTAACTGGTCAGAATCGGCGATCGGATCGGGGAAGGGAGTCGCAGGAGATTGGTGGGTCCGGTATTCCGCCAGGTCTTCCAGGGAGATCCTCATCGGTGCCGGCAGCGACGGGCTTTGCCACTCGATCGTTTCTCCACTCGGATCGCCGTCTCGCTTCAGATCTCCCCGCCAGAGGGTTCCATTGCGCAGCAGGATCTGCTCCCTGGGTTGCCGTTGGAGCGGGTGAGAGGGGAATCGAATCGACAGGATGTCGCGCATCTCCACCGTACTTCCGGCCACTTCGATGCGCGGGAGATCGCCAGTGAAGGTCGGCTGAGGAGCTTTGATCTCGCCCAGGACCGTCTCGATGACCACATCGATCCCAGCCACATCGATCCCAGCCACATCGGATGTCCGTGAATCGGACCGATGGGAACTTGTATTGCGTGGCTCTGGACTATTTGGTTTCAGCTGGTTTGGTTTCAGCTGGTTTGGATTCAGCTGGCTTGGTTCCGAGAATGGTGAGGTTTCCGCAGATCCGTGGAGACCGGAATGGGGGAGGATCAGGCCAAGTGCCAGCAACAGTTTCCTGGCTGTGGCCCAATTCGATCTGGTTACGATTTTCATCGACTCCCTTCCCGAGGATGTGATGTCTTGTCCCGAGGATGTCTTGAAACTCAAAGGTGGGACCGTGGTCTCCATGATGGTGTCCGATTCGCAACAACGCAACGCACGCTTCTTGACCGACCCGCTTTGCTCACCTATTCTCCGGAGAGGTACATGCCGTGAGATCATAAGGGGGAACTTTGGCACGTAGAGATGAATCGAGCATGTTCGAATTGCTCCGTGAGCAGAGGAATTTACCCCCATCGCGGGAGCCCTCTGGTTCAGAGCCCTCTGGTTCAGAGCCCTCTGGTTCAGAGCCGACGGGATCTGCCTCGGGATCTGCCCAATCCTCTTCGACATCCAAGGCCTCTTCGACATCCAAGGCCTCTTCGGCATCCAAGGATCCTGCAGCACCCCGTGCTTCGGGTTCTCGAAAACGGGTCAGTCTCGATGATCGGGCCAAGCAGCTTTCCGAAACTCGTCAATTGCCAGAGATCCCGACGGCGAGTTCCTCCGGAGACTATGACCCTTTGCCGCCGGCAAGAGACACCTTTTTGACAGGAACCGTCGAGATCCGCAGTGCCACCCTGCTGGTTTTCGGGATCGCCGCTCTGTTATTGATGGCGCTCTCATACATGGCCGGTAACAGCACTGCTCCGGTGCAAGAACCCGCCGGAATCGCAGAGATGGACAGAACACCCCTGAGCGATGGTTCCAACTGGCCGTTGCTCGATCCGCAACCGGGAGATCGTCCGGCCATCCGGAACATCGTCCAGCAGGCGGTCGCTCCCAGTGGCACCGACCCGGCAGTCGATGCGAATGTGGTCCCTGCAGTGGCTTCGGATCCGGAGTTGGTGATGGTGCCGCCGCAGCAAAGTCTTTATGCGGTGTGGATTGGACAGCACCTCAGCAAGGACCCGGCGGTGATCGACAAACTGGTTCAGTATGTGGACTCCGGATTGACCTCGGCGAGAGCACGAGTTCGTATCAGCGAATCGGGCGCCGGGAAGCGATTCTTCAGCGTCTTCGTCGGGCCTTTTGAAAATCTCGACGCCGCTCGATCTGCGCTGCGAGAAATCCAGGTACTTCGACCACACCAGGGTGTCCGATTCCGCGATGCTTTCCCGACCAAGATGGTGTTCACCTCGGATGAACTCCAGAAATTCAAGACGGGTTACTGATCCTTGTCTCGCTTCGTACCACAGTGCTACCCCTGCGCTCTTCGAAGAGCACTCTGTACTGCAGAACGCATCAGTGATGATGATTGGCTGCAGCAGAAAGTGGTCGATGAATCGATGAGAATCCTCCACGAATCGGAAACGGGCCAGTCTCCTGCCGAGATGGTCGGGGGCCTGCTGAAAAGGGTCCATTCGGTGCTGGGGTCGGGTGACCCGTGGAGAGAACTCCGGGAACGCTGGTCTGCCGAGATGCTGGAGGCGTTGCCCGGGATGCGCCAGCAGGTAGCGGAGTCGCCAGATCCCCTGGGGCGGGCACTCCTGCTCTCTGCACGCTGTAACGTTTTCGCCAATGAGATCCTCCAGTCGAAGGCGATCCGGGAAGATCTGAGGAAATTGGGGATGCGAGCTGGCGACGTGGCAGATACCGAATTTGTCCACGATGAGCGCAATGCGCTCGATCAGATCGTCTCCGGAGCCTCCAGGCTGTTGTTCCTTCATGATACTGCGCCTGAATTGGCGGCAGATCTGGTCCTGCTGGAGCAGTTGAAAAAGACTCGCACCGGGCTGCAAATCACCAGCGTCGTCTGTGAGTCTCCGATGCTGCTGAAAGCGTGTCAGGAAGACGCTGATCGAGTCGATCTGGTCGGAGAGAACGGTGCGGATGACCTCTTTACCTCGCCTGGAGAAAGTCTGGGTTTGCTGCGGGACGAAGTGAGTGAACCGCTACGAAAACTGATGGATCAGGCCGATGTGATCATCGCCAAGGGGTCTTCCCATCACCAAACTCTGGCTTCCAGCGGATTGCCGGTCTTTTTCCTGATCAGAGCCAAGTGCCCCGTCACCGCGGCGGCTCAGAGTTGCCGGATCGGCGAACTGCTATTGATCCGCTCCGACTGACTTGAGGGAATCAACGAAACGGGCCCCTCGACCTCATCTGGGACATCACCTGTGCCTACCTGAGGATTCGTCCTCCGAGATGGGTGGGCTGCGTTGACACGCAGTGCCTCTCCACATAGGATCAACCGTCTCTTGGTGGCCTACATCGTTATTCGTGGTGCCAGGAAATCTTCGGATCTGAAACGATACTAACCATCGACCGATGGATCGGGAGTTTCGGACCGAGTGGGTGTCGAAATACACCTGCAAGGAAGGGGAAGGAGGATCACCATCCAATACGCAGTCGAAAACGCAGTTCAGATCAAATCTGCATCTATGAATGCCGCACAAATGAAAGACCCATCGACTACGGATATCTCAATATCTGTTGCGCTGGATTCGAGAGAAGACTCGAACAGTATCGATAGCAAGACGATGAAGTCCTCCGTTTCGATTCTCGGATCCCTGGTCAGATGTTCCTTCGGAGTTGTTTCCCTGCTGCTGGTGATCGGAACTTCGATCCACGCTCAGGACGATCCGGTAAGGGGGCAGCCGACTCTTCAACCCTGGATGGGTGAAGTGACGGGGAGTGTGGTCAATATCAGAACCGGTCCTTCTACCAATCACCTTGCCTTCTTCCAGTTGCGTGGAGGGATACCCCTCATCGCATTGGGTGGTCAAGGAGATTGGGTCGAGGTAGCGGTACCGGCCGATCGGCCGGTCTGGGTACATGGTGATTATTTGGCGTCGGATGGGGATTCGCTCCGTATCACAGGCAGTCGTGTGAGACTTCGTGCTTCTGCCGGCACAAAACATGCGCCGCTCGGTCTGACCGAGCCGGGGCAAAGATTGATGCCCACCGGCAAAACCGATGCAAACGGAGACTGGGTCGAAGTTTTTGCGCCTCTCAATGCGCATGCTTGGATTCACGGAGACTATATCCGTCGTAGTCAGACAGAGGTCCAATCGCTGCACCTATCGAGGCAGCATCAGCAACTTCGAAGTATGGGAAACAATGTAGCCGGAGGATCGGTCAAGCCTGTCGGGAACCAAACCGATGCGGAACCGAGAGCCGGAGGAGATGCAGAACAGGGTGCAGGTCAAACAGCACCCGAGGATGTTCTGGATCCAAACACGGTCAAGATTCCTGCGTTCGAGTCGGCGAAGTTAAAGAAATTGTTCGAAGAATTTCGCACGGAAACGCAAAAGAACCCCGTTCAATGGAACTTCCGTTCGTTGCTGGATCAGATGGAAATCATCAAGAATTCCAGTGAAGATATCGGAGAGATCGAGGTGGTCCGAGATCTTTCGAGGACCATTCAGGAACACTTCATGCCATTACATCGCCGCCTGGTGGATATCCAGCGGCAACAGGAGAAGGCCAAGACCGAGCGAGAGCTCGCCAAGGCCAAAGAGAACGAAATTTTGCGAAGGACGGGACATCGCAGCACAAACCCTGGAGTCAAGTATCAGGCGGTAGGCTGGGTCGTTCCCCTCGGGAAACACCGGGACGTCGAGGCGACACACAAGTTGATGAAGGGGAATCAACTCCTCTTCTATCTTGACGGCGGCAAAATGAAACTTGATCCATACGTGAATAAAAGAGTTGGAATCGTCGGGACTGTTGAAGAACAGGATCCCAGTACAGGAGCCCGGCTCATACGAATCCGTAGTATCGAGGTTTTGTCGCAGTAGCCCCTCGGGGCCGCCTTCCTCTGGTCTTTCCCCTGCAGCGCCTTCTGCGGGAGGAATGGATTGTATAATTTAGTTTCACTGGCTCCGGTCCTGTTACAGGCAGAAGCCAATACCAATGCGATGTACATCTCAGTGGGGCTAGTCCTGGCTGCGATGGTAGTGATCGCCATCATGACCCAAAAATCTCAAGCTCGCATACGCGAAGAGCGCCGAGTCTTGCTCGATGAAGCGCGGTCGGAGGCGGACAGGATCCGCAAGGACACCCGCGAGGAGACCCAGGATTGGGTCAAGCACCAGCGTAGCGATGTCCTCCGACAGCAACGTGATCTGCGGGATGAGACCAAGGAGTCCGAAAGTCAGCTGGGCAAGCGCGAGGATGGTCTGGAGCGCCGGATGGCTCTCCTGACCAAGAAGGAAACGGGTCTCCAATCCGAGGAAACCAATCTCACCAACAGACAGCAACGGATCAGCACCAGAGAAGAAGAACTGGATGAGGTCCTCGATCAGGAACGTGAGAACCTCGAGCGAATCGCTGACATGACTCGAGAGGAAGCTCGCACCTCTCTGGTGGAAAAGATGGAGCGAGAAGTCGAACATGAAGGCGATATCCTCATCCAGAGGATGGTGGAGCGGGTCAAGGAAACAGCAGACTCCAAGGCGAGAGACATTCTCGCCTCCACGCTTCAGCGAATCTCATCCGGATACTGTCAAGAGTCCACCGTCACCAGTGTTGAGATCGCATCCGACGACATGAAAGGTCGGGTCATCGGCCGTGAGGGTCGCAACATTCGTGCCTTCGAAAAGGCCACTGGAGTCGACGTGATCGTCGATGACAGTCCTGGAGTGATCACTCTCTCCTGCTTCGATCCGATACGACGAGAGATGGGGGGGCGTGCACTCAACAAACTCTTGGCGGATGGTCGAATTCACCCCAGCCGTATCGAAGAGGTGGTGGCGGAAGCGAAGAAGTCACTCAACGAAGAGATTCAGAAGACCGGTGTTCAGGTCTCCTATGACCTCGATCTTCCCGGTGTGCATCCCAAACTCGTGACGATGTTGGGACGACTCAAGTACCGGACCTCTTACGGCCAGAACATGCTCTCCCATTCAGTGGAGTGTGCGCAGATCTGCGGGATGATCGCTGCCGAGTTCGGTCTCGACCAGGATCTGGCAAAGCGCTGTGGGCTATTTCACGACATCGGTAAGGCGGTCGATCACCAGTACGAGGGTGGGCATCCTGAAATCGGAGCGACCATTCTCAAGAGGTTCGATGAGCCGAAGGAAGTCGTCAACTCTGCCGCCAGTCACCATAACGATGTTCCGCAAGAGAGCCTCTATGCAGTATTGGTTCAGGCGGCGGATTCGGTCAGTGGTAGCCGTCCAGGAGCGAGAGGGGAATCCCTCGATCGATATGTCGAACGGCTGGAGAAGTTGGAGGGACTGGTCAACTCGTTTGCGGGTGTCTCCAACGCCCAGGCGATTCAAGCGGGCCGTGAGGTGCGAGTGTTCGTCAATGCGCACAAGGTCAACGACAAGAAGGCGGTCCGATTGGCTCACGAAGTGGCCAAGCAGATCGAAGACCAGTTGACCTACCCTGGGGAGATCAAGATTACACTGATTCGGGAAACCAGAGTGGTTGAGTATGCCCGCTGATGGTTCCGACATTCGAATCTTGCTGATCGGTGACATCGTCGGCAAGCCAGGCAGGAAGATTGTCCAAGGAATGCTGCCAGGCCTGCGGGAGTCCCTCGATCTCGATCTGGTCATCGCCAATGCCGAGAATTCTGCAGCGGGATCAGGGATTACTCCCAAGATCTTTGCCGACCTTCGAAGCGCAGGGGTCGACCTGATGACCCTCGGGGATCATGCGTGGAAACGCAGGGACAACCTCGAAGTGTTGGAGAAGGAACCACTCTGCCTGCGTCCTCACAATTACCCTGACGAGGCTCTGGGCACCGGATGGTCAGTGGTGGAGACCGCCGATGGAGTTCAGGTGGCTCACGTCATCGTTCTGGGACGAGTCTTCATGGACTTGGTCTCTTGTCCATTCCGCACCGTCGATGCCGTTCTGAAGGAAATCCCCGAAGAGGTGAAGATCCGCATCGTCGAATTCCACGCAGAGGCGACCAGCGAGAAGCAGGCTGCCGGATGGCATTTCGATGGTCGTGTCACAGCAGTGGTCGGTACTCACACTCATGTCCTGACTGCCGATGCGAGGATCCTCCCGGGAGGAACCGGATATCTCACCGATATGGGAATGACTGGACCCTACGATGGAGTCATCGGACGTGATGCGAAGCCGGTACTGCACAAGTTTCTGACCTCGATGCATGCTCCATTCACGGTGGCCGAAAAAAATGCTCATCTCTGCGGCGTGTTGCTCACGGTCGATCCCTCCTCGGGAAAACCGACATCATTCCGCAGCGTCGATATTGCCGAAACGGCGGATGGCTCCTTCTGCCACGATGTCGTTGAGGGGCCCAATTTGACCACCTAGCCAGGTTCTCCTCCTGGCCATCTCGATTCCTGATATCATCGCTGGATGTACTTGGAGGTGATGTGCGCGTACTGGTACAGCGAGTTTTGGAAGCACGGGTCGATGTGGATGGGCAAACGGTCGGTTCCGTCGATACCGGGCTGTTACTGCTGGTCGGCCTGGGCGCTGGAGATGGTCCGATGGAGATCGATTGGATGGCCCGCAAGGTCGCTGGGCTTCGGATCTTTTCCGATGCCGAGGGGCAGATGAATCTCGATCTTACCCAGGTCGAGGGGGGCATCCTGGCAGTCAGTCAATTCACTCTGTATGGAGATTGTCGAAAAGGGCGTCGTCCCTCCTTCATCGACGCTCTGGAACCTGGACAGGCGGAACCGTTGTTCGAGCAGTTTGTCGAGAACCTTCGTCAGTTGGGCATTTCCCGAGTGGATACGGGACGCTTCGGAGCTGACATGAAAGTGCACCTGGTCAACGATGGGCCGGTCACCTTCTGGATCGAACGTGAGGCGGTCAGTTGAGGGACGGATTTACAGATCATTACCTGATTCTCGGTGTCGATCCTGATTGCAGGGAAGAAGAGATCCGCAAGGCTTTTCGTAAACGCTTGCTGGAGATCCACCCGGACAAGACAGAACATCCGAAGGATCCGGATGAGATGCGTGCGCTACTACTGGCGTTCGAGGTTCTCTCCGATAACGATCGGCGCGATTCTTACGACAACATGTGGAAGATCGTAGCCGGAAAGGATCCGGAATTCTCTTCGATCCCTCATGTCACGGAAAGTGGTAGGCCAGCGGCGCGCGTGCGATCTGTTTTCTATCTGTTGCTGGAACAGCGCAACGAAGAAGCGCTCGAGCGATTGGCGGAACTGGAACCTGGAAGTCGCTTACTGCTGAGGAATCACCTCGATTCTGGCGAGTTCGTCGATGCGTGCTTCCTGCTGGGGGAGATCGATGAAGGACGCAAGAACTGGAATGGTGCACTGGAGTGGTTCGAGGAATTGATTCGAGTCGAGCAGACCCGGAATGCCAAACGGCCCTGTTACTCTGAAGCCCTGGAACGAGCCAAGAAGTTGCTGTTAAAGCGCACGACGGGACGTCTTGATCCCCGAGTTGGTCTGGAATATCTGCGTCGAGCAGAGATCCTTGGACTCGATCGGGCCGGTCATGCGGAGGTCGCCAAGAAAAGAGCCAGTTGCTACCTCGAAATGGAGATGAAGGTGGAGGCGTCCAAGCACTTCAAGGAGTTCATGAGACTTCAGCCTCGAGCCAAGGGTGTCGATCGGTTGAAATCCGCACTGCAGGGGTACCTGGACGATGAGTGATGCACTTCATGTGGTCATCTTGGCGGGTGGATGTGGGCAACGTCTCTGGCCCTGGAGCCGCAAGGATCGGCCGAAGCCTTGCCTGCCTTTGCTGAATGACAGTTCTCTTCTCGAACAGACCATCCAGCGAGCCTCGCAATTGACATCCAATGAGAAGATTCATCTGGTGGCCGGACCCGACCTGCGCGAGTGGGCTGGACCATGCCAGTTCATCGAGGAGTCGGTGGGGCGCAATACCGCACCTGCCATCGTGACGGCAGTGACATCGATTACAGAACGAGATCCAGAAGCGATGATCCTGGTGTTCCCGGCAGACCATCACGTGGAATATCCCGATCGATATTTACAGGTCCTGAAGGAAACCATCGATGAGGCCAATTCTGCAGAGGATCGGATATGGTTGTTTGGTTCAGAGGGTCCATCGGATCGTGGTTTCGGTTCGATCGTTCCGGCATCCATCGAGTCGGTTTCTCCGGTGCTCGAATTCATGGAGAAACCGGCGGCCATCGATCAGGCACGACTCGACGAGGCTGGAGCCTTGCGGAACTGTGGTCTGTTGCTCTTTCGAGCTCGATTCTTGCTCGAACTGGTGGCCAAGACACTGCAACAGCCAGCGGACTCTCGATCTTCGGAGAAGGACCAGATCCCTGCGCTTTCGCTGGATCACTGGCTCTTATCGCGGGAACAGATCCGACCCCATCTGATGGTCAGCCGGATGGAGCCGATCTGGCATGATCTGGGCTCTTGGCCATCTCTTCGACGCTGGCATCCTGTCGATGAGCAGGAGAACCTCAGATTTCACATCGAAACTTCAGTGACCGAATCCATCCCCAAGGGTTCGCCCATCTTCATCCGTGCAGCGGCCTCGCCGCTGGAAAGCGATGGCTTGCGTCGACTGGTACTGCTTGGAACCGGGCCATTGAAACTGGTCTCGAGTGGTCATCGTGTCATCGTGGATATGCGAGAAGATGTCGAGGACTCGATCGAGTTTTCCGATGGCTGGATCGATTGCCAGCAACTGATTTGCCTGGTTGAGGGGGATATCTTGCTCCAGGTGATCTCGGCAAGAGGAGGACTGGTGGCGGTGTCTCCTGACCTGGTGCTGGTGGCGACCGAGGATGAGATCGGATCGGCAGGATTGCGAGATGTGTTGAAGGAACTGGAATTACTCGAAGGAGAAGGCCAATGAGCGTCTGGATCGGAGTCGACCCCGGTGAGAAAAGAATCGGGATTTCACGGGGCGATCCGCTCGGAGTGCTGGCCACTCCCAGAGGTGTGGTGGCCACTCGAGTGGAACTGGTCCAATGGATCGAGACAGCGGATCAGGAATTTGGCGTGGCGGGAGTTCTGATCGGAATGCCGCGCAACATGGACGGTTCCTTCGGGCCGATGGCGATTCGATCGTTGCAACTGGTGAGGTGGTTACGAGAACAACTCGATCTGCCGATTCAGTTGTGGGATGAGCGCCTCACTTCCTCCCAGGCAGAGAAGGTCGGAAGCTCTTTTGGAGTCGACGAGAAGGCGGCTGCGATCTTGCTCCAATGCTACCTCGATGCCGGTACGCCCTTACACCCCGATCCTCCGGGGCTGATTGAGGCGGCGGATCGGCCAAAATAGAGCCGTTTCCGTCACTTTTAGCCTCCAGAGGGCCTACATTGTCTTGCCCTTCCGGGGCCTCCCTGTAGCATCCACGGCTGGTCTGGTTGGATCGAGCCGTCGCGGCGAGCCGCGGGTGGAGTGCGGTCACAGGATTTTTAGTTCATCGACAGATGGGTCAGATACAGACAGGGTTGCATCGACAAATGAGCATAACAGCAGAACGTAAGACCTCATTAATTGAAGAGTACCGTACTTCGGAAAACGACAAGGGATCGGTCCAGGTCCAGGTTGCGATCTTGACGGAGAGAATCCGTAATATTACGGAGCATCTTCGTTCTCGGAAGAAGGACTATGCGAGTCAACGCGGCCTGCTCATCTTGGTGGGAAGGCGTAAGCGTCTCCTCCAGTACTTGATGCGCAAAAACCGGCCTGGATACCGGAGTTTGATCGAAGCCCTCGGATTGCGTCGCTAGCGCGACCTCTCCCAGTGGGTGGACTCAAAGATCGAGTCGATGACCATCCTGCACAGCGTCTCGTGGCCATTCGCCACAGATGGATGTAGTGAGTAGGAGTCCTTCCTTCCAGCAAGATTTTAAATCAGAAGTAATCGAATAAAGTTAGAAAAGTTAGATGAAGACGCAAGGGCGTCTAGGCAGCACTGCCTGCCAGGAGGATTGATGAAACATGTTGTTAGCCGGGAAATTGGTGGTCGTACCATCAGTATCGAAACCGGAGAAATTGCGAAGCAAGCTGCAGGTTCGACCATCGTTCGCTGCGGCGATTGCGTGGTTTTCTGCGCAGTGACCTGGGGCGAGCCCCGCTGGGGCGGAGACTTCTTCCCCTTGACGGTCGATTATAGAGAGAATAACTACGCTGCAGGAAAGATCCCCGGTGGATTCTTCAAGCGTGAAGGTCGTCCGACGACCAAGGAAGTGCTGACTGCCAGGCTGATCGACCGCCCGGTGCGTCCTCTGTTCCCGGATGGGTACATGAAGGACGTGATGGTAACGATTGCAGTTCTTTCCGCAGATCGTGAGAACGATCCAGATATCCTGGCGATGATCGCCGCCTCCTCGGCACTCTCCATCTCGGAGTTGCCCTTCCAGGGTCCCATCGGAGCGGTCCGAATCGGGCGAGTGAATGGAGAACTGGTCATCAACCCGACACACGAACAGCGTGATCAGGGTGATATCGATCTGGTGGTTGCAGGAACTGAAGACGCAATCGTGATGGTCGAAGCTGGAGCCAAAGAAGTGGCCGAAGCCGAGATGATCGATGCTTTGGAAAAAGCCCACACCGTCTCCACCGAGGTGGTTTCGTTGGTGGCCGAGTTTGCCAAGCTTGCTGGTAAACCGAAGATCGACTTCGTGGCCCCAGAGGTGGACGAGGAGTTGAAGGAAAAAGTCTTTTCGATGGCCTATGACGGTGTCCGCGCCGTGATTCACACCGACGGAAAGTTCGCCCGATCCAATGCGATGTCTGCAGTCTGCGATGATGTCTTCGAGCAACTCTGCCCGAAGGACCAGCGCGAGGCGGAGACCTGCGAGAACGACCCGAAGGCGGTCAAGAAGTTCCTTTCGTCGGTCAAGAAAAAGGTTGAGCGCGACATCATCATCCAGGACAAAAAGCGAAGTGATGGCCGTTCATTTACCGACATCCGCAACATCGATACTGATCTGCAACTGCTACCGAGAACCCATGGTTCCGCACTGTTCACCCGTGGTGAAACACAGGCGATCGTCACGGCAACTCTGGGTACTTCCTTTGACGAGCAGAGAGTCGATGGACTGATCGACGAGAAGCGCGATCACTTCATGCTGCACTACAACTTCCCTGGATACTGTGTCGGAGAGTCGTGGCCCAATCGTGGACCCAAGCGCCGGGAGATCGGCCATGGGGCTCTGGCAGAGCGCTCCATCCGTCACATCCTTCCCGATCATGACGACTTCCCTTACACCATTCGTATCGTCAGTGACATCACGGAATCCAATGGATCCTCGTCGATGGCGAGTGTCTGTGGTGGAACTCTGGCACTGATGGACGCAGGAGTACCACTCAAGCGGCCGGTGGCAGGAATCGCCATGGGATTGGTCGAAGATGGAAGTGATCACTACATCCTCTCCGACATCCTCGGCAGTGAGGACCACAACGGAGACATGGACTTCAAAGTGGCGGGTTCCCAGAAGGGGATCACGGCACTTCAGATGGATGTGAAGATCTCCGGACTCAGTCGCGAACTGATGGGACGTGCCCTCGAGCAGGCCCGTGAGGGACGATTGCACATTCTTCGTGAGATGCTCAAGAAGTTGGATCGTCCACGGGAAGAAGTTTCTCCGCTGGCACCCAAGATCATGCGTATCAACATCGATCCGGAAAAGATCGGTCTGGTGATCGGCCCTGGCGGCAAGGTGATCAAGGGAATCCAGGAAGCGACCGGTGCGACCATCGAGATCGTCGATTCCGGGGTCATCACCATCTGGGGCAAAGATTTCGACAGTGCCAACGAGGCTCGTGAGCAGATCGAGATGATCACTCAGGATGTCGAAGTGGGACGCACCTACGATGGCAAGGTGGTTTCGATCAAGGACTTCGGCTGCTTCGTCGAGGTTTTGCCGGGCCAGGAAGGTCTGGTCCATGTTTCGGAGCTTTCCGGTGACTTCGTCGATGACGTTTCCTCGGTGGTGAAACGTGGTGATTCTCTGAGGGTCAAGGTCCTCGAGAGTGATCCACAGGGTCGACTTCGACTCTCTCACAAGGCCGTTCTCATCGAAGAAGGCAAACTGGATGCCACTGTGGCTTCAGGAGATTCTGGCCAGGGTGGACGACCCGATCGTGGTGGTGGCGGAGGCCGTGACCGCGGAGGCGACCGTGGAGGTGACCGTGGAGGCGACCGCGGAGGTCGTCGCTGATCAGCAAGGCATTTCAAGGGGGACGGTCCAATCAGGATCGTCCCCCTTTTTTCATGCTGGAGGTGTGAGTGGGCGCCTGGTTACTACAAGGCGTGAAGAGGTTTCCGGGTGATCCCGACACTCGGTACGATCTTCGCATCGATGACGGGGTGATTACTCGCTGGTGCAATGCCGGTTCGGGAGATGCCACGGGTGCACAGGTAAGAGACCTCGATGGACTCTGGGTTCTTCCGGCATTCGTCGATAGTCATCTGCACTTGCTGTATTCCCTTGAGCATGCGCGTCAGCTCGATCTCTCCCAACTGCCTCCGGAATCGGTTCGTTCTCTGCTGGCCAGTCGTGAGCAGGAAAGTGTCGGTGAGCGCCGGGTGATCGGGCATGGTTGGAAAGATCCTCTCAGCGAGCAACTACTACCGGACCCCCGTCGTTTTCTGGACACAGTTCTTCCCGACTGGACTGTATTCCTGTGGAACTCAGATCATCACAGAGCGCTGGCATCTTCCGCTGCTTTGCAGGCGGCGGGGATCGACCCTTCCCAACACTCCGGTGTCGTGACGGAACAGGATGCTGAACTGGTCTGGGCTGCCATCTGCCAACCTCCACTAGAAGATGCACATGCGGCATCACAGTGGCTGCTACAACGAGGGATCACAGCGGCCACGACATTTGATCGTGGCGATTCCATCGATCTGCTTCGTCGTGAGAATTCTGCGAATCAACTCGGCGTTCGTATTCGTCATGGAATGCCAGAATCTCAATTTCTAGAGGTACTCGATGGAGGTGGGAGTTGTCTCCCGGAGGGGAAGGAAGACAGTTCCTTCGCCATGCCCTGGATCAAGATATTCCTCGACGGGACCCTCGGTTCGAGGACCGCCTGGATGAAATCTGAATACGACGACGATCCGGGCAATCTCGGTGTCGAGCGAAGGTCTGCCGCTAGCCTCGAGCGTACTGCACGGCTCGCTGCTAAGCATGGCTGGGCACTGGCGATCCATGCCATCGGAGATGCGGCGGTGGCGCAAGCGAACCGCTGGATCCAGTTCACTCGTGACCTGCGCGGAACCGACTTGCCTGATCGTATCGAACACTTCCAGTGTTTTGATCCTGACGATCTGGCCTCTATTCGAAGAACAGGAACCATCGCATCGATGCAGCCGTGTCACCTCTTTGAGGATCGACAGATCCTCCGTAGCCGATGGGGCTCCCGTGCTGCTCACGCCTTGGCACTGAAGTCCATCGATGATGCTGGCATTCCCGTCGTCATGGGGTCGGACGCACCCATCGAGAGTGCGGACCCCTGGTTGGATATTGCTGCTGCGGTCACCCGCCTCGATCGCAACGGTGAAGGCGTAGCTTTCTATCCTCAACAAAGAGTCTCTTTCGAGAAGGCGTTTCGCTGGAGAACTTCCTCTGCGGCATTTGCAAACATGCTTCCTTCGGGGTGGGGTACACTCGATCCGGGAAGCGTCGCCGATCTCCAGGTGATCGGCGCAGAAGATCCTTCCAGAGTACGTTGCCTTGCGGAAGCCCAGTTGATCGATGTGTTGAGCATGGGAGAGTGGCGCCTCAGCCATCGGGGGGACCGATGAGAACTGATATGCATGTGGATACACTGTGGCGACTCGAGGAGAAGGGGGGTGGCCTGTATCCCCGACGAGATGAGTTGCAAGTCGATGCTCCACGATGTCGTGCAGGTGCGGTTCGATTACTCTGCACCGCAGTTTTCACTGAAGATCTGAATCCAGATCCTTGGGGGCATTGTAATCGCCTGCTCGATGTCCGTGATCGCTTACACGAGAGTGGCGAAGAGCCATTTCAGATGGTCACCGACCCTGTCGAACTGGCCGCATTGCCAGATGGGGTCACGGGAATGCTGGCGACCATCGAGAATGCTTCCTGTCTCGAAGAAGATCTCACCAGGATCGAGAATCTACACCGAAGAGGGGTGAGGATTCTTGGGGTGACCTGGAACGGTGCCAATTCATTGGGCCAAGGTGTCATGCAAGATGACCACGGGGGGTTGACTCCTTTTGGCAAGGAAGCGATCGGACTGGCGACCGAACTGGGTTGGGCCATCGATGTCTCGCATCTGAATCGTGAGGGAGTCATCGATGTTTGTGGTTCGGGAGCGACCGTCATCGCTACTCATTCCAATGCCCGAAAAATTCATGATCATCCTCGAAACCTTACGGACGATCTGATCGAGATGATCGGGAGTCGTGGCGGGATGGTGGGGGTCAACTTGTATCCTCCTTTTCTCGGACCGAAGGATCAGACCATCACTCTGGAAACCGTGACACGACACGTGCTGCATCTGCTCGAGATTCTCGGTGAGGACCAGGTGGGTCTCGGAACCGACCTGGATGGGATCGATCAAACACCGCAGGGCTTTCGCGATCATCGTGATCTGGACTCTCTGGCCGATGGACTCCGCCAAGGTGGGATACCACGGAATGCTGTCGAAAAGGTGCTGGGGGCTGGCTTCATCCGTTGGTGGGAATCCTGGAGTCGCTGAAGCGACTCATGAGGCGTCCCCCTGGGAGAGACCGGGGCTTCCCGGTTCGATCGATCGTCGTACACGCTCGACCAAGGCACGAGCTCTCTCTCGATTCATCGGAACCCAGCGTGTACGAGCGATTCTCGATTGAATCGAATCGGTGCTATAGATGGCACTGGTGATGTGTCTTCCGGTAGAGGTGAAGATATGGATTCTTCCTTGCGGACCACGAAGTACCAGGGTCGATTCCTTGCGATCCTCGAACAGGTCTGCTCCGTCGCATGCGAGAAGATCTCCCAGTGCCGCAGATGTGGGGCGATGAGGGTCCTCCGAGCGTTCCTGTGCGTGCTGGGTTCTTCGATCATCGCGCCTTCGCAACGTTTCCAACTGCGACCTGGATTCGATGAGCAGGTCGACGACTTTTTCACGAGTACTTTTCAAGGAGGCGCGTTTGCCGCGGGATGCTTCGACGATCAGTTTCTCCTGAAACTGGTGCAGGGAGGAGCGCAAGGCTCCAATCCAACCCGCCAGCAGTGATCGTGAGTGATCCGCAGTGATGGTGGCGATGTGATGAGGTGCCGGAACTTCACAGAGCAGATTGAGTGAGTACCTCGGTACTACTCTTCCGACTCGCGATTCGAGGATCAATGCCGTGATGCTGAGAGTTTCGCCAGGGAAATCCTGAATCGGAAAACCGCCTGCTAGCAACGCGCCGACAGGTCGAGCAAACAGAGAGTCGTTGAGATATTCCGGCAGGATTTCATCGAGCAACTCTCCCTCTCCTCTCCAGCAGACTGCCGGACCCGGATGCTCTCCGTAGAGCAGGTCAATCTGGGGATCCCCGGTCTCGATGAAGAGGGAAGCCAGCTCTCGCCAGATCGGAACACCAGTGGCGGACCAACCGGCCAGTACCGATCGAGAATCGGGAGGGTGTGAATGCTGGCAGACCGGAGCTTGACACCAGTAGCATGGTGCATGGCCTGATCGATGGCCGAGAGATTCAGTTTCTCCCTGGATTCGTAGCGATTCGATCTGTGCAAGTAGCGAGTCTGCGAACTGAACCGAATCCCGATGATCATTCTCTCGCAGATGGATGGGGATCCTGATCTTCAATTCGATGTGGTCTGGCAGGCCAGTGAGTGATTCTCCATCATTATTACTGAGGAGCGACTTCACCACTCCTCGAATCCTTCGATGAATCGATTCTGCGGCACGGGATCTGGGCTTCTTGCGAGGACCTTGTTGCGTCATGATGATTCTCCTGCCCGATCCTAGTCGTAGATATGGGTCCAGTCAGCCTTGTGATTCCCAGCTTCCGGGTCTAGGCTTGCGGAGGCTCAGGAGGATTCTCGATGAGAAGATCAAAAAACCAAACAGCCCACTCGTATCGTGCCGTGCCTGCTCTACTGGTCTGCCTGCTCCTGTTGTGGATCACACCATCTTTGCTGGCGGGGTCTGGCCTGGGCGATTCTATCGTGGCGCAAGCCAAGAAACTGGGTCTGAAAGAATCTGAAATCTCCTTCTCGATACGACTCCCGACGGGAGAGGTGATCGAGCATCGTGGGAGCCAACTGCGAGCTCCGGCGTCCTGTATGAAACTGGTGGTGGCGGCGGCCGCACTGTCCCAACTCGGCCCTGATCACTCCTTGAAGACTGAATTGATGCGTCTCGGGGAGATCGAGGATGGGCTGTTGAAGGGGGATCTTCTGGTGATCGGAGGTGGGGATCCCGCCATCTGTGGTCGCGAAAACAAGGACGATTTGTTGTGGGAACTGCGTCCGTGGATCACCCAGTTGAAGGGGCAGGGCATCGAACGAATCGAGGGGCGGGTGCTCGCCGATGTTCGCTACCTCGCCGGACCAGGGATTCATCCGGATTGGCCCGTCGATCAGTTGACCCGATGGTACTGCGCTCCGTCGGGGGCCTTGAACCTCAATGATAACTGCATCAATGTTGTGATCGGTCCGGTAGTCGAGGGCCAGGTTTCGGTTCAACTCAAACCTGAGCATCCACTTCTTTCGCTGCGCAATCGGTTGGTTCTTACCAGCAAGAAGAAAGACCATCTCTATCATATTGCTCGCTCGCGAAGTGGTTGGGAGGTGACCGTTTCAGGGAAATTCCTGGCCACCTCCGGTGAGCGGACCGAGTGGATCACGGTTCCAGATCCTGCGGATGGTTTTGTCAGTGTTCTCTTGAAGATGATCGAGGATTCAGGAATTGAGGTCTCGGGTAAGAAACTGACTCCTGCAGCGAAGGCCACGTCGGTGGCCACGATCCAACATACACTTTCGTCCCGGCTGCCGGTGATGCTCAAGCAAAGTCAGAATCTCTATGCAGATGCGCTGGCGCGAGTGCTCGGACGGGAGAGTGGTGGTGATGGTTCCTTTGAATCGGTGTCAGCCGTATTGAAGTCCTGGCTGGTGAAGAATTGTTCCGCCCAGGAGGGTGTGGTGATCCGAGATGGCTCGGGGCTATCGCGGCGAAATCTGCTCGATGCCAGATTACTGAGAAAATTGTTGGAAAGCGCATTGGTGAGCCGTTGGGGCGCCGTATTGCTCGATGGATTGTCGGTCGGTGCGGTCGACGGAACCCTCGCTCGACGATTCCGATCTTCGCCACTGACGGGAAAGGTGCGAGCCAAGACCGGCACCATCCGTGGGGTCAGTTCGTTGGCGGGGGTGGTGCAGAGCAAGGGAGTTTCGAGCCCCTTCTGCCTGATCTACCAGGGTCGAAATGGCTATACGTCTCGTGCTCGCGATTGGCAGGATCGATCGCTACTTCTGCTACAAAAGGCCATGGGGGACACTTTGAAGCCCTCTAACTAACCGACACCCCCCTGTAAAATCTTCTTTACATCTGGCTCCCGCATGCGACCATCCAAAAGTCCCAGGAACCCACTCCTAGCCCAAAGATGGAGACCACATTGGACGTGCCTGAACGAGCACGACATGCGGGGCAGCCGAGCTTCTCGGCGAGCCCTGCTGAGCTGATCATCCGTGATATGGCGGGGGAACGCCGTGTCCGGTTGGATGCTGATTTGATCGCCATCGGGCGCTCAAGGGAGAACGATGTCGAGGTGGGAGACATCTCGTCATCCCGTCAGCATTGTCAGATGAACAGGATCCAGGGGCGCTGGCACATCGAGGACCTGCGAAGTCGCAATGGCACTCTCGTCAACGGAATCCTGATTCGTCGTCAGCCTTTGATGGTCGGAGATCTGATCGAGATCGGCAAGACTCAGATCTTCTTCGGCGAGATTCCTGAAGTGCATCGTGAAAACGCTCCCGCCGGCGAAACACTCGTTCTCAGTACCGAGTACTTTCTTGAACCGATCGCAGAAGAGGTCACCACCGAGGATCCGATTCGCTTCCAGAAGGAACGCGAAATCTTTCTCCGATTGCTTCAGTTGACCAGAGACCTCGGTGCCATCCTCGTGACCGAAGAACTGTTCGAGGTGATCCTTCAGAATATCATCGAGATTTCTGGAGCCGAGCGGGGCTTCTTGATCATCGAGGAGGATCTGGAACTACGGGTGGCTTCATCCCGAAACATCGACCGAGATGTGGTACGAAGGGCTCACCTACAGGTCAGCCAGTCACTCACTCGGAGAGTCATCGATTCGGGTGAGCCGGTTTTGACCGGAGATGCACGAAGTGATCCTCGCTTTCATGAATCGGCCTCCATCGCAAACTTGCGGCTGGAGTCGGTGCTCTGTGTGCCCCTTCGATTGCGTGGCAAGATACTGGGGGCCGCCTATGTCGATAATCGATTTGAAAAGCACTCTTTCCATAAGGGAACCCTCCGTTTCGTCCAGTTCCTCGCGGATCAGGCGGCAATCTACATCGAGAATGCCCGTTTGTTCGAGGAACTGCAACGTAAACAGAAAGCGATCCAGTCTTCCAAGGACCAGGTCGAAGCGCTGAACCGAGAACTTCAGGCGATGCTGATCGCTCGAGATGTAGAACCCGAGGATGTTCGGGAGTTACTCAAACGTGGAGCCAGACCCGATCTGAAGCACTCCTTTGATCGAATCGTGACCCGCTCGCCGATCATGATCCGAGTCTTCGAACTGCTCGATCGCGTGATCAATACCGATATGCCGGTGCTGATCCTGGGAGAGAGCGGAACCGGCAAGGAACTGGTGGCACAGGCGATTCATGTTGGATCGAATCGCAAGGACCAGCCCTTCGTCTCGCAGAACTGCGCAGCGATTCCTGAGAATTTACTGGAGAGTGAGTTCTTCGGTCATGTGAAGGGTGCCTTCACCGGCGCCCATCGCGACAAGAAGGGGCTCTTCGAACTGGCCGATGGCGGCACCCTGTTCCTCGATGAGATCGGCGACATGAGCACGGAACTACAGGCGAAATTACTGCGGGTTCTCGAAGATGGTGAAATCCGACCGGTCGGATCTCGGGATACGATTCGCGTGGAAGTTCGGATCCTCTCCGCCACCAATCAAAAGCTCGAAGAGATGGTTCGAAACGGCAATTTCCGCGAAGATCTTTACTATCGATTGAATGTGCTGACGGTCCAGTTGCCCGCTCTTCGAGAACGACGAGAGGACATTCCACTGCTGGTGGACCACTTCATCGATGAAGTCTGTTCCCGTCATGATCGAGATCGACCCAAGATGGATCCGAGAACTCTATATGCACTCTATCACAGCCCCTGGCCCGGCAATGTTCGCCAGCTGGAGAATGAGATCGAGCGACTGGTGGCGCTCTCCGAAGATGTCATCGTCCCCGAGACGATCTCCCCTTCGGTGCTGTCGCATGGTCCCAAGGCGGGATCTGAAAATCGCGAACCGATGCGTGGCACCCTGCGGGAACTGGTGGCGGAAGCGACCGAGGGCCTGGAGCGCCAGGTGATCGGTGCCATCCTCGAGGAGAACTCCTGGAACAAGAGCAAGACCGCCCGACAACTTGGAGTCTCAAGACCGACACTGGATCAGAAGATCGAGAAGTATCGTTTGAAGCGTAATTCAGGGAAAGATGGGGAGAAACTAGCATGAGTGGCAGGATTCGCGTGAAGGACATCGGTCGCAAGACCATCGTCAACATCTCTCAGGAACCGATCACAATCGGCAGAGATCCCGGGTCTCGCATCGTGATCGAGGATCGAGCCGCTTCTCGCAAGCATGGAGTTTTTCGCTGGGAGGGAGATGCTTTCGTCTATCAGGATCTCTCTTCCTCTAATGGGAGTCTCCTGCACGGGCAAAAAGTCGACCAGGTGACCCTATCTCATGGCGATTGCATCTGCATCGGGGATGCGGAGTTCCTGCTAGAATTGACAGACGGGGCTCCACTCGAAGAAGAGACCGATCGAACGCCGATCGCTGCACCTGCTTCTGCACCTGCTTCTGCACCTGCTTCTGCACCTGCCACATCTTCCACAGCATCTTCTGCCAGAACTGCACCCACCGGTCCTTGCCTGGTCTACCAGCATGGCGGTATCGATCACTGGATCCCAGCGGTGGGGCGAGTGGTCGTCGGTCGCGCCGACGAGGCCGACGTGACCATCGAGGACAATAGGATTTCTTCCAAGCACGCTGTCCTTCTCGAGCAAGACGGTGAGTGGTACATGGCCGACCTCGGATCCGGAAATGGAATCGTGGTGGGGCAACAGAAGGTCAAGAAACTGGAACTGAGAGATGGGGTTCAATTCCGCATCGGCATGACAGAGTTCACCGCGAAGGGATTCCCCGGTCGGTCGAAAGCGACAGGAGATGGACGAGCAGTCACTCGGAAGACGACCCGGTCGGCGACGAATTCTACCGCCGAGATGACAGTGGGCCGTAGTACCCGGGTCGATGTGGGTTCCCAGGGCTCTCAGGGACTCTTCACCATCACCTTCATCCTGGTGCTGGGTGTGGTGCTCTACTCTGGCTACGGGTGGATTAAAGATCTCGCAAGTAATCCTGACCTGGTGGTCCCGCAGGGTGATCGGCTTTCCGGAGCGGGGCATTTCGAACTGGTGCCCATCGGCGCGATACTCGATGGACCGTGGCGACTCGCCAGCGGCGAGGGGACCCTCGATGTCCAACGCGGCGATCAGGCTCCACAGGGCAAGCAGTGGCTCGCATGCAGCGGAGAAGCCGATGCACTGGGGGTTTTCCGCCTCGAGTATGACACCGTCTTCGAGGTCGATCAGGATCATGGCTTAAGGCTCAGCGCTCGTCTTCAAAAGGTTGGTTTTGAGCGGATCGGATTCTGCGTTCGTTGGATCGAGTCGAGCGATCAAGGAGACCGAATTGTCGACGAACAGTTTTCTTCCTTGAAATCGTCCTCCAACTGGAGTGTGCATACTGCAGAGTTTGCCCCTCCGGTGACGGGAAATGGAGGATCTGCAAGAGTCTCGCTGGTGGCACTGGGGCAAGGAAGCGGTGAACTATTGCTCGACCAGTTGGTGGTCAGAGCGGTTGAGACTCGGAGAGATCCACCGATCGTTATTTCCGCTGGTGATGATGAACAGAAAATGGATCTGGCGATCGATGCCTACGGCGTTGGCAAGTTGATGCGCGGTCGGCAGGAGTTGATCTCAGATCTTCGAGTGGCGGTCGGTCCTCCCCGAGCGATGCCATGGGGGCAGTTACTACCGGTTCGACGAGAGCAAGTGGTCACCGGTGATGATGGATCGGTCCGGCTCGGTTTCGAACTGGCTGAACTGAAGCAAGGGAAGGTGGCGATTCAGCAGTTCGCTCGCTCCATCGGTTGGAAGATTGCAGCCAGTTGGACTCCACAACGCCACACTCCATTGATCCTGGTAGGGAGGATTCCTGCCCGAAGGGGCTCTTCTCCTGTGCAGGTCTTTGCTGGCAATAAGTTGGTCAACTCGGCGGATCGCTGGTCCGATCTGCAGCCCTGTTCCGGTACCGAGATCTCGATCGGAATCGGCAAGGATCAGATGGTGGCGACATTTCAACAGCCGATGATGTTCTCGGTATTCCCTGACCATGACGGACGAGGCACGATGCTGATGGCGGACGCAGGAATGGTCGTCGCCGGCGGCGCCCTCGATGTTTCGTTCACCTCCAGTAGTGAGCGCGAGCAATCCCGGGTGCTGGAGGCTCTCGCCGAGGTGGAACGCGCCATCGATGCCAGAGCCGAGGGGGATGCGGCTCGATTAATCCGTCAGGCTCGAGCAGATTTCCCCTGGCGAGCGGATGTGACCCGAAAACTGGCTCAGATCGAGCAACACATCGATGTCGAGGTCAACGCTGCGCTCGGACAGATCGCTGCCGTCCTTGAGGATTCATCGAAGTTTCCAGGATCACCTACCGGTACCTATCTCGAGAGAATCTGCCGCGAGTCGATGGCTAGATTCATAGGACTGGATCCGGCCAAGAAGGCGCAGGAAATCATCGATCAGCGCAAGAGTGAAAGCACAAACGCAGCGCAACTCTTGACCGTCGGTAAGGTGGAACTGTTGCTGGCTCGTGCGTACGATGCGCTCGGCAAAAGCCGATTCGAGATCGCACGATTCTACTTTCAGTCATTGCTCGATCAGTATCCAGATGCACCGGGAGCGGCCATTGCTATACAGGAATTGAAACTCATCCATGCGAGGGGGAACTGATGTCCTACAAGGGGCAGGTAGCCGTACTCGAGTTGAAGGAAAACCGCTGGCGGGCGGCCCATGTACGTGGGGTCGGCCACACCGTTGAGGTGGTTTCTGTCCACGAGGTGGAACCCGATGGTGAGTCGAGTATCAGTGCATGGATCTCTGAACTGTCGACCCTGGGATTCCCTATCGGTAACATCGCGCTGCTTCTCGATGGCGAGAGTTCTTCTCTGCGCTACCACAGTGTGCCTCCGGTCCCCTCCTGGAGACTCGATTTGATCCTTCATTACGAGATCGAAGAGATCGCCGAGAAGACCGGAGACGCACTCTCTGGTGGGCACCTCGAACTGCTGGTCCCTGAAAGCCTGTCCGAGGACACATTGTTGTTGCTCGGGGTCGGGAAAGACGCAGTGCTCCAGCCCATCATCGATCAGATTCGCGAGAGTAAAGGGCAGGTGCAACTGGCATTGCCATCTGCCATCGGAACCTATCATGGTCAACTCGCCAGCCATGGTCCGGACAGTGGCGATCAGACGGTACTGGTGTGCGATGTTCAGGAGACCGAAACTCAGGTACTGGTGGTCCGCGAGAATCGATTGCTGTTTGCTCGCACAGTTGGATTTGGCCTGAATGGGCTGGTGGATCTGGTCACGGAACGCATCTCGGTCTCGGAGTCGAAAGCGCGCAAGATGGTCGATGCCTTCTCGTCGGGTGACCTGCTCGATGGGGAAGATGCGCTGAATGGTTGCCACAGGGGGTGGACCAGTCAATTGGGACAGATGCTCAGTTCTTCCCTCACCTTCTGCCAGGCACAGTTGAAAATTGACGATGTCGTGGCAGATCGCGTTCTGGTATCGGGCATCGGAGCGGCGCTGGTGTGTCGCGGCGCTGAACTGCGAGAACTGCTCGGTAAAGATATCGAGCAAGTCTCCTTTACTGGAACCGATGGTCCACAGTGGACCCTGGTGGTCGGAACCGCAGCAGCAGCCCTCGATTCCGAGGAGCAGATCGTCGATCTGTTACCCAACGCCGAACGCGAGCGCAGGACGTTCCGCGACCACACACGATTTCTGTGGGTAGGTGTAGCAGCGCTGATCCTTGCAGTCGGATTGCAAGTGATGGACGTGTCTGTATCTGCCGGGCGCGCCTCAGGTGCATCGGAAACGATTCGAGAATGGCGCGGCAATATCTCCAGTTGGCGTTTGGCCGAGGAAGACGCTCGAACGAAAAACGATGTGTTCCGCAAGAGAGAAACCAGGATCATCCAGGAGATCGAGACGGGGAAGTTTTACGCGAAAATCCTCGATGGTCTGCGCCAGGATCTCCCTTCGGAGATTTCACTGGAGCAGATCAGCCTTCGCCGGGTGGTAGGTGATTCAAAAATAGGAATCGAGATCGAGTTGGTCGGCCAATCCGATAACTCTCGTCGCAATGGGCTCGAAGCGATCGAGACCTTGCAGAGAAACCTCGAGGGGATTTCTGGGGTGGAGAGGGTTCGCTCGACACCGGACGATCAGAAGTCAGGATCTTACCCATTTAGCATCCTGGTATCTCCGGATGAGAAATTGCCTGAGAAGAGTAGCCGTGGACCAGGCAGGCGACGCACCAAGTCACCATTTGGGGGGAGAGGATGATGCAGGAAATCTGGCAAAAAAATCGTAAGGTATTGATCCAGGCTCTCTCTGCATTGGCGATCTTTCTCGTGATTTCCAACGTGACCCGTGGTTATCGATCCGAACACGAGATAAGTCTGGCCCGTCATGAAGAGGAAGCTCAACTGGTCGCTCAGGATCTCGAGGGGCTCGAAGGAGTGGTCGATGTGGAGAGGAAATCCCGGACCGCTCTCGAGGAGCGAAATCGGGATCTCCTCAAGAAACTAGGCATCGCCTTTTCTGCAGTGCACCAGCCATCGGTCGATGAAGCATCTGTCAGTACCGACTTCAAGCGCGCCAAGGACCTGGTCTGGAACAACTTCAGAAACCAAGCCAATCGCGCTGGGATGGTGACGCCGGCTGAGATTCCGAATTTCGATGAGCGATCGGACCTGTCATTGCTCGAGTGGTCCGATCGATATCGCCTGCTGGAGGTGCTCGATCGATTCACCCGGGTTTGTCTTCAGACCGGGGTGGCTCGTCTCGACGACGTGAAGCCGTCGAAGAGGATTCAGGAAGCTCTGCAAGATCCTGACAAGGTACTCGCGCGTTATCCCCTTCAGGTCAAGATGCTCTGCCTGCCGGAACAACTGGCAGAAATGCTGCTTCGTTTCCAGAGAAATGGCGAGTTCCTGTCACTGGAGCCGATCCGGGTGACCCCTGAGAAATCAGGCGGGGACAAGATCGAGGTGGATTTGACGGTAGTCGGGATCGACATGGAAGAGCCCCGAGTGGAATCGAGTTCTGCTCGAAGGGGTTCTGGCCGTACGAGGAGGGGGTTCTGATGCGCTGGAACATCGAAAAAGGATTTTGCGTCCTCTGTCTCGGATTTCTGCTGTTGAATCTTCTGGGATTGGCAAAGACCTACATCCTGGAAGATCCACTCGCCGCTGTCGATCTTCGGACTCCGGAATCGAGCGATGGCGGAACTGTTGGAGGACTGGTGAGACTGGAGTGGTATGAGCCGGCTCCGATCGAGGCGGCCAGAAATCCATTCGCCAGTGTCAGCGATTGGAAACCTGCTCCTGCGGATTCACTCGGAGAACCTCCGGTGAGCAGCGTGCCGCGGAGAATCCCTCTGCCTGCACTGGTCTCCGGGGACCCCAGAACCCGATTGCGGGCCGAACTGAAGATGCCCGTGGCCGTCGAGGAAGATGAGGAGTCGCAGTGATGAACAAGTACAACCGCATCGTCTTGCTGAGCCTTCTGCTCTTTTCCTGGTCAATGGTCGAGGCTCAAACTGCCATCGATCTGGAGATCCGTGCTTTCGATCTGATCGAGTTGAACAACGGCAACCAATTCGAAGGCAAGATCCTCGTAGAGTTGGCTGAGCTGATTCAGTTTGAAACTTCAGCGGGCAAGGTCTCCTTCAAATTGTCAGAAGTCAAAAGTATCAGGTATCGGAATCCTCCGGAAAAGGTCTACCAAGCGCGACGGATGGGGGACTTCGATGAAACATCTTCTGAGTCCCAGTTTGAAATCGGTCAGTGGTGTCTTGATCCCGGTGTGGGGTTACTGCAGCAAGGGGTGAGCCATCTGGAGGAATCGGTACGGCTGGATCCCGCAACTCCCGCTGCTTATCTGTTGCTGATTCCAATCTATCAACAGACTGAACTTCGCCAGTTCAAGACTCGGGATCAGGAAATGTCGGCTGCGGTGACGATGGTCGAGACTCTCCTTCGTGGGGTGCAGGCCGGAATCGAACTGGAAGGTCTCGTCGAACTGGCGGTGACCCAGTTGATCCAGATCGGCGAACATGAAGCGGCAGTCATCCTACTCACCCAGATCAGCGAAGGGGAAATGACAGACCCGCGCGTCGCTGCAGCGCTGAGAAAATTGGTAGTCCTTCTCGATTCATTGGGTCGAACGGATGAGTCGAGAGAGGCTGCAGGTCGTCTGCGTGAAGGCGGTGGTGGAAGTGATGTCGAGGTCTTGCAACGGGAAATCCGTTGGGCAGTCCTCGACTATGCCGCAGGGTCGTTGGAATCGCGGGAATCGATCGAGCAGATGTTTGAAGACCTGATCGTTGCTGGCGGTGACGATGGTCAAAGTTATCTCTATCGAGGCTCTGCACGATTACTCGATGATGAGTTGGGCCTGGCGCAAGACGACTTCAAGAAGGCGTTCAGGGCAGGAAGTGTCGATGCGGTCGCTGCCACTACCTTTGCGCTCTCCTTTGCCCGGATGGGCTACTTCGAAAAGGCTCTCGATCTCTTGTCTTCCGCTTCTTCGGGAAGCAATGTCGAGGTCGACTGGCGACTGGTGGAAGCCTACGTGTTGGAGTCGAGGGGTGAATCGCGGGCCGCTGTGGACTTGTATCTCGAGGCGGCGCTGCAAGCCGATGCTACCTGGCAATCAAGGTTACTGAGCATCGAAGCGAGGCGGCGACTGGAGCCCGGTTGGGATCCGACCTCGGAGATAGAAAAGGTGATGCGGCATGACGTGTTGTCCTCCGCTGCATTCGCTGAATGTGCCCTGGTACTGGGGGATCACGCACTGTTCCGGGGGGAACTGGCTGAAGCAAGAAGGTGGTTGGAATACGCCATCGCCAGTGGGCTCGATGGCTCCGATGTGATGCTTCGCCTTGGGCTGGCGCAACGGGGGCCCGGTGGTGATCCCGAGCGGGCCCGAGAAGCGCTCACCCTCGTGACCATCGAACAGCCAAAGAATCCCGATGGCTGGAATGCCCTCGCTGAATTCCTGCACACTGGTGGAGATCTTCAAGGAGCTCGACATGCTCTGGGGAAATCCCTCGAACTATTCCCGGAAAAGTTGCGCGAATCTTGGGCACCGGACTCACCGGCTCCCTTGCGCTGGGCCTTGCGGGCATTACGTAGAATTAATCGCACCATCGCCGAGGAATACTGGTTCGATGACTTTGATAGGGAAGCGGACTCCTCGCTGCAAAATAACTGGCGAGAAGAGGAAGCCTTCGGCGTTTCTGTTTCACTCAAGGATGGAATGGCCCTGTTGGATGGGGTGCAGAAGCACCAACCGGACCGCCTGACATCGATGAAACGAGAAATCCTCACCCCACGCCTGACGGGGATTCGTTCGACGCTGCGGTTGTTGTCCGCAGGGGCTGGCACAAGGGTCGCTTTTCGCATCGAAGACCAATCGGGCGGAGGGCTGATCTTCTTCCGTGATCCGGATGGAGTGCTGGGTTTTGCACTTCTCGGCGGCAAAGAGATCGAGATGGTGCGTAGCGACGATGTCGATCAGGCGGAAGACTTTGGATTGATCCCCACCACCTGGGCACTCGATGATCGCGCACACCAGTTGGAGTTCATTTTTACCCAGGACAGCAAGAAGGGTGCGGAATTGTGGTTTGACGGCATCCTTGTGGCGCAACAAATCTCCTATCGGCCTGTCAGGAAGTCTGGTTTGACTGCTGGTTTTTCAGGACAGGCTCCGCTCGGTGAGCGATACAAGCTGGCGATCGAGGAGTTCGAAGTCTTTCGACGCAAGGCGGTCTCTGTTCGAGAACAGGAGTACTAGATGACTTCTTCTCCAAGAGCTGGATTCACCCTGGTCGAGTTGCTGGTGGTGATTGCCATCATCGGTGTTCTGGCTGGACTCGGTTCGAAGATGCTCAGTTTCGCCACCAAGAGTAGTGCCATAGGACTGGCCGAACAGGAGATGCAGAGATTGGTTCTGGGCGTTGAGACCTATCAACTCGATTTTGGAGATTACCCTCCCAGTTCGATGGAGAAGGATTACGAGATCTCTGGCAACGGCCTCGACGAGGGCAACGAGAGTCTGGTGGCCCATCTCGCCAGTCGATCCAGGGGCCGTAGTTACTTCGAATTCAAAGAAGAGTTTATCGAGAATCTCGATCAGGATCGTCTTCGAAACGCGGATCTGTATCAGCAAATGCGCTGGGTCTTCGGAGATGATCAGTTGCGGGAGTACGTAGACCCCTGGGGTATTCCCTACGTCTACATTCACAACAGAGACTACGGGATCGAGTACTCGGTGACCCAGGAAACTGGACCGGTCAAGATCGAGGCGGGGAATTCTCTGAAAACTGCGACCTTCCACGAACCGCTAAGATTTCAGATCTGGTCTGCAGGTCCCGATGGTATTCACCAGATGCATTCTGACGAGGCGGCGGACTCTGACGATGTGGCCCCATGGTAAAGAAGGCCGTCGATTCCGAGGTCGGCGTGACCCTGATTGAACTGCTGGTGGTTCTTTCGATCCTGTCCGTTTTGATGGGGTTGTCGATTTCCGTTTTCCGTACATTTGGAGAGGCGCAAACGCTGGAGATCGCTTCCAGCAGCATCTCGACGACGGTTCGCGCCGCTCGGAACTGGTCGATTTCTACCGGGATGCCGAGCCGGATCCTGGTCGATCCCGATCGAGGAAAAGTGAGCGCCTTTGGTTTTCAGCTGGCAGGCGCGTGGGGATTTGAGGATTTTCACGGTCTTCCTGAAAAAGTCCCTCTTCCCGCGGGCTCGAAGACGGTGGGGGCATTTCGCCAGTCTGCGGAGTTGGTGGGACGGGTCGAAGTCTGTGCCGGTTCGATCGGAAGAGGAGCGATGTTCCTCGACGATGGGGCGGCATTTCGCGCTCGTCGGCTTCCCATCTATGATGGGCGAGATGGAGTCTCCATCGAAGCGTGGGTTCATTTCTGGCAGCCACCCTGGCTACCCGAGGATGGTATCGAGCCCGATGGTGGCTTCTCTGATCCCCGACGGGAAATGCGCATGGCAGTACTGGGAATCCCCAACTCTTTCGAGATGGGAGTCCTCGGAGACGGTGCTATTTACATGGAGATCGGTGATCCTCAAAGGGCCATCGAAGGGGAGTTCATCCGAGCACAGACTGAAGGTTCGACGTTGGTTCCCGATCGCTGGGTTCACCTGAGAGCGACCTTCGACCGAACAGAACTGGTCATCGAAGTCGATGGAGTCGAACAACTCTGGGTGCCCGAGACATTCGAAAAAGTGGCGGAGGATCAGTGGCCCGATTTACCCACCGCTGTCCCTCATAGCGATTCCGACCTGTGGATCAGCCATCCCAATCGATTTTTCATGGGCGCCATCGATCAGGTGGTCCTCCGTGTGGCGACCACACCGGTGGTCGTGGAGATGCCCATCGACATCGAAATTCTGGGACCCACTACCTTGATACATCTGGATGGTCGAGGCTCTCTGGATCCCTTGCAGCACAATCTTCCCGTTGTGATTCATGTGGCTGAAGTGGGTGACTTTTCCGAAATCGAAGCGGCCGATGGAACAGCCGTCGCAGGAGAAGGATTCAGGGATCGTATCGAACGTGAGCGGCAGGAGCAGACCCATCGAGATGATGATATTGCTCAGGCGTTCGGGGATCCAATTTCGGATCTGATGAAACATCTGGAAGGCTGGGAAGTGGATCCTGAAGCCCTCACAGGGGAGGCCGAGGAGAAGAATCCGGTTCCTTCGACTCCAGGGATGCATTACGGGATTGGTGATGTCGATGGGACGTCGGTTCTGCGTCTCCATAACATCGTGATCGATATGACGGGGGCGATCCGTGGATGATTCAATACGGTATCGTGAGCGTGGAATGGCCCTGTTGATGGTCATCTTGGTGCTCTCCGCCCTGGCCGCGATCGGCACACCATTCGTGATCTCGATGAAACTACAGGAAAAAGGAGCCGCTCGATCACTGGCGCAACAAAAAGCGAGTCTCGCCGCGCAAAGTGCCAGGAGCCGTGCTCTGAGCCAACTTTTCGATACCCACCACAGTCGTGAACGAGACCGGTGGCGTCCAGGCACGGAGGCACCAGATCTGATCGACGGACTGGACGAACTGAAGGTGCATTTCCCGGCCACGCTCACCTCCATTCCGGTGGTCGGTACACCGCCGGGGGTCTTCCAGATGCGTGGTGATTCCGATGTGATCCTCGATGCTCGGGTGACCGATGAGCAGGGTAAGATCAACATCAACTCTGCGATGCCCAATCTCATCGGTAACATGCTGGCCGGGAGTCACCTTTCAGAAGCGATCAGTTATGAAACCGATCTTGGTGAATTGCCACTCGACGACACCTCTTCCTTCCCTGCAGATGATGATCCAGAGACGGTGGATGGTGTGGTCGTGATCCTCAATCCGATCTTCTTCACTGTCGAGGCGATCTCCTACACAGGCAAGACCGAGAAGGCATTGACCGGAATCTTCCGGGGGCAGTACTTGTCGGGGACATGGGAGCACCAGAAAGGCTGGCCAGTCTTCGATCTGCGCGGCTTGAAGGTATTCTTGCACCGACTCGCCAACCTTTCGGACGGAGACATTGCCACTTTTCGGACTCCGATTGGAATCCGCCAAATTGCCGATTGGTCAGTGGTGCCTTACTTCCTCCAGACCCTTGCTGTGGTCGGCCTGAGTTTTGAAAACATGGCGGACTGGGGACTGACCACCGAGATGTTGGTGCGCGCCGGGATCGATCCTTCCTTGCTCCAGAAAGAACCTGAGGAGGTGGACGAGGCGGAGTATCGCGAGGCACGAAAGTTGTTCCTCGATAACAACATTCCCAAGGAAGTGGTCGATCTGGTCGAGTCGATTCGCGGAAAAGCCGCAGTGATTGAAGCGGCCGAGGTGGTCGGGGGGATGGGTCTGACCAAGGCGCGGGGGAATGCATTCAAGGGTGTGTATTTGACTTTTATCGCGCCGGAGTTGAAGAAGATCAAGAAACGCGGCAAGTCCTACTTCCCCAGTGCCATCCTCGCTTACCAGGAAATATTCGATATCCCAGGTATGGAAACATTTTCGGCATTCGAGTTCGAGCAGATCCGCGACCTGATCACTACCAGTTCAACCCAGCCCAGAGCTTGGTCGCAGGAACAGATGGTGGAGGGCGAGATCACCAATAGTGCGCTGCTGGGAGTGCCACAGATGCGACTTCCACGATATGACTTCTTCAATCCGGGGACTGTCGTTCGGATTCGTAGTATCAATGATCCTTCGAAGGTGGAGTACGGCCTTGCTGCCGGTGCGTTCCCGACTCCTCGTGGCGGATTCAGGGGTATGGGTAGTGGATCCATCTTCCAGGGCGGGGTGATTCTCAAGGAACCGTTGAAATTCGAATGGGCTGAGCGGGAGGCGATGGTCAGTGCCGCGCTGAGGCATCCCATCAACATCAACACCGCTCCTCGTAGAGTCATCGAGGCGGTCTTGACCGGTCTCTCTACCGATCGATTCGAGCAGAACTTCAATGGAGTGACTGTCGAAGAGGCTCGTGGGTTGACCGATCTCTTGATGGAGGCGATGCCGATCTCCGGTTTTGCTGCTTTTCGTGAGGTGGTGGAAGCGGCTCAGTTGAGTGGCGTCCTCGATGGAGGTGATTCAGAATCGATCCTCATCAACGCCTTGAATCCGAATCAGCCTCGACTCTCCATCTCTACCACTGGATTTTGTTATGCAACTTCGGAGATCTACACGGTGGAGTCTATCGGTGTGGCCAGGAGCCCGGTGGGCACTCCGCAAGCGACGGTCCGTTTTCGTGAAGTCATCGAGGTCGCACCTCCGGACCCGCTCTCATTGAGACTGGAAACGCAGGAGGACTGGGCTTCCATCTATGCCACACGGGATCCGGGAGGGGGTCGATTTTCTCGCTTCAATACGACCTTCGTTCCCGGTAGGGCGTCGAACCTGGTGGTCAGTGGGCCGATCCCCCTCAACCGTCGAAAGTTCACCGGTCCCTCTCTCGATGAAGGAACTCTTCGTGGAGAGACCATCTCCTACGATCGTGATTCAGGTAACTACGGATTTGGATCGGTGGGCTTGCTGGAAGTCGAGCACTTCAGCGAAACCATCGAGGGCTACGAACTGGAAGATGGTTCCTGGAAACGTTCGATTCTTTTACAGCAAGAAACTGAACAGGCTCAGGGCCGTGGACGAAGGGGAGCCGAGCCGGTAGACCTCTTGCCACCGGATCAGGGTGCCAACAACGACGCTCTCTCGACAGTTCCTGCGATGGTTGATTTCTGGTATCGCCCGCGCTGGGGATCGCGTAGTGGCAATCGAATCATTTTTGATTCGGTAGGTCCGACTCTGGATCGCTATCGTGATCGGGTGAGATTGTTCTTTTCCGGGGATACCCAGGAACTGGTGCTGCAAGTCTTTGATGAGACCGGTTCCGCCGTTGCATGGGATAGCAAGGTGCTACCAGCGGCTGAGGTGCGTCACTCGGTCACCACCACCACCTTTGCCGAGGACACCTGGTACCACATCTCTGCAGGATGGAGATCGACCAGACCAGGAGATCTGGTCCTGCTGATCGATCGTCGACCGGTGGGTCGACAATCCTGGTTGTCACGTCTCAATGGTGCCCTTTCATTCTCGGGAAACCGAGTTTCCATCGTCGATGCCGACATGGCGATCAGATTCCCCCCGACCGGGACTTTGCTGGTCGGTTCGGAAGCGATCGACTACTCGGGTCGAGAAGGGGCTTCCTTCATCGTCAGACCGCCAGGTCCTAACGGCTCTCCTCCGATCGGACGCGGTGTCCGCGGGACGGTGCGGTCGAGTCATGCTTCCGGTACTCCCGTGAGGCTTCTGGGCTATTCATTGCCCCTCGCCAACTCCGATCCGCGCCGTAGTCTGACCGATTCTTCCAACGACATCATCATCGGGCCGGGGGGAGCTTCGCTGGAGATCGAGATCACTCCAACGATGAGGGTTCTCAACTTCAACACCAGTAACGGTGCAGTGGAACTGACGCCAGCGACATTTGCACGAGCCTCGACCCAGATTCCATTCGCTGTCGGCAGTCCAGTGACCAGCACCCTGGAACTGGAACCATTTGCCGCCAACTCACTTTCTCTGCTGGTTCAGACCAATGGGAGCCATCCTCTCGAACTGGGGTTCCCGCCTCGAGGATATCTTCACATCCGACAATGGACCCAGCAGGGATCCGAACCGAGGCAACTGGTGGCGACTGAATTCGCCAAGTATTCCTCCATCACTCCGGGACCGGTTCCTGGCCTTTATCGATTCACCGCAATGGGGAGGGCTTTACTGAACTCTACGGCGACCCAGGGGATCACCACCGCCACTTCCAGTACGATCCTTCAGGTCAGGGGTGTTTCGATTGAATCGAATGCGACCGATTTGAATCAGAGCTACGCGCCATCCGGAGTGCTCCAGATTGATTACATGCCCGGCTCCCAGAGTATCGGACTACTGCAGGATGCAGAGTGGATTCGATACACCCAGATTGCCGAGGGAAAGTTCTTCATCTGTGATCCGGATCAGGTCGAAGCTTTTCGCGGCTTCACCGGGGACCAGTACATCAACACCGGTAACCCATTCCTTCGGAATCGCCCGTTGTGGGACATGAATGGCATCGTCCGTCATGCCGCGGGGCAGGAGATCACCCAGGTGGTCCGGGCCTTCGGGGCATCTGCTGGATTTGCCGATGAGGTGATCCTCGGGGATGGCTATGGCGATCCGACCAATAGACTTCGGGAAGATTCGCCGCTGAGAGTTCGCAAGGTACGCGAAACCGATAGTGGAACCTATGTCAGTTTCTACTGGCCCCCGGAAGGGACCTATCGTCCGGGACAGGATCCACGGATCCGTCGTTTTCCCAGCGGTGGATTGCCTTCCTCGACCAACGGGGAGATTCGTTTCGGGTCATCGATGATCAGTGGTGACGGGATCGATGCTCCGGGGACCCTGGACGAAGTGCGTTTCAGCCGCCTTGACGCGAGTGATGTTGAAACCTATGCATTTCCCGCAACTTCCAACGGAGGATTCCGCACGATGGCGATCCAGGCGTCGCCCGGATTACCGTCGGGGGTGCGTACTGAGGTGATTCAAAGTGGCTATTCGAAACAGGATTCCGAACAACCCGGTGGTGTCCTCGACAAGATTCATCTGCTGGCTCGATCAAAACTCACCGCTTCTGCTCCGCAGCCGCAGGATCCGGAAAGTGCCATCAATTTGCCCACAGGAGGTGTTCGAACATTTTCCAAAGGTGATGCTCGAGGATTTGGGCTGGGCAAGCGAGAAGGGTTATTTCAGGTCGATGATGAGGTGATGCATTACACCTTCGATCCCGGTCAGGTCGAGCCCGATGTGGTGATCCAACTGGAGCAGGATCTTCCCCGTGATCCCTACCTCGATGAGGATGCCCTGGGGGAAGGGGAAGTGGTTCCCTATGACCCCAACCGTGACCTGAGAGTAGAAGTGATCAATTCGATCCAGGTCGATAACACTGCCAACCTGCCACCCAATGGTGGATTCCTCGAAATGATCAGCGGTCCCACCAACGAAGTGCTGTACTACGAACAAGCATCGAACGGTGTACTGCGCAATGTGTTGCGCGGTCAACTGGGATCTTCGGTGGGTGGATATGTCTATCAGTGGTCTTATACCGACGCACAGGACGTTGTTCAGGTCGTGACCAACACTCACCGATTGCGCCTGATTCCCTCCCGCGTCATCGATGTGATGACCCGAGGAATGCTCTCCACCGAACGCACCAGTAATGAACTGGGACGTGAACCTCTGGTTCCTCTCCCCAATATTCCGGTGGCTCGGCTTGCCGGGCAGGTCGCTGAATCAGGATTGACGTTGGAGGTGATGGGGCTTCCCGGAAACGAAGGTGGGAATCGTCAGTTGGCCGGCTTCCCTTCCGGCGAGGGTTACCTGCTGGTCGATGACGGCATCGTTTCGACTCCAGACGAGATCATCGCTCATACCGGTGCGCAGGGCAGCAGCTTCGGGCTGTTTCGCGATGATCGTACTGGAAAAGGAATTTTCCGTGGTCGCTTCGGTAGCGATTTCAAGGTTCATCCCGCCGGTACTCCGGTCATCGAACTGCTGGCTCGACATCATGATCGCTACCAGCCACTGGTGGAATCGAAGGATCTGCAGTACCTCGAGCGAGCCTGGACGATGCCCGGAACCATGTGGGATCGGATCCGTTGGGATGTGGAACAGTCTCGCAATCGATCCACAGCGGGATCGGTGAGGATCCTCGCTCGATTCGATGGCGATCCTGGTTGGGACTCGATTCCGACCAATCAGCCGGGTGGCCTCTATTTGTTTGACGATCCGGCCGATGTCAATCGCCTGGGACAGTTTGGTGACGCGCTGGAAATTCGGATCCACTATCGTCACCGAAAAGGAGCCTATGGCCAAACCCGACAGTCGGGGATGTGGAATGATGAATGGAAACATCTTCCCATCTTGAAGAATGTTGGAATCGAATACCGTAAGGAGTGGCGGATCCTTCATCACGAGGAATATCCATACTGATGAACAAAGAACAGGGACTGACTCTGATCGAGATTCTGGTGGCACTGGGTATCTTCGTGATGCTCGGTAGCGGTCTTGTCGTGTTCTTGCGAGATGGAATCTCCACCTGGCAAGTAGGTGAATCGAGACGAGAATCGATCGAGCGGGCAGAAGCGATCCTGGAACCACTCTGTGCCGACCTTCGATCGCTCTTTTCACAACCAGATCCGGGTCCCGGTGGTGGACTGGTCGAAGTGTTGCTGCTTTGTGACCGAGATGGCCGGGGACGATCCCGTTTGAGGATGGTCAGTGTGCTCGACGAGGAGGTCAGGAACCCGATTACCCGGATTGCCGGATCTCTCACCGGTGGTCTCGCCGATATCGATTATCATAATGACTCGATGGAAGCTCGACTGGGAATTCTGCGCGCCCCTGGTGGCCTGTGCGAGGTCAGTTACTCGATGGGACCCGAGGAGGGGTCAGAGGTGTTGTGGAGAGGCTTCAAGAGTCCCATCGGGGGCGAAGGTACCCTGTTCAATGAGGTCAACCTTGAGCCGGATGTCGACGGGATGCCGAGGCGCAGCCGTCCCATCGCAGATGGTGTACTCCACATCGCATGGTCGTTCTGGGGTGGAGATCGTCGTCGCTGGGTCGCTGGTAAGGTGCAACCACCGCTCTCCTTCTGGGATTCGACGCGGGGCATCTTGCCGATGGATCGCCAGTCGGGAATTCACTGGGATTCAGGAAGCCGAGATGATCCCTACGATGATGTTTTCCCCGATACTGTCGAGGTGCTGCTGGTGCTGAGACCTGCCCGTTCGGCTCCACTCGCCCGACTGACTGTGGATATCGCCGCGAATACCGCAGATATCCTCGTCGATTCGACCGCTCAGTATCCGATCGGTCCCGAGAGTTACATCCGTATCGACTCCGAATGGATTCGAGTGGGGCGGCTCACAAGTAAGGCATTTCTGGACTGTGAAAGAGGGATGCGAGGCACCACTGCAGTGGAGCACTCCCGTCTTCGGTCAGTGGTCCACGGTTCTGAATTCCGTAAGACTGTGAGGATCCCAGGGGCCAGAGATCCCGGGGGGCAACGATGAAGATGGAGAGTAAAGAATCGGGGTTTACCCTGCTTGAGGTTGTGGTGGCTCTGGGAATTCTCACGGTGGGGGTCAGCGCCGCGATCGCTCTGTTCGCCGCAGGTACGGCATCTCATCGACGTGCGGTCGATCGAATCCGTGCCATCGAGGTCTCGGAGGTGGTTTTGTCCGCCCTGGAGGGAACGATACGCGACGGCGGAACCGTCACTGATTTGATCAACAATCCTCCATGGGACCCGCTGCTCTCTCACTGGCCAGGGATTTCCGTCGAAGTGCGATACGGCACCATTCCCAAGGAACAGGGGCGAGACCGGTTGATCGTGAGAGTCCGGCAAGATGGCGATGGCGAAAGAGAAGTCAATTATAGCTCCATCCCGAGCGATGATTACATCGATGAGTTGCTGGTCGAGGTCCATGTGATGTGGATTTCCAGAGGTCAGGGGAGCGAGGAAGTCTTTCGCCAGATCGTTCCCAGGATGAGAAGTATTCGACTCGATTCCCCCTGATGTGGTGTCCGCTCAGATGCTGACCACTGCGCGTTCCATCAACTCCACCGGCAAGGCTCCAGCACCACTCTTCAGTTGCCAGTCCATCTCGATCAGGGTTTCGATGATTCTCAGGGTCCTGGGAAGATCACAAGTACGGTACTGCTTACGAATTCTCGGAAGAAATGGTCGGGCAATTCCGGCCTGCTCGAGAATCTGCTGCTCTCCTCCACCCTCCGCAACGATGCGATGAACGCTTCTCAGTTCCCGTGCGCGTTTGAGGGACAGGGCCACAAACTGGAGCAGTAAACGCTGAGGATCTCGGACGCGTTGATTCTTTTCATCGAGAGCTCCGCGCTCGACGATATCGGAGAGCACTCGGAGTGATCGTGCTCGATCCTGTTCGAACCAGGAGTCGACCAGTTCAAAGGCAGATCCGTCGCCACCGGCGGCACTGTTCTCGACGATGATACTTTCGTCGATCTGCTGGATTTGACGGGAGTCACAGATGGTCGAGATCTTCTCGATGGCGTTGGCGAGTTGATCCATCTGGGGGCCGATGCGATCGATGAGTAACTGGGCCATCGGAGCCGTCACCTTCAACGAATGATTGTGGAAGCGATGGACCACCCAGGAGTTCAGTTCGTGATCCCAGGGGTTGGCATCGGGTTGCCATGGGGGTGGACGGTGGAAGGGCCGATCTGCCGAGATGGAGAGTCCGAACTTGCCGATCGCCTTGGCCACCTTGCTCCGTCCATCGAGAGCATCGGCGGTGAGGATCAGCAGTGATCCGGTGGGGGCGGATGAGAAGAACTGGACCCAGGAATCGGGGTCCGATTTGATCCAGTTCTGAGCATCCTGGAGAATCACTACCGGCCCACCCCCGAACAGGCTCGGAGTCCTCAGTTCATCAAAGATCTCACGAATCTGTTCATCCGTGGCGCTTCGAGTCCCCTGGTAGCGAAGGACCGAGTCAGGGTCTGGGGTGCCTCCTGGAAGAGAATCCAGCAACATCGCGATCGCTTCACGGCGCAGTAGTTGCTCCTGGCCGATTACCACGCAGATGGGGGGTGGACCCTCCTTGAGCCTTGCGGGAAGGGTGGCCACGGTCACCTTGCGGTCGGAAGATCGAGATCTGGATGATGATTTCGCCATGCCACATTGTCGGCCTGGATCTGACGGATTTCAACTGTTGGCCCTTGAACCGTCGCGAAAGGTTCTGTATCTAGAGCCGTGACAGGATTGATTCGGGGCAACCCGGATCGGAAGTGTGGTGAGAATCCACCGCGGTGCCGCCGCTGTAACCGGGGACAACCCCTGCAACTCCAGCCGTGTGTCTGGAAAGCCACTACGAAATGTCGTGGGAAGGCGCAGGGAGAGGACGATCCGGGAGCCAGAAGACCTTCTGTCAGTGAAATCGTCGGAGATTTTCTTCCTTCGGTTTCTCCGCTGGATCACTCCGATTCACGCACAGTGCGTGGGATCGGGCCAGAACTCCGAGCAGAGAGGCTCTATTCAGTTGCTGAAATCGTTCTTTTCACTCCTCCCTAGCGACTTCTGTCGGGACCACTGGAGAGTCACTTTACTGGTCGGATGGATACTGGGTGGCTGGATTGTGGTCGGCTGGATCCCGGTCTTCTCTCTTGCGGGAGAACCGATCGCCCACATCTCCACCGAGATTGCCACTTCCAACGTCGACTCTCACCCTTACTCGATTGTCATCGATGATGCGCATCAGCATGGATATGTCTCCATCTGTGGCGATGTTGCGCCCTTTGGTGAGGCGGTCGAGGATCACAGTGCATATCAGGTGATCGAGTTCGATGCGCGGACTCTCGAAGTCCTGCGAACCTTTGATGTCGGATATTATCCGACAGATCTGTTGCTCGCCGGTTCCGATCTGTGGGTCAGTTGCTCGACCATCAGTAGCCTGTTCAGAGTCGACCTGATCCGTGGAATTGTCACTGCTGTACCCTTCAGCGACAGTTCGGGAGCCGACATCGGATACCCATCGGGACTGGCCCTCGGCTGGAACGGGGAGATCATAGTTTCCTCCAATGGCGGTAGTTTTGATGGGTCGGATGAGAACATCGTGATCCTGGACCCACTGACCGAGGAGGTGATTCAGCGGATCGAAGTTGCCGGTGGCATCTCGACGGTTGCTGCGCTGGAAGATGGTTCGTTGCTGGTTCCGGTAGGCTTTCCCGGCGATGATTTCACGGCTGCTCCGGAATTGCAGTGGATCGACCCCAACGATGGACAGTTGCTCGACCAGCTGGTGATCGACGTCGAGACTTCCGATTTCCCGGCACCCAGCGATCTGCACATCCTCGATGACCAGAGTGCCCTGCTGACCATCTTCGGCGGCAGTGCGATGGTGTATCGCATCGATCTCAACAATAGAACGCTTCTGATGGAATACCCGATGGAATCTTCGGAGACCGTGCAAAGTGCTGTGTCTCAGGGGGCCGGGGGTACTTTCCTCGTGGCGGAATACTTCGCCGGTACCGTGTCGCGTTACCAGCTCGACAGTGGTGAGCGGATAGAGATTCTCACCGGTGGGGATCTTCCCAACCGGATCTGTGTCTCCGGTGGACGTGTGTTTACCACCCAGCAGGGAATCGAGTCGATCAGCGTGCACGGGGTCATCGGGGCCTTCATCCGTGCCGACCTGAATCTCGACGGGCAACTGGATCTGGCCGATCCTATTCGATTACTCGAGTATCTGTTTCTCGGAACTTCGATTGAGTGCGACGATTCCGCCGACGCCAACGACGACGGAACGGTGGATCTTTCCGATGGGATCCAAATATTGTCATTCCTCTTTTCACAGGGCCCCCCTCCGCTATACCCTTTCCCCATCGCAGGTCACGACCTGAGCGAAGACGACCTGGATTGCGAGACCACCGGATGAAAAACTTGACCTGTCCATCCCCTTTTGAGAAAGGAATTTCAATGTCCTTCAGCACCACGATCCAACTATTCTTGGTCGGCTGTGCCATCGCATTGCCGACGTTGCTCCACGGCCAGGGCGCCTGGTATGGCGACCAGCAGACTCTGTGGGTCCAAGGAGAGTCGGGTTCTACTCCCATCGTGAATCTGTCCACTGACCTGAGAGCCATCGCGCGTACCGCAAGTGGTGGAGGCTGGATCGCCATCGAGGAGAACAACCAGCTGATTCATGTCGATTCCAGTGGTGCCATCATCGAGGTCATCGATACGGTGGTGGGCGTTCAGTCACTGGCCATCGCTGCCAGTGGTCACTTGTGGGGGACCCGACCGGGGCTCGATGATGTGATCCGGATCGAATCGGGTGCTGGAATCGTTTCGACTCATCCGGTCGGCTCGGTTCCTTATGGCATCTCCATCGATGCCGAGGGACACATCTGGGTCAGTTGTTCCTATGCCAATCAGGTCGATCGACTCGATGGTTCCGGCGAGTGGCTCGCGACCTATCCGGTCGGCTTCTTCCCCACTGGGATCTCCGCCGCTGCTGCGGGAGGGGTCTGGGTCGCCGAAAAGGGCGGCCTGAAGAGATTGTCGTCGACCGGGGAAGTGTTGTGGAGTGCGACGGTCGGTACCTTTCCCATCGCCGTGACCACGGATTTGCAGGGACGAGCGTGGTTTTGTTGCCAAACCAGCAACGAAGTGGTGGTGGTCGGAGATCAGGGAGTGGAATCAGTGATCGACGTTCCCCATCGGCCCCTCGGAATCGGTGCCAATGGCGATGGCTCGGTCACGGTGGTTTGTCACGATGGCTCTTCGCTGGTCAGGATCTCTGCTGAATTCGAGATCGTCTCGGTCGATCTGGTCACCAACCCCAATGGGCACGGAGACCTGACCGGACTTCAGCGAGCGTTGCTGGCGGATCCGCTCGGAGACCAAGATAACGACGGGATGTCTAATCTTGAGGAGGCTCAGTTCGGATTCAATCCGCTCGATGCCAGCTCGATTCCGTCGGTCTTTATTCGTGGCGATACCAACCGAGATGGTGTGGTGGATCTGACCGATGCGATTCACGAATTGTTGGTGCTGTTTGGGGTGGAGACCAGTCCCTGCCTCGAGGCACTGGATGTCGACGATGACTCGCGGCTGACCCTGGGCGATCCGATCCGAATCCTCGATTTTGTCTTTTCTGCGGGACCTGCTCCGGCGGCCCCGTTTCCCGAATACGGCCCCGATCCATCGCCTGCGCAGGGATTTCCCTGCGCCCCCTGAACGATCCGGCTCGATCTTCGTCAGATCGAATCCCGAGCCGGGGTTGCATCGATAGGGGCTCACATGCCATGATGCGTAGGTCTGTTTCCCTTCGGGGAAGCAGAGAGTCGATCCTCGATCGGGGATCGACCCCAGGTCCAGCAGTGGATTCCCCGGGAGGGAATCGGTGAGGGACTGATTTCTCCAGATGAACTGGCGTCCTCTTCTGTTTTCAGGAATAGCGGACGAGCCGGTACCCCGATCGAAGGGGGACTAAATTGAATAATAACAATGTGGACCAGGAGCACCAGATCGCTGTTTTTGTCGACCTCGACAACATCGCCATCGGCGTCAAGGAAGCCAAGATCGACAAACTGGATATCGTCAAGATCCTCGATCGTCTGGTCGAGAAGGGTAAGATCACGGTCAAGAGGGCCTACGCCGACTGGTCCAACTGGACCCAGTACAAGCGGCCCTTCCACGAGTGTGCCATCGAGTTGATTGACATTCCTGAGCGTAAGATGTCGGGAAAGAATAGCGCCGATATCAAGATGGTGGTCGACGCTCTGGAACTTTCCTACTCGAAGCCACACGTCGATACCTTCGTGTTGATCTCCGGCGATAGCGATTTCTCTCCACTGGTTTCCCAGTTGCGAGAGAATAACAAGAAGATCATCGGTCTCGGTGTCAAGCACTCGTCCAGTAACCTGCTCATCGATAACTGCGATGAGTTCATCTTCTATGAAGATCTGGTTCGAACTCGGAAGAAGAGAACCCGTAGGACCACTAAGAAAGTCACACGAAAGTTGAGCAAGGATCAGGACGCCGCATTCGCCCTGCTCATCAGTTCCATCGCCGCACTGCAACGAGAGAACTACGAGGTGATCTGGGCCTCGATGGTCAAGCAAACGATGAAGCGCAAGCAGCCGACCTTCAGCGAGGAATATCACGGCTACACACACTTCTCCAAGTTGCTCGTCGATGCCGAGAAGCACAAGTTGATCAGCGTCCACAAGGATCAGAGAAGTGGCACCTACATCATCGATGAGTTACTCGAAGACGAGGTCTAATCGGTCAGGATTTGATCCTCCGGTAGGCAGTCGATTCGCTGGGTCACCCCGCTTTGCAGCGAGAGTGCTAGCAGTTCTCCTCCATAAACGCAGCCGGTATCGATGCTGACATGCTTCTGATGTCGAACCAGCCCGAGAGCAGCCCAGTGGCCGGTGATGGTGGCGTGTTCGCGGGTTGCACGATCTTCGACCTGGAACCAAGGAGTCACGTTCGGCGGACAGGAATCGAGCGCCCCGGTCCAGTGATCCGCCAGCGACAGGTTTTTCTTCAATCCTCGCACCCGGGTCAAGTAGGCTGCGGTGACTCCATCTGGATCGGTGGGATTGCGATACCAGGACCAGTCGCCACTGCGAATCCGCTGAGAGAGGTGCATGGCTCGAGTCATCACCTCGGCGACACTCCACTGCGGGTGAAGCCCGGCGTGAACCACCAGCCATGGAGTTCCGGTAGGTTCGGACACGACCAGCGCCAGCGGCTTCTCCGCCAGCCAGCGAGGCCAGTCCCACGGCTCCGGCTGTGTGATGGCGGTGTGTTGTAGGCACTCTTCCAGAAGGTCTCCAGCACGTACTGTGGCGACCTGGGCGTGGATCGCCAGGAGGTGGAGATCATGATTGCCCAGAATCACCTCGGCACGATCTCCGAGAGCATGAACCGTTTTCAGTACCTCGAGACTCGAGGGGCCCTTACCCACCAGGTCACCGACGAAGACGAAGTGGCACGCTGGATCGATCTCCTGCAACGATTCGAGCAGCTGGGAGAGGGTGGCGTGACATCCGTGAACATCCCCGATGACCCATGTGTCGTGTCGATCTTGACCTGTATTTGGTGAGTTCAAATTTCCTCCTGCAACGAAGCCAGCGCCGGGAGCGAGAGCTCCCGGCGCCGATTTGAACGACCCTGGCACGATTCGAACGTGCGACACCCGGCTTCGGAGGCCGGTGCTCTATCCACTGAGCTACAGGGCCCTGGTAACAGGGAACAGGGGTCCTTCGACTGGACTGGACCCCGGATGCGACCCGTTTTCTAGCAGATCCGCCGACCGGAATCCAGACGCACTGGCCCCGGCAGCGCAGTTCCTGCACAATCAATCGCCATGGACCTCTTTTCTCACTCGATCCGTGCTTTGCTGGGGCTCACTGCGATGCTGGTGATGGGGCCCTGGTTCCTCAGTCCAGCCGGCAGCCTGCCGGTCGAGGGGTGGACCGCCGTCCGCCTCTCGCTGGCTCTGGTCGCCCTCACCGATCTGCTCCTGCAACTTCGTTCGCGGGGCGGCCGTAGCGCCCTCCCCGGATCGGCGGTGCTGCTGCTGTGCCTGATCGGGTGCGTCTGGAATCTGGAGTTCCTGGTCATCGTCAGCGCTCTGCTGGCACTCGGCTTCACCCTGCTGGGATTACTCTCCACCCTGCTCGACCAAATCCGACGAGGGGGAGCACTGGTAGTGATCCTCTTCTTCCTCGCACCAGTGGTGGTCGGAACCGCCCTCATGATGATGCCACGTTGCCAATCGACCGACAGCGCCATGGATCCAATGACCCTTTCAGATGCTCTCTTTACCGCCATCAGTGCCGTGACCGTCACCGGGTTGACCGTCATCGATGTGGGTTCTCAATTGTCGGTCGAGGGACAGTGGGTGTTACTGGGTCTGATCCAAATGGGCGGCCTGGGTGTGATCAGTCTCTTCGCCTTTTTTACCCTGATGCTGGGGGAAGGCCTGGGGATCCGTCAGGGCAGAGCTTTGCGGGAGGCCCTCGATGGAGTGGGCGTCTCTGAACTGAGGGAATTGCTCGGCGTCATCGTGATCTCCACCTTGCTGGTCGAGTCGATCGGCACCCTGTTGCTGATCTGGGCTACCGACTTCGAGGGCTCCTTTCTCGAAGCGATCTTTCATGCTGTCAGCGCCTTCTGTAACGCCGGGTTCTCCCTCCACGCCACATCGCTGGAAGATTACTCCACCGCAGCGCGTTCTGTGATGGCGCTGCTGATCATCGTCGGGGGACTGGGGTTTCCTGTGCTTCTCGATCTGTGGCGGAAGTATCGCTCCAAGGGGAGTCAGCGAATGCCGATCCAGACCAGATTGACCCTCCTGGTCAGTCTGGTATTGCTGGTCTCGGGAGCTTTGTTGCTCTTTTTCAGCGGAGCCGAGTCCGACTCGTGGTTCTGGAGTGTTACGGCGAGGACCGCTGGCTTCAGTACCTCCTCGACCGTGACTCTTCCACTGGCCAGTACCCTGGTGCTGATGGTCTTGATGAGTATCGGGGCCTCTCCCGGATCGACGGGAGGTGGTTTGAAGACCACCACGATCGGGGTGCTATTTCTTGCGACCAGGTCAGAACTGCGTGGTGGGGGCCATGTGGTGGCGTGGAATCGTGTGATTCCAGATCAGGTGATTCGAACCGCAGCGGTGCTGGCGGTGATCGGGCTGTTGCTGTGGGGAGTCCTGCTGGGGTTGCTTCTGGTGGTGGAAGTTCGGCCAGGAAAATCTCTAGGTTTGGGGTTCATCGATTATGCCTTCGAGGTGACCAGCGCACTGGCCACCGTCGGATTGAGTCGCGGTGTAACATCCAACCTGAGTGAAACCGGTCGCACCATCATCGAGGTGGCGATGATTTGTGGTCGTCTGGGGCCGCTGGCGCTGGTCCTTGCGATCGCTTCCATCTCCAGTTCCGCTCCCCGAGGGGAACGCCCTCCGGGCCGCGTGATGCTCGGCTAGCCGCATTCAGGAGTCGGAAGGTTTCAGATCTGCCAGTCGATCCTTCGATCCCAGCATGAAAATCTTGTCCGTCTTTTGAAAAGGAACATCGACTGCGGGACTGAAGTCCGCTGCATCGGCACCGTCGCGCCAGATACAGATCAGGTTGAGGGCGTGATTCTGACGGATGCCGATCTCGGCGATGGTTCTATCGATCCAGCGATCGGGAACCGGAATCTCCACGATCGCCTGATCATCCGCCATCGGAAGATGGTCGACGATATTGGGCACCGTCAATTTCAACGCCATCCTGTGGGCCGCTTTTTTCTCCGGCGAAAACACGTCATCGGCCCCCAGTTTGAGAAGGATCTTCTGAGCAGTATCTCCGTGGGTTCGAACATGAACCCTGGGGATCTTGAGTTCCTTGGCGATGGTCGTCAGGAGGATCCCGGGCAGCGGACTCTCTCCGATGCAAACCACCAGTGTCTTGACCCCGATCAGATGTTCACGAATCGCCTCCTCATCGAGGATGTCGAGAGTCAGTGCGTCGTCACACGACTCGGCAATTTCCATCACCTTCTGCGAATCCTTGTCGATGGCAAGGATTTCGACCTTCATGTGGGCGAGTTCGCGAACCAGGGATGAACCAAACTGTCCCAGTCCAACGACGGCGATTCGTTCTCTTTTCATCCGGTTCTCCTCGGTCAAAAACCTGTGCTCTTGACGATGTCCAGCTTCAGTAGCCGGAGTTGGTGACTCATCTGCCGGTTTCGGGTCTGTGATGTGTAGCCATTGGAGGCATGCATATCGAGCCACTGTTGCCACTGGTCGATCTGCTTGAGAACTCCCGATCGTTGCTCGGTCGGGAAACCTTCTCGTAAACGGCTTCGGATCGAGGTGATCCACTGATTCAACTGTTCTGCTGACTTACCCGCGCCCTCTGGCGACTCTGAAGGGGCTGATTTCCAGACGATCCGGGTCAACTCGTGCAACGGTTTCGAACGATCGGTAGGAATCAATCGAGCCAGTATCTCGGGCCCACCTCGTTCGAGCCAGGCGCGCCAGCGAACCGGCTCGATCGGTTCCTGTCGGCGGATGCTCTCGACGATGGAAATGGTGTCGACGAGACTGCCCGAAGGAGAAGTGGCTGCAGGTGGGACTGTCATGGTCACCTGAGTGGCTTCGACGCGAGAAGTCGGAATGCGGATCGACAGTCCACTGGGGAGTACCGTTTCTACCGTGGCGGCGCGGATCTGAAGAGATCGATAGGCGAGAGTCGCTCCGCCCTTCAGTCGCATCGTCAGCAGTGGAGCAGCGGTTGCAGGATCCTTTTGCCCGAGGCGTGTCAACTCCTGCTGACAGATCGACTCGAGGAGCAGCAGTTGATCCTCTGGAGACGGGCCCGCGAGATCGAGTTCGCTCAGTTCGATGGCGGACCAGCGTGCCAGGCGCACCTCGATGGAGCGTTTTTGTTCAGCGGACCAGCCGGATCCTCGCTGCGAGTCAGATCGGTCGACGGGGTGAGTGGAATCGAGGGAAGAAGTTGCGTCCAAAGACTCCGAGGAAGGGGACGTGCTCTTCTCGATGAACTCGATCAACGGTGGGCGAGCCTGGAGTGCCTGGAAGAGCACCGCCGTCACCAACAAGGTGCAGAAGATCAGCAATCTTGTCATCTAGGTTCCCCGGATCCTCTCTGGAGATAGGCTCGGAGCAATTCCTCAGCAGGTTTCCCTGCTGGAGTGTAACTCGGGTCATGCTCGCCGCCATCCATGTGAAGTGCATAGAAGAAAACCCCCTGTAGCAGGGGATCGGTCGAAAAAGTGTCGAGGAAGGACTGATAGCCTCGGGCCTGTATGACGGGGTCTGCTGGAGCGATCACGGTGTGATTCCACGGTTCCTTCAATCCCATGGAGTGGGATGGGAAGCCCAACTCACTGAAGAATACCGGAATGCCGGAGTCGCGGGTCCAGCGGTGAATTCTCGATCGAAAGGGCAACCAACGAGCCACCAGAGCCTCGTCTCGGTCATCGTTGGTGGTGGCCAGCGGAATGTATCCGTTGAGTCCCAGCGCATCGAGTTGGCTGGCAAATCCGATCTGTTGCCAATGATCCCAGTTGGCAGAGTAACTGACCCAGCCGGAAAAGGAGTGACGTACATCTTTGATGATGCGAAGCCAACTTTCGCTGTCGTGTTCCAGTGAGGACAACTCGCTGCCGACGAAGAACAGGTCGACCTGATGTCGTTGAGCGATCTCGGCAAGGCTCACGATCCACTGCTGGTAGTGACGGAACCACCTGGCTGGTTGGACCGGTTTCAACTGTCCGCGCCAGTGAGGGTCGTGTGGATCCTGGAGCAACAGCAGCGGTTGCAAGGCCACCTGCATCCCCGCATTCCTGGCATCTTCGATGGCTCGGGAGATCTGCGTCAAGGATGGACTCCTGTGGTCCTCTATCGGCAAAGAAGATGAATCGTATCGACTCTGGTAGGCGGGGAATGTGATCTGGATCCAGCGAAAGCCGATTTGTTGAGCCCATTGCAAGTTTGCGGTGAATCTCTCGGCGGGATCTTCTCCCATCAGGAGAATCGTGACCCCTGTTGGTTTGGGCCAGTGGATTCTTGCCGTCGGGGCGTGTGCCTTTTGGTCGTTTCGCTGGAGAGTTTCAAAAGTGCCCATCTGTGGAAACGTGATGAAGAGGAATCCCAGCAGCAGGATCGGAGCGAGGGACAGCAGGTGGCCAGATTTCAACTTTCACCTCGTGTGTTCAGAATGAGAGACGATCGGGGGATGGACATGAGCAGTTCCTGCGGCCAGAATCACATCATCACTGTTCGTTGGAGATGGACAGGATAACAGGTTCTGGTCGGTTCCATCGAGTGGTGAGACTCGGTACCGACAGCATTGGTGCCTCTCAAGCGATTCGAGAGCAGTGGCATCCGAATTCCTCGGAAAGGTTTATTGATGTTCAATGCTTGTCGGTTTGCTGGAATCTGCCACATGCTCCTCTGGTCCTCCATCTTTGTGCTCTTTTGCTCGTCCGAGGTGGAGGCTCAAGGACTAGAACACTGGAAGGAACAGTTCCGGCAGCAAAAGAATCTCGAGGTTCTGGAACGGATCGACGCGATCCAGAAGATCGGAGAAATCGATTCCCTGGAAGCTTCAGAATTTCTCGCCAAAATCATCGAGGATCGAACTGAAAAGACCTCGGTCATCGAATCCGCAATTCGGCTGGTGGCTCTTCATCGCCATGCTGTTGGTCTGCAGGCGGTGGTCGAGAGCGGCCTTACGATTCTTCCGACCCGTTCCTATTGGGTGGTGAGAGACTGCTGGGACCGAGATCTGAGTCAGGGAGAGTCCGAGTACATCGCCGAGAAGGGGATTCTCAGGACCCCGGCACTCGATGTAGAGTCGCAGAATATCCTCCTCTCCATCGCTCTTCGTGCCGACAATCCTGCGGCGGGGGAGTCCGCCGCTAAGATTTTGGGGAATCGCAAGATCCCGCCACACAATCAGGCGTTGATCGTCGATCTGATCCGCATGCACCGGGTCGAGTCTTCCAAGAAGAAATTGGGCAAGTTGTTCAGGGTCAACGATGCCAAGTTGCAGGTGGCTGTGCTTCAGGCTCTCCAGCAGCTGGAAGCCGATGATCAGAGCCGTACCTTTCACAAGGCCCTGAAAAGTAATCACTGGACCGTACGAGCCTGTGCGGTCGATATCTTCGGAGATACTCAGGACCCTGAAGTGATCAAAATCTTGCTCCCGATGTTGAAGGACGATTTTGTCGAGGTGCAGGTGTCGACGGTTCAGGCGCTACGGAAAATCGGCGGCAAGGAAGTGGCCCAAGCTCTGGTCAAGCGAGTTGGAAAGCATGAGGGTCGAGTTCTCGATGATATCTGCGATGCGCTGGTCTGGTTGACCGGCCAGGACTATGGCCCCAGTGAAGTTTCCTGGACCTCCTGGTGGGACCGAGAAGGAAAAGATGCAGAGATCCGAGGGATTTCCCGCGAGGAGTACGAGCGGATCCGTGATGAGTCTTCAGAGAGCACCACCGGTACCTATTATGGACTGCGAATACTCAGTCGCTTCGTCACCTTCATCGTCGATATTTCTGGCAGCATGGAAGAACCCTACGAGGTCGATACGGTCAAACTGCCAGGAGGTCGAATCCAGCGTGGTGGAACCGGTGTCGATGAAGACTCATCCGGGAAGACTCGCAAGAGAGAGAAGGTGGCCAAGATCGAGGTCGCACGCCGCGAACTGTTGAGAGTGCTCGACGGGATCCCGGACGGCACCCAGTTCAACATCATCGCCTTCGAGAGCACCTTTACCCCCTGGCGACCAGGTCTCGTCGAGATGGAGGATGAGATTCGCTCTGATGCGATGGATTACGTCAGATCACTGGGTCCTCGGGGTATGACCAATGTCTATGACACATTGGTTTCCGCTCTCGATGATCCGGAAGTGAACACCATCTACTTCCTCAGTGACGGAGCACCCACGATGGGGAAAATAGTCGAGCCGGGGGGGATCTTGGCCGCGATTCGCGCCCGCAACCAGCAGCGAAAGGTCAAGATCCATACCATTGGATTCCATCTGGATCCTGCCGCATCACAATTGATGAGGCTGCTGGCCGAGGAGAATCACGGAACCTTCGTCGAGCGTTGATGAAATGATGCAGCGATGATCTAGAAGTAGATCTCGCTGCGACTCTTCTCATAACGAGCGGCGAAGACGATGGTGATCAAGAACAACAGAATGGTGCCGCCCAGAAGCGAGTAGTTCAGCGCCGGACCGAGTTCTGCGGGTGAACCAGCGGAGTTCAACTGCATCAGATAGAAGAGTCCGATCAAGACGAACAAGACCCCTGGAACGGAAGCGGCGATGAGCGCCTTCTGTTCACTTGCTTTTGCCATCGAGATGCGTGCGACCTCTCCAGCGTCTGGCACCTGTCCGCTGTGCATGCAGACAGGACAGTTTGCAGATGTGCTGGAGGTGTTTTGCATGAATAGGAAGTCCGAGTAGCACTCGCTACAGACCACGGGAATGCCGCCAGAAGTGGGCGCCGCTTGGACTAACTTCGGAGTATTCTTTTTACTGGATCCGCCGCGTCTATTTTTTCGTGCGGCGGGTTTACTGCGCTTGGCCATCGGATCCTCTCGTGTTCGTTCAGGAATCTAAAATCCTAGCAAGCAGAGAAATCGGGTCAAGGGAGAGGAGGAAGTGGATTCGCAGGATCTGTCCACGGGGGGGGCGGTCAAAAAGTGCCCCTGAAGTGGGTGGAGCGGCATCATCGCTCGTCGAATCAGGAATTGTGGTCGAACGCTCCCAGGTCTTCGAGGGAGCGATGGAGGCCTTCCAGAGCCTGTGCCTTGCGATATGGAGGTGCCAGCTCCAGTTTTTTCAGGGCTTTGTGAGCTCGCGGAGCCGATCCTTCGTGAGAGTTCCTTCGCCTCAGTTCCTGGGGGGGGCGTCGATCGGATCCACCCGGTCGAAATCTGCGTGGCCCGACCCCTGATGGGGGTCTTGCTTCTTCGTCGGAGGCGCCAGGCTGATTCTTGCGCCCCCGGGATCCCGGAGCAGGTCTTCGATCCTGGCCTCCTGAAGATGGTGGCCGAAAGGTTCCATTCGGCCTGAAGCGTCGATCACGACCTTTTCCCAACAAATTCTGGATCCGTTGCTTCATCTCATCACTCAACTGCGCGACTGCTTCTTGCAGGTTCGGGTGACTCTCATCCACTTCGCCAGTCTCGATGAAGTGATTCATCTGCGCGAGGGTGAGGTGGCGAGCCAGATACATGACACGATGCCCATGCTTCGAGAGAGAGAGAGATCGATGGATCCTTCGTCCCATCAGCATCAAGCGTTGCTCATGTGGAGGAAGGTTCTCGATCTTCTGGCGCTCAATTGGGGAAAGAGAGGCAAGAAGTTTTGGCATCCGCAGGTTGATCTGCTCGTCGAGAAAGGCCTTCTTCTCCGCCGTGGAACACTGCCTGAAGCGCTGGCGATCTTCCTTGGTGAGTTGCAAATCCCACAGCCGCAGTGCGGTTCGCCTCTGTCGGACATCTTTGCGGTCTGAATCGGATGATTTCATGTACTTGCGAAGGCGTTTCACCACCTCGGGAGCATCATCGGGAGACAGCTCTCGCAGTCTCTGAATCAACTGTTTCCGTTGCATTGCGGGGATCTTCTGCAGGATCGAATGAACTCGAGCCAACGCAATGCGCCTCTCGCTCGGCATCGAATTCCACCGCTCAAGCGCTTCAGATCGTTTTCCGGTGGTGGTGTCATCCGAATTCTGAGCGGGGCCGATCACCGGCCATCCCAGAAGCATCAGCCCGGAACCTAGTAGCCAGCAGCTGAGCAGGAAAAAAGAAGTGATCCTTTTCATCACTCCTCCTCTTCTTCGGCCACGAGTAATTCGAGCGGCAGGTCCGCCAGAGCGAGATCGAATCCATCGACGGTGTCGATGTGAGAAGGGATCAAGCTTGCGACCAGTTCCGGATCTAAACCTTCGAGCAGCTCCAGTACGTCGAGCTGTTCCAGCAGTTCCGAGGTAGGACTTTCGACCAGCGACGAGAGAGCGATGGGGCCACTGGAGCCCGATTCAGGAATCGTGGCATCCGGCATCGTGAAGGGAAAGACGATGGCCGCCAACAACAGCGCTGCAGCGGCAGCAGTAAGCCATTTTCGTTGTCTTTGACGCTGCTCGATCCGCTGACTCAAGCGGGCGAGAAAGGCCTCTGGATCGGTAGGCTCTAGCGTTTCCATATCGAGATTCAAGGCAGGCTCGAGGAGAGCCGCTTCATCGAGGAGCGACTGCAATGCCTTGCTCGTCTTGTGGTCCTCTTCGTGCATCAATTCTCCTGCGTTCCTCGGAGGAACATTGGCTGGAAACTCAAGATCCGTCTGCCTTAGTATCGTCGAAGTAATCCTTCAATTCGATCAGCAATGCTTTTCGCGCCCGGAACAGGACCGACTTCGTTGCGGAAACGGTCATCCCGAGAGATTCGGCGATTCTCACCACCGGCCAGTCTTCAAAATTTTGCAGCCAGATCGCTTGCCTGCCAGGCTCTTCGAGACGTTCGATCGCATCTCGTACCGCCCGTGCCTTTTCTTCACCCAGCAAGATCTGCGCCGGGTCTTTCGATCGTATCGATCCGCCAACCCACTCACTACCGACCACAACATCCGGGTCGCTGGAGAGAGAGGAGCGCGGAGTCCAACGTTTTCTTTTCCTGGTGCGAATCTCGTTCAGAGCGATCCGCGTGGTAATTTTTGCAATCCAGCCACGGAAAGAGATCGATTCACGAAAGCGGTCTCGAGATTTCCAGGCACGCAGGAATACAGCCTGTGCCACATCCTCTGCGCCGGCCAGATCTCGTAGATATCGTCGAGCATGACGAATCACGAAATCGAGATTTCGACGAACCAGCGTTTCAAAAGCGTCCTGGTCACCGCGCTGGAAGCGACGCATCAACTCCTCATCGTCAGCTTCCATTCGAATCTCTCCGACCTGTCCATCTCAACCCCGTAAATAGTCACAGGTCGCTTGGAAAAAGAGTATTCTGGCGACGATGGCCATAGTTTTACAGGTAGGAGCCCGAATTGCCTCCTCAATCGGCAAATATAGACAACGATGAATTTTGCCCATCTGGATCTCCGGTACCGGAGATCCAGTTTTCGGAGGTGTCTCCGGCTGTGCGCATCATCGACGTCCGATCTCCGGCTGAATTCACCGAGGATCACATCCCAGGGGCTCGAAATGTTCCGTTGCTCGACGATGAGGAGCGAAAGGTCACCGGTACCCTGTATCGAGTCGAGGGAAGAGAATCCGCCACTCGCTGGGCACTTCAACGCTTGAATCAACGGCTTCACGCATTTCGGAAGCAACTGATTTCACAGATTCCAGAAAACAGCGAGCCCATCATCTGCTGCGCCAGAGGGGGAGATCGTTCGGCACATGTGGTCCAGTTCTTGATCCAGTCAGGGCATCCTGCAAAAAAACTACACGGTGGTTACCGCACTTTTCGGAAGTCGGTATTGCGACAACTGGAGCGATTCGATCTGGCACAATTGTGGATCCTGGATGGGAACACCGGTGTCGGGAAAACCGATGTTTTGCGCCAAGTGGCTGTTCGGTTTCCAGATCGAGTCATCGATCTGGAACTCTACGCAGGACATCGATCATCGATTCTCGGCGACCTGGGATTGGTACCGACCAGTCAAAAACAATTTGAAAGTATGCTCGCCACAGCACTGACCCGAGTCGATGGGGGTGCGCCCTGGCTTCTCATCGAGGGAGAAAGTCGCAAAGTAGGAAATCGGCAGATTCCTGCAGCGCTGTGGCAAAGGATGGGCGTCGCCCCACGTATCGAGCTGATCGCTTCGATGGAGAGACGGGTTCGGTGGCTGGTCGATGAATATGACACCGGTGATGGGTGGGATCTGTTGCATGAGCGGGTCGATCGACTGCGAAGTTACAGTCAACTGGGCGACGATCGAGTCGATCATGTTCAACGATGTCTCGAGCAAGGGGATCCTGAATCGGCAGCGCGATGTTTACTCGAGTTTCACTACGATCCACGATACCAACATGGGGATGAGAAGACCTTTCAGATTCGCCTCGAAAACCACGGCGCTTCAATCGCCTGTGATGAACTGGTGAACCAACTCGATTCCAGTGCCGACGACTCTGAGGCATAACTCGGAGTCAAAACTGTGAGCGATGATCCGGGAAGGGTCCTCAAGGACGGGGAGCGTCTTCCGAGAAGCGCCCATGAATCAGGAAGTGGATGATCTCCTGCTGGGTACGGGAGCGCCAGAAGACGAAGGTGTGTGATCCGGGCAGGTGGATCTGATCGACCGCTCCATCGAGTTGGGTCAATTCCTGGGGGACCAGAGTGTCGCCGTTGGCGGCAATCACTCCGGTGGTGGATCCGGGCATCGTCCCCCGTGGGAGGGGGCCACCTTCGCGGTTGGAGAGTTCCTCGATCGTGGCGATCCACGGGCCCAACATTCCCTCCAGCGAACCGGCCCATGGGGATCCCAGATTGGGCGGACTGATCTGAACGACCCGTTCGATACCGACGATGGTCGGCGTGGTGGCCTTGACCGCGATTACAGCTCCAAGACTGTGGCCGACGATGTGGAGGGGAACTTGCGGTTCCAGGGCGATCTGATCGATGAGGAACTGGCGCAGTTCACGCCCCAATTCATCGACACTTTTCTGAGTGGAAGGGTAACGATATTCGATCACCTTGAAGCCGGCGTTCCTCAGTGGGGTGCGTAAAGGCCGCATCGCACGCTGGGTCCGGAACAAACCATGAACCACCACGACGTTTTCCTGCTGAGCAACTTTCAAAATGGTCTCCTCGGTAAGATCGGGCAAAGAGCTGCAGCCGATGAGGCTGATCACCAGTATCGGGGTAGACCAGGCCCAGCGTCGGATGAGTGCGGTCCAGTAGCAGTTTTGTTCCATTCCACCTCCCCAACCATCATGGGGAATTGAGGGGAACAGAACAAGGGGGCGTTGGTCTGGGCTCCTCAAGCGATTCACCGTCGATCGGACTGGATCCGCTGAGCGGTGGTCTGTGTCTGTATCGCTCACCTGAGAACCCACCGATGAAGCAGCGATGACTGGAACAGAATTGGTTTTTGAAGAGTGATGGTCGACTTGCGAATGACAGTAGAATTTGGTCAGAGTCTCTTCGCCGGGACCTGTCTACGAATAGATCACTTCAGCGAGAAGGGTGCGGTGAGATCTCTGAGTTGGACGTAAAGAAACCCGCCAAGCCGTCAAGCCAGGCGGGTTCCCCACTGGGTATCTGGTGGACCTGAGGGGGCTCGAACCCCTGACCTCTGCGTTGCGAACGCAGCGCTCTCCCAGCTGAGCTACAGGCCCTGATTTTTGATCTATTCTGCACTTGAAGTTCAACAGTCCCAGCCAGTCTGCTGGATACGAGTTTTAATTTATAGAGAGAGGAAGAAGAATCGGCAAGGGGATTAGGGGGATGTCGGAGGATTCTGCAGATCCCTCCACTGCTCTTCCAGAAGTCGAATCCGGTCGCGCAGCTGGGGTAACTGCGAGATGATGGTGAAGATCTTGCGAGTCTGGCTCGCATCCGCTGCGGGGATTCCCATCAATCTCTGATTCCCATCGAAACTGCGGAGTACCGCTGATTTGGCGGCCACCTGGGTATTGTTCCCCAGTTCCACGTGTCCGATGATTCCACTCTGGCCACCCATTTCGCAATCATCTCCGATGATGGTGGACCCGGCGATGCCGACTTGAGCGGCGAAGAAGCAGCGCGCCCCGATCACCACGTTGTGAGCGATGTGGACCAGATTGTCGATCTTGGTCGCTTCCCCGATGACGGTGTCATCCAGTGCGCCACGATCGATGGTGCAGTTGCAGCCGATCTCGACATCGCGACCGATCTGTACACCGCCACGATGGGGGATCTTCAGCGGGCCTTCGGAGCCGGGTGTGTAGCCGAATCCATCGCCGCCAATCACGCTTCCGGCATGAATGGTGGTGCCTTCTCCGATGGTGGTATTGCCGTAGATCACCACATTGGAGTGCAAGGTGACCCCGGCAGAGATGGTGGAAGGACCGAGAATCACCACTCCAGGATGAATCACCGCTTCGGCAGCCACCACGACTCCGGCATCGATGAACGCACCCGGTCCGATGAAAACCTCTGTATCGACCGTCGCTTCCGGATGGATTCGTGCTCGATCACTGATGCCAACGAAGGGTGGGTCCGCTTCTGGATGGAGCAAAAGGATGGCGCGAGCGAACGCCTCATTCGAGTTGGGGTGGCGGATGATGGCGGGCACCTCGATCAGATCTTCGCTGTCGCGATCGGGCCCTACAATCACCGCTGAAGCGGCGATTCCCGCAGGTATCGGCCGATCATCGGCGACCCATGCCAGATCTCCATCCCCGGCACTTTCGGGCGGACGGACCCGTATCAGTACTGCGTCCGACTGACCCTCGAGTTGTCCACCGATGCGATCCGCGAGTTCCTGAGCTTCCATCGGCATCATCTCCTCCCCGCTCGGACCACTCCGAGAAGGTCGATGACCAGCGGTTTGGGGTCCTCGATATCGAGTGTCACTTTCAATTTTCCGTAGATTCCACCTGCAGTGGAAGGGAACGGCTCGGCGACGAATGCGAGGATCTGGACGGTGCCATCGGCGAGGCTCTTGGTAGTGAAGGAGAGCTCGACCCCACTGGTGTTTCGAATCAAATCGAGCTGGGTATCGGTGACCTTGAGCGGTTTGCCATCGACTCTTCGCAACGTCAACACGCTGTCGGAGAAGCCGGCCTGTTTGACCTGGTTGAGATTCCAGGCCTGCGGCTGGTACAGCACCAGTCCGAAGGCCCTTCCGCGGATGGGAACGGTGAAGGGGAGTCCGTTACAGAGCCCGTGGATCTGGCCGACGAATCGATCTGTGGTGCTTCCCTGACGAGCAGTGACCTCCACTCGAGCGCGGTTCTTCACCGGTTCGAGCAATCGCACCCGGAACATCGAGTCGCTACTGTTGAGATCGGTGATGGTCGGTGCTTGGTTGGCAGAGATCTGTTCAAACTCGACCACCTGGGTCGCTTCAGCAATCTCGGCAACCGTCGAGGTGGAGAGGACCAGTTCCCGTCGAGAAGTACGGATTCCAGGATGATGACTGGCGATCACAGGAAGTCTGAGGACCGCCTGGTTCCCGACATGGACTTCAATCTTCTTGGAGAAGGAACCCCAGCCACGACCGAGGCTCAGTTCGAAGCGGAAGGTCCGTTTCTCTCCGGGTCCGAGGGGGGTCCTGACATCGTGAGGCTTCATCTTCATGCAACCGCAGGTGGGGCGGATCTTTGACAACTGGATCGGCTCCCGGGTCAGGTTGATCACCTGGAACTCGAGCGTTTTCTTCTGGCCGTGTCCGACGATGCCTACATCGAGTTGCTTGGGTGACAGTTCCAGTGAAGAAGCGGAGGATTGGGCCGCTAGCGAGGTGGTCAGCAAGTGAGGCAGGAAATTGCACATGAAAGCGATCAGGAGGGCCAGCCACAGCCGGTGGTGATTTCTGAAGTGGTGCATCGGGTCTTCTCCTAGCGCCACATTGTAACCTTTTCTCGGTCACTTGGGGGGCGCTTCTGGTGCCAGGGGAGTGGGTGGTCTATTTTCCATAATCCCGCTCACGCGGGGGTACAAGGATCGAGCCAGAGAGGTAGGCAAAGTGGACCACGGCGTGATCGAGCAGGTGTGGGGCATCTCGCGCACAGTGATGGAGCAACAGATCGGCCGATTCCAGGGTTTTCTTGCCGAAGATGAGGATCTGATCTCCCGCTGTCGGTCGCTGGAGCCATTTGGATCGTTTCGCCCCCGCGATCAGGTCGAGCAGGACTCGAGCTGGAAACAGCTGATTCCCTACAGCGTCTTGCGTCATGGCGATCAGCTCCTGCAACTTCGGCGACTGTCGACCCAGGGGGAGGCACGGCTGCATCATCGCCTTTCCATCGGCGTCGGAGGTCATGTCAATCCCGAGATGGGAGACTGTGAGCCGCTCTTGATCCGTGGAATGAGACGAGAACTGGCCGAGGAGATCTGCATCGATGCGCAACCGGTCCAGTTCCGCATGCTGGGCTGGATCAATGACGATCTGACCGAAGTCGGGCAAGTCCACCTGGGACTGGCGGTCGAGGCGTTTCTCGATCACCGCCCTGGAATCCGTGAAACGGACCGGATGGAGGGAACCTGGCAACCCTTGCAAGACCTGGATGCGACCGATCCCGGCTGGGAATCATGGTCATCCTTGCTCCTCTCGGCTCTCGAGCCCAATCCTTCTTCCTGCCAAGAAATCCAATCTTCTGAGTGAAACCGTATCGGTGCGATTGACGCTCCTTCCGGTGCTGGGCTAGAATCCAGCGGAGTCGAACAGTACCGATCTCAGCGCTGCGGCGACCGAGGTGGAACTACAGTTCGTCACGCGGAACATCCACTACCCGGTGGTGTAATTGGCAACACAACTGGTTTTGGTCCAGTCATTCGAGGTTCGAGTCCTCGCCGGGTAGCCATTCGTGCAGTTGCAGATACACGTCATTTGTCATCCGTCGCCCATCGGCGACCGGGTCGCCTTCGTTTTCTGAAAACATCGTCGAGTGAGGCGATGCAGCAGGACAGGAACAATTCGATGGACGCCTCATTGTCCACCATCATCCTGGCTGCCGGACGTGGTTCTCGGATGAAGTCGGATCTACCCAAGGTCCTTCACCAGATCCTCGGCGTTCCAATGATTGAACTGGTCATCGAAAAGGTCCGTCAGGCCGGTTCCGATGACCTGACCTTGGTGCTGGGACACGGTGCCGATCAGGTCCAACGGGCACTGGGAGAGACACCGATCCGCAGTGCCATCCAGCAGCCACAACGAGGTACAGCGGATGCTGTTCTGGCCGCATTGTTGCAACATCCTCCATCGCATCCGGATGTGCTGGTGGTCAATGGAGACCTTCCCGATCTCGATCCCGAACTGCTGACTCGTTTTGTTGCCGACCATCGCAGTGGTGGATCTGTTTTTTCTGTGGCCAGTGCACGGGTCACCGATCCGCAAGGAATGGGCCGCATCGTCCGCAATGATCGGGACGATTTTTCCGGAATCGTCGAACAGCAAGATGCGGATGAAGATGTCAGTCGCATCGATGAGGTCAATCTCGGACTCTACATGCTCCATGTCGATACGCTGCTACCGCTCCTCGAAGAGATGGTCTCGGAGGATCTCTCCGCGGCGGATCCCGCTTCCGAGAGTTACCTGACCAGAGTCGTCGAGGTGATGGTGCAGAAGTCGCTGGCCGTGGCTGCGATCCCGGTCGCTGCCGATCGTCAATTCTTGCAGGTCAATGACCGCAGAGGGCTGGCGCGGGTCTCGAGAGTTTTTCAAGATCGGCTGCAGGAGCAATTGCTCGACGCAGGAGTGACCATCGTCGATCCCATCACTACCTGGATCGAACTGGGTGTGGAGATCGGATCGGACACCGTGATTCATCCGCAGACGGTGATTCGACGTGGAGTACAGGTGGGTCGACACTGCGAGATCGGGCCATTTGCGCATCTTCGCGGCGGCACCGTGATCGAAGATGATGTGAAGGTGGGCGATTTCGTCGAGATCAATCGCAGTCATCTGGAATCCGGTGTTCGAGCCAAACACCTCGCCTACCTGGGAGACACCCGGGTCGGGAGCGGCGCCAACATCGGAGCAGGAGCCGTGATCGCCAACTACGATGGAACTCACAAGTCTTCGACCGTCATCGGAGAACGAGCATTCATCGGCAGTGGAAGTGTCATCGTGGCGCCAGGACAAATCGGGGCCGATGCGGTCGTCGGAGCCGGGGCGGTGGTGCCACCCGGGAAAGCAGTGGAGCCTGGCTCTGTAGTCATCGGTGTGCCAGCGCGAAAATTGAATCCAGATAAAACTCGTTCTTGAGACTCGTTATTGTGAACTCTGTGAGGATGAAAGAGGAATCCGATGAGCCTTCAACTGTCTGATCGAATGGTGGTTCTGAGTGGCAACTCGAATCGCTCGCTGGCTGCGGATATCTGTTCCGAACTGGGACTGGAGCCGGGCCGAGCGGATGTGGATCGTTTTCCCGACGGTGAAATTTCAGTCACTCTCGGCGAAGATGTTCGAGGGAAAGATGTTTTCGTGGTTCAGTCCACCTGTCCTCCCGTCAATGAAAATCTGATGGAACTGCTGGTGATGATCGACTGCGTCAAGCGCTCATCCGCCGCCCGGATCACCGCCGTGATCCCGTACTTCGGCTACGCTCGCCAGGACCGAAGGGAGCAGGGAGCACGGGTCCCGATCACTGCCAAGATGGTCGCCAACTTGATCGTGGCTGCCGGTGCCGATCGAGTGGTGACGATGGACCTACACTGCGAACAGATTCAGGGATTCTTCGATATTCCGGTGGATCATGTCTACGCAGGATCGATCATCATCGATCACTACGCCGCAAAGAACCTGTCCGACCTGGTGGTGGTGAGCCCCGATGTCGGGGCCATCAAGATGGCTCGTGCCTACAGCCGTGGGCTGGGGGCGAGGTTGGCGACCGTCGATAAGCGTCGAGTCAGCGGCGAAAAGACCGAAATCGGCTTCATCATCGGGGAGGTGGCCGGGTTTCATGCGATTCTCGCCGATGACGTCATCGCTACCGGTGGCTCGATCACCGCTGCAGCGGATTTGATCCTCCAAAAAGGTGCGAAATCGGTGTTCCTGGCCTGTACCCATCCGGTGCTCTGTGGTCCAGCGGTGGAGCGGCTGCAGGCGAGTCCGGCCAAGGAGATTGCCGTGGTCGACACCATTCCCGTGGACGGAAAGATATCCGGTGATAGGGTAGCCCTGTTGTCGTGCGCCTCGGCCTTTGCCAATTCGATCAGGCAGATCCACAAATCGGCCTCGATTGGGCGCAACAACTTGTGATGAAAATCGGTCCGCAAGGGTTGGACCATGAAAGGCGACGAGACGATGGACAAGTTCGTGATGGAGGGGCAGCCGAGAGCGGCCTCTGAACAGGGCACCCGTGCGGTGCGAAAACTCCGCAGTGGCGGACAGATGCCTGTCAACATTTATGGTGGGGGAAAACCCAACCAGACTTACTCTGTCAAAGGGTCTGATTTCTACACTGCACTTGAGCAGAGCCACAGGCTCTTCGAGATCAGTTGCGATGGAAAATCCGAGCTGGGCATCGTCAAGGAGGTCCAGTACGACACCTTTGGTGATCATGCTATTCATGCGGATCTGGCCCGAGTCTCGATGGATGACGTGGTCGATGCCACCATGCACATCAAGCCGTTCGGTGTACCCAAGGGACTCAGCACTGGCGGAACACTGGATATCGCTTATCACCATATTCCGGTGCGAGGCAAGGTCAGTTCATTGATGGATTCGGTGGTTGTGAATATCGAACACCTCGCATCCGACGAATCGATCCGCGCGCAAGATATTGAACTTCCCGAGGGTGTCGAGACGCCATTACCCGGTGGAACTCCGGTCGTCATCGTGCACGGTCGCCGCGGCGGATAATCGCCTGGTCCGGTGCGTCTGGGGGGATCGAGACGATGCAGCAGCGTGGGCCTGATCGGTCGATTCCACTGGTGCTGATCGGACTGGGGAATCCTGGACCCGAGTACCAGGGGACGCGCCACAATGTCGGCTTCGAAGTGGCGGACAGGGTAGTGGAGCGGTTGCGTCGTCCAGTCGAAGGCACGGCAACCGGAGCCTCCCTCACCTCTGGATCGTGGAAGTGGCGCAAGGTCCATGTGCTCAAACCGTCCCGTTTCATGAATCTCAGCGGAGATCCGGTGAGGCTCTTTCTCGAGCACCATCAATTGACCGTTCCGCAATGCCTGGTGGTGGTCGATGATCTCGATCTTCCGCCTGGAACCATCCGTATCCGTGGCCAGGGCTCATCGGGGGGGCAGAAGGGGCTGGAAGATATCATCTCGGCTCTGGGAACCCAGAAGGTGGCGCGCTGTCGCATCGGGATTGGCCGCCCAGAAGCGGGCCAGGATGTCTCCGAGCATGTGCTGGAGCGGCCCGAGGGGCCGCAGAAACACGATCTCGAGCGATCTCTGGCCCGGGCGACCGAATCGGTACTTTGCTGGTTGGTTGAGGGTGTAATGAATGCGGCTCGTCGCTACAATGGCCCGCTTCCCGAGCCGGAGATCGAGATTCCGGAGGGTTTGAATGACGTTGGTTTGACAGATACCGGGACAGAACAATAAGACCGCTGCCCCGATCTTCCCATCGTCACGTGGGTTACTCGTCGCTCGAGAAAATCGCTCGAGAAAGTCGCTCGAGAAAATCGTCGCGTGAGTCACTCGTTGCTTGGATAAAAAAACAGGTGCGGCCTTCGTATAGATTCCCTGACGGTCATCGGGGGGGCGAGGCTGCGGATCATGATC
>Ga0310120_10000087_pt1 | contig 67809 bp, 72 predicted proteins | sample CB27_AW_983_MG_FD_203506 | JGI IMG/M metagenome (GOLD analysis project Ga0310120, IMG submission 203506) | Marine microbial communities from Western Arctic Ocean, Canada - CB27_AW_983 | ecosystem: Environmental > Aquatic > Marine > Oceanic | place: Canada: Western Arctic Ocean | collected...
CCGCTGTGCCCTGTGCGTCGACCGGTGTCCCACGGGCGTGATAATCCTCGGGAAGTGCAGCGATCCGCCGGCTGACGGCGACGCACACCAGCGGACCGCCACCCACGGCTACGGCTACGGGATGCGGTTGGGCTAGGCGGGACGATGAACGCAGGAACGATTGCCTCACAGGAGGACGGACGCCGTGGCTGACGACAAGAAGTCGGGTGGTTTGAGCCAGATGTCGGAACAGGTCCAGGCCTCCCAGGCCTGGAGCTCGATATTCCGGCCGGGCTCGATCTTCCGGAAGGGTTACAGCGACAGTCCCCGGAACCGGTCGTACGTGATCATGAACAGCGTGCTCTACCACCTCCATCCGGTGAAGGTGAAGCGCCATGCGGTGAAGGTCAGCTACACCCTCTGCCTGGGTGGTCTCAGCTTCTTCCTGTTCATACACCTCACGGTCACCGGCATCTTCCTGATGTTCTTCTACCGGCCGACCGCCGCGCAGGCCTGGAATGACATCCAGACCCTGCAGACCGCCGTCGGATTCGGCCTGCTGGTCAGGAACATGCACAGGTGGGCGGCCCACCTCATGGTGCTGTCCGTCTTCCTGCACATGGCACGGGTCTTCTACCACGGGGCCTACAAGCCGCCCCGGGAGTTCAACTGGGTCATCGGCGTGATGCTGCTGCAGTTCACCCTGCTGCTGTCGTTCACCGGCTACCTCCTCCCCTGGGACCAGCTGGCCCTGTGGGCGGTGACGGTGGGAACGAACATGATGGGCTTCACACCGGTGTTCGGTGAACAGGTCCGGTTCGTGCTGCTCGGCGGCGTCGAGATCGGCACCGACACCCTGCTCCGCTGGTACACCCTCCACGTCCTGATGCTCCCGTTCGTGCTCGTCATCTTCCTCGCGATCCACTTCTGGCGGGTCCGCAAGGACGGCGGCATCTCCGGACCGTTGTAGGCCGAGGACGGACGCATGACCGAGATTCCGGAACACCTCAGGAAGCGGGCCGAGGCCGCCAAGGCCAAGGCGCAGGCTGCCGCGGGCGGCGACGCTCCGTCCGCTGACGGTCCGTCCGCCGATGCCCCGGCTGGCACGGCGCCGGCGGGCGACGAGAAGATCCCCAGCCACCTCCTGGACCGCGGTACCGCCGCAGCCGACATGCCAGTGGCCGCGGCCGGAGTACCGGCCGTACCCGTAGGTGGTAGCGGCCCCGACGGCCACAACCAGCGGCTGCTCACCGTCGTCAAGTCGGGCTCGATCCAGGACACACGGGCCATGCCGGTCGACAAGGTCCACGTGTGGCCCCACCTCCTCGTGGCCGAGTTCCTCTCGGCCCTGACCGTCACGCTGTTCACCCTGCTGTTCGCGATCTTCGTCAACGCACCGCTGTTGGAGCTGGCCGACTTCAACAAGACGCCGAACCCTTCAAAGGCACCCTGGTACTTCATGGGCCTGCAGGAACTGCTCACCATGTTCCACCCGATGGTGGCCGGCGTGACCATCCCCGGCATCGGGCTGTTCCTCCTGATCATGGCGCCCTACATCGACAAGAACCCGTCGAAGCGACCCGAGGACCGCAAGTTCGCCATCTCCCTGATGACCATCCACCTCATGTTCTGGTCGGTACTGGTCATGATCGGATCCTTCTTCCGGGGCCCCGGATTCAACTTCGTGTTCCCCTGGAACGCCGGCCTCTTCTTCGAGTTGTGATCGCCGTGATCCCCCGTACCGCTTCCCGATCGACCACAGGAGTTGACCAGTGGGCGTCGTAATTGCCGTCATCCTCCTGGGGGTCCTGGCCGCCGTCGTGCTCGTAGGCGCCTCGAAGCGGCGTGATCGGAGCGCTACCGGGCTGTCCCGTGAGGCCCGTCGCCGTGATACCGCCAACCCGGCCCTCTCCGGCGGTGGCGAGACGGCTCCCACCGGTCGTGAGGTGGAGGCGACAGCCGCTGCGGCCCGCACCGAGATCGTTCCGGTCCCCTCGGTGCCACCGGAGCCGTTCGTGGCACCCGATCCGATCGCCGTCGGCGTGAGTCGCCGCCAGTTCTTCAACCGCAGCCTCGTGGGCATGATGGGCTTCGGCCTCTCCGGCTTCGGCGGTGCGAGCCTCGCCTTCCTCTGGCCCCAGGGTGTGAGCGGCTTCGGTGCCAAGATCAAGGTCGGCAACCTCGTCGAACTGCTGGCCGACATCAATGCCAACAACGGGTTCCTCTACAAGCCCGAGGGCCGGATGTGGCTCACCGCCTATCCGAACGGCGCGGTGGAGAAGGCCCGGGATATGTACTCGGCACCCGAGCTGGCCGGCATGACCGCCGGGGTCGAGGGTGGTTTCGACTCGGGCATCATCGCCCTGTACCAGAAGTGCCCCCACCTGGGTTGCCGGGTCCCCAACTGCGTGTCCTCGCAGTGGTTCGAGTGCCCGTGCCACGGCTCGAAGTACAACCAGGTCGGTGAGAAGCGTGGAGGTCCCGCCCCCCGGGGGATGGACCGCTTCGCCATGTCGGTGATCGACGGCGTTCTGACCGTGGATACCGGGACCATCGTCCAGGGACCACCCATCGGGACCAACACCACCGGCCAGGAGGCCGAGGGTCCGAACTGCATTGGTCAGGCTGCCGGCCACTAGCCGGCCCGCGATCAGGAGAACTCCGAGAACCCGATGACCGCTCTCATCCTCGCAAACACCCAACGGACCATCGGTTGGGTCATCGCGTCCATCGTGCTGGTGGGCATGGGTACCTACATCCTGTTCAACTTCCGCATCGGCAAGAGGGAGGTCGGTTCCGAGATCGACCTGGCGCCCAACCGCGTGCCACATGCCGATGACGACGAGTTGGAGACTCGCTTCCTGGACCGGAACCTGGCCTGGTCGCTGGTGACCCTGACCATCGTCTCGCTGGTCCTGCCCCTCTACTGGCTGATGGAGCCGGCCCGCCAGGACAACGCCGCCCGTGACTGGGTCAGCCGCTTCGAGAAGCGTGGGGCGAGGAACTACGAGGAGGCATGCGTCAACTGCCACGGTCCGGGCGGCACCGGCGGCGTCGCCTCGTACACGATCACCGACGCGGACGGCGGATTCGTGGCCCAGGTCAAGTGGAAGGCGCCGGCGCTGACGACCGTGCTGAGCCGATTCGACGAGTCCGAGGTGAAGAGCATCCTCAACTACGGCCGTCCGGGAACGCCCATGCCCGCATGGGGTCTTCCCGGTGGTGGCCCCCTCACGACGCAGCAGGTACACCAGCTGGTCGTGTACCTGCGGTCGATACAGCTCACGCCCGAGGCGGCGGCCGACCAGGTGGCCGGCGGGCTGCGATCCGGTGCCAGGAAGATCGTCATGTCAGCCGATCCCGGCCTGGCGGACAGCGCCGACGTGGATGCTGCGATCGACGCCTGGTTGGCTGGCGCCGCCGATCCCTCCAGCCCCGACTACCTGGCCTACGGCGAACTTCTCTTCACCAATCCCGCCGCCCAGGGCGCCAACGCCTGTGCGCGCTGCCACACCCCGGGCTTCTCGTACGGGGCATCCGACGCTGAGGCGACGGCGGACCTGATGGCCGAATGGCCCGGCCTCGTAGAAGCGGGCGTCCTCACCGGCTACCAGCCGGGGGTGGGCCACGTGGGTCCCAGCCTGCGGGGCATCGAGACGCACTTCCCGACCGCCGGTGGCCAGGAGGGATTCGTGTCCTCAGGTTCGAAGATCGGCACCGGCTACGGCAACGCCCGTTCCGGCACCGGTGGCATGCCCGGCTTCGGAGGGCGCATCGACGAACTGGACGTGATCGGAACCGTGGATCGCAGTCGGATCCTCACCCCTGAGCAGATCGCCGCCGTGGTGGCGTACGAGAGGAGCCTCTGATGGGCACCCTGGTAACGCTGGCGGGGTTGGCCTGGAACCCCGAGATCAGCGGCATCCTTGTCGTAGCCACCGGCTTCGTCGTCCTGCTCGGTTCGGTCTGGTTCATCATCGTCACCAACGCGGGGATCCGACTGGCCACGCTGATGGCAGCAGCTGCCCTCATGGGCTGGATGGCCATCCTCGGCAGCGCATGGTGGATGTACGGCTCAGGCTGGAAGGGCGACGACCCCAGTTGGAAGACGGTGGACATCAACGTCGGCGACCTGAGGGCCAGTGGCCTGGAATCTGCCCGGCTGCTACCGAATTCCAGCGAGATGCCGACCGCCTACGAGCTCGTCGTGGCATCAGGCGACGCAGCGGCCATTGCCACCTTCGTCACCCTGCCCACCGCCGGCGAGAACCCAGACCTGAGCTCCGAGGCCCTCGCTGGGCTGCGGGCCGACCGCCAACTCCGCAACGAGACCACCACACGCTCCGAGCTGGCCGCCGTGGCGCGCAACGTGACCGACGCCGCGGGCCTGCGGAACCTGGGTCCGTGGCGCCTCCTGGCCACGACCGAGTCCGGGGACGCCCAGGCCCGGGCTGCCGCTGACGTCATGTCGCATCCGGACCTCGGCTTTGCCAGCTCGGCTGACTACAAGCTCCTCGACGCCTACACCATGGGCGGCAAGCCCGAGTTGAAGGACGATCCGAACCGTCTCGACCGGATAACCCTCTGGATCACCAACACGGCTCGCATCACCCACCCCACCCGGTACACGGTCGTGCAGTTGCAGGGCGTGCTCTACCAGGAGGTGGCTCCGGGTGAGGCGCCGCCTCGACCGGTGGTGGACTCCGACGAGCCGGTCGTGTCGGTCATCATGGTCAGGGACCTCGGCTGGGTACGACTCCGCCCGGCGCTCGTGACGATCGGCTCATTCCTGATCTTCCTCACCCTCTGCTACTGGCTCCACGTGCGTGACAAGGAGCTGATGTCACGACGTGAGGAGTTCGAGACAGCGAAGGCCTGATCCGGTGACCGGATTCACGACCCCTGGCGAAACCGGAGGAGTCTGACGTGCTTGGCCAGTACCTCCCTGTCGTCCTACTGCTGTTCCTGACGGTCCTTTTCGCAGTCGTCAGCATCGTGGCGTCGCGCCTGCTGGCTCCACGGAGCCCCAATGACCGGAAGGCCGCCCCCTACGAGTGCGGCATCATCCCTGGCCGGGAGACGCCCGAACGCTTCCCCGTGCGCTTCTACCTGGTGGCGATGATCTTCATCGTCTTCGACATCGAGATCATCTTCTTCTACCCGTGGGCCATCGCCCACCGGGGGCTCGGCCTCTACGGCCTCGTGGCGGTTCTGCTCTTCTCCGCTGCTGTCTTCGAATCGTTCGTGTACCTGATCGGCAACGGGGCCCTCGAGTGGGGACCGGTGAAGCGTGTGAGGAACGATGCAGCCGTCTCGGCCAGCCGCACGACGACGAGCACGATCCGTCGGATCGGCGTACGCGAGGTCGGCCTCGAGGGCCGGACCGGCAGCGGGGGGTTCGCTGCCTGATGGCACGCCTTCCGCTTATCGGCGACGTCTCGCACGTCATGGGTGATGGCCTCGAGGGCCTGGATCACAACTTCGTGACGGCCCGGATCGAGGACCTGGTGAAGTGGTCGCGTGCCCGCAGCTGCTGGCCCGCCACGTTCGGCCTCGCCTGCTGCGCCCTCGAGATGATGGCCACCGGGGCGGCCCACTACGACCTGGCCCGCTACGGCATGGAGGTATTCCGTGCCTCGCCGCGCCAGGCCGACCTGATGATCGTGGCCGGCCGCGTGTCCCAGAAGATGGCGCCGATCCTCCGCCAGATCTACGACCAGATGATGGAGCCCAAGTGGGTCATCTCGATGGGCGTGTGCGCCTCCACCGGAGGCATGTTCAACAACTACGCCATCGTGCAGGGCGTAGACCAGGTCGTGCCGGTGGACGTCTACGCGCCCGGTTGCCCGCCGGCTCCGGAGACCCTCATGCACGCCATCCTGACGCTGCACGACAACATCCAGAGCGGCGAGCTGACCCGTCGCCGTACGGCCTCCAACGGCGGTGCGGGCATCCAGGTCCAGGTACCCGATACCCAGGGTGAACAGCCGGTGGAGCTGGGTTCCCGATGACCGATCCTGCGGAGGGTGGAGCGGACCTGGAGCCCTCCTCGCCGGATGACACCACAGCGGAGCCGGCTGGTCCGACCGCCTGGGGCGTTCCGGTGACCGAGGCCTTCGGCCAGATGGTCCTGCACCCACCCGTCGACCGCTGGTTCGAGACGGTGGCCGCCTGCCGTGACGACGGCTACGTGATGGCCATCGACCTGACCGCCGTGGACTACTCGGCCCACCCGGGCCGGACCGACCTCCCCGAGGGCGTCCGACCGGAACGGTTCGAGGTGGTCGCCAGCCTGCTCTCCCATGCCACCGGTGGACGGGTGCGGCTCCGCACCCAGGTGCCGGAGTCCGATCCGGAGGTGGCGTCGCTCTTCGACCTCTACCCCGGGACGGAGGCCATGGAACGCGAGGCCTGGGACCTGCTGGGGGTCTCCTTCAGCGGCCATCCCGACCACACCCGGATCCTCATGCCGGAGGACTGGGAGGGCCATCCGCTGCGACGCGACGTGTCCATGGGCCGGATCCCGGTCCAGTTCAGGGACGCACCTCCCGCCCGATGAGCGACGTGGCAGAGCAGGCGACCAGCCCCATGGGCCCGGGCCGGACGGATCTGGGTCCGTCCGAGCGCGTGTACCGCCGCGACGACACCAGCGCCGTGCTGCGCCTCAGCGAGGCCGAGGCAGCGGTGCTGGCCGGTAGTCCCGACGATCCGCCGACCGGCGACATCGCCGACCAGCGGATGATCCTCAACATGGGACCATCCCACCCTTCCACCCACGGGGTGCTCCGGTTGATGCTGGAGATGGAGGGCGAGGCGATCCTGAGGTCCAAGCCGGTCATCGGCTACCTGCACACCGGCATGGAGAAGACCGCCGAGGACCTCACCTACCTGCAGGGCCCCACCAACGTCACCCGCATGGACTACGCGGCACCGCTGTTCTCGGAGCTGGCCTTCTCCATGGCCGTCGAGCAGCTCCTGGGGGTGGAGGTGCCGCCACGAGCCACCTGGATCCGGATGCTCATGTGCGAGCTGAACCGGGTCTCCTCCCACCTGTTGTTCCAGGCCACCAACGGCATGGACCTCGGGGCCGTCTCGATGATGATCTACGGCTGGCGGGAACGCGAGGAGGTGCTGCGCTTCTTCGAGGAGGTGACCGGTCTCCGGATGAACCACAATTACATCCGGCCGGGTGGCGTGGCTGCAGACCTGCATGACGGCTGGCAGGCCGACGTGAGGCGCCTCCTGGAGTTGATACCACCCCGCCTCGACGAGTACGACAAGCTGTTGACCGGTCAGCCGATCTTCCGGGGTCGCCTGCAGGGCGTCGGTGTCATCACCCCGGCCGAGGCGCTCGCCCTGTCTGCCACCGGGCCCATCCTGCGGTCCACCGGATATGCCTGGGACCTGCGTCGGGACCAGCCCTACCTGGCCTACGACGAGGTCGAATTCGACGTCATCGTGGGAACCCACGGCGATTCGTTCGACCGCTACGCCATCCGCCAGAACGAGATCAGGGAATCGCTGCGGATCGTCGAACAGATCCTGGACCTCATGCCTGCCGGGGACTACCGGGTACAGGACAAGAAGGTCACGCCCCCACCCCGGGCCCGCATCGACGAGTCGATGGAAGCCCTCATCCACCACTTCAAGATCTTTACTGAGGGCTTCCACGTGCCCCAGGGTGAGACGTACGCAGCCGTGGAGTCGCCACGTGGCGAGCTGGGCTGCTACCTGGTGTCGGACGGTGGCCCCAAGCCCTACCGCATGCACATTCGTGGCCCCAGCTTCGTGAACCTCCAGACCCTTCCCCACCTGATGGAGGGTGGCCTGATCGCCGACGGCGTGGCCGTCATCTCCTCGGTGGACCCCATCATGGGCGAGGTCGACCGGTGACCTTCTTCAATTCCGACAACGAGCGGCTGGCCCAAGAGGTCATTTCCCGCTACCCGCGTGCGCGCTCTGCCGCCATCCCCCTCCTCCACCTGGCCCAGGAGCAGGAGGGATGGGTGACGCCTGCGGCAATGGTCCAGATCGCCGAGCTGACCGGATCCACGCCGGCCGAGGTGTTAGGTACGGCCAGCTTCTACGAGATGTTCAAGTTCCACCCGGTTGGGAAGTATGTGGTCAACGTCTGTACCAACGTGTCCTGCCAACTTCTGGGTGGCGAGGAACTGCTCCAACACGCCGAGGCCAGCCTCGGCGTGAGGGCCGGTGGGACCAGCGAGGACGGCCTCTTCACCCTGGAGGACGTGGAGTGCGTGGCCGCCTGCACCGAGGCGCCCTGCTTCACGGTCAACTACCGCTACTTCCATCGGGCGACGACAGGGTCCTTCGACGAGGTGGTCGCCGACATCCGGGCCGGCCGCAGTCCCATTCACCGTGGAGCCGCCGGCGACGACGGAGAGCTACCGGAGCACGGCATCCTCGGGCGGGTCCGACAGCACATTCCGGACGACCGACGGGCCGGTGTCGAGGCTCCCGAAGACGTGGCCGGAGCGCCGCTCTGGCTGGCGGCCGACCGGGCCGGGGAGGGGTGACGGTGGGATCCTCCTACGTCACCCACGCAGCGGGCTACGTCGACAACGGCGGGCCGAAGCTGGTCACCTCGCGCTTCGGCTACGAGGACTCCCACACGCTCGCCCGTTTCGAGGCCACCGGCGGGTACGTGGGCCTGAAGGCTGCGCTGGCGAAGCGACCGGCCGACGTCCACGGCGAGGTACGTGAAGCGACCCTGCTGGGTCGCGGCGGCGCCGGCTTCCCCGCAGGCGTCAAGTGGGGGTTCTGTCCGGAGGGCGTCTGGCCCCGGTACCTGGTCGTGAACGGCGACGAGAGCGAACCCGGCACCTACAAGGACCGCCTCCTCATGGAACGCGATCCACACCAGCTCATCGAAGGTTGCCTGATCGCCTGCTACGCCCTGGGCCTTTCGCAGTGCTTCCTGTACGTGCGGGGTGAGATGGCCCTCGCCCAGGAGAGGATCGCCACCGCCCTGAACGAGGCCTATGCCGCCGGCTACGTGGGGCGGGAGATACTGGGTTCCGACTTCTCGGTCGACGTGGTCCTCCACTGGGGTGCAGGCGCCTACATCGTCGGCGAGGAGACGGCCCTCATCGAGAGCCTCGAGGGCAACCGGGGAATGCCCCGCCTGAAGCCCCCCTACTTCCCGGCGGCCATTGGCCTGTACGGCAAGCCGACCATCGTGAACAACGTCGAGACGCTGGCCAACCTGCCGTGGATCCTCGAGCACGGGGCCGCCGCCTACCGCCGGTACGGCTCCGAGTCCTCTCCCGGGACCCGGATGTTCGCCGTGTCGGGCCACGTGGAGAGGCCGGGCGTGTACGAGGTGGAACAGGGTGTCACCACGTTCCGCGACCTCTTCTACGGCGAGGACTTCTGCCAGGGCATCCGTGAGGGACACGAGCTGAAGATGTTCATTCCCGGTGGTGGTTCGGCCCCGTGGTTCTTCGAGGAGCACCTTGACGTGGCGCTGGAGGCCGCCGACGTGGGCGCCGCCGGGTCGATGCTGGGTTCGGGCGCCATCATCGTCATGGACGACAGCACCGATGCGGTGAAGGCCTGCCACCGCCTGGTCCGCTTCTTCGCCAGGGAGTCGTGTGGCAAGTGCTCGCCGTGCCGCGAGGGCACGGGCTGGGAGGAGAAGATCCTCCAGCGGATCCTGGATGGCCACGGGCGACCCTCGGACATCGACCTCCTGCTGGACGTGGGCGACAACATCAGCCCCGGGCCCTACCCGGTGGCGGCCCACGCCGCCGAGGGCCTCGACGTCGTGCCCTTCCCGCCCCGCCAGACCACCATCTGCCCGTTGGGACCCTCATCGGTGGCGCCCATCGTGTCGACCATCCGCAGGTTCCGCCACGAGTTCGAGGCCAGGATCACACGGGGCGACACGATCCCGGTTTCCGCCGTGCCCGCAACCGCAGGGGGGTCCGGATCATGAGCCCACAGGCGGACGGGGACCAGGTGTCCATCGTGGTCGACGGTGAGACGGTCATCGCCAATCCGGGCGAGCTGCTCATCGATGCCTGCGAACGGACCGGCACCTACATCCCGCGGTTCTGCCACCACACCCGGATGAGGCCGGTCGGCATGTGCCGCATGTGCCTCGTGGACGTCGACACCGGCCGGGGATCGGCCCTGCAGCCGTCGTGCATGCTGGAGTGCACGCCCGGGATGGTCGTGGAGACCGAATCCGAGCGGACCCGCAAGGCCCAGGACGGTGTTCTGGAGTTCCTGCTCATCAACCACCCGTTGGACTGTCCGGTCTGCGACAAGGGCGGCGAGTGCCCGCTCCAGGACCAGACCATGGCCTTCGGCCCCGGCGAGAGCCGGTTCGTCGAGGAGAAGCGCCACTTCGAGAAGCCGATACGGGTGAACGACAACGTCACCCTGGACAGGGAGCGGTGCATCCTCTGCGACCGGTGCACCCGTTTCGCCGACGAGGTGGCCGGCGACCAACTGATCCACTTCATGGCCCGTGGAGGCCAGACCCAGGTCAACACGTTCCCGGACCTGCCCTTCTCGTCCTACTTCAGCGGCAACACGGTCCAGGTCTGTCCGGTGGGAGCGCTGACCGCCCTGCCGTACAGGTTCAAGGCCCGCCCGTGGGACCTCGAGGAGGTGGAGTCGACCAGCACCCTGGACAGCGTCGGCAGCCGGATCACCGTCCAGTCCTCGCATGACCGGGTGCTCCGCTTCCAGGGAGTGGACGCTGATGCCGTCAACTGGGGCTGGTTGTCCGACAAGGAACGGTTCGTCTTCGAGGCATACGACCACGAGGACCGGCTGGCCACGCCACTGCTCAGGGGTGACGCGCTCGGCAACCGCACCCGCGATGGAGCCGAGCTGGTCGCCGCGCCGTGGAGCGAGGCCCTCGACCTGGCCGCCGGGGCGCTGCGCGCCGCGCCGGCGGACCGGATCGCGGTGGTGGGTGGCGCCCGGCTGACCAACGAGTCCCAGTACGCCTGGGCGAAGCTGGCCAAGGGCGTCCTGGGAACCGACCACGTGGACTCCCAGTTGGGGGACGGGCTTCCGGCCGACCTGGTCCTGGGGCTGCCCCGGGCGACCATCGACGAGGCCTGTACCCCCGGTGGCACCATCGTCCTGCTCGGGCCGGATCCCAAGGAGGAACTCGGTGCCCTCTACCTGCGGCTCCGCCACGCGGTCGTCCATGACGGCGCCACCCTGGTCGAGCTGACGCAGCGCCGGACCGGCCTCACCGACCATGCCGCCCACTCGTTGCGGGTGCAGCCCGGGGAGGCCGCCAAGGTCGTCTCGGCCATGTTCGGTGACGGGTCGTCGGGAGTCGCGCCAGGCCGATCGGGCGGAGACGTGGTTGGCGCAGGTGAGGTTCTCGCAGCGGCGACCGGTCCGGTCACCGTGCTGCTGGGTCGTCCTTCGCTGGCCGAGGCTGCCGGGCCGGTTGTCGACGCCGCCCTGGCGCTCCACGACCACCTTCCCGACGCCCGGTTCCTATCCCTGCTGCGGCGGGGCAACGTGCACGGCGCCATGGACATGGGCCTGGCGCCGGGGCTGCTCCCGGGCAGGGCCACGCTGGCCGACGCAGACCGGTTCGTGGACGTATGGCCCGGCGTTCCCGACGTCGTCGGGCGCGACACCCTCGCGACGCTCGAGGCCGCAGCTGACGGCCAGGTCGACGTCCTGGTGCTGCTGGGCGCAGACCTGCTGGCCGACGTTCCGGACGGTGACCTGGCCCGCAGGGCACTGGACGGAGCGGGCACGGTGATCGCCATCGACCTGTTCGCCACGGAGACCGTCGCCAGCGCCGATGTCGTGCTGCCGGCCGCCGGGCCGACCGAGGTGGACGGCACCTTCACCAACCTGGAGGGCAGGGTCAGCCGGGTCGTCCGCAAGGTCACCTCACCGGGCACGTCGCGCCCTGACTGGATGATCGCCGTGGACCTGGCGGACCGCCTCGGTACCGACCTCGGCTTCACGTCGCCGGACGACGTGTGGGCCGAGTTGACCGCCGTCTCGGCGGTCCACGCCGACCTCTCGACCGAGGCCATCGCCGCCGACTCGACGGAGGGCGTCCTGGTCACAGGTGGCCTGGCGCTGGTCCGACCGGAGTCCACCCTCGTCCCGGCCCATCAGCCCTCGGTGCTGCGCCTCGTCGCCACCCGGTCCATGTACGACACCGGGGTCCTGGTCGCCCACAGCCCCTCCCTGGCAGGCCTGGCGCCCGGTGCCCGCGCAGCGCTGGAGCCCACCGAGATGCGGCGCCATGGCGTCGCCGACGGCGAGGTGGTCGACCTGGTGGGTCCGAAGGGGACCGTCCAGGTTCCGGTGGTGGCCGACGCCGGCGTGGCCGCCGGGACCGTCCACCTCCTCGTGAACCAGCCGGGTGTGGACGTCGTAGCGATGCTCGACGCGGGCGCACCCGTCACCGACGTGAAGTTGGTACGACGATGATCCCGGCCACGCTGGCGGCTCCGCTGGTCCTGGCCGCCGACCCACTCCTGGATGGAGCCATAGGCCCGGGCATCGTGGGCATCGTGCTCATCAAGGTGGTGCTGGCGTTCACCCTGCTGCTGGTGTCTGTGATGCTCATGATCTGGTTCGAGCGCAAGCTGATCGCCGACATGCACAACCGGATCGGACCGGCCGAGGCCGGTCCGTTCGGCATCCTCCAGACGCTGGCCGATGGCATCAAGCTGTTCTTCAAGGAGGACCTGATCCCGGACAGGGCAGACCGGGTGGTCTTCAAGTTGGCGCCGTACCTGTCGCTGGTACCGGCCTTCCTGGTGTTCTCCATAGTGCCCATCGGGGGGGACTTCTCCGGCGACGGCACCGTCACCTGGTTCGGCGAGACCACGTACCTGCAGGTCGCCGATCCGCCCGTCGGGGTGCTGTTCTTCCTGGCCCTCTCGTCCATCGCCGTGTATGGCGTGATGCTGGCCGGGTGGTCATCGGGCTCCAAGTACCCCCTGCTGGGCTCGGTCCGGGCCTCGGCCCAGATGATCAGCTACGAGGCGGCCCTGGGACTGGCCATAGCGACGGTCTTCCTGACCTCGGGCTCATTGTCCACGCACGAGATCGTGGCAGGTCAGGTCTCCGGCAGTTGGAACGTGCTGGCGACCGGCGTAGTCCCGTTCCTGGTCTTCGTGCTGGCCGGGACCGCCGAACTGAACCGTCCGCCGTTCGACCTGGTGGAGGCCGAACAGGAGCTCGTCGGCGGATTCCACACGGAGTACAGCTCGCTGCGGTTCTCCCTGTTCTTCCTGGCCGAGTTCATGAACGTGATCACCATGTCGGCCATCGCCGTGACCCTCTTCCTGGGTGGCCCCGCCGGCCCGATCCTGACCGACACCCTGGGCTGGGTGTGGCCGGTGTTCTGGTTCAGCCTGAAGGTCTTCGTCTTCCTCTTCTGCTTCGTCTGGCTTCGGGCCACGTTGCCCCGCCTCCGGTACGACCAGCTCATGGACCTCGGCTGGAAGGTCCTCATCCCGGTGGCCCTCGGCTGGTTCCTCCTGATCGCCACGATGAACGTCGCCGATGACCTTGGTTGGCCGATGGTGCCGGTGGTGCTGGCCGGCGTGGCCGTTCTGGTGGCCGGAGCCGCAATGCTGGCCGGCGCCATCGAGAAGGCGCGCCGCGATGCCCTCGACGAGTTGGTCGACGAGGGGGTGGAGGGCTGATGGGTTACTTCCAGGGCTTCGCCGTCACGTTCCGCAAGCTGTTCGAGAAGCGGGTCACCACCTCGTACCCGCGCGAGAAGCGGGCCAAGCCGGACCGCCTCCACGGCCGCCACGTCCTGAACCGGTACGAGGACGGCATGGAGAAGTGCATCGGATGCGAGCTCTGCGCCGGCGTCTGCCCGGCCAACTGCATCTACGTGAGGGGCGCTGACAACCCTGAAGACGCCCCTGTGTCGCCAGGCGAGCGGTACGGCTTCGTCTACGAGATCAACTACCTCCGCTGCATCCACTGTGACCTCTGCGTCGAGGCCTGCCCGACCGAGGCCATTACCGAGACGAAGTTGTTCGAGTTCTCGTTCACCAACAGGTCCGACGCCATCTACACCAAGGCCGAACTGCTGGTGGATGCCGAGACCGGCCGCCCCCGCCAACTCCCGTGGGAGGACTGGCGCGAGGGGGAGGACGAGATGACGTCGGCCTGGATGCGGGCCACCTCGCCCAGCGGCGACGTGACCTATTCGGGTCGGGTGGCCTGGTCGGGCGAACTCGGCTACGGCGTCCGGGCGCCCGAGGTCGGACAGGCCGGCGACGTTGACGACGGCGAAGTGGATGGGGGGTCGGCCTGATGGATGCCGCCGTATTCCTGATCAGTGCCGCCATCGTGCTGGCCGGTGCCGGCGGCGTGCTGGTGGCCCGGAACCCGGTCCACGCTGCGTTGTTCCTGGTGCAGACACTGTTCGGGGTGGCCGTGCTTTTCGTGCTCCAGGACGCCACCTTCCTGGCCGCCGTCCAGGTCATCGTCTATGCCGGCGCCGTGGTCATCCTCTTCCTGTTCGTGATCATGCTGCTGGGAGTCGACCGTGCCGAGGACCTCGGCGTGGAGCCGATAGTCGGGCAGCGACCCGTGGCGGCGGTGGTGGGGGCCTCCCTGCTGGGGATGCTCCTGATCGCACTGCTGGTCTCCGTGGACGGGCCGACCGGTGCCCATGGTGCCAACGCCCCGTTGGGCGATGCCGCCGACAACACGCGTCGACTCGGAGAGGCGCTCTTCACCGACTACGTCTTCGCCGTGGAGCTGACGGCCATCCTGCTGACGGTGGCGGTGATAGGTGCCGTCGTGTTGGCCCGCAGGGTCCGCGGCCCGCTGGCACCCCTTCCCATCGTCGTGGTCACCTCGGTGGCCGACGATGGTGCGCAGGGCGATGACGGTACGCCGGACGTGACCGGGGTGACCGGTGGCGACGACGAAGGGGAGGGCGCCTGATGGTCGTGACCACCTCCTGGTACCTGGCGCTGGCGGCGGTCCTCTTCTCCATGGGTGCCGTCGGGCTGCTCACCCGCCGCAACCCGCTCATCATGATCATGTGCGTCGAGTTGATGCTCAACGCCGTCAACCTGACGTTCGTCAGCCTCGGCTCCGAACTGGGTGACCTGGGAGGGCAGCTGTCGGTGTTCTTCGTGCTCGTCGTCGCGGCCTCCGAGGTGGTGGTCGGCCTGGCGGTGATCGTGGCGATCATGCGCCGCCGACAGGGCGCCACGGTCGACGATCTCTCGGTGCTGAGGGGCTAGGGCGGTGCTCGACCTCGTATGGCTGGTCCCGGCCTTTCCGCTGGCCGGCTTCCTGATCCTCACGTTCGGCGGCCGCCGCCTGGGCGAACCAGCCGCCGGGTGGCTGGCCACCGGCGCCATGGCCGGGTCCTTCCTCGCCACCGCCGGAGCCTTCTACGACCTGGCCGGTCGGGACGTGCATGACCGCCGGTCCGTCACCACGCTGTTCGAGTGGGTGCCGGCCGGTGACCTGACCGTCGACATGGGGTTCCTCGCCGATCCGCTGTCGCTCACCATGTGCCTGTTCGTCACGGGCGTGGGAGCCCTGATCCACCTCTACTCGATCGGCTACATGCACGGTGACGCCGGCTTCCGCCGCTTCTTCGCGTACCTGAACCTGTTCGCCTTCGCCATGCTGATGCTGGTCCTGGGCGACAACCTGCTCCTCACCTTCCTGGGTTGGGAGGGAGTGGGTGCCTGTTCCTACCTGCTCATCTCGTTCTGGTTCACCGACGAGGCCAATGCCTCGGCCGGCAAGAAGGCCTTCATCACCAACCGGATCGGCGACTGGGGCTTCATGGTCGCCATCTTCATGACGTTCGCCACCTTCGGGTCGGTCGCCTACGTGGACGTGCTGGACACCACTGCGGCAGGCACGGTGGCCACCTCGACGGCCACCTTCATCGCCCTGATGCTCTTCGTCGGGGCGATCGGCAAGTCGGCCCAGTTCCCGCTCTACCTCTGGCTGCCGGACGCCATGGCGGGCCCGACCCCCGTCTCGGCGCTCATCCACGCCGCCACCATGGTCACCTCCGGGATCTACCTACTGACCCGGGTGAACCCGATCATCGCCGACGCCGCGGACTGGGTGCCGACGCTCATTGCCTGGACGGGGGCCGGTACGGCCCTGTTCGCGGCGACGATCGCTGTGGCGCAACGCGACATCAAGAAGGTGCTGGCCTACTCGACCATCAGCCAGCTGGGGTACATGTTCCTGGCGGTCGGCTGTGGTGCGTACGTGGCGGCTGTGTTCCACATGATCACCCACGCCTTCTTCAAGGCCCTCCTGTTCCTGGGCTCAGGTTCGGTCATCCACGGGATGGACGGGGACCAGGACATGGCCCACTACGGCGGCCTCCGTCGGTTCATGCCGGTAACGGCCGGGACGTTCGTGGTCGGGTGGCTGGCCATCGCCGGGGTGCCGCCGTTCGCCGGGTTCTGGTCCAAGGACGAGATCCTGGCCTTCGCCTGGAACGAGAGCCCCCTGCTCTGGCTGGTCGGGCTGGTCACAGCCGTGCTGACCGCCTTCTACATGACACGGCTCGTGATCCTCACCTTCTTCGGACGCCACCGGTACGCCGACCCGCGGCCGGATGAGGTGGAGGAGGCATGGGCCTCTGCGATCGCCGCCGCCGATGAGGCCGTGGTGGCCGCCTCTGCCGCCCTGGATGCAGCCGTTGCGGCCTCCGAGGCTGCGACCGACGAGCCGGGCGCAGCCGAGGCCCTGGTGGCGGCGAGGGCGGCCCACGAAGCGGCGGTCCTGGAACGCGGCGGAATCGTGGCCTCCGCCGGGGAGCGCCCCGAACTCCCGGCCCTCGCCCTGTACGGCGCACCCGAGGTCGGGCCGGTGGCCGACCGGTTGCCCGACGAGGTGGCCACGAGGTCCGGCCACCACCCGCACGAGTCGCCCTGGACCATGGGGCTGCCCCTCGTCGTGCTGGCCGTCCTGTCGGTGCTGGGTGGCCTCATCCAGTTGCCGTTCTCCGCTGCCACGAAGCGGCTGGAGGGCTGGTTGGAGCCGACCCTGTTCGGCAACGAGGTCCACCTCTCCGTGGGAACCGGCACCCTCTGGGTCCTCGCCGCCGTCGCCGTGGCCGGTGGTGTCGTCGGCATCCTGGTGGCCGTGGCCGCCTACCTGCAGCGCCGGGTCGACCACAGGTCCTTCGAGCAGCCCATCCTTGCCGACGCCTGGCGTTTCGACCGACTGGTGTCGAACTTCATGGGTGGACCCGGCCGGGCCGGTTTCGAGGCGACCGCGGACTTCGACTCCACCGTGGTGGACGGTGCGGTCGAGTCGGTGGCCACCATGGTCAAGGCCGAGGCACGACTGCTGCGACGCTTCCACAACGGCCTGGTGCGCACGTATGCAGCCGGCATCGGCGTGGGTGCGGTCGGCCTGGTCGTCTGGTTCCTCTCAAGGACGTCGTTCTGATGGCGGTGCTGGCGGCGGCCGCAGACGTCCCGTTCGCGGTCCTACCCGCCCTCCTCGTGGTGCCCGCCGCGGGTGCCCTGCTGGTGGCCGTGCTGCCGCGCCGCCGCCCCGAACTGCTCAAGCTGGTTGCCGTGACCACCTCGATGGTGGTGGCCGCCATGACCGTCTGGCTGCTGGTCGCCTTCGACGTCGACCGCGGGGCCGACATGCAGTTCGAGTTCCGCCAGTCCTGGATAGCCGACCTGGGCATCCAGTGGCTGCTGGCCGTGGACGGCATCTCCCTGTTCCTGATCGTCCTGACCGGGTTGCTCTTCCCCATAGCCCTGCTGGCGGTCGATCCGGGCCACGACGACCGGGCCTACTACGCCTGGATGCTGGTGTTGGAGGCAGGCGTCATCGGCGTGTTCTGCGCCATGGACCTGATGGTCTTCTTCCTCTGCTTCGAGGTCGTGCTGGTGCCGATGTACTTCCTCATCGGTCGCTGGGGCCACGCCAACAGCGCGTACGCAGCGACGAAGTTCTTCCTCTTCACGATGGCCGGCTCGGCCCTGATGCTGATCGGCATCCTCGCCCTGGCGTTCCTCCACGCCGACGCCACCGGCGGGGGCCTGACCTTCGACCTGGTGGAGCTGGCCGAGGCCCAGAGCCTGGGCACCACGACGGCCCGCTGGGTGTTCCTCTCCTTCGCCCTGGCGTTCGCCGTGAAGGTGCCGATCTTCCCGCTGCACACCTGGTTGCCCGATGCCCACACCGAGGCTCCGACCGCCGGTTCGGTGATCCTGGCCGGCGTCCTCCTGAAGTTGGGTACCTACGGGTTCCTGAGGTTCGGGCTGTACCTCTTCCCGGAGGCCTCCCACTTCTTCGCTCCCGTGTTCCTGACCCTCGGCCTGGTGGGGATCATCTACGGCGCGGTGGTGGCCACGATGCAGCGCGACCTGAAGCGCCTCATCGCCTATTCGTCGGTGGCCCACCTCGGCTTCATCGTGCTGGGCACGTTCGCCCTGAACACGGAGGGCATCGAGGGCGGGCTGCTCCAGATGGTCAACCACGGTGTCTCCACCGCGGCCCTGTTCCTGCTGGTGGGGATGATCTACGAGCGGCGCCACACCCACCGAATCGACGAGTTGGGCGGTCTCCAGAAGGCGGCCCCGGTCCTGGCCGCCGTCTTCACGCTGGTCATGCTGTCGTCCATCGGCCTGCCGGGCCTGAACGGCTTCGTGGGAGAATTCCTGGTGCTGGTGGGTACCTTCAACGCCCACCGCTGGTTGGCCGTAGCGGCCACGGGTGGCGTGGTCCTGGCTGCCCTCTACCTGCTCTGGGCCTACCAGCGCGTGTTCCACGGACCCGCCGAGGGTGGGAACGCCGAGATGCCTGACCTGAAGCTCCGGGAGGGTCTGGTTCTGGCCCCGCTGCTGGTCCTGATCGTGGCGATGGGCGTGTATCCGAAGCCGGTCATCGAGCGGATGGAACCGTCGGTGGATGCCCTCGTTGCCCACATCGAGACCCACGTGGACGGGTTCCACGAGCCGACCAGCCGGTTCGGCGCCGACATAGGGGTCGGCGAAGGCGGCGACGATGCCGGAGACGACCACTGATGCCGCCCCTGGTCACCCCCGAGGTCATCTGGTGGGCGCTGCTGCCGCTGCTCGTCCTCTCCGGAGGTGGGTTCCTGCTGCTGACCATCGCATCGTTGGTCAGGCGCCTTCCCGAGGCACTGCCGCAGGCGTGGACCGTGGCCACCGGCCTGGTCGTGCTCATCGCCACCGTTCCCATGTGGGAAAGGGTCCAGTCGGACGGCCCGCGTTCGTTCCTGGGCGGGATGGTGGCGGTGGATGGTTCCACGGTGCTCGTCACCGCGATCCTCGCCATGGCGGTGGTGGCCACGGCCCTGCTGGCCCGCCCGTACCTCCGGCGCGAGGACCTTCCCGGCGTGGAGCTGTACGTGCTGCTGCTGATGTCGGCGGCCGGTGGCGTGGTCATGGCGTCGGCCGACGACCTGATCGTCCTCTTCCTGGGCCTGGAGATCCTGTCGATAGCCGTGTACGTACTGGCGGCCCTGCACCTCCGGCGGATCGAATCCCAGGAGGCGGCGATGAAGTACTTCGTGCTGGGAGCCTTCGCCTCGGCGTTCCTCCTGTACGGCATTGCGCTCATCTACGGAGCCACCGGTTCGACCCGGATGGCACGCATCAGCGGGCACCTTGCATCGACCGTCCTGGTCCAGGACGGCATGCTGCTGGCCGGGATCGCCCTTCTGCTGGTGGGCCTGGCCTTCAAGGTGGCCGCCGTGCCGTTCCACGCCTGGACCCCGGACGTCTACCAGGGGGCACCCAGCCCCGTCGTGGCGTGGATGGCCGCCGGCGTGAAGACCGCCGGGTTCGCGGCGATGCTGCGGGTCCTGGTCGTGACGCTGGGTACGCATGCCTCGGACTGGCGGCCCGCCGTGGCGGTGCTGGCCGCCGCCAGCATGGTCGTCGGAGCGTGGGTGGCGGTGCTCCAGACCGACGTGAAGCGGATGCTGGCCTACTCCTCGATAGCCCACGCCGGGTTCATCCTCCTCGGCGTGCAGGCAGCCAGCGAGAGGGGTACCGCAGCGGTCTACGTGTACCTGTTCGTATACACCCTGCTGGCCACGGGAAGCTTCGCGGTGATCACCACGGTGGCGGGCAGGGGCGACGCCGCCCACGGCCTGGATGCCTACAGGGGTCTGGCACGCCGCCAGCCCGTGCTGGCCGGCGCCTTCACCGTCCTCCTGCTGGGCCAGGCCGGTGTGCCCTTCACCGGTGGCTTCGTAGCCAAGCTGGGCGTGCTGGTCGCAGCAGTCGAGGGACGCACCTACTGGGTGGCCATGGTGGCCATGGCCGCCGCAGCCGTGGCCGCATTCGTCTACCTGCGCATCCTCGTCGCCATGTACCTCGAGGACCCGGAGCCGGGCACCGACGACCGCTCCGAGGTGCCCACCGGCACGAGGCTGGTCATCGGGGCGGCGTGCGCCGGGGTGCTCCTGATCGGGCTGGTCCCGGGGTTCCTCCTGGACATCGCCTCCGACGCCGTTCCGGTCCTGGTGGGGGGCTGAGGAATGGCACGTGGGAACACCAACGAAGGTACCGGTCCGGCCTTAGTGATTGCGTGGTCGTCCGGTAGCCTGCCCGGGACGCCCGGCAGGTCAGCCCGTCCGTCATCCCCCGTCCGCTCGACTCACTAGGTTCTCCGCCCGTGTCCGACTTCCTTCGCAGCTGGTTGATGCTGGTCGTGTTCGGTGGCCTCGCCGTGCTGCTGGTCTCGGCCTTCCTGGGCCTCGGCAGCCTGCTTCGCCCTGCTCGCGATACCCCGCAGAAGCTGATGACCTACGAGTCCGGCGTGGATCCCTACGGCGACATGTGGAGCCAGTCCAACATCCGCTACTACGTGTTCGCGCTGATGTTCGTGCTGTTCGACGTGGAGGCCGTCTTCATCTTCCCGTGGGCCACCCGCCTCGAGGTATACGACGTGTTCGGCCTGGTCGAGATGGCCATCTTCATATTCATCCTGGCCCTCGGGCTGTTCTACGCCTGGCGCAAGCGCCTGCTGCGGTGGATCTGAGCGGGCGGGAGGCGTAGGAGATGGGTCTGGTCGAGAGCGGCAAGCTGCCGAAGCCGCTCACCAAATTACTCAACGTCAGCCGCAAGTACTCGCTCTGGGTCTACCAGTGGGGCCTCGCCTGCTGCGCCATCGAGATGGGAGCGGCGTTCGCCTCGCCGCGCTATGACGTCATGCGCCTCGGTGTGATCCCGTTCCCGGCCAGCCCCCGTCAGGCCGACCTCGTGGTGGTCTCAGGCACGGTGACCGACAAGATGGCTCCCGCCGTGCGACGCCTCTACGAGCAGATGCCCGAGCCCAAGTACGTGATCTCCATGGGCTCCTGTGCGAACTGCGGCGGCCCCTACTGGGACAGCTACTCGGTCACGAAGGGCGTCGACCAGATCATCCCGGTGGACGTCTACGTGCCCGGCTGCCCGCCACGCCCCGAGGCCCTCCTGGAGGGCATCGTGCTGCTCCAGGAGCGCATCGCCACCGAGGACATGGCCGAACGCTGGACAGGTGGCCCAATTGTCGTCACCTGAGGCAACTGACGACGTGGACTCAGCAACGGAGGCACCGCCGGTCGACGAACGTCGCGATGCGGTGGTCGCAACCCTGGCCGACGCGCTCGGCGAGGGCCTCGTCGGATCGCATGTCGAGGCCGGCATCGAGGTGTGCGTGAGGGTCGCCGCCGATGCATGGGTGGACGCCGCCCGGGCGCTGCGGGACCGCTGCGCCATGTCGTATTTCGGCTTCCTCTCGGCCATCGACTGGATGCCGTCTCCCTACGGGCGTGACATGGATGCCCAGGTCGACCTGGAGCCGGTGGTCGACGCCGAGCCGGCTGCAATGGAGTGGGGCCTCGCCGGTGGTGCCACCCGGTTCCAGCTCCTGGCCCGGGTGCATGACCCGATCGGCCACCTGGGTGTGACGGTCAAGGCCGACCTGGTCGGGGACCGGCCCGAGGCCGATTCCTGGATCGGCGTGTACCCGGGTGCCAACTGGCACGAGCGGGAGGCCTGGGAGATGTTCGGCATCTCGTTCCGGGGCCACCCCAACCAGGTTCACCTGTACCTGCCGTCGCACTTCGAGGGGAACCCGCTCCGCAAGGACTACCCGCTCCTGGCCCGACGCGTGAAGCCGTGGCCCGGCATCGTGGACGTCGAGCTCATGCCTGGCGGAGACGACGGCGACGAGGGGGAGGACTCGTGACCGCGGTGGACGATCCCCGCCGGCTCGCCTACATCGCAGGCCAGGCCAGTGATGCCCGGGTGAACCTGGAGATCGAGACCGAGGGCATGACCCTCAACATCGGACCGCAGCACCCGGCCACGCACGGCACGCTACGCATCGTCGTGAAGTTGGACGGCGAGCGGGTGATGCGCGCCGAGCCGATCATGGGCTACATGCACCGCGGCTACGAGAAGCTGGTCGAGGTTCGCACCTACCCGCAGGTCACCTCGCTCATCAACCGCATCGACTGGCTGGGCAGCTTCGCCAACGAGGTGCCGTTCATCCTGGCGGCTGAGCAGATCATGGGCGTAGAGGCGCCGCCGCGTGCCCAGTGGATCCGCACCCTCCTCTTCGAGCTCTCCCGGATCGCCAACGTCGTCCTGTTCCTCGGCGACATGGGAGTGCAGCTCGGCGCCGTCACCCCTGTGTTCTTCGCCTTCCGGGACCGCGAGTTCGTGCTGAACCAGATCGAGGCCGTCACCGGCGGTCGGTTCCACCCCAACTTCGACCGCATCGGTGGCCTCAAGGACGACATCCCCAAGGGATGGACCGAAGAGACGAAGGGCGTGCTGGGGCGGATCCGGACGTTCTGCGACGAGATGGAGGTCCTCGTCACGGGCAACGAGATCTTCCAGGCCCGGACCCGTGGGATCGGCGTCATCCCGGCAGACGTGGGCCTGTCCTATGGCCTGTCCGGCGCCAACATCCGCGCCAGCGGCGTCGACTGGGACCTGCGTCGTGACGGTGGCATCGGCCTCGTTCACGACAAGTTGGACTGGAAGGTCTGGACGCATCCGGACGGCGATTCGTTCGCCCGCTACTGGGTGCGCCTCCAGGAGGTCCGCGAGGCCTGCAACATGGTCGAGCAGTTGCTCGACGGGATCCCCTCGGGCCCGATCATGGCCAAGGTGCCGCGCATCATCAAGGTCCCACCCGGTGAGGCCTACGTGGAGACCGAGAACCCGCTCGGCATCATGGGCTACTACGTGGTCTCCAAGGGCGACCTGGTCCCGTACCGGGTGAAGATCCGCTCGGCGTCGTTCAACAACATCTCGATCACGCCATGGCTGCTCGAGGGCACCTACGTACCGGACGTCGTCTCGATCCTTGCGAGCCTCTACTTCATCCTCGGGGACATCGACCGGTGAGCGGCGTCCTGACCCTTGCCGTCGAGCTGGCCTGGTGGCAGCAGACCGGCATCCGCGCGGTTCTGGGCCTGGTGGCGGTGCTTCTACCCGCCGGCACGCTCGTCTACCTCTTCCTGTTCAAGATGATGAGCTTCATGCAGAGCCGGTTGGGCCCCATGGAGGCCGGACCGTACGGCTCGCTGCAGTTGCTGGCCGAGGTCGGGAAGTTCCTCCAGAAGGAGGACATCATCCCCGAGAAGGCCGATCGCATCGTCTTCAAGGCGGCGCCGTTCGTGGTGCTCATCTCCACCTTCCTCCTGGTGATCGTCATACCGGCGGGACCGGACGCCTGGTTCATCGACGTGGACACGGGGATCTTCCTGGCGTTGGCCGTCTCCTCGATCTCGGTTATCGGGATCCTGATGGCCGGCTGGGCATCGTCTTCCAAGTACTCGCTGCTGGGTGCCCTGAGGGCAGCCGGCCAGCTGGTCGCCTACGAGCTGCCGCTGCTCCTGGCGGTGGTCGGCGTGGTCATCCAGGCCGGCACGCTGAACGTCCAGGGCATCGTCATGGCCCAGGCCACCGGTGAGATCTTCGGCTGGGGAGGCATCGGCAACCCCTTCATACTCACCCAGTTCCTGGGCTTCGCCATCTTCCTCATCGCCGTCCAGGCCGAGCTCACGCAGCCGCCCTTCGACATGCCGGTGGCCGAGTCGGAGCTCGTCACCGGGTACCTCACCGAGTACTCGGGCCTGCGCTTCCTGCTGTTCTTCATCGGCGAGTTCGCCACGGCCGCCATCTTCGCCGCCCTGGCCTCGACGCTCTTCCTGGGCGGCTGGTACGTGCCGGGCATCGACCCGACCAGCGACCTGTTCAACGTCATCGGCCCGGTGATCCTGCTCGGCAAGGTGATCCTGGTGTCCTTCCTCATCTTCTGGTTCCGGTTCACCTACCCCCGGTTCCGCGAGGACCAGCTGCAGCAGCTGGCCTGGAAGGTCCTGATCCCGCTGTCCCTTGCCAACATCGTCGTAACAGGCGTGCTGAAGGTGGTCTTCTGATGCCAGGAATCCCGAAGATCCCAGGCCTGGTGAAGGGCCTCGGCGTCACATTCAGGACGATGGTGCGCACCCTCACCAAGGGTTCGCACACCGTCCAGTACCCGAGGGTCAAGGAGGCCCCCTCCCCCCGGGCCCGCGGCGTGATCACGCTCCACGAGGAGAACTGCACCTCGTGCATGCTGTGCGCCCGTGAGTGCCCGGACTGGTGCATCTACATCGAGGGCCACAAGTACAAGGCGCCACCCCGCCGCCCCGGAGGCAAGCCCCGCCTGAAGAACGCCCTGGACCGCTTCGACATCGACTTCGCCCTGTGCATGTACTGCGGAATCTGCGTCGATGTGTGCCCGTTCGAGGCGCTGTTCTGGTCCCCGGAGTTCGAGTACTCGGAGCCGAAGATCGCCGACCTGCTCCACGACAAGGCGAAGCTCAGCCAGTGGATGGAGACCGTCCCTGACTTCCAGGAGTACGAGTCGGGCAGCGAGGCCAAGAAGCCGACGGTGCCCCAGTGACCACCCTGGCCGCCCTCGAGGGAATGGACCGCCTGTCGAGCGGCGACGTCCTCGTGGCGCAGAACGTGGCCTTCGCCATCATGGCGATCACCATGGTGGCCGCTGCGCTGCGCATGGTGACCACCCGTAACGTGGTCCACGCCGCCCTGTACCTCGTGATCGTGCTGGCCGGCGTGGCTGGCATCTTCATCCTGCTTGGCGCCGAGTTCCTGGGCGTGACCCAGATAATGGTCTACATCGGCGCCATCGTCGTCCTCTTCCTGTTCGGCATCATGCTCACGAAGGGCTCCTTTGGCGACGACGACGGCGTCACCGGCGAGAGGCGCCTCATGGCCGGCCTCGTCGGGCTGCTGGTGTTCGGCGTGATGGCCGCCGCCCTCGTCGAGTCATTCGCCGATGCCGAGCTCTCCCGGTCGGGCCCGTCCACCACCGCCGACATCGCCGACAGCATCTTCGGCGACTACATCGTTCCCTTCGAGGCCGTCTCGGTCCTGCTGCTGGCTGCCCTGATCGGGGCCATCGTCGTGGCCAGGAAGGACTGACATGCTGCTGAACCAGTTCCTGCTGCTGTCCGCCGTCCTCTTCTCGATCGGTGTCTACGGGGTCCTGGCCCGCCGCAACGGCGTGCTGGTGCTCATGTCGATCGAGCTGATCCTGAACGCTGTGAACATCAACCTCGTGGCCTTCGCGGCGTTCCGGGCCACGGTGGGCGGCGAGGTGTTCGCCCTCTTCGTCATCGCCGTTGCCGCAGCCGAGGTCGGCGTGGGGCTGGCCATGGTGCTGCTGCTCTACCGCAGCAGTCGGACGATCGACCTGACCACCGTCGACAGGTTGAGGGGCTGAGACGATGAACAACCTCCTCCTTGCCGGCCTGTCCGTCGATGCCGGGCTCCCGATCGGGATCACCGAGGGCGGCAGCTGGCTGCTCCGCAACGTCTGGCTCATTCCCCTCCTGCCGGCGCTCTCGTTCGTCGGGATCCTCGCCTTCGGAAAGCGCATGCCGCGTGGCGGCTCCGAGCTGGGCATCGCAGCGGTGGGCATCGCCTTCGTGCTGGCCGTCCTCACTGGTGTCGCCTGGGTGGACCACCGCGACAACTCGCATGACCAGGAGGTCCACGTGGCGGTCGTCCAGTTCGACGACCACGGCATCGGGCATGGCGACGGGTCCGACGATGGCCACGCCGCGGCCCATCCATCCCTGGCGGTCCAGCGCACTGCCACCTGGTTCCAGGCGGGGGGCATGGAGTTCTCGGTCGGGACGCTGGTAGACGGGCTGGCGGTGATGATGCTCGTCGTGGTGACCCTGGTGTCGCTGCTGGTACACGTGTATTCCACCGACTACGTCCACGGTGATCGCAGGTACACCCACTTCTTCGCCTTCCTCTCGCTGTTCAGCGCCTCGATGCTCCTCCTCGTGGTCTCCGAGAACACCCTGCAGCTGCTCTGCGCATGGGAGCTCGTCGGCGTCTGTTCCTTCGTCCTTATCGGGCACTGGTGGGAGGAGAAGCCCAACAGCGATGCGGCGTTGAAGGCATTCCTCACCAACAGGGTGGGCGACATGGGCCTCCTGGTCGGCGTGACGGTGCTGTTCTTCGCAGCCGGCTCGGCCCTCCCGGGCCGCTTCGGTTCGTTCTCGATTGCCGAGACGAACGCCCTGGCGTCCAGCGGCATGCTGTCGCACACGGCGCTGTTGGTGGCCTCCTGCGGCCTGATGGCGGCCGTGATGTCCAAGTCCGGACAGTTCTTCCTCCATACCTGGCTGCCGGACGCCATGGCCGGCCCGACGCCCGTGTCTGCGCTGATCCACGCAGCCACCATGGTCGTGGCAGGCGTCTTCATGATCGCCCGCATGTACGGCGTCTTCTTCGAGGGCTTCCAGATCGGCGGCAGCTCCATCAACCTGATGGCCTTCATCGGCGGCCTCACCACCATCGTCGGAGCCTGCCTCGCATTCGTGCAGCGCGACATCAAGAAGGTGCTGGCCTACTCGACGATCTCGCAGCTGGGCTACATGGTCATGGCGCTCGGGGTGGGTGCCTGGACGGCGGCCGTCTTCCACCTTTTCACCCACGCCTTCTTCAAGGCCTGCCTGTTCCTGGGCTCCGGCTCGGTCGCCCACGCCGTGCACAGCTTCGACATGAAGTCGGACATGGGCGGGCTGCGAAAGCACATGCCGCACACCTACCGGACGTTCATGATCGGCACGATCGCCCTCGCCGGCCTGCCGCCCCTGGCGGGGTTCTGGTCCAAGGACGAGATCCTGGTCGGGACCGGTGGATGGGGGTTGCTGGGCGGCACCGGAGGCAACGGCGCCTACACGCTGATGCTGGGCATGGGCGTGTTGACGGCGGCGCTGACCGCCGCCTACATGACCCGTTGCGTGTACCTGACCTTCTTCGGCGAGTTCCGGGGCCACGGCGAACCCCACGAGTCGGGTCCCCGCATCATCGTGCCGCTCTGGATCCTGGCGGGCCTGGCCATCGTCGCCGGCTTCCTGAACCTGCCCACCGGCTTCCAGCTGGCCCCCGGGTCGCTCCAGGAACGGTTCGGCCACTACGTGGAGCCCGTGGCCGGCTACTTCCCCGCCATCTCGCATGCCACGCCCAGCTGGTCGCTTGCCATCGTCTCCACGCTGGTGGTGCTCGTCGGCATAGCGGTTTCCGGCTACTACTACTTCGTGAAGGTGGAGGCGGCCTCGAAGGCGGCCGGCACCAGCCTCACCGAATTGGCCGATGGCCCGACCACCAGGTATCCACTGGCTGCCATGGGCTACAAGCTGCTGGACAACAGGTACTACCTCGACCACCTCTACAACGGGGTGATCGCCGATGGCACAAAGGGCCCGCTGGCCCGCCTGGCATACCGGATCGACCAGCAGGTGATCGACAGGACGGTCGACGTCGTGGGTGAGACCGCCGTGAAGGCGGGCACAGTCGTCTACGACAGGATCGACCAGCTGGTGGTCGACGGGGCGGTCAACGCCTCGGGCCGCGCATCCTCCGTGATGGGCGAGGAACTTCGAAAGGTCAATTCCGGCAAGGTCCAGAGCTACGCGGCGATCCTGTTCGCGGCAGCGACGATCCTGGCCGGACTACTCATAGTCATCGTCTAGGAGACGCCGACATGGAAAATCTGCTTGACGGCTGGGGCACCACCCTCGCCACCTTCTCACCGCTGGTCGGTGTGGCGATCATGATGCTCATCCCCGGGGAGCGTGAGCACCAGCACAAGATGGTCGCGCTCGTGACCTCCCTGTGGGTGGCGTTCCTGGGCGTGCTGCTCCTCATCTGGTTCGACATGGGCCAGACCGGCCAGTTGCAGTTCGTCGTCGACAAGCCGTGGATCGACGTGATCTCCAGCAGGTACCTGATGGGCATAGACGGCATGTCCCTGCCGCTGATCCTGCTGACCATGCTGATCGTGCCGTTGTGCATCGTCTACAGCTGGGACCACTTCCCGGATCCGGTCAACCCGAAGGCATTCCTGATCCTGATCCTGATCCTCGAGACGGGGATGATCGGCACCTTCATGGCCCAGGACCTGGTGCTCTTCTTCGTGTTCTTCGAGGTCGTGCTGCTCCCGATGTTCTTCATGATCGCCGTGTGGGGCGGCGAGGACCGGCGCTACGCATCCCTGAAGTTCTTCCTGTACACCCTGTTCGGCTCGGCACTCATGCTGGTCAGCTTCCTCGCCCTGTTCTTCCTGACGGGCGCGGACACGTTCTCCTTCGTAGGCCTCTCCGATGCGGTGGCCGCCGGCGGGGTGTCGCGCACCGCCCAGCTCTGGATCTTCGGCGGCATGTTCCTGGGCTTCGCCATCAAGGTGCCGATGTTCCCGTTCCACACGTGGCTGCCCGACGCCCACACCCAGGCTCCCACCGTCGGGTCGGTCATCCTGGCTGCCGTGCTCCTGAAGCTGGGCACCTACGGATTCGTGCGCATCGCCATCCCGATCCTGCCTGAGGCGGCGGTGGCATGGGCGCCATGGATCGGCCTCCTGGCGGTGATCGGCATCATCTACGGGGCGCTTGGTTGCCTCGCCCAGACCGACATGAAGCGGCTCATCGCCTTCTCGTCCGTCGCCCACATGGGCTTCGTGATGCTCGGCATCGCCACGCTCACCGACTTCGGCATCAACGCCGCGATCATGGGGATGGTCGCCCACGGCCTCATCACCGGGATGCTCTTCTTCATCGCCGGTTCGGTGAAGGAGCGGTTCCACACGCTGGAGATCAACCGCCTCGGTGGCCTGCTCGTGCAGTCGCCCCGCATGGGCTGGATATTCGGCTTCTGCGTCATGGCCTCGTTGGGCCTTCCCGGCCTGGCCGGCTTCTGGGGCGAGTTCCCGGCGATCCTTTCGGCTTACCAGCCGGCCAACGGCGTACCCGTGGAGGTCTTCCGGACGTACATGGTGATCGCCGCCCTGGGCACGGTCCTGGCAGCCGGCTACCTGCTCTGGCTGCTGCAGCGCGTGGCGTTCGGCAACCCGACCGAGGAGTTCGCCGAGGACCCGAACATCACCGACACCACGAAGCACGAGTGGATCGCATGGGCGCCTCTGCTGGCCCTCATAGTGGCGATCGGCATCTACCCGAACCTGGTCTTTCGGATCACCGACGGTGCGGTCGACGCATCGTTGAACGAGTGCCTGCGCGTGGACGAGCAGGTGCTGACGGCCGACGAGGTGGCGGCGCTGGGGTGCAGCGACGTCTACGGCCTGGGTGGTGGCTCGGACGCTCCCGTAGAGCACGCAGCCGGGAACTAGCCAGTGGGCCTCGACCTCCTCACACTCGCCTTCGAGCGACCGGCAATCGACTGGCACGCCATCGCGCCCGAACTGGTGCTGCTGACGGCCGGGTGCCTGATCACGCTGGTTGACATCGTCTTCCTGGAGAAGGCCCGTCCGTACACCGCGGCGCTGGCCGGCATCGGCCTCCTGGCGACCGCAGTGCCGCTGCTCACGCTGGCGGTGGAGGGCACGGACAGGGTCATGTTCGACGGCGCATACGTGGTCGACGAGTTCTCGCTGGTCATGAAGGCACTGTTCCTCCTGGCCGGCTACGTGGTCGTCCTGCTGTCGACCAACTACGTGGCCGAAGGCGACTACTGGGAGAACGAGTACTACGGCCTGCTGCTGGCGTCGCTCATGGGCATGGTCATGATGGCCTCGGCGAGGGACCTGGTCTCCATCTTCGTGGCCCTCGAGCTCCTGTCCATCCCGGCGTACCTGCTGGTGGCATGGCGCAAGCGGGACCTGCATTCCACCGAGGCCGGCCTGAAGTACTACCTGATGGGCGTCTTCGCCTCGGCGGTGATGCTCTACGGGATGTCGCTGCTCTACGGCGTGGCCGGTTCGACCATGCTGTCCGACATCGGCGCCTCGCTGGCGGCGATGGGTGCCTCCCCGGCGGTGGTCACGATGGGCATCGTCTTCGTGGTGGCCGGCTTCGCCTTCAAGGTCTCGGCAGTGCCGTTCCACACCTGGGCTCCCGACGTGTACGAGGGCGCCCCCACCCCGGTGACCGCCTTTCTCTCCGTGGCTTCCAAGGCGGCGGGCTTCGTGGCTCTTCTGGTGTTCGTGTTCGTGGGCTTCTACGCCCGCAGCGAGGTCTGGGAGCCTTTGTTCTGGATCCTGGCCGCCCTTTCCATGACCGTCGGCAACCTGGTGGCGCTGCGCCAGACCAACGTGGTGAGGCTCATGGCCTATTCGGGCATCGCCCAGACCGGCTTCATGATCGCCCCACTGGCCGTCGCCGGTCACGGTGTGGCCAACGGCGACCAGGCCCTTTCGGCCGTGGTCACCTACCTGGTGATCTACGCGGCAATGAACCTGGGCGCCTTCACCGTGGTCATTGCGTTGGCCCGGCGTTCCGGGTCGGCCGAGATCAGTTCGTTCAACGGGGCCTTCCAGTTCGCCCCGGGCCTGACGGTCGCCATGTCCATCTTCCTGTTCTCCCTGGCCGGCATTCCGCCGCTGGGTGGATGGTTCGCCAAGTTCGAGGTGTTCCGCGTGCTCGCCACCGCCGGTGAGCCGTGGGGTTACGCGCTGGCGGTCATCGGTGCCGTCAACTCGGTGGTGGCTCTCTACTACTACGCCTCCCTGGCCCGGCGCATGTGGGCCGACGACCCGGTGGACGGCGATCTGGGCCCGGTTCCGGTCACCCCGTCGCTGGTGTCGGCGCTGACACTGTGCGGCGTCGTCACGCTGGCGTTCGGAGTGGCGCCCCAGCTGGTGGCGCGCTTCACCGACGTCAGCCTGCTTGCCCTCGGGGGCTGACATAACAGCTGGTCCGACGTTCGGACGCCCGCTGGCCGATCGCCTGGCGGAGCGGATCCGTGCCACGGGCCCGATGGCGTTCGAGGCCTGGGTGGAGGCCTGCCTGTACGACCCCGACGGGGGTTTCTACGCCGCCGGTGGGGCTGCCGGCCGACGCGGCGACTTCCTCACCTCGCCCGAGGTGGGCCCCCTGTTCGGGGCGGTGGTCGCCCGCTGGTTGGATGATCGCTGGGAGGCCCTGGGTCGACCGTCCGGGTTCACGGTGGTCGAGGCGGCCGCCGGTGTCGGGACCCTGGCACGGAGCATCCATGCGGCCCGTCCCGCCTGCCTGGAGGCCGGCCGGTACGTGATGGTGGACCGTTGCTCCGTGCTGCGCGACGCACAACCGACCGGTGATGGATTGTCGTCGCTGGCCGGCCTTGAGGACCTCTCGGCCCTGGGTGGCCACGGGCTGGTGGGCGTGGTGATGGCCAACGAGCTGCTCGACAACCTGGCGTTCGGCCTGCTGGAGGCCGTGGACGGCAACTGGTGCGAGGTCCTTGTGGACGTGGCCGCCGAGGGTGTGGACCAGCCGATGTTCAGGGAGGTGACCGGCATGACCGTTCACCCCCCGGTCGACGTGACTCCACTCCAGGGTTCACGGATTCCGGTCCAGGCCGGCGCCGGGCGTTGGATGGATCGGGCTCTTGACGTGTTCTCGGCGGGATCCGTGCTGGTCATCGACTACGTGTCCACCACGGCCGGGTTGGCGGCCCGCCCGCCCGGTGAATGGGTCCGTACCTACCGGGACCATCAGCGGGGGGGACCGGCGGCTTCGGCCCCCGGTGCCCAGGACGTGACCGTGGAGGTGGCGGTCGACCAGCTACCACCGGGAGCCGACACCACCACCCAGGCCGCCTTCCTGCGTGACAACGGCATTGACGACCTGGTGGCCGACGGTCGGCGCCACTGGGCTGAGCGGGCAGGGTTCGGCGACCTGGAGGCCCTGCGGGCCCGGAGCCGGATAACCGAGGCCGAGGCCCTCCTGGACCCGGACGGCCTGGGTGGGTTCACGGTCCTGGAGTGGCGTGTCGGCTCCTGATCGGAACCGGTCGGCTGACTAGGGTCCGGATGGCTGACCCGATCCGTCCAGGGAGCGATCGTTGAACGAACCGACCATCGAGGACTACTACGTCGAAGACCGCACGTTCCCGCCTTCGCCGGCCTTCAGGGATGCGGCACTCCTGGGCGACGCATCCCACCACGAGGAGGCAGCCGCCGACTACGAGGCCTTCTGGGCCCGGCAGGCCCGCGAGTTGCTGGACTGGGACACGGACTTCCACACCACCCTGGACTGGGACCTGCCGTACGCCGAGTGGTTCGTGGGCGGGAGGCTGAACGTCTCAGCCAACTGCCTGGACCGGCATGTGGAAGCCGGTCGGGGCGACCGCGTCGCCTACCACTGGGAGGGTGAGCCGGGCGACACCCGGGAGATCACATACGCCCAGCTTCTGGACGAGGTCTGCCGCTTCGCCAACGTGATGACGGGCCTGGGCCTCCGCAGGGGCGACCGGATCGCCATCTACATGCCGATGATCCCCGAACTCCCGGTGGCGATGCTGGCCTGTACCCGCATCGGCGTTGCCCACAGCGTCATCTTCGGCGGGTTCTCGCCTGACTCGATCGTGGATCGCTGCGAGGACGCCGAGGCCCGCCTGATCGTCACCGCCGATGCCGGCTACCGCCGCGGCGAACCCTCGGCGCTGAAGGTCAACGTGGATGCCGCCCTGGAGATGGGGGCTGCCTCGGTGGAGCACGTGGTGGTCGTGAACCGCTGCGACACCGATGTCACCATGGTGGACGGACGCGACCTCTGGTGGCATGACGTGGTGGCAGAGGCATCGCCCGACTGCCCTGCCGAGCCGATGGACGCCGAGCAACTCCTGTACCTGCTCTACACGTCGGGTACGACGGCGAAGCCCAAGGGCATCATGCACACGACCGGCGGCTACCTCACGCAGGTGGCCTACACCCACAGGTACACGTTCGACCTGCGACCCGAGAAGGACGTGTACTGGTGCGCGGCCGACATCGGGTGGGTGACCGGCCACAGCTACATCGTGTACGGGCCCCTCGCCAACGGCTGCACCTCGGTCATGTACGAGGGGACGCCGGACACGCCGGTACTCGGTGCCCGTTCCGGTGATCGTGGAGAGTGGCCGAAGGACAGGCTCTGGGACATCATCCAGCGCTATGGCGTGACCCAGCTCTACACGGCACCGACGGCGATCCGCACTTTCATGAAGTGGGGTGAGGCAGAGCCGGCGGCCCACGACCTGTCGTCGCTGCGCGTGCTCGGGACGGTAGGCGAGCCGATCAACCCCGAGGCGTGGATCTGGTACCACGAGAACATCGGTGGCGGATCCTGCCCGATCGTGGACACCTGGTGGCAGACCGAGACCGGCGGCCACATGATCTCGCCGTTGCCGGGCGTCACGACCACGAAGCCGGGTTCGGCATGCCAGACGATTCCCGGCGTGTTCGCCGAACTGGTGGACGATTCTGGCGAACCCGTCCCCCGGGGCGGTGGTTACCTCACGATCACCAGGCCCTGGCCGGCGATGCTGCGTGGCATCTGGGGTGATCCGGAGCGGTACCTGGAGACCTACTGGTCCCGCTTCGAGGGCCGCTACTTCGCCGGTGACGGGGCCAAGGTCGACGCGGACGGGTACCTCTGGCTGCTGGGCCGGGTAGACGACGTCATGAACGTCTCGGGGCACCGCATCTCCACCGCCGAGGTGGAGTCGGCCCTCGTAGACCACCCGGCTGTCGCCGAGGCCGCCGTGGTCGGGGCGACGGACGAGACCACCGGTCAGGCCATCGTGGGTTACGTGATCCTGAGAGGCACACACCAGGCGTCTCCCGAGCTGGCCGAGGAGGTCCGGCAGCACGTTTCCACCAAGCTCGGATCGATCGCCAGGCCCAGGACCGTCTTCCTCGTGCCGGACCTGCCCAAGACGCGCAGTGGCAAGATCATGAGGCGCCTGCTCCGCGATGTGGCGGAGGGGCGGGAGCTGGGAGATGCCACGACGCTGGCCGACTCGTCGGTGGTGGACGAGATCCGGGCCAGGGCCTCCGAGTCCCCGCAGGAGGACTGAGCCGCGCCGACGTTTCCAAACCCCGGCGGGCGGCCGGTCCTTCCCGGACCGGCGGTACTGGTGGACGTCGACGGAGTCCTGTCGGATGCCTCCGGTCGCCAGCACCTCCTGGCCGACGAGCCGAAGTCATGGGCGGCGTTCTTCGAGGCCTCCCTGGCCGACCCGCCGATCAGTGAGGGAATCCGCCTCGTGGCTGGTCTGGTGGGTGAGCGCGCGATGGTCCTGGTGACGGCCCGTCCGGCCCGACTGGCTGACACCACCGTGGCCTGGCTGGAGCGCAACTCGGTGCCGTGGAACCTGTTGGTGATGCGTCGTGACGGTGACCACCGGAGTTCACCCGAGGTAAAGTCTGAAGCCCTCGAGGGCCTGCGGGCCGACGGGTACGAGGTCCAGTTGGCGCTTGACGACGACCCCGGGAACGCGCGGATGTACCAGGCGGCGGGCGTTCCGACCGTGTACCTGCACTCCGGCTACTACGACCTCTGAACCGCTGCCCGGGGGCGAGGCCAGGCAGGCGTGGATCAGCCGTACGCTGGGGTGCCCCGGCCTGACGAGGAGCCCACCCTTCCCCATGATGAACACAGCCAAGACCTTCATCCTCCTGGCCCTCCTGGGAGGCCTGTTCATCGTCGTCGGAGGTGCCATCGGAGGCAATGGCGGGATGGTCTTCGGCCTGGTCCTGGGGCTGGTGATGGTCGGCGGTTCCTACTGGTTCAGCGACCGCGTCGCCATCGCCTCGGCCAAAGCGGTGCCGGCCGATCCGGTCGAGTACCCCGTGTACCACCGCATCATGCGGGAGCTCTCGGAGGCGGCGGACCTACCGATGCCGAGGCTCTACGTCACGCCCAACCCGCAGCCGAACGCATTCGCCACCGGTCGCAATCCCGACCATGCGGCGGTGGCGGTGACCCAGGGACTGCTCGAGATGCTGGACATGACCGAGGTCCGGGGGGTGCTGGCCCACGAGCTCATGCACGTCCGCCACCGGGACATCCTCATCGGTTCGGTGGCAGCCACGATCGGCATGGCCATCACGATGATCGCCCGCATGGCCATGTTCGCAGCCATGTTCGGTGGCGGTGGCCGAGATCGGAACCGCAACCCCATGGGCCAGATCGCGTTCGCCATCCTCGCCCCGGTGGCGGCCATGATGATCCAGGCGGCCATCAGCCGGAGTCGGGAGTTCCAGGCCGACGCATCCGCAGCGCGCCTGATGGGGGACGGCGAGCCGTTGGCCCGTGCCCTCGAGAAGCTCCAGGTGGCGTCGGCCCGGATCCCGTCGGGCGTGGACCCCAACCAGGCATCGGCCTACATCGTGGATCCCCTGAAGGCCCAGGCCTCGGGTCGTGGTGGATCCAGGATGTTCTCCACCCATCCGCCGGCCGAGGAGCGCATCGCCCGCCTGCGTAGTGGGAACTGGAGCCAGGGCCCGATAGTCGGCTGACTGCCGGGCTCCCCCCGGGTGTCAGTCCCGGAAGTTGTTGAACTGCAGTGGGAGGCCCAGGTCGGCTTCCTTCAGGGCGGTGATGACATCCTGCAGGGCGTCGCGCTTCTTGGCCGTCACCCTGACCTGGTCTCCCTGCGTCTGGGTCTGCACGCCCTTCAGGCCCAGGTCCTTGATGGTCCGGTTGACCGACTTTGCCCTGTCGGAGTCGATGCCGGCCTGGAGGCTGGCGAGTTGTCTCGAGCGGGCACCGCTGGCCTCCTCGACCTTCCCCCAGTCCAGCGACTTGAGCGACACCTTGCGTCGCACCAGCTTCTCTTCGAGCACGACCACGAGGGCTGCAAGGCGGTCCTCGGTGGAGGATTCCAACTTGATGGCGCCGTCCAGGAGTTCGACGACCGATTCGGTGCCCTTGAAGTCGAACCTGGTGTTGACCTCGCGGGAGGCCTGGTCAACCGCGTTGCGGACCTCCTGGAGGTCGATCTCGGACACGACGTCGAAGCTGGGCATGCGCGCACCCTACCGGTAGGAGTTGGCCGGGTCGGCAGTCCAGGTGGGTATCCTCCGGTCTTCTGGGTCGGTGCCCGAGTGGCCAAAGGGAACGGGCTGTAAACCCGTCGGCAACGCCTACGGAGGTTCAAATCCTCCTCGGCCCACGTGTGATGTCACGGGACATCAGGAACCCCCCGAGCCCTCAGGTCCGGGGGGTTCTGCATGTTCCGGCTGTTGCCCGATGGCCTGACCGGTGGGGGTTGGTCAGGCGTCGAAGACGAGTTGCATGACGGTGACGTCCTGCCAGCGGCCGAACTTGCGACCGACCTGACGCTCCACGCCGACCTCGGCGAACCCGTGCTTGGCGTGGAGGGCCATGCTGGCGGTGTTGCCACCACCGATCCTGGCTATGACGGAGTGGAATCCGCTCGTCCTGGTCACCTCCAGCAGTGCACCCAGGAGCCGGTCGGCGATGCCGAGTCCCCGATGCCCGGCCTGCACGTAGATCGAGTCCTCCACGGTGCTGCGGTAGGCGGCCCGCTCCCTGTACTGGGACAACGATGCGAACCCGGCCACCTCGCCATCCACCTCGGCCACCAGCACGCTGAATGCCCCGGACCGTTCGGCCAGCCACTCCACCTGGGCCTCCCGGCCCCGCTCGACCAGGTCGAACGTGGCGACGGAGGACACGACCTCGTGGTTGTAGATGGCCCGGATCGCCTCGGCGTCGGCGGGCCCGGCGAGGCGGATCTCCATGGTTCGACGGTAGTCCGCTGCCGTCCACTGTCGTGCCGCCGGATCGCCCTGCGACCGCGCAGCGCACGGTGGGAAACCCATGAACCTGTGGCATCCTTGTGCCCGGCCATCGCAAGGTGGTCGGGCTCCCTTAGCTCAGTCGGCAGAGCGTCTCCATGGTAAGGAGAAGGTCGACAGTTCGATTCTGTCAGGGAGCTCGCTGGCGACGTAGCTCAGCTGGTGAGAGCGCTCGACTCATAATCGAGAGGTCGACAGTTCGAATCTGTCCGTCGCTACAAGCATCGGTTCGTCGGTGGCGGCCGGTGGGAGAGCAGGACCCGCTCCGGCGGGCAGTCTAAGGAGCGAGGCCTACATGGCATCCGACAAGCGAGTACATGTCACCCTGGAGTGCCAGGAGTGCAGGCGCAGGAACTACATCACCACCAAGTCCAAGGCGAACACCCGCGAGCGCATCGAACTCAAGAAGTTCTGCCGCTGGTGCCGGAGCCACGTGAACCACAAGGAGACGCGCTGAGCGTCGACGTCCGGTCTGCCGGTGACGGCGATGTGGGTCCCAGGTCCGACTTTCGACACGCAGGGATGCCCCGCCCCGGCTGGTAGTCTGCCGCCCTACCGCCCCCGATTCCGACTCCGGGTCGGAGGTCGGGACCCAGGGCAGTGGCTCAATTGGTAGAGCTCCGGTCTCCAAAACCGGCGGTTGGGGGTTCGAGTCCCTCCTGCCCTGCAAGATCGGTTTCGACGTCATGTCTCCTCCGCGGGAGCGCGTCGGCCCGGTTCGCCAATAGCCTGCCCTACCGTCCGAGTACGCGATCCGAGGCCTGACCATGTCCATGAACCGCGAGCAGAAGCGCATGCTGCAGCGCCAGGGAGAGGTCGACGCCGACGGCGAGCCGATCCGCCAGCGTCGCCAGCAGCAGCAGCGTCCTGCCGAGGAGCGGACAGGGTTCGTCCAGTTCGGCCGGGAGGTCCGGGCCGAGCTACGCAAGGTCGCATGGCCTTCGCGTTCCGAGACCGGTAACTACACGACGGTCGTGATCATCACCATCATCGTCATCACGGTCGTGGTGGCCAGTCTCGACTGGATCTTTTCCGTATCCGTCCTGGAGTTGTTCGACGTCTGATGAGCACTACCGAAGAATCCGAAGCCACCACCGATGCGGCCGATGACGCCACCGACCTCCTGCCCACCGGCACGGTGGTCCAGGCCGAGCCGACCGTGGAGGAACTGCCCGAGGGCGGTCTGACATCCGAGGCGGCGGCCGACATGCTGCCGAGCGGCGCTACCGGGACTGACGAGGAGCCCTCCGAGCCGGATCCACCCACCGTCGATGTCGAGGTGCTGGACGAGGACGACCTCTTCGACGAGGAGGAGTCGGCCCCGAAGCGCGAGAGCGCCTATGACCGCCCGGGAAACTGGTACGTGGTCCACACCCAGTCCGGTTACGAGAAGAAGGTCCGCCAGAACCTCAAGGCCCGCACCGCCTCGATGCACCTCGAGGACAGGATCCTCGAGGTCGAGATCCCGATGGAGGACGTCGACGAGTTCCGGAACGGCAAGAAGGTCACCGTCTCGAAGAAGGTCTTCCCCGGCTACCTGCTGGTGCGTTGCTACCTGGACGACGAGGCCTGGGGAGCCATTCGCGACACGCCCGGCATCGTCAACTTCGTCGGTGCCGGCGGCAAGCCGTCCCGGTTGGGTCGGCGCGAGGTCGAGACCTTCCTCCCCGTTGCCGACGAGACCCATGACGTTGTTCCGAAGCGGTCCAAGGCCAGGTTCGGCTACGACGTAGGCGAGACGGTCCGGGTCAAGGAGGGTCCGTTCGCTGACTTCTCCGGGGCCATCGTCGAGATCAACGAGGACCAGCTGAAGGTCAAGGTCCTTGTGAACATCTTCGGTCGTGAGACCCCGGTCGAGTTGGAGTTCTCGCAGGTAGCCCAACTCTGAGGGTGACCGGCACCACCGGCGGCACGGGTTGCCGATCGCGGTGTGTCGCACCAGACTTGTCCCTTCCCCCGATAGACCCCCGCCGATCGATGTCCAGGAACTGACGTTCCGGACCTGATGGCACCGACCACGAGACACGAGTAGAGAACGATGGCCAAGAAGAAAGTCCTCACGGTCGTGAAGATCCAGATCCCTGCGGGTCAGGCTTCGCCGGCTCCGCCGGTCGGAACCGCCCTGGGTCCGCACGGTGTGGCGATCATGGACTTCTGCAAGGAGTACAACGCCAGGACCGAGGACAAGCGCGGCCAGATAGTCCCGGTCGAGATCTCCGTATACGAGGACCGGTCATTCACCTTCGTGACCAGGACCCCTCCCACCTCGTTCCTGATCCGGCAGGCGGCAGGCCTGGAAAAGGGCTCCCAGGAACCCGGTCGTGAAGAGGCCGGGTCGATCTCCTGGGCCCAGGTGACCGAGATCGCCGAGGCCAAGATGCCGGACCTGAACGCCATCGACATCGAGGGCGCCAGGCTGCAGGTGGCGGGAACCGCCCGGAGCATGGGCATCGCGGTCGGCTGATAGCCGTACGGCACGCAACCACAGATCGAATCGAAGGTCGCCACCCGAGGGTGGTTCCGGGACAGGGGAGTACCTCGCCCCGCTGGAGGAAACGACCGAACCGAGGGAGCCGGGAGCAGGCGAAATGGGTAGTACGGGCAAGCGCTACAAGGATGCGATCTCGCGGTACGACCGCAACCAGTCGTATTCGGGTTCCGAGGCACTGGAGTTGGCGGCGTCGCTGGCCGGTGCGAAGTTCAACGAGGGCATCGACCTGGTTGTCAGGCTGAGCGTGGATCCGCGCAAGGCCGAGGAGATGATCCGTGGCACCGTAGCCCTGCCGGCCGGAACCGGTCGGGACGTGCGTGTTGCCGTGTTCGCCCAGGGCGAGGCTGCTGCGGCGGCCCGTGAGGCCGGCGCCGACCACGTCGGGGCCGAGGAACTGGCCGCCGAGGTGGAGGGCGGGATGCTGGACTTCGACGTGGCCATTGCCACGCCGGACATGATGCCGACGGTTGGCAAGTTGGGCCGTTCCCTCGGCCCGCGGGGCCTGATGCCCAACCCGAAGTCCGGCACGGTGACCGATGACGTCGCCAAGGCCGTCACCGAGTTCAAGGGCGGCAAGGTGGAGTTCCGCACCGACCGGTACAGCAACGTCCACCTGCCCATCGGGAAGGTGGGCTTCGAGGCCTCCGACCTGTTGGCGAACCTGGCTGCCGCGGTGGAGGAGCTGAATCGCCTCAAGCCGTCGTCGGCCAAGGGCCGCTACCTCAGGAAGGTGTCGGTCTCGTCGACGATGGGCCCCGGTATCCGGATCGATCCACAGCGGGTCGACGAGTAGCCGACGGTCGTGCGCCCCGGTCGGGCGCGCGGGTGGTGTCAATGGGCGCCGCCGATATCCTGACCACCACAATCGACACGCTCACCGAAGACCTCCGGGTTGCGCCCCGTGCGCAGAACGAGTTCCGGTGCCGTCAGATCCACGGATCACGGCGCGGGTACCGCCCGAGCAGGGGAGTCCTCCTGATCGGAGCCGGGTTCTCCCGGCCCTGGTCTCCGGTGCGTGTGGCCGGCTTCGGCCGGCGACAGCCATAGAGACCAGCGGCGGCATCCACCGCCTACCGAGAAGACGAATGAGGAGGTGTGAGCGTGGGAGAGCCCCGAGCTGAGAAGGTCGCGGTGGTCGACGAGGTCCGAGAGAAGCTGTCGAACAGCGATACCGCGATCCTGACCGAGTACCGAGGTCTTGACGTTCCGGCCATGGCCGAACTTCGCAAGGCACTGCGCGAGGCCGGCGGTGAGTACAAGGTGTACAAGAACACCCTCGTCCGGCTGGCCGTCGACGAGTTGGGCCTCGAGCTGGAGGACCTGTTGACCGGCCCCACGGCGATCGCCTTCGTAGGCGAACGGCCGGACGGTTCGGCCGGTGATCCCGTGTCCATCGCCAAGGCGCTGAAGGACTTCGCGAAGGCGAACGAGTCGCTTGTCATCAAGGGTGGCCTGCTCGACGAGAAGCGGCTCACGGTGGAGGAGATCCTGGCCCTGGCCGAGATCGCTCCGCGCGAGGAGTTGCTGGCCATGTTGGCCGGGGCGATGGTTGCCCCGATGCAGCAGTTCGCCGCACTCCTCAACGCCCTTCCCCAGAACCTGGCGTATGCGCTGCAGGCCCTGATCGACGAAGGCGGTGCGCCCGGCGCTCCGGCATCCGTCGAGGCGCCCGCCGTTGACGAAGCCGATGCGGAGGTCGCTGAAGAGGCGCCCGCCGTTGACGAAGCCGATGCGGAGGTCGCTGAAGAGGCGCCCGCCGTTGACGAAGCCGATGCGGAGGTCGCTGAAGAGGCGCCCGCCGTTGACGAAGCCACCGACACCGAAAACGACAACGAGGAAGAGGAGTGATCATGGCGACCAAAGAGGAGATCCTGGACGCGATCGCCGGGATGAGCGTGCTCGAGCTGAGTGAGCTCCTGAAGGACTTCGAAGAGAAGTTCGGCGTTACCGCAGCGGCCCCGGTGGCCGTCGCAGCCGCCGCTCTCGCCGATGATGCCGGTGGCGAGGAGGAGGAGCAGACCTCCTTCGACGTCGTCCTGACCGGCGCCGGCGACAAGAAGATCCAGGTCATCAAGGAGGTGCGTTCGCTCACCAACCTCGGCCTGAAGGATGCCAAGGACCTGGTCGACGGTGCCCCGCAGACGGTGCTCGAGGGCGCCTCCAAGGAGGATGCCGACAGGGCCAAGGAGGCCCTCGAGGCCGCAGGCGCCAGCGTCGAACTGAAGTAGTCATCTCGGCGGCTGGACCGCCGGATACCTGAGGCCCCCGGGGTTCGCCCCGGGGGCCTCGGCGTTTTCGTCCCAGTCCTGCAACCGGGGCGTTGGTGGATACGGGCACGTGTCGGTTCCATTACGGTCCTTGACCGCGACGCGGCGGACCCCTACCGTTCTGGACGGACCAACCCTTCGGGGTTTGTGCGCGCTGCCCCTTGGGGTTGCTCTGGCCTGCGCGCGTCCGTTAGGATCATGCGTTGCCGTGGTTATGCCTGTCGTTCATGTCGTTTTCGCCATGTCCGTTGTCGTAGCAACGGTTCGCCCTCGTCCGTGACTCTTGGCCAGGAGTTCTAGGTGTCTTCACGCCCCATCGTCCGGGACCGCTACTCGTTCGGCAATCTGGAGGAAGTCCTCCCCCTGCCGCACCTCATCGACATCCAGCGGAAGTCATTCCGCTGGTTCCTCGATGAGGGCATTGCCGACACGTTCCGGGACCTCAGCCCCATAACCGACTTCAGCGAGACGCTTACGCTCGACCTGGAGTTCGATCCCAACGACGAGGACCTGTGCCCTCCGCCCAAGTTCACGGTGGAGGAGTGCAAGGAGAAGGACATGACCTTCTCCGCCCCGGTCTTCGTCCGGGCACGCTTCATGAACGCCAACACCGGCGAGATCAAGGAGCAGACGGTCTTCATGGGGGACTTCCCGGTGATGACCGTGAAGGGCACCTTCGTGATCAACGGCACCGAGCGTGTCGTCGTATCCCAGCTCGTCCGGTCACCCGGCGTCATCTTCCAGCCCGGCGATCGGTACCGCCTCCGCAACCTGGCCAAGCACCAGCTGGTGACCGGGACCATCCATCCCTACCGTGGCGAGTGGATCGAGTTCGACGTCGAGCAGAAGCCCGGCAAGGACGTCACAGCCGGCACCCGGGTGGCTCGCAAGCGTCGCCTCTCGATGTTCACGCTCCTTCGGGCGTTGGGCTACGACGAGGAGAACGAGCCCGGCTTCCTGGACAGGTTCGTCCGCCACTTCGACTACCTCGAGGGGCAGTGGGAGAAGGACAAGGACATCGCTCCCACCCAGGAGGAGTCCCTCCTGGAGATCTACAAGCGGGTCCGTCCCGGTGAGCCGGCGTCGGTGGAGGCCGCTCGCGCCTACCTGCGCAACGCCTTCTTCGAGTCGCGCCGTTACGACCTCTCCCGGGTCGGCCGCTACAAGCTGAACCGCAAGCTGGGCCCGGAGATCGAGAAGATCGAGGAGCTCTTCGGCATCGAGCTGGAGCGCCCTGATCCCGACTCCCAGGTACTCACCCGGTCCGAGGTCCTCGCCACCTGCACCTATCTGCTGCACCTCGCCAAGGGTGAGCCCGGCTACCGCCTCGACGACCAGGACCACTTCGCCAACCGCCGCATCCGGTCGGTGGGCGAGCTGATCCAGAACCAGCTGCGGATCGGCCTGTCGCGCATGGAGCGCGTCGTCCGGGAGCGGATGACCACCCAGGACGTCGAGTCCATCACGCCCACCTCACTGATCAACATCCGTCCGGTTGTGGCCGCCATCAAGGAGTTCTTCGGCACCAGCCAGCTCTCGCAGTTCATGGACCAGGTGAACCCGTTGTCAGGTCTCACCCACCGTCGTCGCCTCTCGGCGCTGGGCCCTGGAGGCCTGTCGCGTGAGCGCGCCGGGTTCGAGGTCCGTGACGTCCACTTCTCGCACTACGGCCGGATGTGTCCGATCGAGACCCCCGAGGGACCGAACATCGGCCTCATCGGAGGCCTGGCCACCTATGGACGGGTCAACCCGTTCGGCTTCATCGAGTCGCCGTACCGGGTCGTCACCGATGGTCGGGTCACCGACGAGATCGTCTACCTGGCAGCCGATGAGGAGGAGGAGTACGTGGTCGCCCAGGCGAACGCTCCCCTCAACCCGGACTCCACCTTCCGCAACGAACGCGTCCTCGTGCGTCGCTCGCCGCAGGCGGCCTCGCTGCAGGACCTCCGACTCCAGTTGGAGAGGGACGTGTTCTTCGGGGCCACCACCGAGATTTCGTACGTGCCGCCGGCAGAGGTCCAGCTCATGGACGTCTCGCCCAAGCAGATCGTCTCGGTCGCCACGGCGTTGATCCCGTTCCTCGAGCACGACGACGCCAACCGGGCCCTCATGGGCGCCAACATGCAGCGCCAGGCGGTCCCGTTGATCCAGGCTGAGGCCCCGTACATCGGTACGGGCATCGAGGCCAGCGCGGCCCACGACGCGGCCGACATGCTGCTGGCCCGCGAGGACGGCACGGTCACGGCCGTCGACGGCATCTCGGTGACGATGGACTACAAGAAGGCCGGGTCGGTCGAGCACCCGTTGCTCAAGTACGTCCGGTCCAACCAGGACACCTGCATCAACCAGAAGATCCGGGTCGTCCCCGGCCAGAAGGTGAAGGAGGGCCAGTTGCTGGCCGACAGCTCCTCCACCGATGGTGGCGAGCTGGCGCTCGGCAAGAACCTCCTCGTGGCCTTCATGTCCTGGGAGGGCTACAACTTCGAGGACGCCATCATCCTCTCGGAGCGCCTGGTCAAGGACGACGTGCTGACGTCGATCCACATCCACGAGCACGACATCGACGCCCGTGACACGAAGCTCGGCCCCGAGGAGATCACCCGGGACATCCCGAACCTCCCAGACGAGATCCTGGCCGACCTGGATGACCTGGGAATCGTCCGCGTGGGTGCCGAGGTGTCGCCCGGCGACGTCCTGGTCGGCAAGGTCACTCCCAAGGGTGAGACCGAGCTGACACCGGAGGAACGCCTGCTGAGGGCGATCTTCGGCGAGAAGGCCCGCGAGGTGCGTGACACCTCCCTGAAGGTCCCGCATGGCGAGACCGGCAAGGTCATCGACGTCGAGGTGTTCAACCGCGACGACGGCGACGAGCTGCCGCCGGGCGTCAACCAGCTGGTCCGTGTCTATGTGGCCCAGAAGCGCAAGATCAGCGTGGGCGACAAGCTGGCCGGTCGCCACGGCAACAAGGGCGTCATCTCCAAGATCCTCCCGATTGAGGACATGCCGTACATGGCTGACGGCACCCCGGTGGACATCCTCCTGAACCCGCTTGGCGTTCCCTCGCGGATGAACGTGGGACAGGTCCTGGAGGCCCATCTCGGGTACTGCGCCCGCTGGGGCTGGGAGATCGGCGGCGATTCCGTCGGCGATGAACCGGTCCGCGGCATCGAGAAGAAGACCCGCCCGTCCACCCGTCCGTCGATCCACGTGGCCACGCCCGTCTTCGACGGCGCCCACTGGGACGAGGAGGACCGGGCAGGCCGGCACCCCACGATCCAGAAGATCCTCGGCAACATCCGCCCGGAGTCGGTCGACGGCGATCGGCTGGTCCAGCTGGACGGCAAGACCATGCTCTACAACGGTCGGACCGGCGAGGTCTACGACAGCCCGATCATGGTCGGGTACGTCTACATCCTGAAGCTGGCCCACCTGGTCGACGACAAGGTCCACGCCCGCTCCACCGGCCCGTACTCGATGATCACCCAGCAGCCGCTGGGCGGAAAGGCGCAGTTCGGCGGTCAGAGGTTCGGCGAGATGGAGGTCTGGGCGTTGGAGGCCTACGGAGCCGCCTACTGCCTCCAGGAACTCCTGACCATCAAGTCGGACGACGTCCTCGGACGGGTGAAGGTCTACGAGGCCATCGTGAACGGCCACAACATCCCCGAACCGGGCATTCCGGAGAGCTTCAAGGTCCTCATCAAGGAGATGCAGTCCCTCTGCCTGAACGTGGAGGTCCTGGCCGAGAACGGTCGTGAGATCGAGATGCGCGACTTCGATGAGGACGTATACCGCGCCGCCGAGGAACTCGGCATCGACCTGTCCCGCCCGGAGCGGGGTTCCGATGAAGATGACGAGCGCCGCGCAGCCGGCCTCACCCACTGACCCGCACGCCAGCAAGAACTAGACGCAGGAAGAAACAGTGCTCGACGTCAACGAATTTGACCAGATCCGCATCGGCCTCGCTACGGCAGACGGCATCCGCATGTGGTCCAACGGCGAGGTCAAGAAGCCGGAGACCATCAACTACCGCACCCTCAAGCCGGAGAAGGACGGGCTCTTCTGCGAGAAGATCTTCGGTCCCACCAAGGACTGGGAGTGCTACTGCGGCAAGTACAAGCGGGTCCGCTTCAAGGGCATCATCTGCGAGCGGTGCGGTGTGGAGATCACCCGCTCCAAGGTCCGGCGCGACCGCATGGGCCACATCGAGCTGGCCGCACCGGCGGTCCACATCTGGTACCTGAGGGGAACCCGTTCGTGGCTGGCCTACCTGCTCATGGGCACCGAACCCCGTGAGGAGCTCAAGGCCAAGCAGCTGGAGAAGGTCATCTACTTCGCCGCCAACCTGGTCGTCTGGGTGGACGAGGACAAGCGCCACAAGGACCTCCCCGAGTTGGAGGCCGAGCTGGCCGAAGAGCGCCTCGCCATCGAGGAGGAGCGCGACCGCGAGCTGAACCGTCGCCAGGAGGACCTCGAGTCCGAGCTGGCCGAGATGGAGGCCGAAGGCTCCAAGGATGCTGACCTGAAGGCCAGGGCCAAGGCGGCCGACAAGGACCTCCAGTTCATCCGCGAGCAGTACGAGCAGGAGCTCGACGTGCTGAACCGGGCCTGGGACGAGTTCACCGGCCTGTTCTCCCGTCAGATCATCGAAGAGGACATGCTCTGGCGCGAGCTGGAGGACCGCTGGGGCGAGTACTTCGAGGGCGGCATGGGTGCCGATGCCCTGGCCCAGTTGATCGACCGCATCGACTTCGACAACGAAGAGGTGAAGCTCCGGGTGATGATCGATCCTCCGGAGGGTCAGAAGCCGCTCAGCGCACAGCGCAAGCAGAAGGCCATCAAGCGCCTCAAGATCGTGGCTGCCTTCAACCGTCGTGACGAGCACGGCCGACGCGTGAACGAGCCGAGCGCCATGATCCTGGACGTCGTCCCGGTCATCCCACCGGAGTTGCGACCGATGGTGCAGCTGGACGGTGGCCGCTTCGCCACGTCCGACCTGAACGACCTCTACCGCCGGGTCATCAACCGGAACAACAGGCTGAAGCGCCTCCTCGACCTCGGTGCTCCGGGCATCATCGTGAACAACGAGAAGCGGATGCTCCAGGAGGCGGTCGACGCCCTGTTCGACAACGGTCGACGGGGTCGCCCCGTGACCGGACCGGGCAACCGCCCACTGAAGTCGCTGTCCGACATGTTGAAGGGCAAGCAGGGCCGGTTCCGCCAGAACCTCCTCGGCAAGCGCGTCGACTACTCGGGTCGTTCGGTCATCGTGGCCGGCCCGTCGCTGAAGTTCCACCAGTGCGGCCTGCCCAAGGTCATGGCCCTCGAGCTGTTCAAGCCGTTCGTCATGAAGAAGCTGGTCGACGAGGGCCTGGCCCAGAACATCAAGTCGGCCAAGCGCATGGTCGAACGGCGCAAGCCCCAGGTCTGGACCATCCTGGAGGACGTCGTCAGCGAGCACCCGGTGCTGCTGAACCGTGCTCCCACCCTGCACCGACTGGGCATCCAGGCCTTCGAGCCGGTGCTGGTGGAGGGCAAGGCGATCCGCATCCACCCGCTGGTCTGCGCGGCGTTCAACGCCGACTTCGATGGCGACCAGATGGCCGTCCACCTGCCGCTCTCGTCGGAGGCCCAGGCCGAGGCCAGGGTCCTGATGCTGTCGGCCAACAACGTCCTCAGCCCGGCCCACGGTCGACCGCTGGTGACCCCGACCCAGGACATGGTCATCGGCTCCTACTACCTGACCACCGAGGCCGAGGGCCAGGTTGGCGAGGGCAAGGTCTTCCGCAACCTGCACGACCTCCAGTGGGCGGTCGAGAGCGGGGTCGTGCACCTCCACGCCCGCATCCAGTTCAGGTCGGACGAATACCCGGAGCTCATGGAGACGCCCGCCAACGGCGTGGCCGCCACGTGGCACACGACGACACCGGGTCGGGTCATCTTCAACGCCGCCCTGCCACGCAAGGCCATCATCCCGATCGAGGTCGCTGGCCTGCCGGGCAAGTCGATCACCTTCGTGAACCAGCAGGTCGGCAAGAAGGAACTCGGCCTCATCGTCGACGACCTGGCTCGCCACTACCCCAAGATGGTGGTCGCCGAATGCCTGGACGCCATGAAGGATGTCTGCTTCGAGTACGCCAGCCGGTCGGGCCTCACCGTGTCCATCGACGACGTCAAGACCCCGCCCGAGAAGGTCGAGATCCTGGAGCGCCACGAGAAGGACGCCGAGAAGGTCGAGGCCCAGTTCCGCCGGGGCATCATCACCGACGGTGAGCGCCGCCAGAAGGAGGTCGAGATCTGGAACTCGGCCACCTCGGAGGTGACCCAGAAGATGATCACGGCCCTCGAGGCGGACCCGTCCAACCCAATCGACATGATGGTCAAGTCCGGTGCCCGCGGAAACATGATGCAGGTCCGCCAGATCGCCGGCATGCGTGGCCTCGTGGCCAACCCGCGTGGTGACATGATCCCGCGGCCGATCAAGTCCAACTTCCGCGAGGGCCTGACGATGCTGGAGTACTTCATCTCCACGCCGGGCGCCAGGAAGGGCCTGGTCGACACCGCCCTGCGTACAGCCGACTCCGGCTACCTGACCCGCCGCCTGGTCGACGTGTCCCAGGAGCTGATCATCAACGAGGCCGATCCCTTCGAAGCCGAGGGCGCGGTCCGCGGCATCTGGATCGATGGCGTCCGCTCCGACGTGGAGAACCAGCGCTTCTACCTTGAGACACGCCTGTTCAGCCGTACCCTGGCCGACGAGGTCGTGGTCGCCGATCCCGAGGGGAAGGGCATCGTCCACCCCGAGGCCAAGGGCGGTCGACGGGTCCTGGCGGCCGGCACGATCGTCGGCGAGATCGAGATGCACCTGATGCGGGACGATCCGGAGGTGGACAGGGTCCGCGTCCTGTCGCCCCTGACCGACGACTCGGCCAGGGGCGTGTCGGCGGCCTGCTACGGCATGTCGCTGGCGACCGGCAAGAACATCGAGGTCGGTGAGGCCGTCGGCGTCATCGCCGCACAGTCGATCGGCGAGCCCGGTACCCAGTTGACCATGCGTACCTTCCACACCGGCGGCGTCGTCGGCAAGGACCTCGCAGGTGGTCTTCCGAGGGTCGTGGAGTTGTTCGAGGCACGGACCCCGAAGGGCAAGGCCACCCTGGCCCGCATTTCCGGCGTGGTCCGTATTGGCGAGGACGAGGGCCGTGGTCGTGAGATCGCCGTGGTTGCCAACGACGGGACCGAGGAGGTCTACACGATCCCCGGGGTGCCCCGTCTGGAGGTCGCCGACGGTGACGAGGTGAAGGCAGGCGATGCCATCGTCGAGGGTCCCCGCGACCCCAAGGAGCTCCTCGAGATCAAGGGTGTCCGCGAGACCCAGCAGTACCTCGTGGAGGAGGTCCAGAAGGTCTACAGGGACCAGGGCGTGTCCATCCACGACAAGCACATCGAGCTCATCGTGAGGCAGATGACCCGGCGCGTGAAGATCAACGATCCCGGCGAGTCGGACTTCCTTCCCGGCGAGCAGGTCGACCAGCGGATGTTCGCCGAGACGAACCGCACCCTCGTTGCAGAGGGACGACGTCCGGCCGAGGGTCGCCCCGAGCTGATGGGAATCACCAAGGCCTCCCTGGCCACCGACTCGTGGCTCTCGGCGGCCTCCTTCCAGGAGACGACCCGTGTGCTAACCGAGGCGGCCATCGAGTGCCGGAGCGACAAGCTCATCGGCCTGAAGGAGAACATCATCATCGGCAAGCTGGTGCCCGCGGGTACCGGCATGGAGCAGTACCGACGGGTGGAAACCCACGCGCCGGACTACAGGCCAATGGACTTCTACTCGTCGGTCGACGAGGAGCAGGACCTCGCCGAATGGCTGGCAACCCAACCCGACCAGGGCGAGGACGCCTTCGCAGGCGCCTACGAGGCCGACGTGATCGACCTTGCCAGCGCCATCGGGGCTCCCGGCGACGACGCACCCGAGGCCGTGTAGATGACCGTGTGACGTCAGCACGGCCTGTCGGACACGTTTGTGAGTGGGGGAGACCCGCCCATAGACTCGTGCGCTGGCCGGTGCCGCATCCCGGTCGACCCATCGAAACCACCGTTAATTCTCTCAACGAGGTAGAAGAATAAGTGCCCACCATCCAGCAGTTGGTCCGTAAGGGCCGTCAGTCAAAGCGCCGCAAGGAGGCCACACCGGCTCTGAAGGGCGCGCCGCAACGGCGTGGTGTCTGCATCCGCGTCTACACCACCACACCGAAGAAGCCGAACTCCGCCCTCCGCAAGGTGGCGCGTGTTCGCCTCACCAGCGGTGTCGAGGTGACGGCCTACATCCCGGGCGAGGGTCACAACCTCCAGGAGCACTCGATCGTGCTCGTGCGCGGCGGTCGTGTGAAGGACCTGCCAGGTGTCCGCTACAAGGTGATCCGTGGAACGCTGGACACCTCCGGCGTCAGCCAGCGGCGCCAGGCTCGCAGCCGTTACGGCGCGAAGAAGGAAGGCTGACCGTGCCACGCAAGGGCCCTTCCGTACGTCGTGAAATGACCCCGGACCCCGTCTACCGGTCAACCTCGGTCACCCAGCTGGTCAACAAGGTGCTGCAGCGCGGCAAGCGCTCGACGGCCGAACGCATCGTCTACGCCGCGCTCTCCACGGTCGAGCTGAAGACCGGGAGCGAGCCGGTCGGCACGCTGAAGCGGGCGATCGAGAACGTCCGTCCCCAGTTGGAGGTCCGCAGCCGCCGGGTGGGTGGTGCCACCTACCAGGTGCCGGTCGAGGTTCGCCCCCGACGGGCCAACACCCTCGCCCTGCGCTGGCTGGTCAACTACTCCCGTGACCGTCGTGAGCACACGATGGCCGAGCGGTTGGCCAACGAGATCATGGATGCCTCCAACGGCATCGGGTCCTCGGTCAAGCGCCGTGAGGACCTCCACAAGATGGCCGACGCCAACAAGGCGTTCGCCCACTACCGGTGGTGAGCCGCCCTTCCGGGCACCCCTCCACCTGATCCCGGAAGCCGCGCTCGTCGGTCCGGTCGTCCAGCCCCTGTGGCCGGTTCGGCAGTCCGACCCGAGCCTGCAGCCTGGGAAGTCCAGCAACACCGATTCCGAACGAACAGTGAACGACGAGTTACCTCATGGCGAAGCGACACCCACTCCAGAAGACCCGGAACATCGGGATCATGGCCCATATCGACGCCGGCAAGACGACGACGACCGAGCGGATCCTCTACTACACCGGTGTCAACTACAAGATCGGTGAGGTCCACGACGGCGCTGCCACCATGGACTGGATGGAGCAGGAGCAGGAGCGGGGCATCACCATCACCTCCGCGGCCACCAGCTGCTTCTGGCGGGACCACCGCATCAACATCATCGACACGCCGGGCCACGTGGACTTCACGGTCGAGGTGGAGCGTTCGCTGCGGGTGCTGGATGGCGCCGTGGCCGTGTTCGACGGCGTGGCCGGAGTGGAGCCCCAGACCGAGACCGTGTGGCGCCAGGCCGACAAGTACCAGGTGCCCCGGATGTGCTTCATCAACAAGATGGATCGCACCGGTGCCGACTTCTACTACGTGCTGGACACCATCCAGGACCGGCTCGGCTGCAACACGGCGGTGATCCAGCTACCCATCGGTGCCGAGGCCGGATTCGTCGGCATCGTGGACCTGGTCGAGATGAACGCCCTCGTCTGGCAGGGCGAGGACCTGGGTGCCACCTGGGACGTGGTGGACATTCCCGAGGACATGGTGGAGAAGGCGGACGAGTTCCGGGCCGGGCTGATCGACGTGCTCTCCGAGTTCGATGAGAACATCCTCGAGAAGTTCGTGGGCGACGAGGAGATCACCGCCGCCGACGTGCGTTCCGCTGTCCGTACCGGCACCCTCGCGGGCCTCTGCGTGCCGATCCTGACCGGGTCCGCCTTCAAGAACAAGGGTGTGCAGACCCTCCTCGACGCCGTCGTGGACTACCTGCCGTCGCCCATCGACCTTCCTCCCGTCGAGGGCGTTCACCCCCGGACGGGTGACGCGGTCCAGCGTGACCCCGACGATGCTGCGCCCTTCGCCGCACTGGCATTCAAGATCATGACCGACCCCCACGTCGGCAAGCTCATCTACTTCCGTGCGTACAGCGGCCTGCTCGAGAAGGGCTCCGCCGTCCTGAACACCCGAACCGGCAACAAGGAGCGCATCGGCCGCATCCTCGAGATGCACGCCAACGACCGCGAGGACCGCGACGAGGTGCGGACCGGCGACATCGTGGCCGGCATCGGCCTGAAGAACACCCGGACCGGCGACACCCTCTGCGCGCCCGACCACCCGATCGTGCTGGAGCAGCTTGAGTTCCCGGAGCCGGTCATCCACGTCGCCGTGGAGCCCCGCTCGAAGGCCGACCAGGACAAGATGGGCAAGGCCCTGGGTGCCCTGGCCGAGGAGGACCCGACCTTCACCGTCCGTAGCGACGAGGAGACGGGCCAGACCATCATCGGCGGCATGGGCGAACTCCACCTGGAGGTCCTGGTCGACCGCATGCTCCGGGAGTTCCGGGTGGACGCGAACGTGGGCCGTCCGCAGGTGGCATACCGCGAGACCATCACGAAGCCGGTCCTGAACCATCGCTACACCCACAAGAAGCAGACCGGCGGTTCGGGCCAGTTCGCCGAGATCGTGGCCAGCCTCGAGCCGTATACCGAGGATGGGTCCATCTACCTGTTCGAGGACAACGTGCGCGGTGGTCGCATCCCCAAGGAGTACATCCCCTCGGTCGACGCCGGCATCCAGCTGGCCACCACCAACGGCCCGTTGGCCGGCTTCCAGGTCCTCGGCCTGAAGGTGAGCCTGAACGACGGTAAGTCGCATGACGTCGACTCGTCGGAGATGGCGTTCAAGATCGCCGCCCAGGCCTGGTTCCGCGAAGCGATGCGCATGGCGAAGCCCGTCCTGCTGGAGCCCGTGATGTCCGTGGAGGTCGTCACGCCGGAGAACTACATGGGCGACGTGGTCGGCGACCTCAATTCCCGTCGTGGTCGGGTGGGCCAGATGGAGGCCCGTGGTGTCAACCAGGTCATCAGCGCCCAGGTGCCACTGTCTGAGATGTTCGGGTACGCTACCGACCTCCGGTCGCGGACTCAGGGTCGTGCGACCTACACCATGCAATTCGACTCGTATCAGCAGACCCCCGGGTCGGTGCAGGAGGAGATCACCCGCCGTATCCACGGCGAGTGACCTCCGGTAGCCCGTCCGGGAAACCCCGAAAATAACCCAAGGAAGTAGTGCAATGGCCAAGGCCCACTTCGAGCGGAACAAGCCCCACGTGAACGTGGGAACGATGGGACACATCGACCACGGGAAGACCACTCTGACCGCGGCGATCACCAGGGTCCTCTCGGACCGTGATCCCGATTCGACCTCGTTCACCGAGTTCGACAACATCGACAAGGCCCCCGAGGAGCGGGAGCGCGGCATCACGATCAACGTGAGCCACGTCGAGTACGAGACCCCGAACCGGCACTACGCCCACGTCGACATGCCGGGCCACGCCGACTACATCAAGAACATGATCACCGGCGCCGCCCAGGTGGACGGTGCGATCCTGGTGGTGTCGGCCGCAGACGGCCCGATGCCCCAGACCCGTGAGCACGTGCTGCTGGCCCGCCAGGTTGGCGTGCCGAAGATCGTGGTCGCCCTCAACAAGTGCGACATGGTCGACGACGAGGAGCTTCTCGAGCTGGTCGAGATGGAGGTCCGGGAGCTCCTGGACGAGTACGAGTTCCCGGGTGACGACACCCCGATCGTGAGGGTCTCGGCGCTGAAGGCCCTCGAGGGCGACTCGGACGCCGCCGACCAGGTCGCCGAGCTCATGAATCAGGTGGACGAGTACATCCCGCAGCCTGAGCGTGACGTGGACAAGCCGTTCCTGATGCCCATCGAGGACGTCTTCTCGATCACCGGTCGTGGCACCGTGGTGACCGGCCGTGTGGAGCAGGGCGTCGTGAACACGGGCGACAGCATCGAGATCATCGGCCTCAAGGACACCCAGACCACGGTCTGCACCGGTGTCGAGATGTTCCGCAAGCTCCTCGACGAGGGGCGCGCCGGAGACAACATCGGCGCCCTGCTGCGTGGCATCGACAAGGACGAGGTCCAGCGCGGCCAGGTCCTGGCCAAGCCCGGTTCGATCACCCCGCACTTCCAGTTCGAGGCCGAGGTGTACGTGCTGAACAAGGCCGAGGGTGGCCGGCACAAGCCGTTCTTCTCCAACTACCGCCCGCAGTTCTACTTCCGGACCACCGACGTGACCGGGAACATCGAGTTGCCCAAGGGCACCGAGATGTGCATGCCCGGCGACAACACGACCATGACGGTCGAGCTCATCGCTCCGATCGCCATGGACGAGGGCCTGCGCTTCGCCATCCGTGAGGGTGGCCGCACGGTGGGCGCCGGCGCTGTCACCAAGATCCTGAAGTAGTAGACCTCGATGGCTACAGGACAGAGGATCCGGATCCGGCTGAAGGCCTATGACCACCAGGTCATAGACCAGTCGACGAAGAAGATCGTCGAGACGGTCCGACGCACCCAGGCCGACCTCAAGGGACCGATACCGCTACCGACCGAGAAGCACCGCTACACGGTCATCCGCGGTCCGTTCAAGGACAAGGACTCCCGGGAGCACTTCGAGATGCGCATCCACAAGCGCCTGCTCGACATCCTGAACCCCTCACCCAAGACGGTCGATTCGCTCCAGCGCCTCGACCTCCCGGCCGGTGTCGACATCGAGATCAAGATCCAGCAGGTCTGAATTCGCAGGGTCGGCCGTAGGCCGACATGAACCACGGAGCGCCCCCTCGGGGGCGCTCCCGTTCGTTACGGGGTCGTTCGACCCACGGCGGTCAGTCGGAGGACGGCCGTTCGCCGTGGCCCCGCCGGAGGCTGCTCTCGGCGATCAGGTGCTCGGCCACCTCGTGGCGCTCCGCCGCAGCGGCGATCACCGACTGGATGGTTGCCGCCGCGGGAAGGGCCAGCAGGGCACCGACCACCCCGAGTACGGCTGAGCCGACTATCACCGCCCCGAAGGCGACCGCCACGTGGAGCTGCATGGTGTGGGCGGTGATCCTGGGTGCCAGCAGGTAGTTCTCCACCTGCTGGTAGGTGGCCACCGCCGCCATCACCCAGAGGGCGTCCACCGGGTCGCTCAGCAGCGCGATGATCAGCGGGAGGGCGCCTGCGATGTAGGTACCGACCACGGGCACGAACTGGGACATGACGCCGACCCAGAGGGCGAGGGCCAGCGAGGAGGGCAGGCCGATGGCCTCGAACGCCGCCCAGTGGACCAACGACGAGGCCAGGGCCAGGAGGCTCCGGGAGAGGATGTATCCACCGGTCTTCTCTATGGCCAGGTCCCAGACCTCCAGCACGTGGCGTTGGTGTCGTTCAGCCAGGAAGGAACAGATGATCCGGCGCAGCTTCGGACCTTCGGCCACCAGGTAGAACGTGAACAGGCCGACTGTGAACAGGTTGAAGAGGACGTTGACGACCGTGGTCCCGAACCTCGCCAGGTCCTCGGCCACATCGCCCAGGCGCTTCGCCAGGGCGCCGGAGTCGTATTCGGCCCTGAGGTCGGCGGTGGCGTGTTCGATCCCGAACGAGTCCTCCAGCCAGCCATCGATCTCCTCCAGGTAGGAGGGCACGTTCTCGCTGAGATCCGTGACCTGTTCGGCCAGGAGGCTCCCGACCTGGATGCCGAAGCCGCCGAGGGCCCCGACCATGACGGCCATTACCAGGAACGTGCCCAGGCCCCGGCGCATTCCGTGCCGTTCCAGCCTGTTCACGGCCGGTTCGAGGGCGAACGATAGGAACAGGGACACCAGCAGGACCATGAGCAGTGGTCGGAGCGCCGAGACGACGCCACGCAGGTACCAGAGGCCGGCGATGCCCACGAGCAGGCTGAGGACGGCCCGCCTCGCCCACGGTGGGAGGGTCGTCGTCTGGGAGGCCTGCTCGGTCATGGGTCGTCGTCGTGGGAACGGCTGCGATCCCACGACCCGATCGACGCTACCGGTCGGTCCTGCAGGCGATGGGGATGCAGCGTGGCGCGCGCCCCGGGATCGGCATTCCCGCTCCCGGTTGTGGCTGAACCCCGACGGCCGTATCGTTGTCCCCTGCGCTCCGGAGGGACCGGGGTCGCCAACTGACGTCCGTTCAGGCGCCGTGTCCCCCGGGATCCGGTGAACCGAATGGCACAACCGAATCACCGCTCCGCCGGGCCATGCCTGTGCGGAGCGTTCGCGTGAGCGGCCCACCAACGGGCCAGCCGCCGGGGGAGTTCTCCGGCGACAGTTGCAGGAGCCATCATGGCCAACAAGGCAGTCGTCGGCGTCAAGGTCGGCATGACACAGGTGTGGGATGAGGACAACCGGGTCCTGCCTGTGACCGTGCTGCGTGTCACGCCCAACCGCGTCGTCCAGATCAAGACCACCGAACGGGACGGCTACACCGCCCTTCAGGTGACCTACGGCAACAGGGACGTCGCAAAGTTGAACCGCCCGGAGGCCGGCCACTTCGCCGCCGGTGGCGTGGACGCCGGGGATCGGCTCGTCGAACTGCGCCTGGACGACGTCGACGGCTACGAGGTCGGGCAGGAGATCACGGTGGAGTCGCTGGCCGATCTGGGGCACGTGGACGTGACCGCAGTCAGCAAGGGCAAGGGCTTCGCAGGCGTCATGAAGCGTCATGGCTTCAAGGGCCAGCGCGCCTCGCATGGAGCCCACAAGGTCCACCGCAAGCCCGGAGCCATCGGCCAGTGCGCCACCCCTTCGAGGGTGTTCAAGGGCAAGCGCATGCCGGGTCGGATGGGCAACCAGAAGACGACGACGCTGAACCTCCAGATCGTGCAGGCCGACGTCGAGCGTGACCTGCTCCTGGTCCGCGGTTCGGTGCCCGGCGCCCGTGGCGCGACCGTTCTCATCCGCGATGCCGTGAAGGGAGCCCGGTGATGGCGAAGATCGACGTTCTCAGCCCGACGGGTGCAGCGGCAGGCTCCGTCGAGTTGGACGAGCACACGTTCGGCATCCAGCCGAACGTCGCCGTCATGCACCAGGTGGTCACCGCCCAGTTGGCGGCCCGCCGGTCGGGTACGCAGAGCACGCTGACGCGGGCCGAGTCCCGTGGTGGTGGTGCCAAGCCGTGGGCCCAGAAGGGCACCGGTCGTGCCCGTCAGGGTTCCATCCGTTCGCCACAGTGGCGCGGTGGTGGTGTGGCCCTGGGCCCCAAGCCCCGTAGCTACGCCCAGAAGACCCCCAGGAAGATGATTCGTCTGGCCCTTCGTTCGGCCCTGAGTGATCGTGCCACCGAGGGTCGGGTCGTCGTGGTCGACGACTGGAACTTCGAGGTACCCAGGACGAAGGCGGCGCTGGCGGCACTGGCCACCCTCGGTGTGCAGGGACGGGCCCTCGTCGTGGCGGAGCGTGGCGACGAGAACACCTGGCTGAGCTTCGCCAACCTGCCCGAGGTGCACGTGCAGTCACCCGGCGAGTTGAACGCATACGACGTCCTCGTGTGCGACTACATCGTGTTCACCCGTGCGACCCTGCCCTCCTTCTCCACATCGGCGCCGGCCACCCCGGCACCGGTCGAGCCTGCGGCCGAGGTTGACACCGATCCCAGCGGGGAGGAGGAAGAGTGAAGGACGCCCGTGACGTAATCGTGAAGCCGGTCGTGTCGGAGAAGTCCTACGCCCTCATGGAGGATCACGTCTACACCTTCGAGGTCGCCAGGTCGGCTTCTAAGCCCCAGATCCGCGACGCCGTCGAGTCCATCTTCGACGTGAAGGTCCTCAAGGTGAACACCCTCAACCGCGAGGGCAAGCGCAAGCGGAACCGTGGCATGCCCACCTTCGGCAAGCGCCCGGACGTCAAGCGGGCATACGTCACCCTCGTCGAGGGTGAGTCGATCGAATTGTTCGAGGTCTAGACCCATGCCGCAGCGCAAGCGCAAGCCGACCAGTCCCGGCCGCCGGTTCCAGACCGTCGCCGACTTCTCGGACATCACGAAGACCAGGCCTGAACGGTCGCTCACCGAGAAGAAGACCAGCACCGGTGGTCGCAACAACTACGGACGCATGACGTCCCGCCACCGTGGTGGCGGCCACAAGCGCCAGTACCGGGTCATCGACTTCCGGCGCAACAAGGACGGCGTGCCGGCAAAGGTGGCCGCCCTCGAGTACGACCCGAACCGCAGTTGCCGCATCCTGCTGCTGCACTACCACGATGGCGAGAAGCGTTACATCCTCGCCCCGAAGGGCGTGCAGGTCGGCGAGACCCTGCAGTCCGGCCAGGGCAGCGAGATCAAGGCCGGCAACGCCCTGCCATTGCGCTACATCCCGGTTGGAACGGTCGTCCACAACGTCGAGATGCAGCCTGGTGCCGGCGGCAAGATGGCCCGCAGCGCCGGTTCCAGCATCCAGCTGGTGGCCAAGGAGGGCGACTTCGCCACCCTTCGCCTTCCCAGCACGGAGATGAGGCGGATCCGCATCGACTGCCGTGCAACGGTCGGCGAGGTTGGGAACCAGGAACACGAGCTCACCAAGATCGGCAAGGCCGGTCGTAACCGCTGGAAGGGCGTTCGCCCCCAGTCTCGTGGTGTCGTCATGAACCCCGTCGACCATCCACTGGGTGGTGGCGAGGGCAAGACGTCAGGTGGCCGCCATCCGGTGTCGCCCTGGGGCAAGCCCGAGGGTCGTACCCGCAAGCGGGGCAAGCAGTCCGACAAGTTGATCGTGCGTCGCCGTCGTCGGCGCGGATCGCGGAGGTAATCGGCGATGCCGAGGAGTCTCAAGAAGGGTCCGTTCGTGGACGACCATCTTCTCAAGAAGGTGGACGCCCTGAACGCGTCAGGCGAGAAGCGGGTCATCAGGACCTGGTCCCGCCGGTCCACCATCGTGCCCGACATGGTCGGCCACACGATGGGTGTCCACGACGGCCGCAAGCACGTGCCGGTGTACGTCACCGAGTCGATGGTCGGCCACAAGCTGGGGGAGTTCGCCCCGACGCGCACCTTCCGCTCCCACGCCGGCCAGGAGAAGGGCGGCCAGCGCTGATGGTCGCGACCAAGACCAACGAACGTCCGGGGACCCGGGCAGTCGTCCGGTACGTCCGGGTGTCGGCCTCCAAGGCACGCGAGGTGCTCAACCTCGTTCGTGGCGAGTCGTACGGACGGGCTGCCGAGATCCTGGCGTTCTCCGAACGTTCCGTGTCCGACGTAGTCGGCAAACTGCTCGAATCGGCTGTGGCCAATGCCGAGAACAATGACGGGATCCCGGCCGAGGAGCTCTTCGTCTCCACCTGCTACGCCGACGAGGGCCCGACGCTGAAGCGTTGGCGGCCGCGTGCACGTGGACGGGCCACCCAAATTCTCAAGCGGACCTGCCACATCACGATCATCGTGACGAGGTACGACGAGGCCACGCTCGAGACCCTGCGCGAGCGCGATGCCGCCAAGGGTCGGGTCGGATCCAGCGCACATGCTGCGGAGGCCCGACGTCAGCGTGTGGAGCTGAGCCGGGCAGCCGCGGCGGAGAAAGCTGCGACCGAGAAGGCTGCGGCCGAAGAAGCTGCTCATGACCACGACCACGATGAGGTGGCGGCGGACGCGGTGACCTCCGAAGGCTCGGAAACGGCAGCGGAGCCTGACACCGCTGAGGCTTCAGACGAAGCCGACGAGTCGGTGGTTGAAGACGCCGCCGACATGGACGAAGCCGACGAGTCGGTGGCCGAAGACGCCGCCGACATGGACGAAGCCGACGAGTCGGCTGACGACGCTGAGAAAGAGGCCAACTGATGGGCCAGAAGGTCAATCCGTACGGCTTCCGCCTGGGTATCACCACCGATTGGAAGTCACGGTGGTTCGCCACACGGCAGGAGTACGCCGACTGGCTGTTCCAGGACTGGAAGGTCCGTGACTACCTCATGACCGAACTGCCCCACGCTGCGATCAGTCGCGTGGAGGTCGAGCGCAGCCGCGACCGGGTCCGCGTCGACGTGCACACGGCCCGACCGGGGATCGTCATCGGTCGGAAGGGAAGCGAGGCCGACCGTCTGCGGGCCGGCCTGGGCGAGATCACCGGCAACAACGCCGTCCAGCTGAACATCCAGGAGATCAAGGAGCCGGAGCTTGACGCGGCCCTGATCGCCCAGGGCGTGGCCGACCAGTTGGCCGGCCGTGTCGCCTTCCGCCGGGCCATGAAGCGTGCCGTCCAGAATGCCCAGAAGGCCGGTGCCCTCGGTATCCGGGTCCAGTGCTCGGGGCGTCTGGGTGGAGCCGAGATGTCCAGGACGGAGTGGTACCGCGAGGGTCGTGTGCCGTTGCACACGCTCAGGGCCGACATCGACTACGGCTTCCGTGAGTCCCGGACCACCTACGGCCGTATCGGCGTGAAGGTCTGGATCTACCGGGGCGACATCCTTCCCTACAAGAGCGTGATGGAGGACAAGATCTCCAAGGAGGCCGCCATGGCCGTGGGCGAGACGTCAGGGCAGGCCAAGCCCCGCACCGTCGTCTCGTCGGCTGCAGCGCGGCGGCGTACGGAGGCGGCCGAGACCACCGAGGTGGTGCAGCCCACCGACGTCGAGACCCCGACGGTCGAAGCCGAGCCGGCTCCGCTGGTCAAGGAGGGCGACGCCGAGTTCGAGAAGTTCCTGGCTGAGGAGGAGGCCATCGAGGCTTCCACGCGTGAGGCCCATGAGACGCCGCACTTCCGTGGCGAGGATGGTGACTGACCGTGCTGATGCCTAAGAAGGTCCGTCACCGCAAGCAGCACCGCGGGCGGCTGAAGGGCAACTCCAAGGGCCAGACCGAGATCACGTTCGGCGAGTTCGGCATCCAGGCCCTCGAGCCGGGATGGATCACGGCCCGCCAGATCGAGGCGGCCCGTATCGCCATGACCCGTCACATCAAGCGTGGTGGCAAGGTCTGGATCAACGTCTTCCCAGACAAGCCCGTCACCGAGAAGCCGGCTGAAACCCGCATGGGATCAGGCAAGGGCAACCCCGAGAAGTGGGTGGCCGTGGTCAAGCCGGGCCGGGTGCTGTTCGAACTGTCCTACCACGACGCGGTCGTCGCCCGTGAGGCCCTCGACCGTGCCATCCAGAAGCTGCCGATCAAGGCGCGCTTCATCGTCCGTGAGGAGGGCTTCTAGCCATGGCGAAGAACAAGTCCCTCGCCGACCTCGGCGACACCGACCTGCGGGAGCGGCTCGGCGACGCCAAGGAAGAACTGTTCAACCTCCGCTTCCAGCTGGTCACCGGCCAGTTGGAGAACCACGCCCGTATGGGCCGGGTCAAGAAGGAGGTCGCCCGCGTGCTGACCGAGCTGCGGGCCCGTGAGATCGACGCTGCCGAGGCACTTGAGGCCGCCGGCGAGGAGGTGGCCGACTGATGGCCGATACGAACGAAGCGACGACCGAACGTCCGAACCGCCGCAAGGTGCGTGAGGGCGTCGTGGTGTCCGATGTCCAGGACAAGACGGCAGTTGTCGAGACGGTCGACCGCGTGCGACACCGTCGCTACGCCAAGACCGTTCAGCGGACCAAGCGCCTCCACGTCCATGACGAGGAGAACCAGATGAACGTGGGCGACCGCGTGCGCGTCCAGGAGACCCGCCCGCTGTCCAAGCTGAAGCGCTGGCGCCTGCTCGAGATCCTGGAGAGGGCGAAGTAATGATCCAGCAGGAGACCCGCCTCAGGGTCGCAGACAACTCGGGCGCCCGCGAGGTGCTGTGCATCAAGGTGCTGGGTGGCTCGAAGCGGCGCTACGCCTCGATCGGCGATGTCTTCGTCGCCACGGTCAAGGACGCCAACCCGGGCGCTGCGGTCAAGAAGGGCGAGGTCGTCAAGTGCGTCGTCGTGCGCACCAAGAAGGCCTGCCGCCGCCCCGACGGTTCGTACATCCGTTTCGACGAGAACGCCGCGGTGCTCATCAACGACCAGGACCAGCCGCGTGGCACCCGCATCTTCGGCCCCGTGGGGCGTGAGCTGCGGGACCACAAGTTCATGCGGATCGTCTCGCTCGCCCCGGAGGTGCTTTGAGATGAAGATCAGGAAGGGTGACAAGGTCCGCGTCCTGGCGGGCAAGGACAGGGGCAGGGAGGGAAAGGTCAGCCGGGCCATCCCTGCGGACAACAAGGTGATCGTGGAGGGCGTGAACATCGCAAAGCGTCACCAGAAGTCGACGAGCGCCACCATGCAGGGTGGCATCATCGACAAGGCCATGCCGATGGACGTTTCCAACGTCGCCGCCCTGAGTCCCTCGGACGGTCGGCCCACCCGTGTCGGGTACCGGTTCAACGATGCGGGCGACAAGGTCCGGATCTGCAGGCGGACGGGGGTGGACCTCGATGGCTGACACCATGACCGCGAGCGTGCGACTGCGCGAGCGCTACTTGGCTGAGATCCGCGGTGCGCTGCAGGAGGAGCTGGGACTGGCGAACATCATGCAGGTCCCGCGCCTGGAGAAGATCGTGGTCAACATGGGTGTCGGCGACGCCGCCCAGCAGGCCAAGCTCCTGGACGGAGCGGTGAGCGACCTGGAGGCCATCACCGGCCAGAAGCCGATCATCACCCGGGCCCGGACCTCCATCTCCAACTTCAAGCTTCGCGAGGGCCAGGCCATCGGGGCCAAGGTGACCCTCCGTGGTGACCGCATGTACGAGTTCCTGGATCGCCTGATCACCCTGGCGATCCCCCGGATCCGCGACTTCCGGGGCCTCAACCCCCGGTCGTTCGACGGCAACGGGAACTACACGTTCGGCGTGACCGAACAACTCATTTTCCCGGAGGTCGACTACGACAAGGTCGACCGGACCCGGGGAATGGACATCACGATCGTGACGTCCGCGTCCGACAACGCAAGTGGGCGAGCACTGCTCGCAGCGTTCAAGTTCCCATTCCGGAAGGAAGGGCAGTAGTGGCCAAGAAAGCGCTGGTCAACAAGCAGCAGAAGACCCCGAAGTTCAAGGTTCGGGCCTACACGCGTTGCCGCCGTTGCGGCCGCCCGCGTTCGGTCTACCGCGCCTTCAACCTCTGTCGAATCTGCCTTCGCAGCATGGCCCACGCGGGAGAGATCCCCGGGCTCACGAAGTCGAGCTGGTGAGGAGGATCTGAGATGACAATGACCGATCCCGTTGCCGACATGCTGACGCGAATCCGCAACGCCAACCAGGCGATGCACGATGGCGTGAAGATGCCGTCGTCCAAGCAGAAGGTGGCGCTGGCGGACATCCTCAAGAGCGAGGGCTACATCCGCGACTACGCGGTGTCCGACTCGATCACCGGCCCCGGCAAGGTGCTGACCATCGAGATGAAGTACTCCGCAGACAGGGAGCGCGTCATCAGCGGTGTGAAGCGGGTGTCCAAGCCCGGCCTGCGCATCTACAGCGCATCCAACACGATCCCGCGGGTGCTGGGTGGTCTCGGCGTCGCCGTGATCTCGACCAGCCGTGGGCTGATGAGCGACCGCGAGGCTCGCCGCCGGAGAATCGGCGGCGAGGTCCTCTGCTACGTCTGGTAGGGGAGACGACACATGTCCAGAATCGGAAGGGCACCGATCACGGTGCCAATGGGTGTCGAGGTCTCGATCGACGGCCGTCAGGTGAAGGTCAAGGGCCCCAAGGGCGCGCTTGGCCTCGAGGTCGGTGGCGAGATCACCGTGCGCCGGGATGGCGAGGAGATCGTCGTCGAGCGTCCGAATGACGAGCGCCGCAACCGGGCCATGCACGGCCTGACGCGTTCGCTGGTGAACAACATGGTCCTCGGTGTGTCCGAGGGCTTCGCCAAGGAACTCCAGATCATCGGCGTCGGCTATCGCTGCATCGCAAAGGGCACGGACTCACTCGAGCTGCAGCTGGGTTTCAGCCATTCGATCCATGTCAAGGCGCCGGCGGGAATCTCGTTCGACGTACCCGAGCCCACACGCATCATCGTGTCCGGGCCCGACAAGCAGGTCGTCGGCCAGGTGGCCGCCGACATCCGGGCGCTCCGCAAGCCGGAGCCCTACAAGGGCAAGGGCGTGCGCTACCTCGGCGAACACGTGGTCCGCAAGGCCGGAAAGGCTGCGAAGTGAGCAACGTAGATCGTTCCAGGGCGCGCCAGCGCCGTCACCGCCGGGTCCGCAAGGTGGTCCAGGGGACCGCCACGCGGCCCCGTCTGGCGGTGTTCCGTTCCTCCCGTCACATCACGGCCCAGGTCATCGACGACCAGGCCGGGAGGACGGTGGCTGCCGTTTCCACGCAGCAGGTCGGTGTGGCCGATGGGGTCACCGGGGTGGCCGCAGCGACCGAAGTCGGGCGTCTCGTAGCCGAGCGCGCCCGTGAGGCTGGGATCGCCGCCGTGGTGTTCGACCGCGGTGGTTACAAGTACCACGGCCGGGTGGCGGCGCTCGCCGACGCCGCCCGTGACGCCGGATTGGAGTTCTGATGGCACCGAACAAGAACAACGACGCTTCCCTCCGGGAGTCCCGCGTCATCCACATCAACCGCGTGGCCAAGGTCGTCAAGGGCGGCCGCAGGTTCTCGTTCACCGCCCTGGTGGTGATCGGTGACGGTGCAGGCCGGGTCGGCCTGGGCTACGGCAAGGCCAAGGAGGTCCCGCTGGCGATCCAGAAGGGGACCGAGGAGGCCAAGCGCAACCTGTTCAGCGTGCCGCTGACCGGCTCGACGATCATCCACCCCGTGATAGGGATCGCGGGTGCAGGTCGGGTGCTGCTGCGCCCCGCCGCTCCCGGTACCGGGGTGATCGCCGGCGGTGCCGCCCGCGCCATCCTGGAAGAGGCCGGCGTCCACGACATCCTCTGCAAGTCACAGGGTTCTGCGAACCACATCAACGTGGCCCGCGCCACGATCGCCGGCCTGAAGGCACTTAGGCGTCCCGACGAGATCGCCCGACTCCGCGGCCTGGATGCGGAGGAGTTCGTACCGGCCGCCCTGCTGGAGGCCTACCGTCGTACCGAGGCCGGTGTCGGCGCCTCCAGCGGTTCGGATGGTGAGTGAGATGGCACAGCTCATCGTCACACAGGTCCGTAGCGGCATCGGCGCCAAGCCCAAGGCACGCGGAACGCTCCGCGCCCTCGGTCTGGGACGCATCGGCCGCAGCAACACACTGCCCGACCGTGGTGAGATCAGGGGCATGATCGCCCGGGTCCCGCACCTGGTCGAGGTCAAGGAGGTCGATTGATATGAAGGTCCATGATCTGCAGCCGGCACCGGGGTCCAGGAAGCGGGCCAAGCGCGTCGCCCGTGGCATCGGCGGCAAGGGCGCCAAGACCGCCGGCCGTGGCATGAAGGGCCAGCGGGCCCGCAGCACCGTCCGTGTCGGCTTCGAGGGTGGCCAGATGCCGCTGCTCCAGCGCATCCCGAAGCTGAAGGGCTTCAAGAACCCGTTCCGCGTGGAGTACCAGGCGGTGAATCTCGACACCCTCGAGTCCTGTGGGCTGGACGAGGTTTCACCCGAGGCCCTGCACGCCAAGGGCCTGGTTGGCAAGAAGTCGCTGGTGAAGGTGCTGGGCCGCGGCGTCCTGACCCGTGCGGTGACCGTCAGGGCGCATGCCTTCTCGGCATCGGCCGAGGCCGCCATCACCGCCGCCGGCGGCAGCATGGAGAAGCTGCCGCTGCCGTTCGCGGTGCGTCCGCCAGCCTCCGGCAACGCCCTGATGAACCGCTGACCGGTCCGAACCCGACCGGTACCCGACCCCCAGACGATCGACAGGAGTCCACGTGCTGTCCAGCATGCTGAACATGTTCAGGGTGGCCGATCTGCGCAAGCGGATCCTCTTCACCCTCGTCATGATCCTGCTCTACCGGATCGGTGCGTTCATGCCCGCCCCGGGGATCGACGTCGAGCAGGTGCAGCTGCTGCGAGATCGTGCCGACCAGGGTGGCGCTCTGGCATTCCTCCAGCTCTTCTCCGGTGGTTCGCTGACCAGCTTCGCCGTGTTCGCCCTGGGCGTCATGCCCTACATCACGGCGTCGATCATCATGCAGGTGCTCGGCGTGGTGGTACCGCGCATCGAGCAGTGGCAGCAGCAGGGGGCCGTCGGGCAGCGCAAGATCACCCAGTGGACCCGTTACCTGACGGTTGTGATCGCCGTCATCCAGTCCACCAGCTTCGCCTTCCTCTTCAATGACCGGGGCAACTCGATCTCAGGACAGTCGGGAGCCAACCTGCTCCCCGACTTCCACATCGGCACGGTGAGCGTGGTCGTGCTGACCCTCACCGCCGGCACCGCCCTCCTCATGTGGATAGGCGAGCTCATCACCCAGAAGGGGATCGGCAACGGCATGTCGCTGCTGATCATGATCTCGATCGTGAGCGGCTTCCCGGCCCAGGGATCCCTGATCCAGGCGGAGAACGGCAACGTGGTCCTGGTCATCGTGCTGGCCGTCCTCGTCGGCCTGGTGACCGCGATCGTGTTCGTGGAGCAGGGCCAGCGCCGTATCCCGGTGCAGTTCGCGAAGCGGGTGGTCGGGCGCCGGATGTACGGCGGCCAGAACACCTACATCCCCCTGAAGGTGAACCAGTCGGGCGTGATTCCGATCATCTTCGCCTCGTCGGTGCTCTACCTGCCGGTGCTGATCGCCGCAGCCCTGCCGTGGGATGGCTTCCGCCGTTGGATCGACGACAACCTCGCCCAGCCGGACAACATCTTCTACTTCACGATCACAGGCCTCCTGATCGTCGGCTTCGCGTACTTCTACACGGCGATCACCTTCGACCCGGTGAAGCAGGCCGACACCATCCGCAAGCAGGGTGGCTTCGTGCCCGGTATCCGTCCCGGCTACCAGACCGAGCGCTACCTGGCCAGGATCCTGTCCCGTATCACCCTGCCCGGTGCCCTGTTCATCGCCGGCGTGGCGTTGATCCCGTCGATCCTCATCAACGTCTTCCTGGATACCAGCGCCGGCGTCGGTTCGGGGGGCGCGGCCGGGTTCGGCTTCATCGGCATCTCGATCCTGATCGCAGCAGGCGTCTCCCTCGAGACGATGAAGCAGGTTGATTCCCAGTTGACGATGCGCAACTACGAGGGCTTCCTCAAGTAGCCATGACAGCGGTGCACCTGGTCATCCTCGGTCGTCAGGGCTCGGGCAAGGGAACACAGGCCGACCGTCTGGTCGAGGCCTACAGCCCGATCCACGTCTCCACCGGCGACATGCTGCGTGCGGCGGTGGCCGACGGTACCGAACTGGGTCGCCGGGCCGGTGCCCTGATGGACGCCGGTGAACTTGTGGGCGACGACCTCATCAACGGGATCGTGGCGGAGCGACTGGCCCGGTCCGACGTGGTCGAGCACGGCTTCCTCCTGGACGGCTATCCCCGTACGCCCGACCAGGCGACCGCCATGGAGGGCTTCCTCTCCGAGGCCGGCACGACCCTGGATGGAGCGGTGATCCTGGACGTTCCCGTCGACGAGGTCACGGCCCGGATGCTGGCACGGGGCCGGGTCGATGACACCGAGGAGGCGATCAGGCGTCGACTTGACCTGTACGAGTCCGAGACCGCTCCCCTGCTGGCCTGGTTCGCCGACCGTGGGCTGTTGGAAGTGGTCGACGGCATGGGCGACGAGGACGTGGTGTTCGGTCGTCTCTCCACCGTGATAGATGCCCGCCTGAGCCTCTCGGACGCGTCGTGACCTGCAGTTCTGTCGGCCGCTCTGGTCCTCGCGTGTTGGACCACACCGGGGGCGGCGGTAGCGTTCTCCACTGGCCTGTGCCGGATCTGCGCCTGCGGCGTTGGACCCCGGGCCACGGAGAATCCACTCCGACATCCAGTACGTGACTATCAGGAGCGCCACACTGCAGAAGCCCAAGGAAGACGCGATCGTGCTGGAGGGCAAGGTTCTGGAACCCCTGCCCAACGCCATGTTCCGGGTCGAGTTGGAGAATGGCCACAACGTTCTGGCCCACATCTCCGGCAAGATGCGGATGCACTACATCCGGATACTCCCGGGTGA
>Ga0310120_10000090_pt1 | contig 67233 bp, 69 predicted proteins | sample CB27_AW_983_MG_FD_203506 | JGI IMG/M metagenome (GOLD analysis project Ga0310120, IMG submission 203506) | Marine microbial communities from Western Arctic Ocean, Canada - CB27_AW_983 | ecosystem: Environmental > Aquatic > Marine > Oceanic | place: Canada: Western Arctic Ocean | collected...
CCCTCAACATCTGAGTTGCTTTCTTTCTCTTCTTCGTATCTGCTCTCACCGGGGGGCTCCTTTCTTTTTTATCGCCAGCTTCAATAACCGACGATCTTGAAGGGAGTTACTCACCGATTTCAACTAGATTCAGGATATCCTCGAGTCACCGCTCCTTTGGCTACATGTCGTATGAGCAATTCACATGGCAGACTCCTTTCATCCTGATAGACTGACCAGGCTTAACCTGGCACTTCAAAGACGCAAAGTCGCGACGAAAAAAAGCAAGAACTGAAAGTTAGTGGAAAAAAAGGCTACTCCCCGAATCTGGCAGGCGGGAGGGCCTCGGACCGCACAGATATCTTCTTTTTCTTCTTTGCGTCCTTGCGTTGCGCTTTTGAATCAGCGTTTGGTGGTACCGCCGATGTAGCCGAGGCTCCGCAGGAGCTCCTCGGTCGCGTCGGGCGGCCCTTTACCGCTCGTCTCCTCGAGCACTTTCGCGAGTCGGCGGCGCTCAGCTCGGAAGTTCTCTGCAGCTTTTTTGAGCGGCTCCGGGTTGTGCGGGCCCGGATTCTCGAGAAGGTTCTCGGTCTCCCAAGCGTCGCGCGAGACATCGAAGGCAATCCGCTTGAAGGAGCGCCTCCATACCCACTTGTACGGCCAGTGATAAGACGCCATCCCCGTCAGCCCTCGTGTTTCATGGGCCAAGCCATAAGACCACCACGGTATGGTCTCGGGGCATGCACCGCGCTTCCAACAACCCGCCCAGGACTGGCCTTCCATGTTGTCTTGCGGAAGATCCAGCATGTCGAGAATCGTGGGAGCGACGTCGGTAATCAGGCCGGCCCGATCTCGTATAACCTCGCCTCGCGGGAGACCTGGGCCGCGCATCATCCAGACGATGCGCAACTGGTCTTCGTAGACATGCGTCGCGTGGCCCAGGATAGTGTGGTTGTACAAACCCTCTCCGTGATCGGAGACGATGACGAACAACGTGTCGTCGCGGATGCCATGAGTCTCCAAAAGGGCGTCGAGCTCACCGACGAAGCGATCGGTATAGGCGACGTTTGCCTGGTAGGCGGGGAGCACGTCGTCCATGGTCGGCCGAACCAGATTGCCCGCGAAGACGAGCTCGATCTCGACCGTCTCGGTTTCTCCGCTCAGCTTCACGTCGAAAGAAGGCGTCAACGGGATGCGTTCCTCCGTCAACATATCGGCGGTGTGAGGCCGGAGAGCGTCCAGCGAGAGGAGTAGCAAGTTGAGCGCGGTCTCGGGACGATCGTTTTCTCTGGGCTCGCGCAACGACACCCAGCGCAACCGGTGCTCTCCCGGAGGCAACGACACGCGAACCGTATGCTGTTCGACGTTTTGCAAGTTATAGCGCCCGAGAAGCTCGTCATCGAGCCACAGCTCGCAATCGGGAGGTGCGTCGGCCGTCACATAGGGCTCGTGCGGATCGGAGAAATGAACCCATAGAAAGAAAGGCCTGCCGCGGTTCTCTTCGAGCCATTTCTTCGCGGGACCAAAGATCTCATGAGCCCAGCGATACCAGCGTACCGGGCCCGCTGCGAAAGGCTCGTGATAGTTTTCGAAGCCCTGTTGCATTCCGTATTGAGATTGGAGCACGCCGAGAGAGGTGAATCCCGCGGTGCGATAGCCGTTTTCTCGCAAGATTTCGGCTAAGGTGATCGCTTCGTCAGGCAGATAGTCGCCATTCGCCATCACGCCTAGGGTCGGCGGCGTGACACCCGTCATGAGCGCGGCATGAGATGGAAGCGTAATTGGGGTTTGTGTATAGGCGTGCTCGAAACGAATGCCCTCTGCGGCGAAGCGATCGAGAAACGGCGTCGTCTCCACATCCGGATTGTACGGGCCGGTCCAATTCACGTGGAGCGTATCGATAGAGACGAGAACGATGTGCGGCACTTTCGATTTCGCGCGGGCGGCCCGATATTGCGAGCACGCGGAAGCGAGAAGGAGCGCGCTCAAGACAAGAGCCGCGCGCTTCACTTCAAAAACTCCTCGATCTCCGGAGAGACCAACCCGTTCGTGCTGATGGCGCTTCCGCCATAGATGGTCGCGCTTCCGCTCCAGTCGGTAAAAGTGCCGCCGGCCTCTTCGAGAATCGGCAAGAAGGGAGCGGAGTCCCAAGGATTCATGACCGGATCGAGCATGACCTCGCACCGCCCAGTAGCAACGAGACAATGCCCATAGCAATCGCTGTAGCCTCGAATGACGCGCGACGATGCCTTGAGCCGCTCCCAGAAAGCTCGATGCGCAGTGTCGAGGCTTCCAGGCTCGGTCAAGCTCACGAGCGACTCCTCGAGGCTCGCCACCGAAGAGACCCGGGCCTCGCGACCGTTCCACCAGCAACCTTCCCCACGCCCCGCCGCGATCATCTCGTCGAGTGCCGGCAAGTAGCAGACCCCAACGACCATCTCGCCTTCGATCTCGAGACCGATGAGAACGCCGTAGAGCGGCACGCCGCGGATAAAGGACTGCGTCCCGTCAATCGGATCGACAATCCACCGGTATTTCGAATCGTTCTCGGACGAGCCCATCTCTTCGCCGAAAACACTGTGGTCGGAAAACCGTTTCGCGATGAGCTCGCGGATGAGCTCTTCAGAACCCCGGTCCGCCACCGTCACCGGCGAATCATCGGCCTTACGGTCCACCGCGACGCCGGTCTGAAAATGAGCCAACGTGAATCGGCCCGCCTGAAAAGCCGTGTCGATAGCAAAGTCAAGATACTCGCGTATAGAAACCATGTTGCCCACCGGATTATAGCAATCCGACTGAGAACGGCCTGTCTTAAAAGCAGGGAGATGTGGGGATAGGAGGAGATGTGGGGATACACACAAAAAAGAGGCAAAAGACTCTTTGCTTTTATCCCCATATCCCCGTTTTCATCCCCACATCTCCTTGCTTTTGCTTTTATCGCGCGTCTGCTTTACGCAAGCACTCAGCGGGCGAGACGCATCGTCACTTCGGCGAATCTTTTTCCGCAGTTTCTTGCTTCCTCGAGCTCTTTTTCGCTCACGCCCGGGTCAGACTCACCCGTCGTCGCTTGCGCACCGAGCGTTCCGAAGCCGTCGGCGTCCACCGCGCCCACGATGACGAAGCGCATGTTGACGAACGCGGTAAGTATCGCGATCCGGGCTAGCTCTTTCCCGGAAGAAACACTGCCGCCGGTCACAAAAGCGCCGGCCGACCGGTGATGCGGCGCCGCGTCTGGGCCGAGCTCTTTCCGCGCGACGAGCAGAGCCGCGATACGATCGAGAAACGCTTTCGTATCGGCCGACAAATTCCCCCAATGAACCGGTGAGCCGACGAGAATGCCGGCCGCGGCCGCTATATCTTCGTCACTCACGTCATCTTGCGCGCGCAGAACCCCCTTTACGTCTTCGACCGACACGATACCTTCGACGATCGCGCGCGCGATACGCTCTGTATGACCCGTGCGCGTGTCATAGGCCACCAAAATGCTCGTCTTCGGCTCACCTGCATCTTGCGCGCGTTGGGCATTCGGCATCGAAGCCGCACCGACGAGGGCCAACAAGCACATCCACCGCTTCAACAAGAACACTCTCCTCAAGAAACACCTCCATCACAAAACGAGTGCAAAGACAACTATGACTCGGAACGATCGCGGACTCTACTTCTATTTCTGCAGTTGCTTTCTCGAATCCCACTCGCTAGGATCGGCGGCAAGTCGGACCTGAGAGAGTGACCCCGTGGGCGTCCTGAATGGTTTCCATCGATTACACTGATAAAAAGATTCTGTCGGCATTGTTATCCAAAGGGCGGAGCACCTTTGCCGAGCTCGCGGCACAAGTCGGTCTAACGGCACCGACGGTGCACGATCGCGTCAAAAAGCTCGAGCGGAGTGGTGTGATCGAAGGATATACCGCGAACATCAATCCCGCCTCTCTTGGATATGACATCACCGCGATGGTGCGCATCACGACAGATGCAGGCATATCGTCCGAGGATTACGAAAGTTATCTCGCGGAGATCTCAGAAATCCAGCAATGTTTCAGTGTCGCTGGCGAAGAGGCTTATATCGCGCAAGTGCTGACGCGCACACCCAAGACGCTCGAGAAGGTCCTGCAGCGTATCAAGAGCATCCCCGGCACTGCTTCGACAAAGACGTCAGTCGTGCTGTCCGCGCCCATCAAACGCCACACCTTGCCCCAGGAGGACGATGTGCGCGAGTTCCCGCCGGCGGAGTCGAGCGCGTCGGCCGCGATGGCACGTTAGTCCGATCGTCTTTTACCGAAGCTCGGGTCTACCTAAAGCTCGCGCGTGAGGGTGTTTAGCGCCACCAGGAGAGGATTCCACAACGCGCCGAGGGGCGGGACGTAGCCGAGATCGAGCTGGGACGCCTCGTGGGCCGTCATCTTGGCGGTCAGAGCGGTCGCGGCAACATCGATGCGCATCGCAGCCTCATCGCTCCCCACAATTTGAGCCCCCAGAAGACGGCCTGAGTCTCGGTCCGCAATGACTTTCACCGTTCCTTTGGCGTCGCCGAAATAGCGCGCCCGAAAGGTGCCCTCGATCGTTGCCTCCGTCACGGCGAAACCTGCCGCGGCGGCCTCCACGGAGCTCAATCCCGTGCGCGCAGCGGCGACGCCAAACACCTTGACGACGCTCGTACCCACCGCGCCTCGAAAGCGGCTCCGGCGGCCGGCAAGATTTTCTCCCGCCACACGTCCTTGTTTGGCAGCGACGGTTCCGAGCGGGATGGTCGTCGGCCGTCCCGTAACGAGGTGGAGCGTCTCCGCGCAATTCCCCGCTGCGTAGATCCCAGCAAAGTTCGTCTCCATCCGCTCACTGACCGCGATCGCGCCGCTCTGACCGAGCTCGATACCTGCCTTAGCAGCGAGCACAACGTCCGGCGCGACGCCGATATCCACGAATACGAGCTCTGCCGGGATGCGCAGCGCGCCTTTTTCGAGCTCGACCACCTCGACCAAACCCCTACGGCTCCCTTCGAGGCACCGCACTCTTCGGCCCGTCATAACGCGGATACCATGCCGCACCAGCGCATCCTCGACACGCCGAGCCATATCCGGGTCGAGGGCCGTGAACAACTGGGGCGCCGCGTCCACGAGCGTGACCTCGAGGCCGCGCTTCGATAACGCCTCCGCCATCTCGAGGCCGACATAGCCGCCCCCGACGAGAACCGCGCGGCGCGGCTTCCGCTCGTCGAGCCAGGACCCTACGGCTTCGCCATCCGCGAGCCGGCTGGCCGTGAACACACCCTCGAGGTCAGAACCTTCGATGTCCGGAATTTTCGGACGATACCCCGTCGCCACGAGCAACTTGTCATATCCGAGCGTCTCGCGACTTCCCGAGCCTGCCTCTTCGATCTCAATCTTGCGCTGCGTCGGCGAGATCGCGACCACCCGCGTCTGAACCCGCGCTTCAATCCCTCGTTCGTTTCGGAGCGTCTCGGGCGTGAAGAGCTCGAGCTCGCGAATATCGGCAACACGCCCCTCCAGAAAATAAGGAAGACCGCAAATACTGTACGCGATGCGATCGCCCGCCTCGAGGACCGTAATATCCAAGCCGGGCTCGAGGCGCTTCGCACGGGAAGCGGCGGTCATCCCGGCCGCGTTTCCCCCGATGACCAAGATGCGGTCTGCGCCCGTCACTCGATCACTCCGCCTCGGCTCCGTGCTCCCGCACGTAGTCTTCGATCCGGTCCTTCATTTCCGCGCTCAAGCTACTGCTTTCGTGAAGGTGCTCGACCATTTCGGTCACCGTTACGATCGGGAGCACCGGGATCTTCAAGCTCTCTTCGAGCTCGGACAATGTCGTTCTCGCTCCCGAGCCTCTCTCCTCGCGATCCACGGCGATCACCACACCCGTGACCTCCGCCGATGCTTCTCTCAGAATCTCGACCGAATAACGGATCGAGGCGCCCGATGTGATCACGTCGTCCACAACGACCGCGCGCATGCCGCTTTCCGGCTGCGTGCCGACGAAGCGGCCACCCTCACCATGGTCTTTCACTTCCTTGCGGTCGAAAGCGAAACCGAGATCCCGCCCGCGCTCGGCGAGCGCTACCACGGTCGCCACGGCAAGCGGCACACCTTTGTAAGAGGGGCCGAAAATGAAATCACAAGGCAAGTTGTTATCGAGGATGCAGGCCGCATAAGCTCGGCCGAGACCGGCAATCGCGCTCCCTGACCGCAGCTGGCCGGCGTTGATGAAATACGGCGATTGGCGGCCGGACTTCAGCGTGAAATTCCCGAAGCGGATCACATCATGCTGAGCGAGCAGCTCGGTGAAAAGCACTTGATCCTTGGTCACGGACGCGAGCATAACGCATCTTGTTAGGCGACATCTATTCTGATACAACCTGCTCCATATGGATTTGGTACACCGACCTCGCAGGCTCCGTCGCAGCGAGCCCATCCGCACCCTCGTACGGGAGACCGAGCTCAGCGCGGGAGAGCTCATTGCACCGCTCTTTATCAAGGAAGGCCACGGGCTCCGAGAGCCCATCGACACAATGCCCGGGCAGTTTCGGCTTTCGAGCGACGAGCTCGTGCGCGAATCCGAGGAACTCTGGGAGCTGGGTGTTTTGGCCGTCAACCTCTTCGGCTATTCGACGAAGAAGGACGACGGTGCGAGCGAAGCGTATAACCCAGAAGGCGTCATTCCGAACGCGGTCCGCACGCTGAAAAAAGCACTCCCCGATATCTGTGTCCAAACCGACATCGCGCTCGATCCCTATTCCATCTACGGCCATGACGGGCTCGTCATCGAAGGCGAAGTCGCCAATGACGAGACGGTCGACGTCCTCTGCCGGATGGCGGTGGTGCATGCAGAGGCGGGGGTGGATTGGGTCGCCCCGTCGGACATGATGGACGGACGCGTCGGAGCGATCCGCAACGCTCTCGACGAGGCAGGCTACCGGCAGGTCGGGATCCTGGCCTATTCCGCCAAATACGCCTCGTGCTTCTACGGGCCGTTCCGCGGCGCGCTCGACTCCGCGCCGCGCAAAGGCGACAAGAAGACTTACCAGATGGACCCCGCCAATCAGCGCGAGGCAATGCGCGAGATCGCTCTCGACATCGAAGAAGGCGCCGACGTCGTGATGGTCAAGCCGGCGCTTCCCTATCTGGACGTGATCGCGCGAGTGCGCGCCCAATTCGACGTTCCCATCGCAGCCTATAACGTGTCGGGAGAATACGGGATGATCGTCGCAGCGTCCGAGCGCGGTTGGATCGATCGCGACAAAGCCGTCCTCGAAGCCTTGACGTCCATCAAACGTGCGGGCGCCGACATGATCCTCACCTATTTCGCCAAAGAAGCCGCGCGGCTCATCGGCTCTCGAAAGCGGGCGGAGAGTCCCTTCGGTGACAGAGCTGACACATGATCTTTCCTCCATGGATCCTTCGACGCTTTTTCACAAACGTTGCCGTTGTGGGCGCGCTGGGCGCCTGCATGGAAAATCTCGCTTGCACGCCCGCGGGCGAGCTCGATGCCGATAGAGTGCTCGTCAACGGCAACATCATTACGGTCGACCCGGACGACTCCGTGGTCGAAGCGCTCGCCATCCGGAACGGACGGATCTTTGCCGTGGGGTCCAACGACGCGATCGAAGCGCTCGTCGGCGCCCACACGGAGCGTATCGATCTCCAAGGGCTCACGGCCACGCCCGGCCTCCTCGATCTGCATTGCCATTTCGCGGGTGGCGGCATGTCGGCGCTTTACGAGCTGAACCTGAGCTACCCCAACATCGAAAGCGTCGAGGGTGCTACCGAGAAGGTCAAAGAGAAGGTCGATGCCGCGGGCGCGGGCGAATGGGTCGTCGGGCGCGGCTGGGACGAAGGCAAGCTTCTCGAGCGCCGCTACATCTATGCGCGAGACCTCGATCCGGTCTCCGCGGAGAACCCGGTATTTCTCGTCCACACCATGGGGCACTATGCCGTGGCGAACAGCGTGGCGTTGAACCTGGCCAACATCACGAAGGACAGCCCCGATCCCTTCGGGGGGACGATCGATCGCGACGCGGACGGCAATCCCACCGGGGTGCTCAAGGAAAGAGCGCAGGCGCTCGTGAGCGCGTTGATACCCGACGTAACGTTCGAGCAGAGGAAGAAAGGGATCGCCTACATCGCCAAGGAGTTCAGCAAAGAGGGGATGACCGGCCTCAAGGATCCGGGCATCTATCAGGAAACGTGGAAGGCCTATCAAGAGGTGCTGGCGGATGGAGAGCTCCCCGTCCGCGTGTTCGCGCTTTGGCGCTCCGGCTCGAACCTCGCATCGGCTCAGGAGCTCATCGACCGCGTTGCTCCTTTCACGCGGCCATATATCACCACGGGCGACGACCACCTCATCTCGGGCGGGCGGCATCAAGCTGATGATCGACGGCAGCGGGGGCGCCCGCACAGCTTGGCTCCATGAAGACTGGAACAAGAACGCCACTGAGGTCGATACCGGCAATCGCGGCTACCCTGTGATCGACCCGGACGTGCTTCGCGAGCAAGTCCACATGTATAACGACGCCGGGCTCCACATGAGCATCCACTGATCGGGGACCGGGCCATCGACTGGACCCTCGATTCCTACGCGGCAGCGCTCGAGGCGAATCCGAGAAAAGGGCTCCGCCACGGGGTCATCCACGTCAACATTCCCGCGGACCGCGCCATCGATCTCATGGCGGAGCTCGAACAGAAATACGACTCTGCCTATCCTGAGCCTTCGGCGACTTTCATGTGGTGGATCGGCGATACCTACGCGGGAAACTTTGGACCCGAGCGCGCCCTGCGTTTGAATCCCTTCCAGACGGGTCTCTACGTTTGAGCTCTGATTGGGAGCTTCTCTTTGGCTATCGACATGATACGGACGACTCCCGCGGCGCTCAGCCTTCGCTGCAGAATTTCGTCGAGACGAGTCGGCTACCGTCACCGAGTCCCGCGACGCGCATCATACGGTTCGGTTCGGCAGGATTTCTCTTTCAGCACAACAACAACCTCGAGCTGAACGGAGAGGCCTCCGTCTCGCGTATGCGCAGCGAAGCCGGCTTCGACCTGACCCGAGCCAGAGCCGGGGGGGGCGGGATATGGAATCATTCCGATCTCGAGATCGACGCACGCGCATTCATCGATCGCATAACTGGCAGGCTTTCTCGGAGCGAGGCGCTCGTCGAGCTAGGCGTCGCCTATCGTTTTGCCGCGCACTTCGTCGCGACCGCTCGCACACGCCAAGAGTGGCAGCCCGGCGTGGAGCGGTTCCTCCGCGAGTACCGGGGCGGCGTGACTTACTTTGGCCGCCATTTCCGGTTCGCGCGCTCGAGTGAGTTTGCCGAGGAGTTGCTGCGCACCACCCGCCGCGTCAACGAGCTCGGTTACAACGAGCGGCGAGTCTATGACGTCGCCGCCCTACGCTCGCTTCGGGAGAGATTGTCGACCTCGTCGCACCGAGACGAGCTTGCAAGCGACATCGATGCCTTGTACCGGGCTCAAGTTCGTGATCGGAACGTCCCTCAGCTAGGCTTCGAGTTAATAGTTGCCGTGGATGAGCTCGTGGGATCGGAAATCAATAGCTATCGCATGTTCGTAGGCGTTCCGTGGCGCAAGGCGTGGCCCTTCACACGAGGGGAGTCTCGCGTCGAATCGAGCTCAACCGAGAGCATCTACTGCAATTACGGTGGGCGGACGCGGGACAAACGCCGGAGCAGTTTGTTTATCTCGCCTCGCGCGATCAACGTTTTACGGTCGACTACGTCTACGCGCTCGGTCGCTAGTAAAGGAGACCCTCACATCGAAGTGGGTCAATGTGTGTACGAGCGGCTATCAGACTCAAGAAAACGTCGCGATATATGTCCCCGTAGGCGTCGTACGGCCTGACCTTGTCTTCGTAGTGGGTCGAGCGTTCGAGAGGCGTGCCCTCGAAATGCTCGTTGAAAGAAGCAAAAACGATGGTCGGGATTACCTTGGCGAATATCGGGTTTCCCGATAGTGAACATTCAATGGCCAGCCTCACGTTCTTTGCAAATAGAGCCGCTTCAAAGGTGTTCATATAGAAAGAAACCGTGCTTTGTTTGGATTTGGAATTGTCGAAGGCAAAAGACATCGGCAAGATCAAATCCGTGTCGGGGGCGTTTTCTGCAAGCCATCGAGACCACAAAGCTACTCCGGCAAAATACTGACTCACATATTTCTCGTTTGGACCTCCGTATTGCGCCAAGAAATGTTGGTCATAGGCTCCGTAGGCAGATATCGCGTCGAACGCGGGGATGAACTCCTTCCATTCGTCGAGAAGATTGCCTCTCAACGTGAAGTTCGACCCAATCAAGTAGAAATCGGCATATGTCCGAGCGTCGGACACCGCCTCCTGAAAGGGGCCTCGGAAAGCATGTGAATACCAAACGAAAATGACAGGTCGGCCGTCGATTTTGAAGAATCGGTCACGATGCTCCGGGTTCGAGAAATATTTTTTGTCTAGATGGATGATGTCTGAAATGAATTGAGCCCGCGTCTTCCATTGATTGAAATCGATTTTTTCTTCGTTCCCCTCGAGCAATATTCCTCTCGCTTCGTACAGCACGCTCACTTGAACGTCACGTTTCTTGTGGTACAAAGGAGCAACGCCGAAGAATATGTCCAAGAACTCGTCCCCCCGGCTGTCGTCTCTACCCCACCATGAGATCAGGGGTATCTCACCCCCTTGCAAGAACGTTGATTTGTGGAACGCGATCACATAAGGATCGGTTGACTCGTATTCACCCAATCCATTGGCGGGAACCGTTGTTGTGTTGCGAAAATTAGTGCCGTTATACCAATTGACATAGTGAGCTAAGGTTGTCACACGAACCGGTTCTGAAATGGCCTGGGTAGCGCTCACTTCCGATGTGGTTTGAAGCCCAGCGGCCGCAAGCAGGCACAGGGCATAAAACGCTTTAGCCGACAAGATTCCTCTTAACATTCGACGCATACCTCTTGGTTCCACTCTGCCGTCATTCGTTTGCTGCTCGTCACAGTGGATCGCTCAACCCGCTGAAGGACCTCCGGGAACGCGCCGGTTGGCTTCATGGATCCGCTCGGACTTAATATTTCAACAGCCTATCTCTTGGCATCTGTGTCAGGGGGGAGCAAGGTCACTCTCCGGAGGCAGAGCCTCTGCTCGATGGCGGCGGGGCCCGTCTGGGCCGCCACGCCAATCATACCGGATAGGGCGCGTCAGAGCTATCCGCATCTGGAGTCGGCCAGCCGATAGTTGACGTCGCGCTAAGCTGCTGAACCGTATAAGCTTGTCGACTAATTGCTTTTATTTGTCCCGCCGTTTAGATTGGTTACCATGTGTAAGGCTGCTCTGAAGAGGAAGCTCCAAGCAACTCTCATCTTGACGTTCGTGGCGTGCCACGGTGCTCTCGCCCTAGGCAGCGAGACTCCCGCGGCGACGACACGGGTCGCGGAAGCGGCCAAGACCGAGGAAGCTCCCGTCATCAATGGAAGGGTCGACGACGATCTCTGGCAAAAAGCCACGGTCATCACTGATTTCGTCCAAGCGGAGCGCTACGAAGGACAACCGGCCACGGAGAAAACCGAAGTCCGGATCCTCTACGACGACCGGAACATTTATATTGGCGTCATCTGCTTCGATTCGGAGCCGAATCAGATCATCGTGACGGACGCACGGCGCGATTCGAACCTCGACGACTCGGATTCATTTCGCATCATCTTCGACACCTATAATGACAAGCAAAATGGGTTCGTCTTCGGCACCAACCCTGCTGGCATCGAGTACGACGCCCAGGTAACGAACCAAGGGCAGGGCGGCGGAGGCGGCCCCGGTCGCGGAAGCGGGCGACGTTCCCAGGGCGGCGCCGGCGCTGGATTCAACTTGAACTGGGATACGAGCTTCACCGTCGCGACCGCCCGCGGCGACTATGGCTGGTCGGCCGAGTTCGCCATCCCCCTGCGCACGCTGCGCTATGAGTCCGACAAACCTCAGACCTGGGGCTTGAACTTCCAAAGAAACGTGCGCCGCAAACGCGAAATCGTTTATTGGTCGCCGGTCTCGCGCATCTTCAACCTCAACCGCGTCTCCTCCGCGGGCATTCTCGAAGGTCTCGAGCTGTCGACGCCACGGAACTTCAAAGTGACGCCCTATGCCTTGGGCGCGGGCGATCGCGACTACGCCAACGCATCCACAAATAAAGACGCCGAGTGGGGGGTGGACGCCAAACTCGGCATTACGCCGGCCATGAATCTCGACCTCACCTACAACACCGACTTCGCCCAAGTCGAAGTCGACGCCCAACAGGTTAACCTGACACGCTTCAACTTGTTCTTTCCGGAAAAGCGGCCCTTCTTTCTCGAGAACGCTGGGCACTTCACCATGGGCCAGTCCCAAGCGGTAGAGCTGTTCTTCAGCCGCCGCATCGGCATCAGTGACGCGGGCGAGATCGTGCCGATCTTAGGCGGTGCCCGCTTGAGCGGCAAGCTCCGCGATTTCGACGTTGGCGTCATGAACATGCAAACCCAGGACAAAGCCGGGGTTGCGGTAGCCAACAACTACACCGTCGCGAGCGTGATCCGAGAATTCCCGAACCGCTCGCGCATTGGCGCGTTGTTCGTCAATCGAGTCGCGACCGGAGACTTGGCGGGTGAGAATGACTGGAACCGGACCTTCGGACTCGACGGCAAACTCGGTATCGGAGAAGCGTTTACCTTGACCGGCTTTGCCGCGCGGACCCAAACACCGGGCCTCGAAGGCGGCGAGCATGCCTTGAACGCTCGCGCCGAATATCAGAGTACGAGAGGCCGCGTTTGGATGGGAGTGGCAGAAGTCGGCGAGAACTTCAACCCCGAGGTGGGTTTTCTGCGTCGCGACGATTACCGCAGCATCAACACAGGGGTTTTCATGAACCTACGCCCCGACATCGAATGGTTGCGCGAGCTCCGACCCCACGTAACCTATAGCGGCTTCTGGGCTCTCGATGGCTTCAAGGAGACCGCAGACCTCCACTTCGATACCCATATCGATTTCGAGAACGGCGCTTTTTTCAGCCCCGCCGTCAATCGGCCGGTGGAAGGATTGAAAGAGTCTTTCGAGATCGCCGATGGGATCATCGTGCAGCCGGGAACCTATCAAAACTGGGAAATGGCGTGGCGGTGGAACACGAACCAAGCGGCGCCTGTGTCTTATTCAGGCAGCCTGCAGAATGGCGGCTTTCTCTCGGGCAGCAAGACCACCGTCGACACGACGATCAACTACCGCTACAAGTCGAAGATCATCACGTCAGCGACATGGTCCTACAACGATGTCGATCTCGTCGAAGGAAGCTTCATCACCAATCTCGGCCAGTTCCGCATCAGCTACAACTTTTCCCCGCTTATCTACCTGCAAGCCTTCGTCCAATATAATGACAATCTCGACTTGTGGACATCGAACATCCGCTTCAGCTGGCTCAACACGGCGGGAACGGGCTTGTTCATCGTCTACAATAACGCCACAGGTTTGGGGAACGAGCGCTTTGGGCCGCAAAATCGAAGCTTCATCGTGAAATACAACTATCAATTCGACCTGCTCCATTGAACAAGCCCTTGTCCAACCTAGTAGGATCGCGGGCTGTGAAACGTTTCGCCATTCTTTTGCTCGCCGTCGGGCTCAGCGGGTCGGTGTCGTGCGTCTCCCGAAGGGTCGATGTGGTGCCGTTCCTGGCGCCGACGGAGAACGCGACGCTCGATCAGCTCGTCGCGCACATCAACGAGTGGCGCAAGATCGACTCGCTCGTGCTACGCGTCGATTTGCAGTTCGAGACAGTAGAAAAGGTGGAAAAGGGGGAGGGCCGTCAATACCGCACCGCCCAGGGGCGCCTCCTTCTGCAGCGTCCGAACCGCATCCGGCTGAGCATCGAGGCCCCGATCCTGAGCACCAATATCGCGGAGATGGCATCGGACGGCGAGCGTTTTCAGCTCTTGATCTATCCACTCGACTACCGGGCTCTGATCGAGGGTCAGAACGACGCGAGCTATGGCGAAGAGGTGAGGAGGCTCGACCAGGACCCGGAGCTCAAGAAAGCGGGGCCTATCGTCAACATCCGGCCACAACACTTCACGGATGCGTTCCTTCTCTCCCCTCTCCCCGTCGACGATCCCTACACGGTCGCATTCCTTCAAGAAGAGCACGTCATCGAGGCGGATCGGCGTCCAGGGGCGAAGAAGAACAGCCAAGTCAAGAAGAGCTACTACGTGGTCACAGTCCTCCGCCTCGGTGAGAACGCGCCGCGAGCTCGCTATTGGTTCGACCGCAGCTCAGAGCTCTTGGTGAGACGCCAGCAGGCCTACGACGCCGAGGGGCGCCTCGTCGCCGATATCGATTACACGAATTACTTGCCGCCTCGAGGCGAGGCCGGCCCCCGAATCGCCTCTCGCGTCCGCATCGAGCGTCCTTACGACAACTACACGCTTGTCGTGAACGTGAGAAACGACGACATCATGATCAATCGCGATCTTCCCGATACGGCTTTCGTAATCACAGCGCCCGCCGCCTGGGGCGACTCACTGCGCCGCATCAACCTCGACAAGCAAAACGATACTTCGCCCTGAAGATCAGCGGCGCCCGATCCTGACGTTCCGGTAAATGACGCCGACGATGGCCTCCGCGCGCTCTTGGACGCCGAGCTCGATCCAGTGGTCTCTCGGGGAGTAGCTCGGGCCGTAACTGGTGCTCATGATCACACGCCCGTCCAGAAACACCCGGGCCTGGTTACCGCCGCCACCGGGGCCCCACTCGACGCGCCAGCGATAAGCGTGGCTCGGATTCCAGTCGAGAAAATCCCAGCCCACGTCGTGCTGCTCGCCGTTCGCAATGAAACGCATCCGGACATAAGGCGAGTTGTGGCCTTGGGTGTCGAGCTTCCGAATATGCACCCGGAACGGGTTCTCGCGATAGGCGCCCCGCGACGGGTCCCACATCCCCAGGAGCGAGAAGGCATCGCGCTCTGGATTGCGCGGCGTCAGATTGGTGTTCTCCCATTCGACGAAACCGCTTCGGATCGTCGGCACGACGTATCGGATATAGTTTCCACGATGCCGCACCTGCCAGCCCGACCCGGTGAACCTACCACCGGAAACCTGGCCGACCGAGCCCCCATTCGTGAGCGGATCGGAAATCTCCGACGAGCCCGACGGCCCGGGTGGGCTAGGAGTGGGGCTCGGGCTCGATCCGATGAAGACATCCGAAATGGGCGAGAAAGGGCCTGGCCCTTGCGCACCGGTCGCGCGCGCGCGCCAGAAATAGCGCCCCGCTCCAAGCGCCGGAGTCACCTCCCACGTCGTTGTCCCTCCTGATCCTTGAGGGAAGCCGGAAATCTCCGCGGCCATTTGGGAGAAGGCGTCGTTGGTCGACATTTGAAACGCATAGGTGAGCGCGTATCCGTCTGACACGCTCGCGTTGCGAACCGTCAACGGGGGCGTGGTATCTGCAGTGGACGCACCCGGCAGCGGATCCAAGATTGTCGGAGCACCGACACCGTTCACGGAACCGCCCGCCGGTGGCGCCGGCGTGGTTCCTCCCGCGGAAACGGTGGAGCCCGGCTGGACGGTAGCGACACTCGAAGAACCTGTGAGCGGTACGGGGTCCGGATCCTCGAGGCTCTTGCAGCCGGCCGGGATCGACGCGGCGACGACGAGCATGAAGAGAAATAAAGCTCTAGCGTTTTGTTCTTGCTGGTTCATTGAGTCGGCTCGCGACAGGGTAGACGAACGAACGCCGACATGGAGCACGTCGCCACGGGCGAGGGTACGGCGTACGTTCTTCGGCCGGACGCATTCGGCTGCATCGATTTCTTCCGACTTATTCTTTGATATGAGAAAAGACAATCATAGCATTCTGCCTGGCTACGTAAAGGAGTAAAAACGATGAGCGCAATGTGGATTGATGAGGCTTCGGTGGCGGCGGCGGCGAAAGAAAGATAAATGGTAATGTGGTGACTGCGAAGGCACGCAATGAAACATCGTGATCGAGAGCTCGGCATGGATTGCGCGATTACGCGTCGCGACTTTTTGAACGGCGTGAGCGTGGCCGTGGGAGGGAGCCTCCTCGCGGGCCCGCTCGCTCGCTTCGGCAACGCGGCCAGGGCCTATCCTCCGGCACTTACAGGAATGCGCGGAAGCCACGACGGCTCCTGGGAGGTCGCGCACGGCATGCGGGACGGCCGCACCTGGGAAGGAGCAGATACCGGCGAGTCCTACGATCTCGTCGTCGTGGGCGGCGGCATCAGCGGCTTGTCGGCCGCCTATTTCTATCGTAAAGCGATGGGCCACGACGCCCGCATCCTCGTCATCGACAACCATGACGACTTCGGCGGGCACGCGAAGCGGAACGAGTTCGTGCACGAAGGCCGCACCTTCATCGGCTATGGCGGAACGCAGTCGATTGACACGCCGTCGGGTTACAGCGCGGAAGCAATGGGGCTCTTGAAAGAGCTCGGCGTCGATATCGAGCGCTTCTATACGGCTTTCGACCGCGAGCTCTATTCATCGCTCGATTTGAGCCGCGGCGTATTTTTCGACAAAGAGACCTTCGGCGAAGACCGACTCGTCGCGCAGCCTCGTGGCTCGTCCACCGAAGACTTCGCGAAACAGACGCCTCTATCTGCGCATGCCCAAACAGACCTCGTCCGACTCTCCGAAGAAGTCATCGATTACATGCCGGGGCTGACGGAGGACGAGAAGAAGACCAAGCTCGCTAAAACGAGCTACCTCGCCTTTCTCGAGGACTACGCCAAAGTGCAGGGAGAGGTCGTGAAATATCTCTACACCCGTCCACACGGGCTCTTCGCGATGGGCATCGACGGCGTGCCGGCGCTCGATTGCTGGGCTCTAGGCTATCCCGGCTTTCAGGGGATGGGGCTCACTCGAGGCGACGCGCCCGGCCTGAGCGCCACGGCGAAGCCGAAGCCGAGAGAGCCATACATTTTCCACTTCCCCGACGGCAACGCATCCATCGCACGCCTCTTGGTTCGAAGCCTCGTTCCTGGCGCCGCAACCGGACACACGATGGAGGACATCGTCACCGCACGGATGGATTACGAGAAGCTCGACGCGGACGGCGCAAAGGTTCGCATCCGCTTGAGCAGCACCGTCGTTTCAGTGAAGCAAACCGCATCGGAAGCGCAGGTCACCTATGTGCGCAACGGCGGCGCGGAGACCGTCCGTGCCAGCTTCGTCGTCTTGGCTTGCTGGCACGCTGTGATCCCTTCGCTGTGCCCAGAGCTTCCCAAGGAGCAAAAAGACGCGCTCCTTTACGGCCCCAAGGTTCCACTCGTTTATACGAACGTTCTCATCCGCAACTGGACTTCGTTCGCGAGGCTAGGCGTCAACAGCATCTACTGTCCTGGCAGCTACAATGTTGGGATCAGCCTCGATTTTCCGGTCAGCCTTGGGTCCTATGAGCATTCGAGGACACCGGAAGATCCGATCGTGCTCCATTTGACGAAGACGCCGTGTCATCCTGGCGGGAGCTCACGGGAGCAACACGCGGCCGGCCGCTACGAGCTTTCCTCGACGAGCTTCGAGACTTTCGAGAGGAAAACGCGCGAACAGCTCGGAAGCGCACTCGCAGGCGGCGGGCTCGATCCCGCGCGCGATATCCTCGCCATGACGGTCAACCGATGGCCTCACGGCTACGCTTATGAATACAACTCGCTATGGGATCTGCCGTTTCCGCCGGGTACAGCCCCCTGCGAGATCGCAAGGCAGCCCTTCGGTAGAATTCACATCGCGAACTCGGATGCGGAGGCTTACGCTTATACGGACGCCGCCATCAATCAGGGCTACCGTGCGGTCCGCGAGATCGTCGCCTAGCCTCTAAAGTTAGATTTAATCGAAAGCAGCTATAGTTTGCATCATGACGGCCGCACCCAACGACAGCTACTGGACCTCTGCGATCGAACAAGCCCAAGCCAATCTCGAGCCGGCACTCGACGGCGCCCACACCGCGGACGTCGTTTGCGTGGGAGGCGGCTATACGAGCCTGGTTACAGCCTATCTTCTGAAAAAGAGGGACCCAAGCCTCGACGTGGTGATCCTCGAGGGTAATCATGTCGGCTTCGGCTCCTCGGGCCGAAACGGCGGGATGGTGCTCCACGAGCCCCATCTCGAGCGCCTCCCGAAGCACGGGGCCCATACGATTCGTTTTACTTATGACGAGACGGTCGCGCGATCGACTTCATCGATGAGCTCGAGCGCACCGGCTATCTCGAGATCGCACTCAATTCTTTTCACCGCAAAGAGCAGGCCGCCAAACAGAAGGCTTGCCGCGAGATCGGTATCGAGCTCGACGTTCTCGACGAGACCGCAATGCAGCAGACGATCCAGAGCGAGCGTTTCACGGGCGCGCTCGTCTATCCGAAAGCGGCCATGCTCCACCCTGGCAAATATGTGGCGGGCCTGAAAAGCGCCGTGCTCCGCCGCGGCGTGCGTCTCTACGAGAACAGCCCCGTTCAAAGGGTTCGGCCGGAGAGTAGCGCGGTTACGGTCGCAACCGCCGCCGGTTCCATTTCGGCGGCGAAGCTCGTTCTCGGCTTGAATGCCTACCATCCCGCCAGCGGTATCGGGATCGTGCGCGACCGCGCGGTCACGCTCTTCTCGTTCATCATTTTGACCGAGCCCCTCTCGGAGCGGCATTGGAAGGTCATCGGCTGGCGCGGACGGGAGGGCTATACCGATGCCCGGCGCGATCATAATTACGTGCGCTTGACCGGCGATCGCATCTTGTTCGGCGGCCGGGTGCAGTATCACTTCGGCCTCGAATCGCCGCCGGAGATCGACAAGATATTTGCGAGGCTCCATGAGACGCTCCTCGAGACGTTTCCGAGCCTGCACGACATCGCGATCACGCGCCGATGGTGTGGGCCTGTCGCGATCACGTGGAGACGAACGCCCATGATCGCGAGCCGTGAGAACGACGACCTATGGTTCGCGCTCGGCTATTCGGGAATGGGCGTGTCGCTCGCCACGCTCTGCGGCCGTGCGCTCGGATCTCGTCACGGGTCGCGAACAACCTTGGTCCGATCTGCTCTATTTGAAAGACCCGCTGATGCCTCTACCGCCCGAGCCGCTGCGTTTCATCGGTTTCAAAGCCGGGTATCTCGGTATGCGCTTCATGGATTACGTCGAACGCTTCCGCTAGATGCGTGCCTTCCAAACTACACTTGCGGTGGATTTCTTCCACCTCTATGATGGAGTGACTCGTTAGGATTTGTGTTGACCGCGCAAATGTTTCGCGGTCTTCAACGCCCAAAAAGCATGGCCACAGAGACACCGAGACACAGAGACACAGAGACACAGAGAAAATCAAAACACTGTTCGTTCCCACGCTCCATTCGCCCAGTCACGGGTTGCACGGAGCGACGAAATCTCCAATTGGTTCGCCGACGGGTTGTACCCATCGTGGAGCATTCTTGCCGCTAGCAAGGGGGACCACAGAGAAAAGGCAGAGTCCACGGAGCTGGTCGTCGCTTTTCTCTGTGCCTCTGTGGCCAATCCCTTTCTTGGTCGCGGCTACGCCGCGCTATGGTTGGATCTATTCAACAGGAGTGAGTGTGCCATGACCACGGTAATGGAAAAACACAAAGTTTTGCTCGACAAGCTAGGCCTCGAAGACGTCAATGCGGGAGCTTGTGCGGGACCCGATAAATGGATCGCGGACCCGAACGGCACAGAGATTACGTCCTTGAATCCCACGACGGGTGAGCCCATCGCGAAAATCATCCAGGCTACGCCCCCAACTTACGAGACGGTCATGGCTCAGGCCCACGAAGCTTTTCTGTCCTGGCGGACGGTACCCGCTCCGGAGCGCGGACAATTGGTTCGCGATCTCGGAGACGCGCTTCGGGAGTTGAAAGAGCCGCTCGGAGATCTGATTTCGCTCGAAATGGGCAAGATTCGCGCCGAGGGGCACGGCGAAGTCCAGGAGATGATCGACATTTGCGATTTCGCCGTCGGCCTTTCGCGGCAGCTCTACGGGCTCACGATGCATTCCGAAAGGCCCAACCATCGGATGTACGAGCAATGGCATCCATTGGGTGTTGTTGGCATCATCACCGCCTTCAATTTTCCAATGGCGGTCTGGTCCTGGAACACGGCCATCGCCGCGGTTTGTGGCGACCCCGTCTTGTGGAAACCGTCGACCGATACGCCGCTCACGGCCATCGCCGTGCAGCATGTGGCCAACCGTGTGATGGCGGATCACGGTTTGTCCGGCATCTTCACCCTTACGGTGGGCCCGGGCCGAAGTGTCGGCGAGCTTCTGTTAAACGACCCGCGAGCCGCGCTCGTCTCGTTCACCGGCTCCACGCCTGTGGGAAGACACGTTTCTGAGGCCGTGGCCAAGCGTTTCGGAGGCACGATCCTCGAGCTCGGCGGCAACAACGCCATCATCGTTGCCGGCGACGCGGATCTCGACATGGCGACACGCGCGATTCTGTTCGGGGCCGTGGGAACGGCAGGACAGCGCTGCACGAGCACGCGTCGTATCATCGTCCAGAAGGACATCAGAGCGGAGCTCAAGGACCGCCTGGTCAAAGCTTATCAGCAAGTCCGCATCGGCGACCCGCTCGACGAAAGCACCTTGATGGGACCTCTCGTCAACGCCAAAGCCGTCGACGACATGTTCGCCGCCCTCGACACAGTCAAAGAGCAGGGCGGCGAGATCCTCGTGGGCGGCAACAAGCTTCCTGAAAAGGGACCGAATTTCGTGGAGCCGACGATCGTCAAGATGCCGGAGCAATCCGAGATCGTGAAGGAAGAGACGTTCGCCCCGATCCTGTACATGCTCGAATTTGACGCTATCGAGGAGGCCGTGGCGATCCACAACGGCGTTCCACAGGGGCTTTCGAGCGCGATCTTTACGGACAGCATGCGCACCGCCGAAACGTTCCTGTCTGTGGCGGGCTCGGATTGTGGCATCGCAAACGTCAATATCGGAACGTCCGGCGCCGAGATTGGCGGCGCCTTCGGCGGTGAGAAAGAGACCGGCGGCGGCCGGGAATCGGGCTCCGACGCGTGGAAGGCCTATATGCGACGCCAGACCAACACGATCAACTGGTCGAAAGAGCTTCCGCTCGCTCAGGGCATTACGTTTGAGTAGACCGCGTTTCGCTGCTTCTACCAGCTATCAGCGCCTGCTACCCTTCGATGGTAACGGAATCGCCGGAGCAAGGTGAGCCCAGTGAAGTCCTCCAGCTAGAGCGGCTTCGGCAAGCGCCTCCTCTTCGTCGTTTCGCGGGGTACTTTCGTCTCGGCGGCCCCGGCTTCATGGACGCCGCGCTCACGCTCGGCGCGGGCACACTCACGGCCGCGATGCTCTCGGGCGCCACCTTCGGCTATAAGACGGTTTGGCTCCTCTGGGTCTCGATGGGGCTCGGCCTGTTCATGATGGCGGCCATGGCGCGGTTTACCACGCGTGGCCTCGGGGTCATAGCCCTTCAAGACCGCTACCACGGCTGGGTCATCGGCTCGCTCATGACAGCGCTCATCGGCACCACCGGCGTGGCCATCGTTTTCAATTGGGGCCAAGTAAGTCTCGGCACCTACTTGATGGAGTTACTGGCGGACAGGCTCGGCTACACGTTCCCGCAACAGTGGAATTGGATCGTCTACGTGGCCCTCACGAGCTGGCTCACTTTGAGCTACGGACGGAAAGGCCGCCGCGGCATCCGCTTCATCGAGAATTCTTCGAAGATCAGGACTCGTTTTGATCTCCCGAAGCACCTCGTGGCCATCCGTTCCCGGCAAGTTGAGATCGAGCAAAACTATCCCCGGTCGAGGAGCTTTGCTAGCGTCGGCGTACTCTCCCCGATGATTCAAGTAGTCGAGTGCGCTGTCTCCATCAGGGCACCAGTGGATGCTGTTGTCGACGCCCGCTTTGCGAAAGGAACGAATGATGGCTTCTTTGTCCTCCGGGCTGTCCTCGACGAGGAGGACCATTTGCGACAACGGCTTGAATAGTTGAGCTTCTGTCATGAGATTTTCCTCGAATGAAATAGAAAAACGGATGCGAAGTTTGAATCTTTGAATCTAGCGTCCTAATCGACCACAGCGCCAGATCCTTTAGGAAGAAACGGCAGAGGGTGAACGTTGGGTGACGCGCCCTGAAACGGGCATCCGTGTCGTGGATTCCGCACGCGCGGTTCACGAGGAGGTGATAACCGGGCTCGCTCTACGCTTTTGAAGGTGGAGCTCCGCGCTGCGCCGCGAAGCTATGATAACGTCCTCGACATGATCCGCGATCGGGCGATCCTTCTCGCGGTCATTGCATTGAGCCTCGGTCTCAACCTCACCGCGGTGTCTTGGAGCCTTCCCTCGCGGTTCGCATGGGCTACCGACGAGCTACAACCGCCCATCATTCTCTTGGGGATCGAGGAGGGTTTCTCGGGCGACTGGCATCAACCCGCCTATCCTCCACTTCATTACTACCTTTTGGCTGCGTCCTATATGCCGCTCCTCGCCGCCGACGCCATCGACGTCGAGAGCGTCGAAGGACGGACCGTTCTCTACTATCTAGGGCGCGCTCTTTCTCTTGCGATGGGCGTCGGGATATTGCTGACGCTTTACCGCATCGGTATCGAGATTTTTGACCGGCGCTCCGCGGTTCTCGCTAGTCTCACCGCGGCCTTGACGGCGCCTTTCGTGTACTACGCCAAATTCGCGAATCTCGACGTTCCGCTTTCCTTTTGGGTGCTGTTGTCCCTATATTTTTTCGTACGCCACTGGAAGTTCGGAAAACAACGCGACCTGTGGCTGTTCGCGGGGGTTGCCGTCTTGGCGATGTGCACCAAAGACCAAGCCTATGCTTTCTACGTGCTCCCCGTGGGCGCGTACCTATTTTTCCGCTTCCGCCGCACCGGCAAGCTCGTAGAACGCGGCCCGATGCGCGCGGCGGCGATAGCCTTCATCCTCTTTCTCACCATTCACAATGTCGTCTTGAATTTCTGGGGCTTCGTCCACCACTTCGAAGAAATCCTCTGGGCGCGAAGTCACTACAGCGCGTTCGAAGCCGACGCACTCAGCCAGCTCGATCTGCTCATCCAAACCCTGCGCCACGTCCAGTTCGGGCTCGGCTGGCCGCTGACGCTCGCGAGTGCCGGTGGGTTGTGGCTCGCCTTCGTGAAACGAGACAAAGACCCTCTTCCGCTTTGGCTCGTGCTCGCCGCGCTTTCTTATTACATCTTCTTCATCGCACCGGTGGGCAGCACGTGGCTGCGCTACAGCTTGCCTCTCGTGCTCATCCTGTCTCTTTTCGCCGGCCACGCGCTGGCCACTCTATGGAGTCTTTCAAGAGGTTGGTACCGAGCTGGCATCGTCGCCGTCCTCGCATACTCTTTTCTCTACGCGGCTTCGGTCGACATATTGCTGCTCCACGATTCGCGTTATACGGTGGAGCATTGGCTCAAGGCGCACATGAAGCCCGGTGAGGTCGTGGGTTTCATGGGGCCGGAATATTACCTCCCGCGTTTCGACGGTTTGAACGCAAAGAGGCTCCGGCCGACTGAGTCGGTTCTCGAGCGCTCACGACCCGACTATCTCGTCATCAACCCCGAATATGTTGCGCGCTTCGCACCGGGCACCCGCGAAGGCGATCTATTCACGAAGCTCTCGGCGGGGCGCGCGGGCTACGGCCTCGCGCTTCAGCATCAGTCGCATCCGAGAGGCATGCTCCTCGACTTCGAGAACATCCTCGGGAACATGGCGAAAGTAAATCCTGTGATCGCAGTCTACGAGCGTGCGGAGTGACGTCAAAGAAGGGACGACAACACGTTTTGAAAGCGCTGCCGATCGTCCGCGGCAATGCCGCGTGAGAATCTCAAGGTCCGGCCGTGATGTAACGACACCGTGCCGGTGATGCCCGCATGGCGGGCGACCTCTTCGAAGCCGCGTCGGAGCGGCCCAGCCACCTTGCCGCGCACCGATTGGATGATTCCGCCCTTGAACTCGATTCGAAAAATGAAAGAGCTCGAAAAAAGCCAGACCACGAAGGCCAGGAAAGCCGCGACCAATACCAACCGAGCCATGATGCAGTCTAGCGCGGTGCAACACCTTGACGGCCCAGCGCTCTGATGTCAGAGTAGCCCTCGGCCGAATCACACTGATTCAGGTGGACCGATGTCTTTGTTGATCGGGATTGCCTTTCTCGCCCTCGCCGCAAGCGCTCCCGCGGCGTCCTAAACGGGACAGGACCGACCCGCCTACACGGCACCCCGCGCCGCGGACGGGCATCCCGATTTGAACGGGATTTGGCAGGCGCTCAACGAGGCGCATTACGACCTCGCCACCCATATGGCGCGCGCGGCTATGGCGTTTCGCGAGGGTCCTGTCCGCCCGGTTCCCGCGGATGCCGTGCTCGCGCTCGGCGCCGTCGGTGCTGTGCCCGGCGGATTCGGGGTGGGTCGAAGGCGGCGAGATCCCGTACAAACCCGCGGCGCTCGCGAAGCAGAAGGAAAATCGCGAGAACTGGCTCGAGCTCGACCCGGAGATCAAGTGCTACTTGCCGGGCGTTCCGCGGGCGACCTATATGCCTTACCCCTTCCATATTTTTCAGAGCCACAACTCGTTTTTCATCGCTTATACCTATGCTGGCGCCGTGCGCGATATCTATATCGAAGACTCGGGACCGCCGCCTATTGATTCCTGGATGGGACAATCCGTCGGGCATTGGGAAGGCGAGACCTTCGTCGTCGAGGTCACGGGTCAGAACGACCAAATGTGGTTCGACCGCTCTGGGAATTTCCACAGTGAAGAGCTCCGTGTCGTGGAGCGCTATACGCGGACCGGGCCCGACCACCTTCTGTACGAGGCCACCATCGAAGATCCGAAAGTCTTCGAGCGGCCGTGGAAGATCAGCATGCCGCTCTATCGACGGATCGAGTCGAGTGCGCAGCTGATGGAGTTCAAGCACGTCGAGTTCGTCGAAGAGATGATGTACGGCGAGTTCCGAAAGACGCCGCTCAGCCGGTAGCGAGAGGAGTCGGGTCGATGCGCGCTCGAATCACATTCCTTGTCGCGACACTCGTCATCGCGACCGGCTATCGGCTCAGGAAGCCAAGGAGATCCCACGGACGCCCGACGGCCGGCCGGATTTGTCCGGGATATACGACACGGCCACGTTGAGGCCGCACGCACAGCAAGGCTCGCGCTGCCGAGTGATGGGGACCGCGACGCACCTCCGCCTGGCGGCGACGGCTCTCCCGGCGCGGCCGGCAACGTTCGCGGATATAACAACTTCTGGACCGATCGGGGCACCGAAGCCTTCACGCTCGACGGCAAGTTCCGCACTTCTATCATCGTCGACCCGAAAAACGGCCGCGACCCGGAATTGACGCCGGCCGGCGCGAAACGGCGCGCCGCTTGGGTCAGCCTTTTTGGGAAGAACACCGGCGAGGCGTGGTGGCTCGACTGGCCGGGTCCCGGCCCTTACGACAACCCGGAGCAACGCCCGCTTGGCGAGCGCTGCTTGCTCGCTTTCGGCTCTTCGTCAGGGCCGCCTTCCTTGCCCGTGCTCTACAACAACTTCAAGCGCATCGTTCAGACTGAGGACTACGTCGTTATCCTCGTCGAGATGGTTCACGACGCGCGCATCATCCCTTTGAACCGAGAGCACGCACCGAAGAAGATCCGGAAGTGGATGGGCGATTAGGTCGGACATTGGGAAGGCGACACGCTCGTCGTGGACACGGCCAACTTTACCGACAAGACCGCGTTCCGCGGCGCTTCAGAGAACCTACACGTGGTGGAGCGCTTCACGCGCGTCGACGAGAATAGGCTCCTTTGTCAGCTCACCATCGACGATCCCGAAACGTGGAAAACACCGTGGAGCGGCAAATATCTGTGGGTGGCGACGGACGACGCGATGTACGAATATGCCTGCCACGACGCCAATTACGCTCTCGCAAACATCCTCAGAGGCGCGCGGCTACTCGACGCCGAAGCCCTGGAGAAAAAAAGGTAACCGCCCATGCGCGATAAACTAGCCGTCGTCATCCTTGCTATATTCGCTCTACTCCTCGCCGCGGCTCTGCCCGTAGTGGCCCATCACGCCTTCGGGGCAGAGTTCGATCCCAACCGGCCCGTCTTATTGGAGGGGCCGGTGACGAAAGTCGAGTGGGTCAACCCGCATGCCTGGATCCACCTAGACGTGACGACCGAGGACGGCAAAACGGAGTCGTGGATGGTCGAAGGAGGGACGCCCAACACGCTCTTGAGACGCGGCGTCACGAAGGACTCGTTGAAGCCGGGCACGGTGATCATCGTCGACGGCTACCAAAGCAAAGATCGCTCGAATCGGGCCAACGGGCGCAATGTAACTTTCCCGGACGGACGGAAGCTCTTCCTGGGCTCGTCGGGCACGGGCGCCCCCCGGGACGGAGCGGATCCGACGGAGCGGCCGCGAAAGAAAAAGCCCAACACCCGTTAGCTAGCAGCTTAGTTAGGAAAAGCCGATCCAGCGTCCGCCCCAAGGGACGGTCGCCCAGAGCCCGATCGAAACGACACCGACGACCCGGCCCCAGATAGGGCCGATGCTTCCGGCTTCCGCCATCGATACTTTGCGGCGAATCGTAAAGGTGAAGATGAGTGCGAAGAAGAGACCCGTGATCTTTATCCAGAACGCTTCGCTGTAGTAGCACTTCACGGATTCGGAGACGAAGAGCAAGCTCCCGGAGACGACAGCAACGGCTACGCCTCGCTGCAGCCAGGGTTTCATCTCCTGTGCAACCTGCGCGACGGGTTGCGATCGAAACGCAAGCCCAATCAGGCGGAGATCTACGAGGAGCACGGCGCCTCCGAGAACTCCGAAGGCAACGAGGTGAAACGCCTCGATGAAGGGAAACAGCCACGTCGAAGTACGGATTATCTCGCCCACCGTCGTAAGCTCGAACCATTCGAAGAGCGGGAGAAGCATCACTCCGGCTCCACAACGCATCCGGCCGCCCAGTTGACGATCGGGGGCTGCGGCTGACGATCGCAGTCGAACCAATTATAGGCGATCATGCGCCCCGCGAAAATGATACACACCCAGAGAACGAGCGCGGCCGCACCCGCAAATCGCGCGCTTTTAGGCGTCACGGGATCCCGATCCCACTCAGCGACGCGCAGCCAAATCGTCGAGTGAAACACCCACACATTGATGCCGGCCACTATGAGTAGGATCACCTTCACTCGAAAGAAGATGCTCTGATCGGTCCGGACGGGGATCGCGTAGAACAGGAGCGCGCCGGTGACGATCATCACGATGAAACCCGCGATCGTCCAAGGCAAGAGTCTTTTTTCTACTTCAGAGACCGGGACCTGCGTCAAAGCGAGGCTCAATAGTCGTAAATCCAGAACCGTCGCGAAGCCGAAGAACAATGCCAGCGCCCACACATGGGTGGATTCGACGAGGGGATAGACCCAAAGCGATTAGTGAAGCGCTATGCTCCACTGCGTCTCCGCGAGCCATTTGGCGAACCCTAGAAGCGACATCGCTCCGGCATTATCTCCAATATCGACCGGCGATGTCAGCTCTTGGAAACACTATCGAGCCGCGACGCCTCTATCGCCGCCTCCGCCCCGAGCGCGTCGACACCGTGCTCGGTCGAGAGAAGCTTTCCGCAGTCATACTGCACTCGAAGAATGTCGGCGAGAGAAGAAGCGATTAAACCCTCGTAATCCGGGAACAGTTTCGTCTCCATCCGGGTGAGGACGTCGTCATAGGTCTTGGTTCGGGTGCGTCGGGTAAAGAGCGCGCAGCAATCTTTGTAGGGCTCGATCGAAATCGCGTAAGTGTCGATTTGCTCCGCGACCTTCATGATCGCTTGCTTGTCCATAGCCAAGAGTGGACGCAGCACCGAGATGTCGACAGCCTTTTCGCTGGAGACAAGATTCTCGATCGTCTGCGACGCGACTTGAGAAAGGCTATCCCCCGTCACGATCGCGATCGCTCGCGTTTTTAGAGCGAGCGCCTCCGCGACCCGGAAGAGGAAACGACGAAAGAGCACGGTCTCATGACCCGTGTTTTTTCCACTGAGCGCAAGATCGAAATATGTATAGGGCACGACGAAGAGGCGCGAGCGCAACGTGAAGCGGCTGAGCTTTTGCGCGAGACGTCCGGGGACCGAGCGTTCGAGCTCTCCCTCCGTCATGTGGGTCGCGCTCATGTGAAAAAAATCGACGGTGCAGCCTCGCCGAGCCAACAGGAAAGACGCGACCGGGGAATCGATCCCGCCGGAGAGCAAGCTGAGCACGTGGCCGCTCGAAGCCACTGGGAGCCCGCCGATGCCTGTCGGTCGCTCGGTGTAGAAAAACACAGCGTCGGTGTAGATGTCCACATGGATCGTCACATCCGGGTCGTCGAGCCGCACGCGCTCCCATTCGGTGCAATCCCGAACCACTTGTCCTAGCCAGCGCTCCATCTCGGCCGACGATAACGTAAATTTCTTGTCGACTCGATGCACGCGAACGGCAAAGGTCATTTGAGTGCGATAGCTCTCACGTGCGAGCCGGACGACGATCGACTCGACCCGTGGACGGTCGAGCTCGTCGCGGGCGAGGCGTTCAGCCACGGCTACAGAATGGACCCCACATACCTGATCGATTGTCCTCACCACAGACTTCAGAGACGCTTCGGTGTAATCCTGCGCTTCCACATAGAGACGGCCTTGTCGCCGCTGCATCGGCCAGGAGATGCCTTCGCTACGGAGCGTATGGCGGATGTTCCCGCGAAGCTGAGACCAGAAATCACTTTGATTCCTTCCTTTGAGCGTGATCTCGGGCGAGCGAATGTGAAGCTCGAGACGAGGCACTGGCGGATCCGACATGTTGTTCAGCTTATCAGCTCGGCGAGAGCAGGGTTGGTGTCAGGGGCAGTTAAAGGCTCCGGCGCAAGCCTTCTGTTTTCTCGGATTCTCGAGTCCGTTATCTTGGGATGCGCTCGTGGATTTTGTGGCCCGCGTTCGCTAGACTCCCAATCGCAAGATGCGCGTCCTTTTTCTGCTAGCCCTGCTCGCTCAATCGCCCAAGGAGCTGGTGGAGCGACACTTCGACCACGCTTACGAGCTCTTGGGAAAAAAGCTCTACGTCAAGGCAATCGACCAGTTCCTCTACGTGCTTGCGCTCGACCCGAGCCACCATGACGGCCATTTTTATGCGGGGCTTGCCTATATCCAGCGGGGCCTGACTGGCCTCGAACAGGCGGACCACCACCTGAGTCGGGCCATCGAGCTTGACCCGAGAAACCCCCGACAGTTCCACTATCGTGGCGTCGTCCGTATGCGCCTCGGGGCTTACGAAGAAGCGGTCTCGGATCTCCAGCACATGCTCGCCGCCGAGGACGACTACTACCTATCGTTGTACTCTCTCGGCGCCACGCTGATGCGGCTCGAGCGCTACCGAGAGGCGGTCGATATTCTGAAACGTGCGGTGGACGCTAATCCTTCTCTACTCGAGCCGCGCTGGAATCTCGCGCTCGCGATGCGATTCGCGGGCGAGGATCCCGCCTCGCTTCCGACAAAATATCGTTTGGAGCTTTCGACCGAAGGTATCGGCGCGTCCCCCATCATTTTCGAAGACGTCGCCGAGCGCTCTGGCATCACCCGCTACAGCCGCGCCCGTGGCAGTGGTTGGAGCGATGTCGACGGCGACGGCGACCTCGACCTCTTTGCTGTCGGGATCCACGATCCGCACGCACTCTATCGCAACGACGGCAACAGTGCGTTCACAGATATTACAATGGACTCGGGTCTCTTCGATCCGAGAGGCGGCTGGTCGGCACTCTGGACCGATTACGACAATGACGGCGACCCCGACCTCTATGTGACGCGCGACGGCTGGGACGGCGAGCTTCCCAACAGTCTTTATCGTAACGACGAAGGTGTCTTCATCGACGTCGCCGAGCGCGCCGGGGTCGCAAGCGCCCGCGACAGCTTCACCGCGGCCTTTGCCGACATCGATCACGACGGCGACCTCGATCTCTACGTCGCGAACGGCGTCGCGACGGAAGGCGGAAGCCCCAACGAGCTGTTTCTCAACAACGGCAACGGGACGTTTACCGAAGTCGCGGATCGCTACGGCGTGGCCAATCACGGCCGCTCCATCGGCTCGGCTTTCGGCGACTACGACAACGACGGCTGGCCGGACTTACTCGTCGTTAACTTCTTCGGCAATCCCGCCCTCTACCATAACAATCAAGGACAGAGCTTCTCGAATGTCAGCCGGCGCGCCGGGATCACACGCCCGCACGAAGGCTTCGTGGGGTTTTTCTTCGACTATGACAACGACGGCTGGCTCGACATCTTCATCGTTGGCTTCGCGGCAAAGATGGAAGAAGCCTTGAGGAGCGCGCGGGCGGGCGCAGCAGTGAACGAGGCGAGCCGGCTCGCGCTCTATCGTAACAATCAGGACGGGACCTTCACGGAGCTCGCCGAAGCCGCTGGGCTCGCGAAGAACTTCGGCGCGATGGCGGCGAGCTTCGGCGACATCGACAATGACGGGTATCTCGACATTTATCTCGGATGCGGGGCCCCGGCGATCGAGCGTTTCGAGCCCAACAAGCTCTTCCTGAACGGGGGTAACGGCGTCTTCACCGATATCAGCGCCGCGGCGGGTGTCGACCATCTCGGCAAAGGGCACGGCGTGAGCTTCGCCGATTACGACGGCGATGGCGATCTCGACATCTACGTACCCACAGGCGGTGCTTTTCTCGGGGACCGCCAAGCCGACGCGCTCTATCGGAATCCGGGAACGGCGAACCACTGGCTACACGTCAAGCTGCGGGGGACGACGGGCCACCGCGATGCGGTGGGGGCGCAAGTGCGCGTGCAACTGGGCGAAACCATTTTGATGCAAGAAGTTACGATTGGCGGGGGCTTTGGCTCGACGAACAGCCTGATCTTGGAATTCGGCCTTGGCGAAGCGACTTCGGCCGACGAGCTAGAGATCCGTTGGCCCGCTGGCGGCCGCCGAGTGTTGCATAATGTCGCCGCAGACCAACGAATTCTGGTAGTAGAGGCCAAACCCGGCTACGAGCTGCTCCCGTGACGTGAAGGCTCGTTCTCAAAGAGCTGAGGCGGCACACTCGATTCAAGGTGTTGGGGTTCTGTTCGCCAATCCATGGTAGGTATCGTTAGCGACAGGGCGACCTGGCGTCAATCGGCCGCTTTCCTCGAGCTTTTTTTCGATCGACGGCAGAATCGAGAACTTCGGATCGGATACGCGCCGAGCGAATCAGGTACACTGCGCACATGCAGTGGCTGTTCGCAATCGCGCTCGCGATCCAAAGCTGGGACGCGACCCTGGCGCGCGGTCTCGAAGCCCTCGAGGCGGGCCGGATGGGCGAGGCCGAGCAGGCCTTCCGCGAGGCGATCGACATAGCCCCAGACGAGGTCGGGGCGAAAATGCTCGTGACGAACCTGTTTCTCGACACGGAGCGGCCCGAGCGCGCGCTCGAGATCATCGAGCCGTTGATCCAGGGGGTGCCCGAGGCCGATCGCTCCCCCACCGCCAACACCGTCTACGGACTGGCGCTCGCGCAATCGGGCCGTCACGCCGACGCCGTGGCGCCGCTCCGAGCGGCGCTCGCGGTGCAGCCCCGCCGGGCCAAGGCGCTGTTCAACCTGGGCCGGTCGTTGCAGGCGCTGGAGCGCTTCGACGAGGCGGCCGAAGTCTACCGGAAGGGCCTCGCCTTTCTCCCGCCCGAGAACATCCGCTTCGCGCTCGGCCTCGCTCGCTGTCAGGTCCGTTTGTCGCAGCTCGACGAGGCCAGGGCTCACCTCGACGATCTGGTGGCCAAACATCCGGAAGTGGGGCGCGCGTGGCTCTTGAGAGGGATCGTTGCCTTCGAGGAGGAGCGCTATCGGGAATCCGAGGACGACGTGCTAAAGGCCCTCGAGAACGGCTATCAGCTCGCGGAATCGGACCTTCGGCTTGGCATGGCGCTCGGCAGGCTCGGAGAGTACGAAGAGGCGCAGCGCGCCCTCGATCGCGCGCTCGAAAAAGAGCCCGAACTCGCGACCGCCCACTACTTCAAAGGTCTGTTTCTCTTTCAGGAAGGCGAGACGCTGGCTCCTGGCTCCGCGAATCCTTTTGGCCTGCACGCGGTGCGCCTTTTGGAGCGCTCGCTCGAGCTCGCGCCCAACCCCAAGACCTCGCTCGCTCTTGCCGAGGTCGAGCTGCGGCTGCGGCTGCACACGCAGGTCGTGGAAAGCGCGCGCGCTGGGGCCACCGTGCCCGAGCTCGCACCTCGGGCGTACCACCTGATGGCCCTCGCCCATCACGAGCTGCTGGAATACGAGCCCGCGGAAGCGGCCTATGAGCGCGCGGCGGAAGCGGGAGCAAACAGCGCCGAGCTCTACCACGACTGGGGCAACCTGCTCTCGGTGATGGGCCGGTGGGACGAAGCCAAAGCGGTGCTCCACAAGGTGCTCGAGCGCAACCCGGACTTCGTCGGATCACTCCTGCAGCTCGGTGTGGTCCATCTCAACCTGCGCGAGCACGAGACCGCGCTCGACTACCTCGGCCGCGTGATCGCGATGGCGCCTGACAACGCGGAAGCCTGGTACCAGAAAGGCGTCGTGGAGTCGCGCCAGAACGATCCGGCCGCGGCCGCGGCTTCTTGGCAGCGCGCGCTCGAGCTCGACCCGGAGCAGACGCGACTTTACTACCGCCTCGGCGCGGAGCTGGTGAAGCTCGGCCGCGTCGACGAGCGCAACGCGCTTCTCGAGGAGTTCGCCGAGCGCGAGCGCAGGAGCGAGCTTGCCGCCCAGCGCTCCGAGCAGCTTCTGAATCTTCTCAATGGGGCGGTCGCGGCGTCGGAGGCCGAAGACGATGACCGGGCGCTCGCGCTTCTAAACGCCGCGAAGAACCTCGCGCCTGACGACCCGCTTCCTTACGTCTACCTAGGCGACTTCTATCTGTCCCGCGATCGTCTCGGCGATGCCAAACGGGTGCTGGAGGAAGGTCTCGTGAGAATGTCGAACGAGCTTTCGCTTTACCAGACGATGTTGTCGGTGCACACGGCGCGCGGCGATGCCGCCGCGGCGGACGAAGCCCGGAGCCGAATCAGGAAGATCATCAAAGGCGCGGAGTAACCCGGTGCGGACCGCGTCCTGCTGCCTCGGACTGGCCCTCGTCACCGTTCTGCTCGCCACCACGTCGTCGAGCCAGCAGTCGCGCGTCTTCCAGGTCTCCCGCGATCCAGACATCCGCTACTGGTGGGACGACGTCCCGAAATCTGTGAAACGGAGCAGTCTCTCGACCGCGGATTTCAGCAACATCGAGCCCGCGGATTTCATGGGCCCGCAGGCCTGCAAGACGTGCCACGAGGACAAGTACCAGCGCTGGTCGCAGCACCGTCACCGCTTCATGAACGCGCCCGCCACCGAAGCGACCATCAAAGGCGATTTTTCCGGGCATGCTTTTATCGACTATTTCGGCGGGCGCGCCACGTTCGCGCGGGAGAACGATCGGTACGTCATGCGGCTCGTCCGGGGCGACACGGGGCGGACGTACCACGTCACGCAGACCATCGGATCGAGATTCTTTCAGTACTACGTGGGCCTCCAGATCGAAGGGCCGGAGCCGATGGGGCACAGAATCTATCGGTCCGAGCACGTGCTCCCGTTCGGCTACTGGCTCGACTACACCCAGTGGGTTCCCGTCGTGCACGTGGAGAAAACCCGTGAAGGCGAGCCCAGCCTCATCGATGCCATGCGGCGCGATCCGTTCACGCAGCCCGCGGTCCACGATTATGCGCAGTCCTGCTCCCAGTGCCACACGACCATGCCGACGGGCGACTGGCTCATCCACCGCCAGCCGTCCTTTCCCATGAGCCCGCTCGGCTTCTCGTTCGACCTGAGATCCTACGTCGCCGACAACCACGCGGAGCTTCTCGCGGGCAAGGACCCGTCGCGGCTCGAGCTGGATGACGTGCAAGAGCTCTTGCTGCGCATTACCCACAAGAAAGCCCCCGTGTGGGAGCTCACGTCGGGTATCAGCTGCGAGACGTGCCACTACGGCAACCGCGCGCACGTCGAGAGCGGAGGGGCGATACTGCCGCGCATGTTCCCCACGAGCCCGCGGCTTTTCATCGACGGCACCAACCCGGCGGTGGATTTGGCGCGCAATCCGGTCAACCAGAACTGGACTTGCGGCCGGTGCCACCAGGGCACACGCTTCGAGTATGCCGCTGGGATGGGCACGTGGAACTCGACCGAGTACAGCGACGCGATGAAAGGCGCATGCTACCGGTTCGACGAGCCGGAGCGCGCGATGTTACGCTGCATCGATTGCCACAACCCGCACGAAACCACGGGAAAGGCTTGGTCGAGAACGCCGGACGAGGACGATGGGTTGTGCCTGAAGTGCCACACCGAGCTCGAGCCCGAACCCGCGCGCGTCGGCCACACGCGCCATCCCATGGGAAGCACCGGCAGCCGCTGTATGAACTGCCACATGCCGCGTATCAACGAAGGGCTGCAGGCGATGGTGCGCACGCACATGATCTTCAGCCCGACGAAGCGCGAGATGATCGAGGCGAATCAGCCGAATGCGTGCAACATGTGCCACGTTCGGGAGACGCTCGCCTGGACGGTGGCGAAGCTCGAACAGTGGTACGGCGCGCAGTACGAAGCGACTGAGATAGAGAGCACCACGGCGGCCACGCTGGAGTGGCTGCGAAGCTGGCATCCTACGACGCAAATGGTGGCCGCCGACGTCCTGACGAAAGCCAGAGCCGACTGGGCGCTCCCGGAGCTCTTCGACGCGCTCGACAGCAAATACATGCTCGTGCGCCAGTTCGCGCAGATCGGGCTCGACGACATGCTCGAAACGCGCCTGGCGCATTTCGGCTACCGCTTCTACATGTTCGAGGACGAGCGCGAGGCCTCCCTCGAGGCCCTCGTCGAACATTACCTGCTCGATGGGACGACCACGCGTATACCGGAACAATCGGAGGCCGAAGAAGTCGAGCACTACCGCCAGCTCGTGCGGTTCAAACCCGACTCCAGCACCGCCCACTACTATCTCGCCAACGCGCTTTTTCCCCACGGCGGAATCGACGAGGCGATGTTTCACTACCGACGGGCGATTGAGATCGACGCCGGGTTCGCCCGCGCATACAACAACCTCGGCGTCGCTCTCAAGGAGGAGGGCCGTATCGACGAGGCTGCCGCCGAGCACCGGAAAGCGCTGTCCCTAGAGCCGAGGCTCCCCGACGCGCACATCGCTCTAGGAAACGTCCTGGTCCTGCAGGGCCGCTCCGACGACGCGGCCGCGAGCTTTCGCCGGGCGATTGGCCTCGAGCCCGATCGCGCGGAGGCCCACTACAACCTCGGGCTTGTGCACCAAGCCGCGGAACGGACGCAGGATGCGATGGCGAGCTACCGGCGTGCGATCGCGATAGAGCCGCGCTACGGCGAGGCGCTCAACAACCTCGGCATCGCGCTCGCCTCCCTGGGAAGACAGGACGAAGCCATCGAAGCCTTCGAGCAGGCGATCTCGACGGAAGACGCCGCCACACCTTCGGCACAGAACAACTTGGGCTGGGCGCTCAAGCTGGCGGGCCGTCTCGATGATGCAATGGAGCACTTCGAGGCGGCGCTCGCGGCGGATCCAGAATCCATTTCCGCCCAGGTCGGGCTTTCGGGTGTGCTCGCTTCACACGATGACCCGAGACGCCGCGACCCAGAGCGCGCTATCCGGCTCGCGGAATCCGCCGCAGGAGCGACCGACGAGCAAAGCGCCGAGGTGCTCGACACGCTGTCGCAGGCCTACGCCGCCGCGGGACACTTCGAGCGAGCCGCCGCGGCAGCCGAGAAAGCCGTCCGGCTGGCGCCTCCTGACGAAGCGCTCGCACGAGCCATCCGCGCGCGTCTCGCCGAGTACCGGAGCGCGCGCTAGACACAAAAAAAAATGGCGGGGCCGAAGCCCCGCCATGGAGTCAAACTCCTCGATGCGCTAGTAGGCGACCTTCACACCGATGAACGCCCGTCTCGGGTCCACCCAGCGGTTGCCCTCTCCGAGGTTGGAGCTGAAAGCGTTCCGCGACGCGATATCCTCTTCCGCCGTCTCGTTCAGCACATTGAGAATGTCAGCGAAGAGCTCGAACTTCCCGGCCTCACCGAAACGGAAGATCTTCGAGACTCTCAAGTCCAAGTTGTTCTGCGACGAAAGCCGCCTCGAGCCCAACGGCTCGAGATAGATGGTCTGCCGCCCTTGGGGCAGGCGCGGACGGGCCTGAGAGGCCCACGGCTTGCCGGTAAAGTACCGGTAGTTGGCGCCGATGAGAAGCTCGATGCCTGGAAACTCATAGGTTCCGGTGAGAATGAACGTGTGGGTGCGATCGTTGAGGAGGTTCCCTTCCGCGTTCGTGAATTGGTTGGGATCCCGACCGATGGCGCCACTGCGTACCCTGCTCTCCTGGCTACTCGAGGGGCCGGCATAGTTGTGGCCCATGAGCCCACGGGCATGAGAATAGTTGTACGAGACCAAGGCCTGCCAATTATTCGCCATGCGCTTGGTCACCTTGAACTCGAGACCGTCGATGTCCATGAAGAAGTTGGGGAAGTCCATCGACTCAGGACCACACGGACAGTTGCCGAGCAGATAGAACCGATCGCTGGGGTCCGTCGTAATGTTAAAGACGTCGAGCAGCGATCCGTCATCCAACGTGACCTGGCCGGGCTCGTACAACGCATTCTGTGTGATCCAGCCGTTATAGTTGCTGCCGTCCTTCCGGATATAGGTGAACCCGACGGCGATGTCGTTGGTCACCTCCCGATCTAATCCGATGGAGAACTGGCTCGTTCTCGCCGAGAGCGTATCGGAAGCGACCCCGATATTTACAAGGGGATCGAAGACATCGACGATATCGGTATACGCGCCGGTGGCCGGATCGAAGAACGCCGTTGTAATCGTCGTGTTGCCAGGGTGGACGGCTGCGATCTCACCGGTGATCGGCTGGCGGAAGTAGAGCCCCCAGTTTCCGCGCAGCACGGTTTTGCCCTCGTTGTCGAGCTTGACGTTGAAGCCGATACGGGGGGCGATGTTGTTGTTCGTATAGAGCGGTCCCAGTCCCGTCACTTCCTGTCCCGAGACGGGGATCACACCCCGGTCGTCCTGCGCCATGAACTGGACATCCTGACTGATGGCCTCGACGCGATCGTAGCGGACTCCAATCTGAACCGTGGCCCGGTCGCCGATATGGACCATGTCCTCCACGAAGAATCCCAGGTCCGTGAACTTGCCACCGTAGTTGTAGCGCTCACGGATGTAGGCGTAGTCGGGCGCACCGTTGTAGTCGTAATAAATGATGTCGTTGGTGTAGCCGTAGTGACCACTGTGCTGTCCGACCACGTATTGGACGCCGAACTTGAAGTCGTGGTCCGCGCCGATCCAGTCCGAGGCATAGTGGGACAGCTTGCCGTGGACAGCGGTACGGGCCTGGCGGAACCCACCGGAGAACGGAGGACCGCCGCTGGTCTCACCGGTGGCGCTGTCCGTGCGGCGCGACTGGCCGAAGTTGCCGTTGGGCCTCGCATAATCATCCGGCGAGTAGAAGCCCGACACGCGCACGTCGTAGAACGTGTTCTGCGAGAGCACATGCGTGATGTTACCGAACGTAATGGACGGATTGCGGCCGCCCCACGTCAGGGTAGTCTCGAAAGGACTACTTATGCTCGGCGTCTGCGGGATGACCCAGTAGTCGTCGTGGTAGGTGTGCATGAACTTCATGTTCTCGGTAATCTGCCATGTGAACTTCCAGTTGATGCGATCCGCCTCGAACTGCCTCGGAAACCGAGGGTCGGTGCCGGGCTGGTTGTCATAGTCCCGCAGGTACTGGTAACCGGCATAGATCCAAGCCTTGTCCTTGACGATGGGTGCGCCCACGTGCGTCGTGAAGTCGATGTACTTGTCCCGGGTGAAGCCGGTCTCGCCGTTCTCGTCGCCATCGGGGCATCCGCCGCAACCCCTTTTGATGGGTTTGGACGTGATCGCCTCGGACATCCCGAAGTAGGCGGCGTCCACCCTTACGTCATTCGTGCCCTGCCTTGATATCGCATTGAAGACCGCACCGCCACCGACTTGGTACTCTGCCGAGGCGCCCAGGGAGATGATCTCGATCTCTTCGATGGTGTCCGTGTCCGGCCACGGCCAAGCCGCGCCTGACACCGGTGCGGTGAAGTCCGTGCCGTCCATGAGATAGGTGTTTTCGTCCGTGTTCGACCCATAGGCGGAAACACGCGTGCTCGTCCCGCTCGTCGGGTTCGTCGCCGACATTCCTGGCGCCGACTTGGTGAAATCGAACATGCTGAAGCGACGGAGAGGGACGTTCTCCATCATGGTGTCGTCGTAGTTCGTGGAGAGACCCGACTTGCGGGTGTCGACGATCGGGCTCTCGCCGGTCACCGTGATGGTCTCGGCCACGGACGCCACGCTCATCTCGACGTTGCGCTCCACGTTGCCGCCCACCGTGACAATGAGACCTTCTTCCCGGTACGTCGCGAATCCGGGCATCTCGATCGTGAGCTGGTAATCACCCGGAGGAAGATTCCGGAAGCGATACCGGCCCTGATTGTTGGTCGTGAACATTTGAGGACCACCCGGAAGCTCCGGTGATGTCAGCACCAAGGTCGCGCCGGGCAGCACACCTCCTGATCCGTCACGGATCGTACCGTCGATGGAGCCAAGATTGACCTGCCCCATCACGGCAGCCGGCAACGCGAAAATGAGACCCAGAAGCATCAAGCGGTTACTCATCAATTTGTACCTCCTGCCTAAATCAAACAATGGAGAATCAATGGACCCCCCACTGTAAACGGAAGCAATCATTGTGCCACGGCTTTGAACGTGAACGTGACGCGTCGTGTGCGCCAAGTGTACGGCCAGATTGCGTTTTGCGCAATCCGTTTACGAAGAATGAGAGCCCTTCGCGTCCCGAGATCCACGTCAGTGGATTCCATTCCAACCAATTGGAGCGTTCGTGCCGAAACTGGTGCCTCCTGTCAATCCCCCCCGGGGACCTTCATCTAGAAACTCCTCTCCCTTCCACGAGTGTCATGACGATTCGGGCCTCGGGCACGCTGAACGATTCGACCCTGCCGCCGGGCCAGCGCACCTGCACACGTTCTGCCCAGTCCTCGCCCGACCAGCCGAAATGCGCGCGGCCATCACTCGACGCAAGGAAACTCCCGGATGGGTGGATCTCTCGCATTTGACGGACGTGGCCCGCCTCGACAGTGATAGTGATACGCGCGCCGATCGCGTCGCGCGGGCCGCGGGTCCCGACGAGCCGGAAAAGCACCCCCGGGCGCTCGCCCTCGAGCTCGTTGACGAGCAGCGAGGGCGCCGCATCGATATTAACGATGACGCCATCGACATCGCCGTCGCCATCGACATCGCCGAATGCGGCCGACCGACTCGCGGCCATGCGCGTCATCGCGTCGCCCGGGGCGAACTCCTGTTCGGAGAACACACCCGTGCCGTCGTTCCAGAAGATCTGATTCGCCTGACGGTAGCGCGTCTTCAAATTGCTGTAATCAACACCGGGATAGACATGTCCGTTCGCGACGAAGACATCCAGATCCCCGTCGTGGTCGAAATCGACCATGCGGGTCCCCCAGCCGAGCGCGAACCAGCTCGGCCCGTGCAAGTTCGCCGCCCCGACGCTATCGATGAAGAGGCTATGGCCGTGGTTGAAATACGCGTTGTTAGTCTCGTGGGAAAAGTTGGTGACGAAGAGATCGAGCCGTCCGTCGCCGCTGAGATCCCCGATGTCCACCCCCATCCCTGCTTGGGCAAGGCCGTCCGACGAGAGCGCAACGCCCGACAAGAACGCGGTCTCGGTAAAATGCCCCGAGCCGTCGTTTCGATAAAGGAAGTTCGGCGCCGAATCGTTGGCGACATAAACATCCAGATCCCCGTCGTCATCGTAGTCGCCGGTGACCACGCCGAGCGCATAAGCCCCGGTCGGATCGCTCAACCCGGCGGCCGCCGTCCCATCCGAGAAGCTGCCGTCCCCCTCGTTCAGAAAGAAGACATCCGAGGCCCCTTCTAGCCCTTTTGGCCCACACATGATGTCGAGCCCGAACCATTGGCAGCGCGCTTCTTGCCCCGGAGGCGGGATCGCGTCGAGATCGATGTCGATATAGTTGGCGACGTAGAGGTCGAGGTCTCCGTCACCTTCGGCGTCGAAGAACGCGGCGCTCGTGCCCCACGCACCGTCGGCGACACCGGAGGCCTCTGCGATTTCCTCGAACGTTCCGTCGCCACGGTTGCGATAGAGGAGGTTTGTGCCGATACGCGTCACGTAGAGATCGGGCGCACCGTCGTTGTCGACATCCCCCACCGCGACCCCCATCGCCCAGCCCGTGTCTCCGAGGCGCGCGCGCGCGGTGACGTCTTGGAAAGACCAGTCACCGTTGTTTCGATAGAGCCGGTCGCTCGTGACCTCTTCGACGCCGCCGCCCGCGAGCCGCGCGCCATTCGCGAAATAAAGATCGAGGTCGCCGTCCTCGTCGTAGTCGAACATCGCGACCCCACTTCCTAGCGTGCTGACGATGGTGCGCTTGTCCGGTTCACCGCTAACGTTGATGTAATCGATTCCGGAGCCTTCGAGCGCGTCTCGAAAAACGGGCTTTTCCTGGGCGTTCGCGAGTACGATGAAGGGACCAAACAGGAGCTGAAACAGCAACGCTCGCAACATGTTGGGCATTCTACGTCCATTAGCCGTCATTCTGTCAGGGTGTTAGGGCTTCCCACACTCGCGCATGAGGGGATGTGTAGGGGCAAAGCTTCATGTGGGTGACAGCAACGTGCGAGAGAAGGAGGGAGTGCTAGAATCGCATAGCATCCGAGATGAGCAAAGAAAAGGGCACACCCCGCCGTCATCATCAGGGACTCCTAGTTGCCGCTGCGGCCGGCGCGGTTCTCGTAGGCGCGTTTTTTTGGCTCATGCGCCGAGCGATTCCCGAGCCGTATCGCCGCGTAAACATCGTGCTCGTCACGGCGGACACGCTCCGGGCAGACCACCTTCCGGCCTACGGCTATGAACGTGTCCGCACACCCCACCTCGATGCCATGGCCGCCGAGAGCGTCTTGTTCGAGAACGCAAGTACCGTCGTGCCGCTCACGCTCCCTTCCCATGCGTCCATGTTTACGGGAACTTTCCCCATGTATCACGGCGTCCGCGACAATGGCGGCTACTATCTGGACGAAAAGCACCAGACGCTGGCGGAGACACTCCGGGATAACGGCTACAAAACGGGAGGCTTCGTCGCCGCTTTCGTTCTCGACTCGCGCTGGGGTCTGAGCCAAGGTTTCGATCGCTATTACGACGAATTCGATTTTCAGAAATTCGAGAGAATCGCGCTCGACACCGTACAGCGACCTGGGGGCGAAGTGCTCGAAGAAGCCCTCGGGTGGATGGACGACGTCAAAGACCTCCCGTTTTTTTCGTGGCTCCATTTCTACGACGTGCATGCACCTTGGGAAGCGCCGGAGCCTTTTTTCTCCCAATATCAAGGCCACCGTGGGAGCCGCTACGACGCAGAGATCGCCTATGTGGACAGCCTCATGGGCGAGCTCTTCGATTGGCTCGAAACGAACGGTCTCGAGGACGATACGATCGTCGTCTTCATCGCCGACCACGGCGAGAGCCTCGGCCAGCACAAAGAGAACACGCACGGCTTTTTCATCTACGACGCCACGATGCGGGTGCCCTTCATCCTCAAGACCCCATACCGCCAACTCGGCGGCGGCCGCCGCGTCGAGGCTCAAGTGCGATCGATCGACTTGATGCCGACGCTGCTCGAGCTCGTGGGTATCGAAGCGCCAGAGGCGGTGCAAGGAACGAGCCTCGTCCCGCTCGCAAGCGGCGAGATGAACGATCTCGGACTCTACGCCTATGGCGAATCTTTCTACCCGCGCAACCACTACGGATGGTCGGAGCTGAAATCGATTCGCAACGAGTCGCTCCACTTCATCGATGCGCCGCGACCGGAGCTTTTCGATGTTCGTGAGGATCCGCGCCAGCAGACGAACTTGGCCAACCAGCGCGCTGCGACCGTGGGCCGACTGAAAGCGGAGCTCGACGCGCTCATCGAAGAGCTCGGCGTGGAAGGGATCGACGAGCAGGCGCCCGAGGCGCTCGACGCGGAAACCCAGCAACAGCTCGCCGCGCTCGGTTATCTAGGCGGCCCGTCGAAAGTCAACATCGATCCCGACCGGCCGCTCGCCGATCCGAAGGACAAGATCGGCTTGTTCAACTTGATCAAGGATGCGGGCTCGGACTCGAGCGAGGGCCACATCACGGAAGCGATTGCCAAGATCGAGCAAGTCTTGCTTGAGGACCCTGGCATCCTCGAAGCGCACAACATCATGGGCAACCTTCTCACGAAGGACGGTGACCTCGAGCGCGCATTGGCAGCTTATCAAGAGGCGCTCGCTCGAGACCCCGAATACACGCCCGCGCTCTTCGGCCTCGCTTTGACCTATATGGAGCTCGGACGGCCCGATGACGCCGACGCCGGTTACCGCCGCCTCATCGAGCTCGACCCGCGCGACAGCCGCGCGCATTTCATGCTCGCCAAGAGCCATGCAGGCCGCAGCGAGTTCGAGAAGGCGATTGAGCTTCTCACACAGGTCGCCGATATCGGGAGCGAGCGGGCGCCGCTACACAATTTGATGGCGGAGTGCTATTTCGGCTTGAAGGAGCTCGACATCGCCGAGCAAGAAGTCCATCGCGCGCTCGCGATGAACGCGGAGCTTCCCACGGCCTATTACAACCTTGCTCTCATTTTCGAAGAGCGCGGCGATGTGAACGCGGCCATCGAAGCTTACGTGAAGGAGATCGACGTCACGCCGAAAGGTTTCAAAGCCCACTTCAATCTCGGCAAGCTCTATGGCCAGACGGGGCGCCCGCGCAAAATGAAGGAACACTTCGAGGCCGCCATCGGGGCCAATGAAAGCTTCGCCATCGGCCATCTGTACCTCGCGAAGCTCCATCTCGATTCGGGGAACTTGGACAAAGCGCAGGAGCTCGCTTCTAGAGGCATCGAGCTCAGCCCGAATCCTTCGATGGCGCCCTTCGGCCACTTCATCCTCGCCGATATCTACAACAGGCAAGGTCGGGTCGAAGACGCGGAGCGCGAGCTTCAGGCAGCGCGGCGCTTGCAGCAAAGCTGAGCCGCCACTACCGAAGCCGAACTAGAAGCCGCACCATCCGCAGCCGCGCCGAGAGGCGCCGCACCCAACAAGCCCTTCAAAAACGCTCTCCGCGACGTCATACCTGCCCTCCTCGCATAGGGAACGCAGCATAACATAGCGAAAGATTGACAAACTTGAGGGGGGTGCGGGCGTTTTTTCTTATCCCCACATCTCCTCCTATCCCCACATCTCCTTGCTTTTTGAAGCGGTTAAAGGCAATGGGGATATGGGGATAAGAACAGAGTCGGCTTTGCGACTTTGCGCTTTTCCTAATATTGATCTAGAACAGAATCCACAAGATTTCAGCGGATCCGTTGTAGGCGGTTTTGATAGGCGTCGCTATCATAGACGTCGGGGTTGACGCAGTTGGGCGCTTTTTGGAGCTTTGTATGTGCGACGGCATTTTTGGCGCACATGGTAGCCATCTTGTTCCGCGTGTCTCGGCTCGCCGAGGCGATGTGCGGCAGGATGACGACGTTGTCGAGCTCAGCGAGGCCAGGCGCCATGGCTGGCTCGTCCTCGAACACATCGAGGCCAGCGCCAGCAATGGCCTGGCTTTTCAGCGCGTCGACGAGAGCGCGCTCGTCGACGATGGGGCCACGTGCTGTGTTGATGAGATAGGCGGTCGACTTCATTTTCTCGAGAGCCGCCGCGTCGATGAGATGACGCGTGCCCTCGTTCAAATCCGTATGCACCGTCACGAAGTCGCTCTCTTCGAGCAACCGATCCATTTCGGTATAAGAGACCCCCTCCATGCCGTCGATCAAATCGCGGATGGGCGGGTCATAGGCCAGCACCCGCATATCGAAGCCTCGGGCGCGCCGGTACATGGCTTGGCCGATGCGGCCGAAGCCGATGATGCCGATCACTTTGGGCGTGCCGTCGCCGCCCTTCGAGATATCGCCGCCCAGGAACAGGCTCGGACCCCAGATCTGGTACTTCCCCTCTCGCATGTAACGGTCGGCGGGTACGACGTTTCGCGCGACGGACATGAGCAATGTCCAAGTGAGGTCGGCCGTCGTATCGGTGAGCACACCGGGCGTATTGGTGACAGGGAGGCCGAGCTCGGTCGCCGCCTCCACGTCGATATTGTTGTAGCCCACGGCAAAGTTGGCGACGCCGCGCAGGTTCTCACCGGCGGCGAGCACGTCGCGGTCCACGGACTCCGTCAAGAGCGAGACGAGCACATCCGCCAAGCGCACACCGGCGAGAACACTCGCGCGCGGCACGATCGCGTCTTCGATCTCCGTTGCGATGGAGAGGTCACCGGCACCCCTCAAAATCTCGAGTCCGGCTTCGGGAATTTTGCGCGTTGCGAAAATCTTCACGTCATACTCCGAGCGCGACGTTATCTTCTTGGAACTTCTCGAACCCAGCATGGTCGGAAGCCCCTTTTCGGATCCGCGCGACACCTTCCTTGATAGAATCCATATCGGTCGCGTAGGAAAGGCGCAGGAAATGCTGGCCTTCGCTTTTCAAAACGCCGAAGCTTCGCCGATCGACGAGCGCGACCCCGTGGTAGTACAAGAGAAAACGCTGAAAGAGCGTGGCCGGGCTCGTCTTGCCCCGTCTTTGCTCCGAGAGACCATCGTAATAATCGTGGATACCGAGCTCCGCGCAAATGCCAGAAACATTAGGAAACACGTAGAACGCTCCGAGAGGTTTGTTGCACGTGATGCCAGGGATGTCATTGAGCGCGGGCACGACATAGTCTCGCCGCTTCTTGAACTCCGAGACCATGTGTAGAACAACCTCCGCAGTCTTCGGGTTCTCGAAAGCCTCGCGAGCTGCCTCCTGAGCGAAGGGCGGCACGCAGCTGACAGTATTGATGTTGAGCTGCTTCCACAAGGCCGCTTCCTCTTCGTTTGGAAGCACCGACCAGCCGAGGCGCCAACCCGTCATCGCAAAGCCTTTCGAGTGGCCGCTCGCAATGATCGTGCGCTCCTTCATTCCCGGCGCCTGAGCAATCGAAAAATGCTCGAAGCCGTCAAAGGTGATGTGCTCGTAGATCTCGTCGGAATAGACCCGCAAATCAGGCTGCGCCTTCGAGCGCACGACCTCGGCAACGCTTTCGAGGATCTCTCGCGAGAGGACGCCGCCCGTCGGGTTGGACGGCGAGCACAACATGAGAAGCTTCGTCTTTTTGGTGATGTGTGCTTCGAGCTCTTCCACCGTGAAGGCAAACCCGTTCTCTTCGCGAAGAACGAGCGGCACGGGAGTGCCACCCATATAGGTCACCCAAGATTCATAAATGGGAAAGCCGGGGCTCGGATAAATGACCTCGTCTCCGGGATTGATGTAGCTCATCATCGCGTAGCCAATCGCCGGCTTGGCTCCGGGGAGGATGATCACCTGATCGGCGCTCACATCGAGACCACGTGTTTTTTTGACATGCGCCGCCGTCGCTTCGCGAAGAGACTTGATCCCGGCGGGGTCCGTATAGTGCGTATTGCCAGCGAGAATGTTGTCGATGCCAACTTGGTTGATGTGGGGCGCGCTATCGAAGTCCGGCTCGCCGATGGTAAAGCGGATAACGTCGACACCACGTGCTTGGGCTCGCGCCACGTCGTCCCCAATCTTGAACGCATTCTCCGTACCCATGGCGGCGATTCTGTTCGCAATCACACCCATTTCTGTTAGAGCTCCTTCTTGGTATAAGCAGTTGATTGTATGGCGCGGGAAGACCCTGCGCAAACTGGAAGAACGTCCGTAAGAACAAGAGAGCATAGGCGTTCGACGGGGACCGGGGGCGCCTGGTCGGCCCGGATCGAAGCGTCTATAATGGAGACTGATTCCGGAACCATCGCGGAGGCTTTTATGAGACGGACACTCCTGGTGTTGTGCCTGCTCCTAACCACCATGGGGTTCGGGCAGTCTCTCGGAGAGCTCGCAAAAAAAGAAAAAGAGCGCCGGGAGAAGAATAAAGAAGAGGGAAAGGAAGTGTTCGTGATTTCCAGCGACGCACTTGCCCCCGAGAGCGAGACGGACTCGGAGAGCGAGAATACGGCCGAGCCCTCGTCCGGGAGAACGCTGACCCCCACCGGCCCCAGGCGCTCGGAAGAAGAAGAACGTAGGGCGATCGAAGATGATTTGGAAGAAGACGAAATTTTTGTGCCCACACAAATCTCGGCCGATGCCCCACTCGAAGACCGAATGCAAGCGTTCAGACTCATGAAGGAGGGCTACGAGAGGCGGGTCGTCGAAATCGACAAAAGTATCGCCGAGAACGACGAAACCATCCGTGAGCTCGATGCCCGAATTGCTGCCGTGTCGGCGCTCGGAGGCGGCGGCCTACCCGTCGCGCCGCAAACCGGCACGGGTGCGGCCACCACACTCATGACGGGGCAGGAAACCGCTGAGCTCGTTGGGCAGCAAGATCGGCTGAAAGCGATCAACGAGACGCTCCGGAAGCGGAAAGAGGAGCTCAAGGCGAATTTGCAAGCGAAGGGCCGCGCCGCGGGCATCCCTCCGGGCCAGTTGCGGTTCTAGTCCCCTAGAGCAAGCTATTCGAGGCGGAGCAAGAGTCTCTCACCCGTTCCCGGATCGGCAAGCGTCACGCTCTCGCGCGCGTCGATGCGCATAACGACGTAGCCGCCGATGTGGTCCCCCACTTGGACGAGGCGCACCGTGGCTTCATAGCGCATCGCCGCCAGCACCCGCCACCCTATCTCGGACTCGAGCTCGGGCCGCACGAGCACGAATCCCGTGAGCTCGGGGCTCGGTGGCGCCTGCTGAGCAACGTCCTCTGTTTCGGGTAGCTCCGGCGGCGCGGCTTCTATCTCGGGCGCCGTCGCAAGAGGCTGAGCTTCTTGCTCGGGCGCGATGTCTGCCAACGCGAAGAGATTGCGGCCGAGCGCGAGAGGGCGCGGACGCTCGATCCAAGCGGTCAGGCTTTCGACCTCGGCGGGCAGGAGCGCAATAGGAGTCGACTCCACGTCGAGTGGCCACAGCGCTAACCAACGGATCGTGAGCGTCATCCTCGAGCTCCCCCCATCACTTCGAAGGGAAAAGGTTTCCGTCGTTAACGGCAAGTGCGCGGCTTCAACGCGATCGAGATAGCCGAAGAGCCCGTCCAGCGAGCCCCGATAGCTCGCGTTGATACGATTGCCGTCGAGACCGGCGGGATGCCGGGCCGCGGAGTGAAAATCGAGTGCGAGCCGCTCGACGGCTAGACCGCGCTCGGCCTCGATCAAAAGATCCCGAAGAGGTGCTATCCCGAGGGTCTCGGCCAGGGTTCTGTCATGCGCCAGTTCTACGAGCTTCTCGAAACGTTGACGCTCCCTCGACGAGGCGCGCTCTCTCAGAACCTGCTCCGAGCGCTCCGCGAACTGCTTTTTGAGCCCGGCCAGTTCCCGGGAGACGGAACGGCCTTCGACCCAAAGCGCACTGTTGACAGCAACGAGGAGGAGGACGACCCAGGCAACCGCCATAGCCCTCATGGCCGCCCTCCGATCAAGTCCACTTGCAGGCGGATCGTCAGCAAGCCGTCCGGCGCTCGCCGCTCTTCAAGAAGTTGCGTCGCAGCCACCCGCGGCGCGCTCGCGACGTTTTTCTGAAGCTCGGTCACGTCCGCTTCGCGCGCGGCCCGAGCTTCGATCGTCAAGCTTGCGCGCGGCGGGATAGGGTCGATGGTGACGGCTACGAGAGCTACACCGTCTGGTAGTGTTCTCTCGAGGAGCTTCAAAAGCTCCGTCGCCGGGATCGCCCCCGCCACGCCGGATTCAGAGACGGCGCGAAGCTGCCACATGACAGCGCGGCTTTCATTAGGTGCGTTCGAGGACAGCGTCCGAGAAAGTTCTTCCTCTATTGCGGCAAGCTCACCGCGTAGCGTCACGACCTCTTGGCGCTGAGCGTAGCGCTCGACGCCGTGGAAGAGCGTGGATATGCCGACGAAGGCCAGGATCAGGGCTTTCGCGCGGAGCCAAGCGCTTTTTCGCGGCCCGAGATAGATTCCAGCGTTCATGGCCGCGGACGCTCCAGCAAGGCCTTCAGGGCTGAGGCCAGTAAACGCTCCTCACCGTCGTCCTCGACATGAACGCGTCCGAGGTCTGGGATCTCTTCGAGGGCCGCCGCGAGCGCGGCCGCACCTTCCCCGAGCACCGTGATGGTGCGCAAGGCAACGCCGTGAAGGGCCGGCAAGCGCGTCACTTCTCGCTGTACGCCGTCCAATATGCCCACCGGCCGAAGCTTGATGCGCAAATCGACGAGCGATCCCTCGAGGAAGACTGATAGACAGTAGTGGTTCGCGTGGAGCTGGAGCTGAACGTCGAGCCCGCTCCCGCCGGACGGTCGCGCCCAATCAGGGATTCTCGCCAGGCTCGCGCTATCGACCCAACCGAGCCGGCTATCCGTAGCCTCGACGACCTGCTCGTATTGCTCAGCCACGACCTCGCGCACCGCGGCGCCGAGCACTACACCACCTCGCCCTCGCCAGAAATCGAAGCGGACCTCGCGGCTCGGAAAGGCCAGTTTCGCACCCATCGCCGCCTGGAGCTCTTTCTCAGACGCCCCACGACGTGAGGTGTAGAGCGCTGTCACGATCGAACGATCGGGCAATAGAACCACAACGCCTTCACGGCGCGCTTCGAGCTCGCCTAGAGCGCCTTCGGCGAGCTGGGCGAGCTCGGAGACAGAGCGGATGTTGGGGGTAACCGAGGATGGCTCTATCAGCCCCACGGGAAGCTCTCGCATCGCAATCTGGAGGGGCCCTCCGTTGCGAACGGCAAGGACAAAACGATCCGAAAAGGCGAGGCCAAAGCGTGTTTTTTGGAAAGGCCAGACAAAACTCGACATAACTGCTCGCGCCGGATCCGAGCCGCCCGCCTTCGCCAGGGCTTCGGCGAGGCAGGCCCTGCCCGTCCGCACAGGCCCCAATTATAGTTTGATATGGCTTGCTCAGAGGGGCCGATGGTATAATTCGCGGCTCAGGAGTCCGAGGCGGAACCCGATCAGCGTCGCCCGAGGCAGAGAGGGGCGTCTGGTGGGGCCGACCCTGCCTCCTATATACAGACGGGAGCCCGATGAAGATCTACGATACTGCCGGTATCCGCAACGTTGCCATCGTGGGGCACGGTGGCTCTGGAAAGACTTCGCTGACATCGGCGATGCTGTTCGATGCTGGTGCCGTCAACCGCCTTGGCAAGGTCGAAGACGGCAATACCGTGACAGATTTCGACGCGGATGAGATCGCGCGCCAAATCAGCCTGTCCACATCGCTCGCCCATTGCGAGTGGCACAAAACGAAGCTCAACCTTCTCGATACGCCTGGATATGGCAACTTCATCCAGGAGGCGCGCCTGGCGCTCCGAGTGGCGGACACGATGCTCGTCAACATCTGTGGCGTCGCCGGGGTCGAAGTGCAGGCGGAGAAGGTCTGGCAGTTCGCGGACGAGTTCGGACCCGCGCGTATGATCGTCATCAACCGCCTCGACCGCGATCGTTCCAGCTTTTCTCGGTCGCTCGAATCGGTGACCGAAGCGTTTGGCCGTGAGGCCGTTCCTGTCCAGCTCCCCGTGGGGGAGGAAGGTGACTTCAAAGGCGTCGTCGATCTCGTGCGGATGCGCGCCTATATCTACGAAGACGGCGAACAGGGCTCTTTCAAGGAACAGGACGTTCCCGCGGAGATGAAAGACGAAGTCGAGGCCGCGCATAGCTCGCTCGTGGAGATGGTCGCCGAGGGCGACGATGCCTTGATGGAAAAATATTTTGACCAGGGCGAGTTGAGCGCGGAAGAGCTCCTTTCGGGTTTGAAACAAGCGATTCTCGCGGGCAACCTATACCCGGTCTTCGCCTGTGCCGGCGCCCACAACATTGCGGTGCAACCGCTCATGAACGCTCTCGTCGAGCTCGGCCCGGCGCCGGACGCGCGCGGCGAGACCAGCGCCCTCGACGGCGATGGCAACGAAATCACGCGCAAGATCTCAAGCGAAGAGCCGGCAAGCGCCCTTATTTTCAAGACCATTGCCGACCCGTTCGCGGGGCGCATCAGTTTGTTCAGGGTCATGAGCGGCGTTTTCAAGCCGGACTCCTCGTATTACAACACGAGGTCCGAATCGGCCGAGCGCGTCGGAGGCTTGGCGCTCTTACAAGGGAAGGAATCCGTTCCTGTCGATGAGATTCAAGCCGGGGACCTCGGCTCGGTCGCTAAGCTCAAGGATAGCCATACCGGTGACACTCTCGCCGACAAGTCGGCTCCCATCAGCTTCAAGAAGGTCGTGTTTCCTGAGCCCGTCATCAGCTTCGCCATCGAGCCAAAGTCTCGGGGCGATGAAGAAAAGATCAACCAGGCGCTCCAGCGCCTGGGTGAAGAGGACAACATGCTGCGTTTCCGCCGGGACGGAGAGCTCATTCTTTCCGGGACGGGCCAGCTCCATATCGAGGTCGTTGTGGCGCGCCTCAAGGAGAAATTCGGCGTCGAAGTCGAGCTTCATCCGCCGAAAGTCCCGTATCGCGAGACCATCAAAGGGACGGCCGCGGCGCATGCGCGGCACAAGAAACAAACAGGTGGCCACGGCCAGTTCGCCGATTGCCACGTGCGCTTCGAGCCTCTCGAATCCGGCGCCGACTTCCAGTTCGGCAACGAAGTCTTTGGCGGCTCCATCCCCAGACAGTTCATCCCCGCGGTGGAAAAGGGCATTCAGCAAGCGCGGCTCAAAGGTTTTCTCGCCGGCTATCCGATGGTCGACTTCAAAGCCACGGTTTTCGACGGAAAACACCACGCGGTGGATTCGTCCGAAATGGCCTTCAAGATCGCGGGATCGATGGCGTTCAAAGAAGCGATGCAGAAATGCAGGCCCACGCTACTCGAGCCCATCATGGTTGTGGAAATCACCGTCCCGGAGGAGAGTACCGGAGAGGTGATGGGGGACCTCAATTCACGCCGCGGGCGCACACAGGGGATGGACACGAAAGGCAACGCCACCTCCATCAAGGCGCAGGTGCCCATGGCTGAGATGTTGAGCTACGAGCCCGCGTTGACGTCGATGACGGGTGGGCGCGGCGCCTTCCACATGGAGTTCTCCCACTACGAAGAAGTGCCAGCGCACCAAATTCAAAAGATCGTCGCGGAGCGCAAAGCGGAGCAAGAAGCTAAAGCCTGACCTGAAACTTACGACTAATAAAAGCCTGGCGCAAAGGCGCGAAGTGAGAGCCTTTTGGCTTTCTTTCTTATCCCCACCTCTCCTCCTATCCCCACATCTCCTTGCTTTTTGAAGCTGTTAAAGGCAATGGGGATGTGGGGATAAAAATGGGGATGTGGGGATAAGGACGGGGAATGTCTTTGCGTTGCGCTTTTGCTTAGTTTCTCCTCTAATCAGTCAGAATCGTCTGCGAGACAAAAAAAGACCCGGAGAATCTACTGACTCTCCGGGCCGTTCTTGTGATCGACGCGATTCTACTTGGAATCCTTCTCGTCGTCTTTTTCTTCTTCAGTATCCTCTTCGGATTCGGTCGATGCTTCGACTTCCTCAGGCTCGTCCTTGGCCTTCGACTTTTTCTTCTTCGCTTCGGGTGGGGCCGCGGGTGCTCCGTCGGCGCCCTTGAAGACGAAGTCCACGAACTCGATGAACGCCATCGGCGCACCGTCGCCGCTACGCGGACCGAGCTTCAAGATGCGGGTATAGCCGCCCGGGCGCTCGGAAAAGCGCGGCGAGATTTCACCGAAGAGCCGACGCACGACATCCTTTTGCGGAAGGATCGATAGCGCCTGGCGGCGTGCGTGGAGCGAATCCCTTTTTCCAAGCGTCACGAGCTTTTCCACGAACGGCCGTAGCTCCTTCGCTTTCGCTATCGTCGTGCGAACGCGCTCGTGTTTGATCAGGGATGCCGCTAGGTTGCGCAGCAAGCTCAGCCGATGCTCGGAAGTGCGGCCGAGCTTGCGATGAGCGACGCGCTGTCTCATGTCTCGATTCTCATCCCCAGCGAAAGCCCCATCGTCCCCAGAATCTCTTTGATCTCATTGAGGGACTTGCGCCCGAAATTCTTGGTCTTCAGCATCTCTGCTTCCGACTTGGTCACGAGCTCACCGATCGTCTTGATATCCGCGTTCTTCAAGCAGTTATACGAGCGTACAGAAAGCTCGAGCTCATCGACGCTGCGGTTCAGATGTTCCACAATCGCGTCGCGCTCGGTCACGGTCACCGTCTCATCCACCGCAATCTCTTCCTCGAAGTTGACAAACATGGTCAAATGGTCCTTGATGAGCTTCGATGCCAGGCCGACGGCGTCCTGCGGCGTCACACAGCCATTCGTCCAAACATCCAAGGTCAACTTGTCGTAATCGGTGGCTTGGCCCACGCGAGCGGCTTCGACGATATAGTTCACCTTCTTAACGGGCGAATGGACGGAGTCAAGCGGGATATAGCCGATCGAAAGGTCCTCTTCGAAATTCTTCTCAGCCGAAACATAACCCCTGCCGTCGTTGAGACGCATCTCGATGTCGAGTTTTCCCGACGGCGACAAGTTGGCGATCGGAATTTCCGGATCGAGAATCTCGACATCCGAAGGAAGATCGATATCGCTCGACTTCACGACGCCTTCGCCCTGGGCCTGAAGGGTAACTGTCTTCGGTCCGGGCGTGCGCAGCTTGAAAGGGATGCGTTTCAAGTTCAAGATAATCTCGGTCGAGTCCTCGAGCGTTCCCGGAATTGGGGAGAACTCGTGGAGCACACCATCGATCTTCACGGCCGTGATGGCCGCACCTTCGATGAACGACAAGAGCACGCGCCTGAGTGCGTTTCCGATCGTGGTTCCGAAACCACGTTCGAATGGCTGCGCGTAGAACCGGCCGAATGTTGGGGTCAGGGTAGAATGGTCCACCTCGAGCCGCTTGGGCTTTTGAAATCCTGTCCAGAGCATACGTTCGAAAGACCTCCTCTGGTCGTGTCCCGCGGCAAGCGCGGGATCCTGCTGTAAACGACTTACTTCGAATAGAGCTCGACGATGAGCTGTTCTTGAAATGAAAGCTCCAGGTCGTCACGGGCGGGAAGCGCCGCGACCCTGCCTGTTGTACCCTCTTCGTTGAGCTCCAACCACTTGGGCACGCCGCTGCTTTTTACCACTTCGGCAGCGTGCAAAAACTGATGATGTTTTGCATATTTCGGACTGATGGAAACGAGGTCGCCTTCGTGCACGGCATAAGACGGGATGTTGACCCGTCTGTCACCGACACGTACGTGACCGTGGCGGACGAGCAGACGCGCTTGAGGCCGCGACGTGGCGAAGCCGAGCCGATAGACCGTGTTGTCGAGTCGCCTCTCGAGCGACTGCAACAAGATTTCCCCCGTGATGCCGCGGGTGCGCTCGGCGCGCTCGAAATAGAGCCGGAACTGCTTTTCTAGAAGCCCATAGGCTCTTTTGACCTTCTGCTTTTCCCGCAGCTGAAGGCCATAGCCCTGGATGCGCGCTCGACGAGACTTGCCGTGAGCGCCCGGAGCGAAGTTCCGCTTCTCGATAGCGCATTTAGGGCCGAAGCAACGCTCCCCTTTCAGGAAGAGCTTCATCCCTTCGCGCCGGCAAAGCCGGCAAACTGGACCGCGATACCTAGCCAAAATTGTCCTCCCGGCCGGAAGCGCTTGGCTCTCGGCATTCAGCCTTCATGCCATTTATGTCAGGCATGTCGTTAATAATGGCGATAGCGGGCATAGCGACTACACCCGGCGCCGCTTTGGAGGGCGGCAACCATTATGGGGGATCGGGGTCACGTCGCGGATGGACTTGACAATGATTCCCGCCGCTTGAATCGCGCGGATGGCGGATTCGCGGCCGGAGCCAGGCCCTTTCACCCGAACCTCCAAACTCTTGCATCCCATGGATCTCACCGCTTGAGCCACCTGGCTCGCGGCCTGCTGTGCGGCGAAAGGCGTTCCTTTGCGCGAGCCTTTGAAACCGAGGCCTCCCGCGCTCGCCCAAGCCACGACATTGCCTTCCATGTCGGAGACGGTGATGTGCGTGTTGTTGAAGGTCGCTTGAATATGGGCGACCCCACTCAAGAGCGTGCGTTTTTCCTTCTTCTTGAAGGTCTTGCGCTTGCCCTTCTTGTCGTCTTTTTTCTTCTTCTTCGCCATGACGAGACTACCTCTTCCTCATTTGGCCACGCTTCGGCCCTTTGCGCGTCCTGGCATTGGTGCTCGTGCGCTGCCCCCGCGCGGGGAGACTGCGGCGATGACGAAGACCGCGATAGGCCCCGATATCCATCAATCGCTTGATGTTCATCGAGACCTCCTTGCGCAGATCGCCCTCGACACCGCCTTCGTCGTCGATCGTCCTGCTGATCTGGCTGACCTGCTGCTCGGTCAACTCCTTGACGCGAGTCGCGGGCTCGATCCCAGCCTTCGCAAGAATCCTCGCAGACCGGACGTGGCCGATACCATAAATATGGGTCAGGCCAATGGCGATCCGCTTTTCTCGCGGCAAATCCACTCCAGCAATACGTGCCACGCTAGCTTCTCCTTTACTTCTCTAATTCCTTGAGCTCAACCCTGTCGTTGCTTGTGCTTGGGGTTGACACAAATCACCCGCACAACACGGTTGCGAACAATAATTTTACATTTCGTGCAAAAACGCCTAACGGAGGCTCTGACTTTCATGATGGCTGCCTTTTCAAACTCACTTATATCGATAGACGATGCGCCCTCGCGTCAGGTCGTAGGGCGAAAGCTCCACTAGGACCTTGTCGCCGGGAAGGATGCGGATGAAATGCTTGCGCATCTTCCCCGAGACATGAGCGAGAACTTTATGTTTATTATCCAGCTCCACTTTGAACATCGCGTTCGGAAGCGGCTCGAGCACTGTCGCCGAGACTTCGATGGCATCTTCTTTAGGCAAGGCTAGCCTCCTTAGAACAATTAGACAATGCTAGCTCCATCGGAATAGACTCGTCTGGGCTCCGCGAGAATCCACGGACCTGAATCTGTGATGGCGGCCGAGCGCTCGAAGTGAGCGGAAAAGCCACCATCGACGGTCACGACTGTCCACTTATCTGGCAAAGTCTTCACATGACTCTCGCCCGTGACGACCATCGGCTCGATCGCGAGGCACATACCCTTTTTCAAACGCGGGTCGCGGCCCGCTTGTACGTAGTTCGGTACTGGTGGGTCCTCGTGAAGCGCACGACCGATGCCGTGGCCCACGAAGTCGCGCACGACCGAGTACCCGTGGCGCTCCACATGGCTTTGCACGGCATAGCTTATATCCGAAATATGATTACCGGTCTCCATGGCCTCGATTCCCTTGAACATTGCCTGCTCGGCTACCGTGAGAAGCCTCTCATGTTGCTCCGGAATAACTCCGACACCCGCGGTGATGGCGTTGTCGCCAAAATAACCATCCACGATTGAACCCAAGTCCAAGCTCACGATGTCGCCTTCGGCGAGAACCTTCGTCTCCGACGGTATCCCGTGCACAACCTCATCATTGACCGAAACGCAAAGCGACGCGGGAAAACCGCGATAGCCTTTGAACGCCGCTTTGGCGCCCTCGCGCTTCAGCGAATCCGCCGCGATACGGTCGAGCTCCGCCGTCGTGATGCCTGGCTCGAGCGCCGTCTTCAAGAGCTCGAGTATGTGCAGCACGATGGCGTTCGCCTGATGCATCTTCTCGAACTCTTCGTCCGAGCGACGAGTAATCATGCGCGCTCCTCCGCCGAAGCTAGAAGGCTCGTGAGTCTCTCAAAAACCGCGTCGACCGTGCCCCGGCCGTCGATAGCCGAAACCCGACCCCTATAATAGTTCAAAAGGGGCGCCGTCTGCTTCTGATAGACGTGGAAGCGGTTGAGCAGGGTCTCTTCACTGTCATCCGAGCGTTGATCTTTGCCGCGCCGGCCCGCAATCCGTCGCCGGAGCTCATCTTCATCGAGCTCGAGATTACCGACGGCCAAAGGCAGCGTCTCCGCTTCGGCTAGCAGCTCGTCGAGCGCCTCTGCCTGAGGAATGGTCCGGGGAAACCCGTCCAGGATAAACCCGCGACCGCAATCGTCCTCCGCGAGTCGCTCCCGGACAATCCCGAGCATCACGTCGTCACCCACGAGCTGGCCGCGATCCATAATTTCTTTAGCCTTCCGCCCGAGCTCCGTCCCCGCCCGAGCCGCATCACGCAAAATGACGCCAGTGGAGATATGCGGAATCCCGATCTCCACAGCCAGGCGCGCCGCCTGCGTGCCTTTGCCCGCTCCGGGTGGCCCCAAAAGTATCAGCCGTATCATGAGTATCATGAGTATCATGAGTATGTTGAGTATGTTGGCTATCGCCTAACCTCGGCGTCCTCGGATCCGGCCACGCTTCATGAAGCCGTCATAATGCCGCATGATGAGCTGGCTTTCGATCTGCTGCACCGTGTCCATGGCCACACCGACGATGATGAGAAGCGACGTGCCACCAAAATAGAAGGACACGCCGAGACCCTCGGTAATCCAAGTCGGCAAAATACCGTCGAGAAAAGGCCCGATGATAGGAATCGGCGCCACGCGGAAACCTGCGATCATGAACTCGGGGAGCACCGACACCGCTGCTAGATAGATGGCACCACCAAAGGTCAGCCGGGTGAGAATAGTATCGATATATTCGGCGGTGCGCTTGCCGGGTCGGACCCCGGGCACGTAGCCGCCAAATTTTCTCATGTTGTCGGCGACGTCGTCGGGATTAAAGATGATGGCTGTATAGAAATAACAGAAGAACACAATCGCCACGACGTAGAGCATCGTATAGAGCGGCATGCCCCAGGCAAGCTGCTGAGCGATATTCGTCATCCAGACGCTGTTCGGAAACATGGATGCAATAGTCTGAGGCAGCGCGATGATGGAGCTCGCGAAGATCACGGGGATGACGCCTCCCGTGTTCACTTTGAGCGGCAGATGGGTGGATTGCCCTTGATACATCTTTCGGCCGACCACGCGCTTCGCGTATTGGACCGGGATGCGCCGCTGCGCACGCTCGACATGGACGATGAAGCCCACGACCGCGACCATGAAGGCAGTCAGCATGATGATCTGGAACACGGATTGCTGGCCCGTAGATATGTTCCCAAGCGTCGTGATGATGCCCCCCGGGAATCCGACCACGATCCCAGCAAAGATCAAAAGAGACATGCCGTTGCCGATGCCACGCTCCGTGATCTGCTCACCAAGCCACATGATGAAGACGGTGCCCGCGGTGAGCGTGAGCACGGTCATCAAGGCAAAAGGGAGCCCGGGATTGGCGACGAGCGTGAGACCGCCCGTGAGCTCCGTGCTCTGCAGAAACGCCGCGATCCCGCCGGACTGAATGACGGCGAGGAGCACGGTGCCATAGCGCGTATATTGGGTGATCTTCTTCCGCCCGAGCTCGCCTTCCTTCGACAGCTTTTCCAGATAAGGCCAAACGACGGTCAAGAGCTGGAGGATGATCGACGCGCTGATATAAGGCATGATGCCAAGCGCGAAAACGGTTACCCGAGAGAGGTTCCCGCCAGAGAACATATCCACAAAACCGAACCAAGTTCCTCGATTCTGGTCGAAGAAATCCGTGAGGGCGCGCGCGTCGACACCGGGCGTGGGAATATGATTTCCCAGCCGATAAACGGCGAGCATTCCCAACGTGAACAGAATACGGTTCCTCAGTTCCGGAATTTTGAATATGTTCTTGAGGCCAGTGATCACGCCTTGAGCTCCTCGACGCGCCCACCGGCTGCTTCGATTTTGGACTTGGCAGTCTCACTGAAGGCGTGGGCCTGGACGACGAGCTTCGTCTTGAGCTCACCATTTCCGAGCATTTTCACGCCGTCGTAGCGCTTGCGAATGAGCTTGTGCTGCACGAGAAGCTCCAGAGTCACCACCGTACCCTCGGGCAGGCGATCCAGATCGCGTACGTTCACCGTCTCGATATGCTTTTTGAAAATGTTGGTAAAGCCTCGCTTCGGCACGCGGCGGATAAGGGGCATCTGTCCGCCTTCGAAACCGCGACGCCGAGAGTAGCCAGAGCGCGACTTGGCGCCCTTGTGACCTCGGCCTGCGGTCTTGCCCCAGCCCGATCCCGGACCTCGACCGATGCGCCGCTTCGATTTGAGCGCACCCGCTGCAGGCTTGAGTGATTCTAGGCTCATTTTCTGTTCCAGTTTTCCGTTGTCAATTGCCAGTTGATACCAGTTACTACCAGTTGATAAATGCCTCTATGATTTTTTAACTTCGATGAGATGGAGAACCTTTTTAACCATCCCGCGGATTTCCGGGGTGTCCTGAAGCTCGACGCTCCCACGGATCTTCCGAAGTCCGAGACCTTTTACCGTCTCTCGCTGCCGCTTCGTCGAGCCGATCAAGCTCTTGACGAGCTTCAGCTTCAGGACGGCTTTTTTCGACGTCCTCTTTTTCTTCACGGTCTTCTTCGTCGCTTCGGGCTTCTCGTCAGACATCGATTCAACCCAGGATCTCGGCCACATCTTTGCCACGCAGGCGCGCCACGTCTTCGGCGCTCCGAAGCTCACTGAGCCCGGTCATGGTGGCCTTGACAACGTTCTGCGGGTTGGCGGTACCGAGAGACTTCGTGAGAATGTCCCGGATCCCGGCCGCTTCCACGACCGCACGCACCGCGCCGCCCGCGATAACGCCCGTGCCCTCGCTGGCCGGCTTGAGCAGGACACGGCCCGCGCCGAAAACGCCTATCACTTGATGCGGAATGGTGCCGCCCGTAAGCGGCACGCGGATCAAGGTCTTCTTGGCGATCTCGATCCCCTTGCGGATGGCGGAGGGAACCTCTTTGGCTTTTCCGAGGCCAAAGCCCACATGGCCTTTGCCGTCCCCCACGACGACGAGTGCGCTGAAAGAGAGGTTCTTTCCTCCCTTCACGACCTTCGTGACGCGGTTGATGCTAACGACTTGGTCTTTGAGGTCGAGTTGGCTGGCGTCGATTTGTTTTCGTAGCATGAAGTTTCCTTATTTCCTCAGAACTTGAGTCCGGCTTTCCTGGCGGCGTCCGCGAGCGCTTTTACGCGGCCGTGATATTTGAAGCCGCCTCGATCGAAGACGATACTATCGATACCTTTCTCGCGAAGGCGCTCGGCGACCAGCTTGCCAATCGAAGCGGCAGTTTTGATGTTGCCGCCGCCCAAGACGTCCTTCTCCCGACTGCTCGCCGCGACGAGAGTTCGGCCATTGTCGTCGTCGATCGCCTGAGCGTAAATGTGTTTCGCACTGCGATAAACGGCGAGGCGAGGACGTTTCAGCGTTCCGATGACCTTCTTCCGGACGCGAAGATGAACGCGCTTTCTTGCTTGCGATGTGTTTTGAACTCTCATGACGCTCTAAGTAACTCCGGTTTTTCCGGCTTTCTTCTTGAGGTGCTCGCCCGTGTAGCGGATACCTTTTTGCTTATACGGGTCGGGTTTTCGGAAACTGCGTATCGTGGCGGCCGTCTGCCCGACCAACTGCTTGTCCGCGCCGGAGACGACGATATGGGTATTCTTGTCGATCTTGATTTCTATCCCTTCGGGAATCGTGAACACGACCGGATGCGAATAGCCGAGGGCAAAATTAACCTTCCGGCCTTCCACTTGAGCACGGTAACCGATGCCCACGATATCGAGCTCTTTGGCGAAGCTTACCGCAACACCGGTCACGGCGTTGGCGAGAAGGCTTCGAGAGAGCCCCCAAAGAGCCTTGAGCTCGTCGGTCTCGCTCTCGCGGACGGCTTTCAAAATGCCGTTCTCCTGCCGTGCCTGGATCCCGATTGGAAGCCTAGTGGTTAGCTTGCCTTTCGGACCCTCGACGCGAACCGTGCGGCCGTCGACTTCAATTTTGACCCCACTCGGTATCGGAATGGGTTTAGCGCCTATTCGAGACATCCTTCAAATCCTCGTTCATTACCAAACGTTACAGAGAATCTCGCCGCCCACGCCTTCGCGAACTGCCTGGCGGCCCGTCATGAGTCCTCTAGACGTCGATAAAATATTGACACCCAGTCCTCCTTGGACTGTGGGGATCTTGTCCTTGGGCACGTAGATGCGGCAGCCCGGCCGAGACACCCGCTTGAGGCCCTGAACCACTTCGGGCCCGTCGGCAATTCGGCGAAGGAAAACGCGCAAGGTTCCGTGCTTGTCGTCCTCGATGCCCTTGTAATTCTGGATGTAGCCTTCTTCTTTGAGAATACGCGCGAGCTCGATCTTGAGCTTCGACGTCGGCATATCCACTTTGGTGAGCCGCGCGGCGACACCATTGCGGATCCGTGTAAGCATGTCGGCGATCGGGTCGGTCATCATAATGCCTTGTTCCTCCTCACCAGCTCGACTTCACGAGACCTGGAATCTCTCCCGCGAGAGCGAGCTTGCGCAAGCACAGACGGCACAGACGAAACTTCCTCAGATAGCCTCGCGGGCGACCGCAACTATTGCATCGGTTGTGCTGCCGCACCTTGAACTTTAGCTTGCGCAGCGACTTCGCAATCGAAGATTGTTTAGCCAATATAAACTCTCCCTCGAACTAGGGCTACCTGAATGCTGAATGCTGAATGCTGAATGCCCATCGGAATACGGTCCCTGTTATTGCTGTCCGGGGCGACGGAACGGCATGCCCATGAGCTCTAGTAGCCGTTTGGCGCCCTTGTCATTACCCGAGGTCGTGACGAAGGTGATGTTCATCCCCCGGGTCTGATCGACCTTCGAGTAATCGATCTCTGGAAAGATGAGCTGGTCCTCGAGTCCCATCGTGTAATTCCCGCGACCGTCGAAGGATTTCGTCGGCAGGCCCCGGAAATCCCGAACACGGGGAAGGGCGATGTTGAAGAGCCGGTCGATGAACTCGTACATGCGCTTGCCGCGCAGTGTGACGCAAGCACCAACAGGCTGGCCTTCCCGAAGCTTGAAAGCGGCGATCGACTTCTTCGCGCGCCGTATGACCGGGCGCTGTCCCGTGACCGCCCCCATCTCGTTCATCGCGGCGTCGAGAAGCTTGATGTTCGCCGAGGCCTCGCCGACGCCCATGTTCACGACGACTTTGGTCATGCGCGGCACCGCCCAAACGTTGGTAATGGAAAGGTCCTTCATCAACTGCGGAAGAATGCTCTCGTGATAGGTCTTTTGGAGACGGCTCATTTATCGATGACTCCCTCACAGGCGGCGCAGGTGCGCACTTTGCGGCCGTCGACGAGCGTCTTCTTGCGCGTTCGCGTTTTTTTGTCGCATTCCGGGCAGACGATCATGAGGTTGCTCAAGTCGATCGCCGCTTCGCGCTCGACGACACCACCTTTGATGTTCTGCTGCGGATTGGGCCGCGTGTGCCGCTTCATCATGCTCACGCGCTCGACGATGGCGCGGGTTCGAGCCGGGATGACGCGCAGAACTTTACCGCGCTTGCCGCGATCCCGACCGGAAATGACTTCCACCTGATCGTTTTTGCGAATACTGAGTTTGTTGGCCACTTCAAAGAACCTCGGGCGCCAGGGACACGATCTTCATGAATTTTTTCTCACGAAGCTCCCGAGCCACCGGCCCGAACACACGTGTTCCGAGCGGTTCGTTCTGGTCATCAATAATAACGGCCGCGTTGTTGTCGAAACGGATATAAGTGCCGTCCTTGCGGCGCTGCTCCTTGCGGGTCCGTACGATCACTGCTTTCACGACTGTCCCCTTCTTGATCGGGCTCTCCGGCGTCGCTTCCTTGACCGACGCCGTAATCACGTCGCCAAGGTGAGCGATCCGCCCGACCCCGCCGCCTCTCGGGTGGATGCAGAGGATTTTTTTGGCCCCCGAATTGTCTGTCACTTCGAGAACCGTTTGCATCTGAATCATTTTTAGTTCCCTGTCGTCAACTATTTCGCATCGTCTGCTACTTGCGCCTGAGCCTCACGCTCGGCCGGCGATAGCAAGATTTCCACAAGTTTCCAGCGCTTGCGCTTGGAGATTGGACGGCACTCGACGATCTTTACCCGGTCCCCGACCTGGCACTTGTTCGCCTCGTCATGCACTGTGAAGTTGGACGTCTTCTTGAATGCGCGCGTATAGAGCGGATGGCGCATCAGGCGCTCGACGCTCACCACCGCGGTCTTGTCCATCTTGTTGCTCTTGACCACGCCTACTTTGACTACCTTGGGCATCTCGTGTTCCTCATTCCTGACTAAGGCCCGCCTACGGCCTGACCACGGCTCTTCTCGATCTCCAGTTGCCGCAGCACTGTCTTCACTCGGGCGAGATCTCGCCGCAGTTCGCGGACTTTCCCCATTTGATCCAGCTGACCCGTCTCTTTCTGGAGCCTGGTGCGGAAGATCTCCTCAGCCAAATCAGAAACTTTATCTCTCAACTCACCCTCGCCGAGCTCCCGAACCTTTTCGATCTTCACGGACTCAACTCTCCTCGAAACGGGTGACGAATTTGGTTTTGAGGGGAAGCTTGTGTCCCGCGAGACGCATCGCTTCGCGCGCGGTCTCGGCGGGAACCCCTTCCATCTCATAGAGAATCCGACCCGGCTTCACCACGGCCACCCAGAGCTCCGGGCTGCCTTTACCTTTACCCATGCGAGTTTCTTGCGGCTTCTTGGTAACGGGCTTGTCGGGAAAGATCCGAATCCAGATGCGGCCGGTCCTTTTGACGAAACGCGTTATCGCGATTCGAGCGGCCTCGATCTGGCTATCCGTGATCCATCCGGGCTCGAGCACCTTGAGACCGTAATCGCCGAAGGACACCGTGTGACCTTTCCAAGCCTTGCCCTTCATTCGGCCCCTTTGGACCTTACGGTGTTTGACTTTCTTCGGCATCAACATGACGACTTACTCCATTCTGCGCGAGCGCGAGCGGTCACCCGACTCCTCGCGAAGCGCAGGACCCAGGGGAAGCGACTCACCTTTGTAGATCCAGCACTTGATGCCAATCTGTCCATAAGTCGTGAAAGCTTCGGCGAATCCATAATCGATATCCGCGCGGATGGTGTGGAGCGGAACTTGCCCGAGCAGGTACCATTCCGAGCGCGCGATCTCGGCGCCGTTCAATCGGCCAGCGCAGCGCACGCGCACGCCCTTCGCACCGAAGCGCATCGTCGCATCAATAGCCTTGCGCATCGCGCGGCGGAAGGCAATGCGCTTTTCGAGCTGCAGGCCGATGGACTCGGCGACGAGTTGCGCGTCGAGCTCGGGCCTCGCGACCTCGATGATATTGATGTAGACCTCGCGCTGGATCGTTGCCTGGATTTCCTGCTTGAGCTTGTCGACCTCGGTGCCTTTGCGTCCGATGATGATTCCGGGGCGCGAAGTATGGATATTGATTTTGAGCTTGTTCGCGGCGCGCTCGATCTCGACTCGAGACACACCCGCGTGCGAAAAGCGTTTCTTCAGCTGGCGTTTGAGCTTCAAGTCCTCATGGAGGAGCTTTCCGTAGTCACGCTCCGCATACCACCGTGAGCGCCAGGTCTTGTTATAGCCGAGCCGAAACCCGTATGGATGGACCTTTTGTCCCATTGATCAGCTCTCTTCCTGTTCCGAAACTTCGATTGTCAAATGCGACGTGCGATGCACGATTCTGAAAGCGCGGCCCATCGGCGCCGGGCGGACCCGCTTGAGCGTCGGCCCTCCGTCGGCATAAGCCTTGCTAACGACGAGATCGTCCTCGTCGATCCGCTTGGCTTCTTCGACGGCCTTCTGTTGGGCGTTGGCTATCGCGGAGCGAAGAACCTTCTCGAGCGGCCGGCACACACGCTTGTTCGTGTTCTGCAAAATCGACAACGCCTCGGCTGCTTTCTTGCCGCGGATGAGATCGAGGACCAGGCGCGCTTTCGACGGCGATCCTCGAACGTGTTTGGCAGTTGCCCTTGCTTCAACCATCTTTCAGTCTCCGGTCCCTATGGAAAAGCGCTAGCGCATCTTCGAGGCTTTGTCCGTCTTCGTCGTGTGACCCCGGAAGGTGCGGGTCGGAGAGAACTCGCCGAGCTTGTGCCCGACCATGTTCTCCGTGATGTAGACGGGGATGAACTTCTTACCATTGTGAACGGCGATGGTGTGTCCCACCATTTCGGGGATGATGGTCGACCTGCGCGACCAGGTCTTCAAGACCTTCTTCTCCCCCGCGTCGTTCATGATGTCGATCTTGTTGAGCAGGCGGTCGTCCAAGAAAGGCCCTTTTTTGAGTGATCTCGCCATAGCTCTCTAGCCTCGTTTCTTGCCGCGCCGGCGAACGATGAACTTGTTCGTGCGCTTGTTGTTCCGCGTCCTGTATCCTTTGGTCGGAACTCCCCAGGGCGTCACAGGGTGACGCCCTCCCGCAGTGCTGCCCTCGCCGCCACCATGCGGATGGTCGACCGGGTTCATCGTGACACCCCGATTGTGAGGGCGGCGACCCATCCAACGTTTTCGGCCCGCCTTGCCAATGGTGACCCGCTCGTGCTCGATATTGCCCACTTGGCCCACGGTCGCACGGCATTTTTTGTGCACGATCCGAATTTCACCCGATGGGAGCCGGAGCTGCGCATATTTACCTTCTTTCGCCACCAGCTGCGCGCTCGCGCCAGCACTGCGGGCCATTTGGCCGCCTTTGCCGGGCCTGAGCTCGATGTTATGAACCACCGTTCCGAGCGGCATGTTCTCGAGCGGCAAGCAGTTCCCGGGAAGGATATCTGCGCTCGTGCTGCTCACGATACTGTCGCCGACATTCAGCCCAACAGGGTAGATGATGTAGGCCTTCTCGCCATCGACATAATGGATCCGCGCGATGCGGGCGGAGCGGTTCGGGTCGTACTCGACCGAGGCTACCTTCCCGGGAACGTCGACCTTGTTGCGCTTGAAGTCAACGACCCGGTAGCGCCGCTTGTGACCGCCGCCACGAAAGCGCACGGTGATGCGGCCCGTGTTGTTTCGGCCACCCCATTGCTTCTTGGGCTCGGTGAGCGACTTGAGCGGCTTCCTCTCCGTAAGCTCGTCGAAGCTCTGGACCGTGTAAAAGCGTCGTCCGGGGGATGTGGGGCTGAATTTCTTGATTGCCATGTCCTATCAGACCCCCTCGAAGAACTCGATCATCTTTTCGCCCTCGCGCAAGGTTACGAAAGCCTTCTTCCAATTAGAGCGCTTTCCTTCGAAGCGCCCATAACGCTTCAGCTTCCCGCTCATCCGCACTGTGCGCACCGACTGTACCTTTACGCCAAAGAGCTTCTCGACGGCGCCTCTGATCTCGGTCTTGTTCGCATCGACAGCGACCCTAAAGCAAAGTGTCCTGTGCTTGTCCTTTAAAAGGGTCGCTTTTTCCGTGATGAGCGGTGCGACGATGACATCATGCATGTTCATCGCGACAACCTTTCTTCCAGACTCGCGGCGGCCTCTTCGGAGAGGACCACTGTGCGTGCCTCGAGCACGTCATAGGTGTGAAGTGCTTTCGTCGAGCGTACTTCGACACCACGCATGTTGCGCGCCGACAGATAGAGAGCGTCGCTCGGTTTCAGATCCACGATGAGCACTCGGCCCGGTAAAACGCCGAGCTTCTCGAGCTGGCCCTTCAGCGTCTTGGTGCTCGGTTTTTCTAACACCAGCTCGTTCACGACCGTCAAGCCCTCTTCCTTGACCCGGAGCGAGAGCGCCGAGCGAAGCGCGCCAATCTGGACTTTCGCATTGAGCTTGAAGCTATAGTCGCGAGGATGCGGTCCAAAAGTGATGCCGCCTTTGCGCCAGAGCGGGTTGCGGGCCGAACCGACACGGGCACGGCCGGTGCCCTTCTGACGCCAGGGTTTGGCGCCGCCACCGCTCACAGCGGCACGATTCTTCGTAGCATGGGTGCCGCGATGGCGCGCTGCGCGGTAATGTTTGACGGCTTCGTATAGAAGATGACGGTTGGGCTTGACACCGAAGACCGCGTCACTCAGCGCTTTCTCGCTGCGAGAACCGGCAGGCACATCCACCATAGGAACGCTAGGCATCGTTTTGTCCCTTCGCCGATCGCGTTGTGATGATCTCCACATAGGTTCCGTTAGCGCCCGGTATCGCGCCTTTGACGAGCAGGAGATCTTCGTCTTCGATGACCTCGACCACCTCGAGGTTCTTGACCGTGACCCGGTCTTGGCCCATATGTCCCGGGGCACGCATGCCCTTCATAACGCGAGATGGATAAGCCGATTGCCCAATCGAGCCCGGGCCACGATGATGCATAGAGCCGTGGGTCGCCTTGCCGCCACCGAATCCGTGGCGTTTCATGACCCCGGCAAATCCCTTGCCTTTGCTCACACCACTCACCTGCACCTGATCGGATGCGGCAAAGACAGACACTTTGATCGACGCGCCAACCTCGGGCGCATCCCCGTCACCAAGCGCAAACTCACGAAGCACACGGCAAGGCGCCACCCCAGCATTCTTGAAATGCTTCTCGGTCGGCTTGTTCGCTTTGTACTTCCGCCCAGCTTCGACGAAACCGAGCTGCACCGCGTCGTAACCGTCCCGCTCTTGCGTCTTCCGCTGCACGACAACACAAGGCCCCGCCTTGATCACAGTGAGCGGGATAACTTTACCGTCCTCAGCGAAACGCTGCGTCATCCCAAGTTTTCTTCCAATTAATGAATTCATGATCAGCATCCAAAAAACGGTTATTTAGAATGCTCCTTGCCGAACGCCTTGATTTCTACGTCAACGCCCGCGGGAAGATCCAGTCGCATGAGGGCGTCCACGGTTTGAGGCGTTGGCTCAAAGATGTCCAAAAGTCTCTTATGCGTTCGCATCTCGAACTGCTCGCGTGACTTCTTGTCCACGTGAGGGGATCGCAAGACCGTCCATTTGTTCTTGATCGTCGGCAGCGGAATGGGCCCGGCGATACGCGCTCCGGTCCGCTTCGCGGTCTCGACGATTTCGTGAGTGGACTGGTCCAGAATCCGATAGTCATAGGCCTTTAAACGGATTCGGATTTTTTCGCTTATCACAGGCATATTCTCTCTTTTCTACCCAGGTTTAGCCTTAGTCTTAGGCTTAGTCTTAGGCTTACTCAATGACTTCGGTTACGGTCCCAGCACCGACGGTGCGGCCGCCTTCACGGATGGCGAAGCGCAGGCCTTTCTCGAGGGCAATCGGCGTGCCGAGCTCGATATTGAGCGAGGTGTTATCCCCCGGCATCACCATCTCCACGCCTTCGTTCAGCG
>Ga0310120_10000092_pt1 | contig 66464 bp, 55 predicted proteins | sample CB27_AW_983_MG_FD_203506 | JGI IMG/M metagenome (GOLD analysis project Ga0310120, IMG submission 203506) | Marine microbial communities from Western Arctic Ocean, Canada - CB27_AW_983 | ecosystem: Environmental > Aquatic > Marine > Oceanic | place: Canada: Western Arctic Ocean | collected...
GCTTCTGTTTCTTGAGCCGCTCGAGTTGTTCGCGGTCGATCGAGACGCCCAGTCCGGGTTTTTCCGGAACAGGGATCAACCCGTTGATGGGATCGATCCGCTTGGTGACGACGTCGTCCCGCCAAGTCTCGGCATCACAATGCGTGTGCCAGGTGGCGGTTTTGAAGGCGGCGTGCATGTGAGCCGTCATCGTCCGCGTGATCTCGCCGCCGACGTTCTGGAGCATGAAGGGCAGGTCGAGTTCACCGAAGAGACCGGCCTTGCGGATCGCGACGCCGATCTTGGCGTGACCCATCATGTACCCGTCGGCCGCCCGCCGAACCACCTCGAACGTCGCGCCCAGCGGCGAGTGGTGATAGAGAACCGGGACGCGGACCCGGCTGCGGAGTTCCTTGTAGGCGTCGATGTCCTTCTCCAGCTTGGGATCCTCGAATGCCCCGCAGATCGGGAAACGGGCCATGCGGATCAGCAGATCGGGCGTGTGGTCGTCTGTGCCGCCCATGGTGACATCGAACTGAACCTTGAACCCCGGCGGCGCAACCTTCTGCATCGCCTCGAGCTGGTCGAAGACGTTCTCGAACGGCGAGAGGTGATACTTCAACCAGGTGTAGCCGCGTCGCGAGTACTCCTTGACGGCAGCGGCCATGTGGCTGGGGTCGGCCGAGACGGTCCACGAGCCGACCTTGATCCAACGACGCTGCCGTTGGCCGATCAGCCGATGAACCGGTACGCCGGCCGCCTGGCCCATCAGGTCGTACATCGCCGTCCCCAGTCCCAGCGAGGTCATGTCGCCGACATGATCGAACGGGTTGGTCCCGATGTACCGCTTCCGGACCGCTTCGGACTCCAGCCCACCGCTTTCGCCCAGCCCCACCAGCCCGGTGTTGGTCTTCACCTCATAGACATACCGTTTCGAGGGTCCATAGAAGTGCTGCAGTTCGTGGTGGATCCACTTGTTGTAGCGAGGTTGGATTTCGTGAGCCTCGATCGACTCGACCCGGATCGGCCCCCCCGCCTCGGCCTCGGCTCTTCTCCGAGCGGCCAGGGCATGCCGGTAGGACGGCAGCACCGCCACGGCGGCGGCGGCCGAGCCGCCGACGGTCGCAAGAAATCGTCGACGGTTGACCACCCCCGGAGCATGACAGTCAAGATCGTCGAGAAAACGGGCCAGCAGTGATCGTTGCATGGTGGAAGTCCGTGGTGGAACTGGAGTGACGGCGGTCAGCATACCCCAGCCGAGCAGCAGGTGCATCCGCGAGGGTGTAACAGGTCTCCCACCGCCGGGGCTGCTTGCAGGGGTTTTCCGTGGTCGGTAAAATGCGGACTTCCGACAGCTGGCCCAACCGGCCACGCGACAGCCACCAGCGAATCTCACCCGACTTCGCCACGTCACGCGGTGGCTGACCACTCCCCGGACACGGGGAACCACCCAATCACGAAAAGGGGTCCTATTGTGTCCCTGGAAAACCAGCGTCCATCGATCGAAGAACTCGAGGACAAGGCCCGCGTGCTGCGGCGTCACATCATCAAAATGACGACCGAGGCGGGCAGCGGGCACCCGACGAGCAGCCTGTCGGCGACCGAGGTGGTCACGGCGATCTACTTCGGCGGATTCCTGAACTACAACGCCGCCGAGCCTGGCTGGGCCGAGCGAGACCGGTTCATCATGAGCAAGGGTCACGCGGTGCCGGCCCTGTACGCGGCGATGGCCGAAGCGGGGTACTTCCCGGTCGAGGACCTGGCCACGCTCAGGAAACTCGGCAGCCCGCTCGAGGGACACCCCAACGTGCGGCGGCTGGCAGGCATCGAGGCCTCCACCGGATCGCTCGGACAGGGACTCTCGATCGGACTCGGACAGGCACTGGCCTGTCGCATCGATGGTTACGATTCCCGGGTGTTCGTCGTGCTCGGTGATGGTGAAATGGGCGAGGGGCAGGTCTGGGAAGCGATCGCCACGGCGCACAAGTACCAGGTCGGCAAGCTGACGGCGATCATCGACCAGAACGGCTACCAGCAGACCGGCGCCACGTCCGACGTCCTCGATCTCACTCCATTCGCTCCCAAGATCGAGTCCTTCGGCTGGCACGTGCAGACGGTCAACGGCAACGACATGGGCGAGGTGGTCGCCGCACTGGAGACGGCCGTGGGTATCACCGACCGGCCGACGGCGATCGTGGCCGAAACGCAAAAGGGCTTCGGCATCCTGCCGGTGCTCGAGGAGGCCGGTGACATGAACTTCCATGGACAGGCATTGTCGGCCGAGGTGGCCGAACAGGCGCTGGCTCACCTGGGTTGATGCCCCGGAGCCAGCCCCCACACACACAGATTCACCCACAGACGGAACAGCGACGATGGCGATTGGAGACAAGAGCGGCCTTTCCCCGGGCGGAGCAACCCGCGACGCCTTCGGCAAGGCCCTGGAGACACTCGGAGAGCGGTTCCCCGAGGTGGTGGTTGTCGACGGCGATGTCGGGAACTCGACACGGACCGAGGCCTTTGCCAAGGCATTCCCTGATCGAGCCTTCAACGTGGGGATCGCCGAGGCGAACATGGTCAGCATCGCCGGTGGACTCGCCTCCTGCGGCAAGACCCCGGTGGTGGCCAGCTTCGCGGCGTTCCTGATGTGCAACGCCTACGACCAAATCCGCATGTCGGTCACGTTCCCGGCCCAGAACGTCAAGCTGGTCGGCTCCCACTCGGGGATCTCGATCGGCGAGGACGGTCCCAGCCAGATGGGGATCGAGGACGTGGCCCTGGCCTGTTCGCTGCCGGGCCTGACCGTCATCGTCCCCTGCGACGAGATCTCGACGGCCAAGGCCACCGAGGAAATGCTGCAGCGGGAAGGTCCGATCTACCTGAGGCTGGGACGACCGAAGGTGCCTCGGATCTACGAGGACGATTCGGAGTTCGTGATCGGCCGAGCCAACCAGCTGCGGGACGGCGACGACCTGACGATCATCGCCAACGGGTTGATGGTGGCCGTGGCACTCGATGCGGCCGCCGAACTGTCCGAACAGGGTGTTTCGGCTCGGGTGCTCGACATGCACACCGTCAAGCCGATCGACGAACCGGCCGTGGCGGCGGCGGCCCGCGAGACGCGTGCGATCGTCGTCGCCGAGGAGCATTCGGCCAACGGTGGACTCGGCAGCGCCGTCGCGATAGCGGCCAGCCGGACGGCGCCGGTGCCGATCGCCTACGTCAACACAGGTGATTGTTACGCCGAGAGCGGTGATCCCGACGGATTGCTCGAGAAGTACGGGCTGACAGCCGAGCGAATCGTCGAGGCGGCTCGGAGCGTCAAGGCGAACTAGTCGACCCGGGACGTCGTCGCGTGATCGAGTACCGTCACTACCGAAACAACGACTCTCCGAAGTTGTTGACACTCTGGAACCAGTCGGGCCTCGCCCGCGGTGGTGCCACCGAAATCTCGCTGAGCCTGCTCGATTTGCTGCTGTTCTCACAACCCTACTTCGACCGTCTCGGGCTGATCGTGGCGTGCGAGGACGATCGGTTGGTGGGCATGGTCCACGCCGGGTTCGGATGCAACGAACAGCGCAGCGACCTCTGCCATGACGACGGAGTGATCTGCCAGTTGCTGGTCCATCCCGAGCGGCGGAGACAGCGAATCGGGAGCGAGTTGCTCGAACGGGCCAAGACTTACCTCCTCGAACGCGGTGCCACCACGATCCACGCCGGGCCGGGACCGGGACGAGATCCGTTCTACTGCGGGCTGTACGGGGGCAGCGAAGCGGCCGGGTTCCTGGCCACCGACGAGGGTGTCTCCGAGTTCCTCGCCACGTGCGGCTTCGACGCCGCCGATCGCTACGCCGTCTACCAGCGACCGCTCGAACTGAACCAGGGCGAACCGGTCGACTACCGCGGCATCCAATGGAGACGGCGGGTGCGGATCGAGATCTCACCGCAGAACAAGGACGGCGACTGGTGGTGGAACACCCGGCTCGGCCGACTCGACTACGTCCGTTTTCAACTGTTCCACAAGGACGGCGACGAACTGATCGCCTCGCTGACCCTCATCGGCCTCGACCAGTTCTTGCCCAAGTGGAACTCCCGAGCCATCGGGCTGACCGACATCCACGTCGTCGAACACCACCGCCGAGAGGGACTGGGTCGGCTGCTGATCACCGAGACACTCAGGCGTCTCAAGCAGGAGACGATCAACCTGGTCGAGGCGCACGCCGAAGAGTCGGACGAAGCGTTGACGGGACTGCTGGCCACATGCGGTTTCCAGCGGATCGACGCGGGAACCCAGTACCGCGCAACCACGACGTAGCCAGATTCACCGCGGCGGAATTCGTCCCCTAGGGAATCCGGTCGTCGTCCCAGTTGATCTCGTCCTCGTCGACGCCGTTGGTCTTCAACTGATCGACCAACCGTGCCCAGGCACCCGCCATGGCGGACTCGTCGCGACGGATACAGATTCGAACGCCGGACGCATTGGGGCCGATCGCCTTGACCCGTTTGATCACGTCCTCGAGCGACGCCGCGGCGAACCCTGCGGGTCCACGGATCAGGAACCGATCGTCCTCGATTCGCACCACCACCGTATTGCGTTCGACAGCAGGCACCTCCTCGTTCGCCGCCTTCGGCTCGTCCGGCGTCGTGCTTTTCGGAGCCTCGGCACCAGGGCCCCCACTTCCGGATCCCAGTCCCGGCAAACCTATGCCGAACTTGCCCAGTAAGACGCCCAACGCCAACACCCCAACCACGCCGATTCCAATCAACTTCTTCTTCATTGCTTCTCCCCGACTCGTGCTAGCGACCGGCCGCAGGATCCTTCATGAAAAGAACCAGAGACTGGAACTGTGTCTTGCCACCACGGTCGTTGGCCATCCGTTCCATCGACAAGGGCAATTGGCCAACGGCGATCTTGATCTGTCCGAATCGGGCATCGGGATAATAGGACAGCAGCACAATCACCAGGTCCTTGGGAGATTCGAGCGACTTGTAGGCACGGAACAGCTTGTCGTCAAATTCCGCCTGGGTCATGGCCTTGAAGTTCTTGACCGTCCCTCCCGCACTCAACTCAAACTGCTTCGTGTTTCCGCCGTAAATCACCAGGTCCCAGATGTCGCACCGCTTCCGCATTTCGTCGAACGTCAGCAAGTGACGAACGACTTCTTCACCACGCTTGGCGGCCAGTTCCCGGAATTTCTTCCTGAGCAGTTCTCGATCGACCTCACTGCGGATTTCGCCTGCGATCTTATTGGTGTTCAAGACTCTCTTGATGGTCTCGTCGGGGACCTGGAACAACTCGGACACGAGGTCCCCGAGTCGTTTCTGCTGCTGCCTGGCCCAGGACAATTCCTCGGAGAGCCGCCGTTGGCTGTCCACGTCCCGGGACAACAACCGGTCGTTTTCTCTGCGAGCCTGCTCCAGGTCCCGCTCGGCGTTCCGATGCCGTTCGACCAGCGCCACCACCGGATCGGCGCGGTCGATCAACCCGGGCACCGCATCGGTCACCACGCTCCGCGCCCGGTTTTCCTCGGTCCGGGCCTGGTGCTGCAGCCCGAGCAGCAGTGCGAACACCAGGATGATTAACAGGTCCAGCAGGGGGGTCAGTTGGATGACGAACCGGCGTTTGGCGATCATGTCGAGTCGTCCCCGACGGTTTCCGACGCCGACCCGTCCGGTTCACTCCCGGACGACCCGGACGGGGTCGAGTCCGGATTCTCGGCCAGTTCCCGCTTGGCCTGGGCCACCACGTCACGCACGTTGATCCGGATCTCGGCCAATCGATCGTATTCGGGTTCCAACCAACTGTTGATCCACATCAGGATGATCGCCGCGGCGAGTCCGAAGATGGTCGACCAGATGGCCTGACCGAACAGCCTCATGATATCGGTCATCGCACCGGTGGTCTCGGACTCGAGAGCCGGCAGGGCGGCGGCGACGGCCAGGATGGTGCCGAGGATCCCCAGCAAGGGGTAGATCTCGATCACCGTCCGAGCCATGTTCGTCCACTTCTCGAAGGCCATCGAGTTGAGGTAGCTGCGTCGTTCGTCGAGGACGTTGATGCGTTCCTTGAGCTTCTGGCGTTGGCCATCGGAGGCGTCGCGACCAAGCACGTCGCGGATGTCGGACAGGAACGCATCGATCTGGTCGGCGATATGTCCCCCGGGAGCAATCCGGCTCTTGTGGGAGAGTCCCCGGGTGAAGTCCTCGAGCAACCGGTGCTGCGAAAGGTAGTCTCGCTTGGACCATCGCCACAGGACGATGAACACGACCAAGTGCGCGACGGCCAGACCGCAGATCACATATGAGATGGCCCCGGGCAGGACCTTCATCACGTCGTTCATTCGCTTGCTCGTTCTAGGAGATACACCGCGCTGTCGGCCCGCAGGTTGGCCCACCAGGCGTTCTCAACAGGCCGCCCCCTGATGATGGGGATTTCACGGACAACCGTCATCCCCAGTTGCTCGACCAGGTCACGAATGTCGTGCATCGAGCAGACGTGGAGGTTTGGGGTATCGTACCACTCGTACGGCAACGCGTCAGTCACGGGCGCCCGCCCCTGCTGGATCACCTTCAATCGGACCCGCCAGTGCCCGAAGTTGGGCACCACGACCAGAGCTCGAAACGCCACCCTCAGCATCTCCCGCAGCACGGTCGTCGGGCGGTGGACCTGCTGCAGCGTCTGGCTGAGCACGGCGGTATCAAAACTGTCGTCGGGAATGTCGCTGAGACCGTGGTCAAGGTCCGCCCGGATCACCGGCAGCCCGCGGCCGATCACAGCGATCACTTCGGCCTCTCCCAGTTCGACCCCCAGCACACGACAGTTTCGTTCCGACCGCAGCCGGTCCAGCAGCCGACCGTCTCCACAGCCGAGGTCGATCACACGAGAGCCCTTGTCGATCTGATCGACCAACAGCTCGTCGATCAACTCGGCGTCGGGACCGGGCATGCTGTACCGTGTCGCGCTCATCGCGGCCTCTGTTCGCTCTCGAGCGTCTGCTCCAGGAACGGTGCCACCACTCCGGCCAGTTGATCGTGTTCGATCAGGAACGCATCGTGTCCGTACAGACTCTCGAACTCCAGGAACGTCGTGTCTCGCCCCGCCTTGACCATCGCGCTGACCATCTCGCGACTCTGACTGGTCGGGAACAACCGGTCGGTACTGTAGCTGACGACCAGGAAGCGAACGTCGCTGCGGCCGAAAGCCTCCAGCAGAGATCCGTGGGTGGCGGCCAGGTCGAAGTAGTCCATCGCGCGGGTCAGGTACAGGTAGCTGTTGGCATCGAACCGTTCGACGAACCGCTTCCCCTGGTAGTGCAGGTAACTCTCGACCTGAAACTCCGTTTCCCGGGCCAGGTCGTAGGCGAACCGGTCGCCCTCCTGCAACCGCCGGCCGAACTTCATCTCGATCGACGCCTCCGAGAGATAGGTCAGGTGGGCGACCATGCGGGCCAGTCCCAGGCCGAACCGCGGGATCTCGTCGGTCAAGTAGTAGTCACCTTCGTGAAAGTTCGGGTCGACCAGGATCGCGCGTCGACCGATCGCGTTGAAGGCGATGCCCCGGGCGGTCAGCTTGGCCCCTGATGCGAGGACGATGGCCGAGCCGAGGGAATCGGGAAATCGGGCGGCCCACTCGAGCACCTGCATGCCGCCCAGGCTGCCCCCGATCACCGCCAGTAGTTTCTCGATCCCCAGGTGGTCGACCAGCGCTGCGTGGACACCGACGATGTCGTCGACGGTGATGAAGGGGAACTCGAGCCCCCACGGCTCGTCCGATCCGGGCGACACGTCCCCGGGACCGGTCGTACCCTGGCAACCTCCCAACACGTTGGCACAGATCACGAAGTAACGGTCGGTGTCGAGTCCCCTGCCGGGTCCGACGAAGTCATTCCACCAGCCGAGCGAATCCGCTTCGGCACCATGCCGACCCGCAGCATGAGCGTCGCCTGTCAGGGCGTGGCAGACGAAGATCGCGTTGTCACGTTCCGGTGAGAGTGTCCCGTAAGTCTCGTAAGCCACGGTGACCGCATCCAGCTTGCCCCCGCCAGCCAACGTCAACGACGCAGGCGGTTCGAACAGCTGCACAGTCCGTGTCTTGACAATCCCGACGGACCCGTCGTCGGGGGAATCGGTCGTGGAGACTTCGATCGCCATCGGCTCGACCACGCTGCGGCCGACGCGCCAAACCGTGCGCCTGTCGGCCGCAACCGCCTGTCCCGGCAGTCCCCACACCGGGACCCGGCGACCGGGCCTCCTGGCCCTCTCGATCACCGGACTGCCGAGCACCCACGGGGCTCGGCCCCGCGGGCACGTCCTGGACGCCCCGCGAGGTTTTCCCGGCGAGGTGCCCTGTGTTGTTGTCAGCTTCGATTATAGGGGCCGCCCCGGGTGAAAAGGAGGGGCGAATGGGTCCGAGCGTCAAACCGGGTGGCCGACTATCCACCCGAGTCGGCCTTGGCCGGGGCGGGCGTGCTCTTGCGGATGTCGTCGATCAGCGACTTGAACTCCAGGAGCTTGGCTTCGTCGAGATGCCTGGTGAACAGGGCGTGGGCCTCGCTGCAGAGTCTGCGAATGCGGTTGGCGGCCACGCGGTTTCGGTCCGAGAGCGCCGATTGAACCGCAGGGAACTCGATCGCTTCGAGCTGATCCGCGAACGCCCGCAATGTCGGCAGTTCGTTGATCCTCTTCAGGTGGCGGTCGACCCGTGTCCAGTCGGGCGACTCGGCCTCGGCCAGTTTCTTGGCCAGTGCCATGTGCACCGCCCGCCGCGCCACCACCTCGATCAACTCGCCCTGCAACCTGGTCACGTGTCCTTCGACGCCAAGCCGATCCGAATCATCCGGCAACAACAGTGCCGTCTCGACTTCGCGACCCGGCACAAACGGCACCCGTGCCATCACGTTGCTGCCACTCATCACGTACATCCACACCAGCGGCATCTGATCGTCGACGATGATCTCGACCCGGCCGGCTCGGTCCGAAAGCAACCGACGGGGCGGTGGCAACTCGGTCCGCCGCTTCTTCTCTTCGGTCCCCTCCCGGGTTCCCTCGTCGGGAGCCGCCGTCGAGGCGGCTTTCTTGGTCAACCGTCGCGGCAACACCACCACGCGGTGCCCGATCAGGGGACGGGAGGGATTGCGGCGGGGCAGCAATGTCAGCCAGGTGGATGGCAGGATCGGGTCCACCCCCGCCGCCATCAACTCGACACCACGACCACCCCCCTGCAACGGGTTCCTCAACGCCGTGGCCACCTCGCAGCGAACCGTCGCCCGTTTTCGCTCCGTCACTCTCAGGTAGGTCCACGTCAGCGGCTGGATGCGTTCGACCACCTGCGTCTTGCGGTTGCGATACCGTAGGAACGGCTCCATCAGGTCGCCGGGCTGCAACTGCTCGGAATCGGGATCGGCCACGGGAAACTCCCCCGCACGCACCTGAACCTCCACCTCCTTGGCCCCCCCCACCGTAATCCGAACCGTCGGCGCGAACATGTCACGGACCAACCGCCCGACAACCGTCGCCAGGCCACGTCGATCGTATTCGACCCGCCGACGCGACAGAGCCAGGCTGCGGGTCGTGGCGTTGTAGGGACGACCGACAACGTCGAAACGGGCCCCCGTCCTCGAGACGGTCACCAGCATCACGCGATCCCAGTCGGTGTCCGCGTAACGCGTCCGCAATCCCTCGGCCGAGAGTCGATCCAGTCCCGCCGCCGATGTCGGTAACAACCAGTCGTTGATCTCGATTTGGGTCGTCCAAGTCTCACCGATCGTGCGTTCGAGGACCGTCGCCACGTCGCGTTGCAAGCCTTGGATCGATCGCGGCGTGACCAACGGATCAGCCGACATCGCCAACGACACCAACACCCGGTACGGGATCTTCCGTAACTCGACCTTCTTCACCTTCTTCGTCTTCTTCGTCTTCTTCGTCTTCTTGGACTTCTCGTCAGACTTCTCGTCAGACTTCTCGTCAGACTTCTTCTCGACGTTGTCTCCATCGGTCGGCTTGGCGACCGGTTTGCCGACATCGGGCGTCTTCTCTGTCGGCTGGTCCTGACCGATTCCGACACCGCAGAGGGCAAGTCCGAGTGCGACCGCGGCCACCAGCGACCGTGTCAGTCGGCCGGGCGAAGTCAGGGCATCAGCGATGGTGTGTGGTCGAGACATTGTCAGGGGGTCACTGCGATCGCGAAGTGGGCAGCGAGTCGAGAGGGATACGGGACTGGATGGTCCAGCGTTCGAGACTCTGGTAAGGAGAGAGCGGCGTCAGCGAGAAGCCCTTGATGTTCCGGGGCACGATCATCACCTCGTCGATCTCCCACAACGGCAGCATCAGCACCTGTTCCTGGATGTGGCGATGGAGTCGATGGAGCACCGTGACGGCGGCCTGGAAATTCTCGGCTCGATCCAGGTCGATCAGTTCCTGCCTCAGCCAATCGGGCAGGTGCATCAGGTCGGCCACGCGGGCAACCGGCCGCATTGTCAGGAACGGCCAGAGTTCGACGATCGGCTCGGTCATGTGCAGTGTGCGGTAGGCCAGATCCCAATCGGTCGGCACGTCGGCCTCGTCTCCGGCCGGTGAATCGACCAGTTGAACGGTGATCCCGACCCGTTTCCACGAAGCAACCAGCCTGGCAGCCGCGGCCCGGACGATCGGTTCACTCGAACAGACCATCTTCAACGGCGGAACCTGGCCACCCAGGCGGTTGGCAGCAACGGTGGCCAGCGAGATGGCGAGGATGGCGTCATACTGCCTGGCCGCGAGTTGCTGCGAATACGCGTAGCTTCTGTTGGGGAACGGCGCGGTGACGACTCGTCCCCGAGCCTGTTCGGGATTACTGATCACCCTGGGATCCTGAAGCACGGTTTCGGAGAGCACCTTGGGACGATCAACGGCGAAGGCAAGAGCCCGCCTGAGTTCGCTGTTGCGGCACGGTTTGCTGCGGGGGTTGAACTGAATCACGTGCGTGGTCGGCACGGTGTAGGGCACAACGTGGAACTGCTGCTGCAACCGTTCGTTGGTCTCAAACGTCCGCACGTGCCAGGCGGGAATCCGCGGCAACACCTCGAATTCACCACGGACCATTCCCTGGAGCGCCTTGAGGTAGGAGTCGTATTTCAGTTCGCGGACCTCGGCGACGTGGTATTCACGCAGTCCATCAGGCTCGGGGATTTCCCGTCGATAGACCGCGTATCCCTTTCCCCTGTCGTGAATCCGAAAACGTTTCGAGAGTACCCGTTCTCCATCCTGGTCGGCCGGTGCCGGTGCCATCACCGGAATCCTCAGCAGGGCCTCGGGACTGACAGGCACCCGCGCGAAACGGACGACGAATTCCTGGGGGGAGCGGATCGAGAGTCCATCGACGAACATCGCCAGCCGTTCGTCGAACCTCGGGTCCTTTGGATCGATGCGAGCCGAGAGCATGCTGACGATCGGATCGGCGGTCAGTCCGGGCCCGGCCTGCCAACTGGCTGGCCGCGGCCTCAGGGTGAATTCGACCTGCCGCCCGAGATCGGTCGGCTCGTACTTCTCGAAATAATCGGTCCGGTAGTAGGGGATGTTCTCGAAGCGGTCGACATGGAACAGCATCTGGGTGATCAGTTCCTGGTGTCGACGATCGGACTCGGTCGGGAACGGGCATCCCGAGGCCGAGCCGGCCAGGTTGACGACTCCGACGGTCACGGTCTGGAACCGTCCGGTGGCAACGGCATAGATGGCCCGAACACTCAGCGAGCCGGCAGCCTTGACCTCATCGGGCCAGAACCTCGTCGCCTGTTTGGCGAACGCCGCGGCCTGGCCATGCTGGCCGGCTCCGGTCGCCGCCACCGATTGCTTGAGCAGCCCCTGTTGCTTGTCCTCGAGCATCTTCCGCCACTTCGCCGCCACGGGATGCACCGGCACCAGCGCCTGGAGACGTTCCTGGATGAAGAAACGCGCCTGGCGATAGTCCTGGGCCTCGACGGCCGAGGCGATCAGTGGCTCGGCCGCGTCGCCGGCCGCCTTCGAAAACCTCTCGGACAAAGTCCTGCGGAACTCGACGTATCGCTCGTCGGCCGACTCCGGCGGTGGGTCGGCCACCAAGGTCTTCAGGTCGTCAAGGTAAGCAATCGCCGACTGGTACCGCTTCCGCTTGATCTTGCTCTCGGCCTCGAGCAGCATCAGCCGGTTGCGTCGGTCGACGTAACCGGGCCAGAACCGCTCCCTGTTCCCCACTCGTTTGGGCGGTGCCACGCGTTCGAGCGACAGCAGCATCTCGAAGGCCGTCCGAAACTTCGACTCGTCCATCAACAGGTCGATCCGCCGCAGCATCAAGTCCTCGTGATGCACCACGTCGGTCAGAAAACGGATGTTCAACTGGTACTCGGGCTCGTCGGCCTTGGTCTCGGGCAACACGATCGTCAGGAAGTGCAACCGCTGGAATTCGAGTTGCTTGTCGCGGCGTTCCTTGGGCGACTTGCCCTTGGGCCAGTCGGCAATCGCCTTCTCCATCGCGTCGCGAGTGAACGGCCTTGGACTGACCGGCTCGCTGACAATCACCTCGTCCTTGATCGTGACCACCCAGCAAAGCGGCTTGCCCTGCAACAATGTCGCCACGTCGGGGACTTGCATGTCCTCGATCTTGGGCAACGGCTTCTCTGAGGCGGGCTGGGCCGGCTCGGGCTGGGCCGGCTCGGGCTGGGCCGGCTGTTTGGGCTGAGCTGCGGGCTGCTTGGGAGCCTGTTGAGCCGGCACCGGAACTGACGGCAGGACGGCACAGATCACCGCGGCCACCACCAGGGCGGCCGATGCTGACCGGCCGGGTGAGCGGAGAGCGGAGATTGGCTTCGCGTCGTGCATCGGTCATTCACTCCCCGATCCATCGGCCGGCTCGGCGGCCAACAGAGATTCGATGCGGTAGAGCGTTCCGTCGATCGAACTGACGAGAATCTTCTTGCCGTAGGCCCGCGGTCCCAGTGCCACCGGCTGTCCCAACTCGACCGAACGTCCGAACTGGCCATCGGCGGAATTGACGACGACCACGCGGCCGTCGTCGAAGGCGACCAGCAATCGGCCGTCGACCGACAACGGCGACCCGGCGACCGAGTGCCCGTTGATCTCACTGGTCCAGAGCACCTTGAGGTTGTCGGCGGGGTCGAGGCACACGAGTTGTTTGCGGCCGGTCTCGACCAGCACCCGGTTGCCGACCGCCCACGGCCCAGCGGTGGCGGCGGCAGGCAGATCGACGTTGGCAACCAGCTGCAGGTCGGCGGCTCCGAGCAACTGGAGCTTGCGATCGGATGTCGCCAGCACCACCCGTCCCCGGTGCACCAGCGGGTCACGGTCGAGCGGGGCGCCGAGCTTGATCTTGCTGACGGGATAGAGGTGCGGCGAGGGAGCCGTACGGTACTCGAGCCTCACCAGCTCCCCGCCACCGTCGAGCACCAGCAGGTGCTTGCTGTCGATCCCGACGGTCTTCACCCATCTCCGCTTCTTCCCGCCCTCGACCGGCGCGGTGAACTCGCGCGCCGGCCCCTGCTCCGCCGTGCGTGCCATCAGCTTCAGGCGACCGGGCAACGGGGCCACGATACCGCCCTCGGTCAACACCGGGGGGGCCTCGAGCGGCTCCTTCTGCAGGTCGATTTCCTGTTCGATCGTGCCGACGGTATTGAGGATCCACAGCCGCGGCTCGGGCAAACCGCACCAGACTGCGACACGTCCGTCGGAAAACCGAACCGATTCGAGCGGCGAGGCCAGTCCGACCGGCAGCCGCAACTCGCCCTCGATGTTGAACTTGAACCCCGCCGCATCGAGTTCGTTGTCGCGGACGTGGAACAGTCCACCGGTTTCGGTCAGGCACAGCAGCAACCCGTTGCTCATCCTCTGACACTCGATCAACCCCGAACCGACGACGGTCCGCCAGTGGGTGACCATCTGGGGCGAAGCGTCCCGTTCGACTCGCGTGAAGATGACCGATGCCGAATGAGCCAACCGTCGACCGACGAACAACTGGCTGCCGATGGACTGCAGCGGCTGGGAACTGAGCCCCGCGGCAATCCGGTTCGGATCGACCTTGATGCTGTCGGCGGTCAGTTGGAAACGCTGCAACTTGCTGGAGGCCATCCAGAGGAATCCGCCGGGGCCGACCGACAGGTGAATCGCTCCGGCGTGAGGCGTTTCCACCTGGTGAGTCCCGACAGTGGTCAACGCGTCATGATTGGGATCATCCGAGACGGTGAAGGCGATCAGTCGTTCGCCGCTGAGGGGCACGAACAGGTCGCGGCCTCGCAGCATTGCACGATCACGCACGTGCCCGGGCACGCGAACCTCGGACACCGCTGCCAACTGGGTCCCGTTGGCCGTCAGCCGGATCACTTTCAACAGACAGCTGTCCAATCGATCGTTTTCGGCCACGACCAGGTTCTCGCCCTGGCCGCCACCTGCGGCGTCGGCCGCCGGCTTGTCGGTGGCCTCGCCGCCGGACTCCCCGGCATCGGCTCCCTCGGGGTCCTTCGCATCGGCAGCGGCGGACTGCCCGTTCTGAGGCAACAGCACCAGCCCACCCATCGCCAGCAGCGGAGACTCGATCGATCCGGCCGGATGGCCCAGGTACGACACCGACTCGCAGGTGAACCCACCGAGTGCAACCGTGTAGATCACTTCCCGGTGTCCGGCCACCACGATCTGCTTGCCGCCGGAAATGAGCACCGGCGGTGCGGTCACCGGTTGCGAAAACGACAACTGCATCGACTGGGCACCGGTTTCGAGACTGATCTTCGAGAGTTGCCCGCGGCCGTTCGACTCGGTCACCAGGTAGATCTGTCCACCGGTCACCAGCGGAGTGCCCGCGACCTGCTGATCGTCTTTCAACGGCAGCCGCCAGGACGCCTTGCCATCCTGCTGCCGCACCAGAACCAGTTCGTGCCGGTTCATGTCGACAAGCAGCAGGCCGGGATCGGCGGTCGAGACGGCCACCGGCGCAAACGGGAGATCGAGGCCGATGATCCGCCGCCAGACGGGATGACCGGTAACGGTGTCGATCCCGTAGAAACAATCACGACCGACAACGAACACCGTCCGCCCTTCCGACTTTTCGTCGGTGCGCACCCGGGTGTTGAGCGTCAACGACAGCGAAGCGATGCCGGACGGGTTCGAGTCCTCGGTGACCGATGGACGGATCGACTTGTCGGAGGTGACCAGGGACTGTTCCAGCGAGAGGGCTTTCTGGAGTTCACGTTCGAGCACGCTCACGCTGCCGAATTCCTCGTACCGCGTCATCAGCCGCCGCCGCTCGATCAACACGTCCATCGGCTTCTTCGCCTCGAGTGCCGTGGTGATCGTGGCGAGTCCTCCGTCGAGGACTTCCTGCTGGAGCAGCTTGGCGGCGGCGTCCTTGCGAGCCTGTTCGATCCGGACCTGATCGGCGCCGAATTTCTCCTCATCCGTCTTGTAGAGACTGAGCTTGCGGCCGGCCTCAACACTCAACTCGAGCAACCCACGCCCCTTCTTGGTGTCCCGCAGGGACTCACCCCCCTCGTTGGCACTCCCGATCGCAATGTCGACCATCGTATTGAAGAGGTAGATCTTCTTCTCGGGATCGTAGTTCTCCAGGTCCTGGCATTCCTTGCGGTAGACGTCGATCGCCGCCAACGCCTTGACCCACTCCTTCGTTCCGCCCAGCCGTGCCTCGACACGAGCCTGGTTGAGCAGGAAGGTGGCCTGCGGTGAGAATTCCTCGTTGTTGGGATACAGCTGCAGGAATTCCTCGAGGTGAGTGATCGCCTGCGAAAAGCTCCCCTCCTCGACCTCGGCCGATGAGATCTCGAACAGGCCCTCGATCGTGTTCCTCGAGAACATGAACCAGAAGGTGGCCGAGGCGATCAGCAGGACGAAGGCGGATCCGCCGAGGATCAGCACCAAGGGCGACTTCAAGGTCTCCTGGTCCCCGGGACGCCGCTTGATGGCCTGAAGCCGTTCGGACAAGCCCAGCCCGGTGCCTTCCGGCTTCTTCGCTTCAAGTGGCGGATCCTTCGGCAAATCCTCGTCGTCGGTATGCGGCCTGGCCTGCACCTCGTGTCCCGGCAACGAATGGACCGGCTCATCATCATCATCACCGAGATCGTCGAACATGTCGTCGTCTTCGAAGATCTGGTTGATCGGGTGCTCGTCGTTGGCAGCAGCGGGTTCGAGATCGCGGCGCTTGCGCTTGGGCTTGGGTTGCTGAGGGGCCTGTGCCTCGCGGACTTCGGGAGGCGGCTGGACCACCGGCCGTTCCGGCGTCTTCATGTCCCCCGCCGTGGGTTTCCCCACCGGTAGCTCATCCTCATCGAGCGGCATGAGGCTGATCTCGCCGTCAACCGCATCCAGGGAGGCCAAGAACCCCTCGGATTCGTCGACATTCACCTCACCCGCATCACCCGCATCACCGGACAGCCGGACGTCGAGCGACCCGACCCGGATCACGTCCCCATCGCCAAGAGCGGTCTCGCGGACCAACCGGCCGTTGACCTCGACCCCCTCGAGGTTGGCTGCCTGAATTTCCCAGGCCGAACCGTTCCAGGAGATCCGACAGTGCAACCGCCCGACCTCTTCCTCGTCGACACGGATATCACACGACTCGGCACGGCCGATCGACACCGACTGTCCAATTGCCAGCGGTCGGAGTTCGGTGTCACCCGCGAGATACTGGATTTCAAGATTCATGGTATGTCAATCCACTGCCGCTTCGTGTCACTTGGCTGCCTGGCCAGAGTCTAGCCACCGCGAGATCCCAGGCGGATCCGTTGCATCTGTACCTCGTTGCCCGCATCGACCACCTTCACGACCGTCTCGTGCAAGGCGTTCTCGTGAGCGTCGATCAGCATTTCGTTCTTTCCCTTGATCGCCAGCATCGCGGCAAGGTTGGCGTCCAACGGGATCCGCTCCTCGTCGATCGAAATCGAGTTGTCCTCGTGGATCTCGACAATCACGCACTCGTCCTCGAAATCCTCCAGCTGTTTCGGCTGCACGCTAGCCCCCTGCTCGTCGGGACTGGGCGGTGGGAAGCTAATCGCCTTCTGCATCGTGAAACTGGCGGTGATCATGAAGAAGATCAGCAGCAGGAAAGTGACATCGACCATCGGCGTCAGGTCCATCTCTTCGAACTCGATCCGAGCTCGCCTCAGCTCGAATTCCTCTTCCTCGCTCTCCGGCTCGTCCTCCACCACGGAGAAAAACGACGACGTGGCCGCAGTCGCCTCCCGCGTATCAGCTGATTCGTCAATGGACTCGGAGAGCCCTTCCGCCCCATCGCTCCCGCTCACTGCAGGTTCGGGAGCCGGTTCGCCAAGTGGTTCCGAAGCCGGTGCGGGGGTCGGATCCTCCACCGGTGCGGGGGGTGGTGCAGGAGCCGGATCCTCCACCTGTGCCGCCGCCGGTTCCGGAGGTGTCTCAGCCTTGGGGGTGGGAACTCTCAAGGCCGACTGGCAGGCCGGACAGCGCACCTTCTGACCGGCCTTTCGGCTGGTGACCGAAAGAACCTGCTGGCAGGCCGGACAACGGAAGCGAATCGGCATATCGGTGCAGGTAAAATCTAGGGTTTGTCTTCGACGGCAATCGAGAACTTGGCTCCGTCGTATTCCTTGATCACGTTATTGGCTTCCCGGGTCACCTTCTGGACAAAGCCGTGACGAACGAGGCGTTCGGCCTTGATGATCACGTGCCGACTCCCCCCATCCAGACCAGCCTTGACATACGGCCCGACCATCTCGGGATCGTCGGTCAGGTTCTTGTCTTCGACGAGGTTGATCATCGGCGGTTCGCCGGCCGAGATGGTAATCTGGATGGCCGAGTTGGCTTCGACTCCGAGTCCATGGACGGACGTGGGGATATCGAGCACCTCGTCGGGTTTCATGGTCGAGGTGACCATGAAGAAGATCAGCAGCAGGAACGTGACATCGATCATCGGAGTGATATCGAGATCGGCGTCGTTCTTGCTCGGCTGCCTGGTGAACGCAGCGTCGGAATCGTTCGAGCTGGATTGGCGTGCCACTCTCAGGCTCCTTTACCACTGGCTCGAATCGTGTCGAGGTCATCCACGAAACGGCCGACCTGCTCCTGGACACCGTCCGAGAGCTTGCCGATGCGGACACCGACCATCGCTCCCATCACGGTCATCGGGATGGCCACGGTCAGGCCGATCGCGGTGGTGAACAGCGCCACGCCGATGTCATCGGCCAGTGCCGAGGGGTCCACGCCCTGCTTGCCGCTGCCGGCGATGGTCTGAAAGGCGTTGATCATGCCGATCACGGTCCCCAACAGCCCCAGCATCGGTGCGCTCTTGACCACCGTCGCGATCCACCCGGCACGGTATTCCAGGTCGGCCAACACGTCGGTTTCGAACCGCTCGGCCATCAACCGTCGGACCTTGTTGGCGGGACGATCGAGATTCTGCATGGCGAGCACGATCAACTGCGGCACGGCCTTCGACCAGTACCGCGGCGAATCGCACAACGCGACCACCGCCTCGGTGTTGCTCGACCTCAAGTTGTCACGGACCTCCTCGAGAAACGACTCGGCCTGGGCCGGTCGAGAAAATCGCTTCTGAGCAATACGGCGGGTGACCATGATCACGGTGAAAATGCCGAACATCGCAGTGACGCCAAGCGTCGCATAGATCACCTTGTCGGCCACTTCGAGAACTTGATAGAGGACTTCCATGGGTCGTGGTTCTTCAGAGGCTTTGTCGGGATGGGAGAATCAGCAGCTTGTCGCTGGTTGAACGTTGGCGAGGTTGGACCGGGACGAAATCACCGCAGGTAAGTCTGGCGAGTCACCAGGAACCGGTATCCCTTCCCTCTCTTGCGGACCGAGAAGATGGTGCGGCGAATCGTCTTGACGTTCCGGTTGCGGAACTCCCGTTCGAGCTTGGCCAGCATGTTCTCGGTGGACGACGGGTAGAAGTGCAGGATCATCGACCTCTGGGTGTTGATCCCGGCGCGCTTGAACAACTGGTGGTCGGTCTTCCTGAGACTGCCGCTCTGCCAGTTCATGTACAGTCGCTTCTCGTTCGACCCGGTCGTCACGTTGCGGCGAACTGCCTTGGTGCTGAAGTTCTTGACGTAAACGAGTCGCTTCTCCGCGGGGAAGAGAGCCCCGAGTTCGATGCCGAAGAAGTCGAGTTGCTTGGCATACTCGTTGAGCGAACTGCCCTGGGCGAAGCGGATGAACCACCTCTGGTGCCGGGGGATGCCTCCTTCGCCGGGGCCGGACCCCAACGGCCGGCTGCCGGTTCCGGCCTTGCTTCCCACCTTGCCGCTGTTCTGGGCCTGGGTCTCGAACTGCTGCTCGACCTGTTCTGCGACGTTGTCGGAGAGTTCAACAACGTTCTCGAACACCTCCTCGATCTCGGTCTCGTCGGTCTCCTCCTCGGTGAGAGCCGGATCCTCGATCTCCTCTTCAGGCGATTCCACCTTCAGCGTCTCGTCGGGGTTCCCGTCATCGACGCCACCGGCCAACTCGATCAGTTCCATCTCGGCCGGCCCCACCTCCTCGGCCTCAACCGTCGACAGCCACAAGGCGGCGGTGACAATGGTCGAGACGACCAGGCCGATGACGATCGAGATCATCAGGCTCGAAACCTGCTCGAAGCGGGTCACCGCCATCACCGGACTCCGACGGCTTCCGGCTCCGGAACGCGACCCGGCCTGGGCCGACTTTCCCGACGCACGCCGCTGCCCGGGTCGCTGTTTCGGCTTGGAGGACCTTCGCTTGGCCATCGAGAATCTGCCCGGTGTTTGCCCAATCGGCGTGGAGAATCAATCAGCGACTGGGCGGGGGACGCCGGTCGTTGTTTTTCGGAGACGAAAAGATCAGCTCATCGAGATCGTCTCGTTCCCGGTAGCGGCGGTACCTGAAGTGCCAGGCCCGCCAGTTGGTGCGGACCTGTTGTTGCCAGAGTGCGATGGCCCGTTTCTTCTGGTCGTCGGTGGCCGTATCGGGGATGTTGTCGGAGGGATTGGATGGCAACGGACGTCCCCGCACGAATATCCCTCGCGGTTTCCGGACCAACGTGCAGAGTGCGTTACGGGCCTCCATCATCACCCCCACGTCATCCTCGGCCAGTCCCTCCAGCAGCAGCGGCACCACCGAGAGGTCCTCGCAACGCCCCAGTGCCCAGAACGCCGTCCGCCGGATCTCTCCGTCGCGGTGCCGGGCGAGGACCTTGAGCCGTTCCTTCTGGCCGATCAGTTTCTCGCGATCGCCGATCTGCACCGCCTCGACCAGCGCCTTCTGCGCGTCGTTGACGTTGAGCGTCTTGGGGTTCTCGAGTTCGGCCAGCAGCTTGTCGATCGGCAGCACGACCTTCTTCTGCTCGATCCGCCCGTTCTTCTCCTCGACCAGCGACAGGTCGCCCGAGAGGCCCCGGCCGCCGGCCTGCATTCCGGCTCCAAGCGATTCGGGGGCACCGAGCCGCTTGTTGAGAATGCGGGCGGTCGATTTGGTCAGGAACAGCACCGAAAACGCGGTCCCCTCGGGCGACCCCGTCTTCGCACCGATCGCAGCTCCCTGACCCATCCAACCGCCGTCCGACTTCTGGGCCCCCACCAGGTAGGCCGCGCCGTCGGCATACCAGTCGCGGTCACCCAGTTTGTCAATCTCGGCCAACGCACACAGCCGCTCGAGAGCGTAAAGGTAATACAGGGGCCACTTCTGCAGGCCCTTGACCTCGACGACCGTGTAGTTGCGAGACAACCAGGCGGCACCGCCCTTGACGCTGCCGTCGATGTTGCCAACCGCCACCCGCGCTCCGGCCGGTTCCGGCTTCTTGGGCTTGGGCTCGCTCTGGACCTTCTTCTTGTTGTCCTCGAGCTTCTCGAAGTCGATCCTCTGCAGCACGCCGAACTTGGCGCGGCCCGGCTGGACGGCCTGGGCGCTGGGAGTCTTCGGCTTCGGGGGGGCTCCCAACCCCTTCGAGTTGGGGTGCAGGAACAACTTGGCCACCATCAGGCTGCCGGCTCCGGCGGCCGTCATGCTGTGGCTGGGGTTGCGGTCGAGATCACCGGCAACCTGGGCCGCCGGGTGATAGGCGAAGGCCCCGCCACCTTTGCCCTTGATCTGAGTCTTGATGTACCACTGCGCCGCACGGTTCCAGGCATCCATCGGCACCTCCACCCCCGCTCGGCGGGCGGCCCACAGACCGAGCACCGCGTACTGGGTGATCGACGTGTCACCGTTGTTGTTCTTCGCCGGGTAGTCCCAACTGCCGTTGGGCAACTGCTCGGCCAGTAGGTACTTCACGATCGAGGCGATCAGATCCTTGTACTTCTCGCCATCGGCCGCCTCGAGTGCCATCAGGTCAACACCCGCCTCGTAGACGTGGTGCTCGGGTGGCTTGTAGTCGCCGGAGTTCTTCGCCTTCTGGACGATCTTGGCCAATACCGTCACGATCGCCGGATCACTCGGTTTGACCTTCGCCTTCATCATCGCGTAGATGCACAACGCGTTGTAGCCACCGTACTGGCCGGCCGCCTTCGCCCTCAGGAAGGCCACCCCCTTATCGATCGCCGCCTTGATCGCGGGATCGTCCGGGTGGGCCGCACGACACGGAGCTACCACGACGACGCTGAGCAATGCGATCGCTGCATAGCGAACCAGCCGGACCGTCCGCGAACCCTCACCTTGGCACAACTGCCCTCGCCGGTGGTCCAACATATCCATCCTGGCCATTGTGGCGGTGTGAGAGGAAGAGGTGGTTCGACCTGGCACCTGAGGAACCAAATCGACCCAGAACAGGACCGACAACCAACGTGGTTCCGTTGGGGCCAAATCAATGCGAGTCCGATGGACTCCAAGGTCATCTTATGACCTCATTTTTTTACTGTCAACAAGCGGTGATCTCGTCCCATCTCGGTAACCGTCGAGACGTCGTAGTAGGTTGACATCGCTTTGAGCCAGAGTAGAATTACGAGCGTTGAGATTGAATCTCAACAAGGAACCGCGGGGTTGTTTTCCAGCCAGTCACTCCAGGAACTCACTCACGCTCACATGGCCACAGTCGCTGCCGCCACCGAATCCCCGACACTGCCCACTCTGCCGATTCTCCCGGAATTGGCCGACGAACGGGTGGTTTGTCATTGCCTGAACGTCACGGCTGGTGACATTCGCCTGGCGGTCGAGGTGGATGAGATCGACTCGTTGCGGGCGGTGATGTCCGAAACGCGAGCGGGCACCGGTTGCACCAGTTGTCACTCGGTCATCCGTCGACTGCTTGAAGATTAGAGCGCGGTCGCAGGCCAATCAGCCGCCCGCATCCTCTTCTTCGCCTACCTGCGTGACGAGATAGTTCTCGATCCCGATTGTCTCGATCAGTTCCAGTTGCGCCTCGAGCCAGTCGACGTGTTCTTCGGAGTCGACCAGGATTCGCTCCATCAGTTCACGACTTCCCCCGTCGTTGTTCTCGATGCACAGTGCGATCGCCTCGTTGTAGGCGTTGACACCCTTGACCTCCAACACGAGGTCATTTTCGAACTGCTCCTTGACGTTGGTGCCGACTCGGATGACATCGTACCGGGCGATCTCCGGCGTCCCTTCCAGGAAGATGATCCGATCGATGAGCATCTCGGCGTGCTTCATCTCACCGACGGATTCCTCGAAGTGTTTCGCCCCGAGTCTCATCAGGCCCCAGTTCTGGCACATCTTGGCCTGGACGAAGTACTGGTTGATCGCTGTCAGTTCGATGGTCAAGCCACCGTTGAGTGCTTCGATGATCTGGGTGTTGCCTTGCATCTGCCTGTCTCCCTACATGGATCGTTCAAGGCGGAATTCTAGGACGCCGGCGCGACGACGGTAAAGCGACACGGCCATCCTCTTCCACGATTTCGTCGAATTGACAACGAGTCTCAGCGAGTCTCAGCGAGTGCCGGCGTCACCTGGCTCGACCAGGTCCTGATCATCCAGCCCCGCAATGTGCGGCAGGTAGCGGTATTCTCCGTTGTAGTCGAGTCCGTAGCCGACGACGAAGACGTCGGGGATGCGAAAACAGTGATAGTCGGGTTCGATCGCGACCTCACACCGCCCGATCTTCCAGAGCAACACGGCCGACCGGAGGCTGGCTGGGTGGTGGCCACGGATCGTGTCGAGGAGCCCGTCGAGTGTGTGGCCGGAATCGAAGATGTCGTCGACCAGCAACACGTCACGACCGGAGACATCCTCGAGCAACTGCTTGTCGACCTCCAACTCACCCGGACGCGTCGCGGTTCCCCGGTAGCTCGAGGCACGGACCAGAGAAATTCTCAACGGGAGGTTCATCGCCCGGACCAGGTCGGCCAGCAGCATGACGCTGCCGGTCAGCACACCGACGACCGTCAGCGTCTTTCCGGCGTAATCGACGGCAAGCCGCTGACCCAGCGTCTCGACCGCTTCGCGAATCTCCTCGGCCTCGATCAGCACGTTCACGACGGTCGGCTCCCCTGGACGCGGCCCATCCTAGCCGCTGCCGCACCCCCCGCCAACTCGCCCACTTCGACCGGTTCGCTACAATCGAGCCGAGTTCGATTTCGACCGACCAACCCCGAGACGCCCAACGAGATGTCCTGGAGTCACCGCGAAGTACCCGGCGGCGAGATCGAGTTGTTCGAGCCGTCGACTCCTGTTGGATCCACCGGCCTGTTGTTCCTGCCCGGCCACTCGGGCAAGACACTCGCCCAAAGCGCATCCTGGACCGACTCGCTCGAGCAATCCGGCCTCCGCGCCGCCTGTCCGCTCACAGGAAACGGCTGGTGGATGGACGCAGCCGGCCCCATCGGCGGTCGCGCTCCGCTGGAGTGGCTTCACCATGACGTGGCGACGGTATTGCGTTCCGCATGGGACACCGGTCCGTCGGGTCTCGCCGTCGCAGGTGTCAGCCTGGGGGGACAAGCCGCATTGGGATTGGCATACCGTCACTCGCGGGACTACCCCGTCGTGGCCGCGGTGGCCCCGACGATTGATTTCCACAAGTTGCACGGGCTGGGTCTGCCGTTGGACGACTGGTACGAGAGTGCCGAGGACGCCCGCCAGCAGACCGTCCCCCTGCACCTCAACCCGCTCGCCTGGCCGGCTCACCAACTGCTCGTCTGCGACACCGACGACGGGGACTGGTACGAGGGAGTCGAGCGTCTGGCCGGCAAGCTGTCCTCTTCGGGAATTCCTCTCACCACGGCCTTCCGATCGCACCAGTTGGGCCACTGCTGGGACTACTTCGACGCCGAGGCCGACCCCGTGGTCGCCTTCATCACCGAACGGCTCGAACAGATCCGTCGCACCCTGTTTCCCGCCTGACAGTTCGACGGCGACCTGTTACGGCTCACCTGCCGGCCCCACCTGCCCGGAGACCGTTCGGTCGAGGACCAGTTCGTTGTTGAGTGGGCTGTAGACAACCCGCTGGGCGTCGACACGGAAATTGGGTCCGTTGCCCCGCGTCCGCCGCCACAACGTCGCCTTCTGTGTCCCCAGTGAACTCAGCACGATTCGATTCGTCGCCTCGTTGAGACTGATCGTCTCGGCCCGACCGTAATACACCTGCCCCGCCAATCGTCCAGCACACGTGGCATCCCCACGAGCCTGCAGCGTGAAATTCCGCCCCGCCGAATCGGCCAACGGTTTCACCGAGACGGTCTTGGCTGAGTTTCTCCCTCGGGTCCGGTTCGTGTTCGCGTCGGGCCGTTCCTGGGTGACCTGCAGCGAATCGCACTGCAACCACCCGGCGTCCCGTCCGAGTCGATCAGGATCGACGGTGTCGCCGGGTCGGGCGACCTGCCCCCACACTCCCTGCACCTGGTCGTCGAATGTCGCGAAGCGGTGTTCGATGTTCCCCCGGGACTTCCGGGCAAAGTCGACCCTGAGATACTGCCAGTGGGCGGCGTCGAGTGCGAGTGGCATGTTGGCCAGGGCAAGCGTGACCGGAGCCAGCGGGACCTTCTTGGATTGTCCACGCCACCAGCACTGGATCCACCCGGGTCCTTCGGCTTCCGCGTCGCCGGTGGACATCTCGATCGTCAGACTGGCCAACCGGGCCTTGGACACCTTCGAGACCGGGGGACGTGAACCGTTGGCGGGGGGGGGCTTCCCCGCTGCGTCTTTTTCCGGAGCAAACTCGTATCTCGTCAGGCGAACCGAGTGCCGGAACTGAAGTGTCCGGATGTCGATCTCCTGACGGTCCTTGGAATTGATCGAGAACTTCGGCGGGCGGTTGAGCGTCACGTCGAGTTGTTCGCAGTTGACCCGGCTGTTCTCCGATTCCGCCTTCACGTCTCCCAGGAACGAGAGCTTCGTCCCGTCGAGCACCAGTCGTTCGTCCCAGCGAACCTGCAATCGGGTTCTCCGACGGGCGCCGTCACCCAACACGGACCGGACCAGGGGAATCGACAAGGTGCCACTGCCTTCAACCGATCCCTTGCCGCTGTGGGGGTCGAGATGAATCTCGGCACCGCTGATCTTGCGTTCACCCAGAACGCCCCGAGCCGGCCGCCCGTTGATCGTCAGGCCGTAATCGTCCCCCTGGGTTTTGACGATCCGCACACGGTCCCCGGAAATCTCGAGCGGGTCGTCAGTGGCCCGCTTCTGGTGAGACACCCGCACCTGCCCCCGTGTCACCAATTCCTGCAACACCCACTCGCCACCATCGGAAGGGATACCCAGCCTCGCCCGGATCGACTCGGCATGCACGACCGGCGGATTGGTCAACTCGTCCGGAAAACGGCTGGGCGGGCCACCGGGCACAGCGGGCCTGTCGCCGGACCGCGTGGTCGGAGAACGCTGGTCCGCCGACGCCGCAACCGGCTCGAACGTCACGTCCAACAGCGAGGTGAAAACGTAGGCCTGCGGTGTGATCGCACCGACTTTTTCGCGAGCAATCAGTCTCTTGGGCTGGATGCCCTCGCCACGTGCACCGACAGAACCCGGCTCTCGCTTCGACCTGCGGCGGTCCCGTGCCAGCCAGATCCTGATCGAATTGGCTGTCAGTGCGGAATCGGTTCCGTATTTCACCACCGGCTGACCATCCAGGACCACCAGGTCCTGGCCCGTCTCCGGATCGGGAGCCAGCGTCATCTGGCGAGACCAGCGAGCGATCATTGGCAGAGACGGCGTGCCCGGCTGTTGCCATGTCAGTGATCCGGAACCGCGGCACGATGCCCGATCGATCCGACCATCCACACCGCGGGCCAGAACCGCGTGCTGGCAATTCAACTGACCCTGTTTCCACCGTGCCACCACGTCGCCCCGCAATTCCACCGTGCCGGTCTCGGCCTGGTAGACCACCCGCCGCGACCGGGCCTCGAGGTCCCGAGTGACCGAGCCGACTGATACTGGCGTTCCGGCTGCCACCAGTTGGACGAATTCCATCGACTCCCGCCCCGATCGATCCCCCTTTTTCGCTTGCACCGGGTCCCGCTTCCGTCGAAAACGCAGCCCCAACTGCTGGCACTCCAACGTGTCCCACTGGTCCAGAACCGTGGGACGTCGGACGGTGACATTGTTGAAGAACTCGGCGACCAGTCTCACCGGATCGACGGCCAACGGTCCATCACAGTCGATGCTCCAGTTCGCGGTGGCCACCGACGGATCTTCGCCAGCCCCCTGAACCGGCAGAGCCAATTCGAGTTCGACGTTCCTCATCAACCGGACCGCCCGCACTGGCCCCGCGGGCAATCCAATCGGTTTCTGACCACCCCGAATCGCACCCAGTTTCACTTCGACTCCATCGGCCCGCCCGGCATGCCCCGCCCACGCCAACTGGACCGGGTCGTTGCTGACAATCAGCAACTCCTCTCGATCGAACACGAAGTTGCCCCCCCGGATCGACAACCCGTCGGCTCCGGTGATCTCGACCGCCCCGTCCAATCGGCAGCCGAGCGCCATGCGAGGGTCGGGATCGTCGAGATCGACCGAATCGGGAAAGCGAATCACCGCGGCGTCGGCCAGGATGATCACGGGCACGCGACCGGGAGCCTCGGGACTTGACGCATCCGGGATGTGCAGGAGTGCAAACGGGGCACACCGCACCACCGCATCCTCCGCGATCGGCTCCTGCTGACCCGCAAAGAAATATGTCCGTCCCCAGCGGCCCTGCCAACGCGCCGTCTCGGCCCATTCCGGCAGGAAGCGTCTGGCCCAGACGGCGTTCTCCGGCGGCGGTCCCGACGGAAAGTCCCCCGACGTTTTGGACAGCGCCCTGCTTTTCTGCGGGACCAACAGCAACGGCGACACCAACCCGGCATAGGTCCCATACAGGCTGCTCAACAGCAACCCGGTCACCATGGTCCACGCTAGCCGACGAGTCATGTTCACCGGTTCTTCGTCTCCTGGTCTCGACCACGCGTCGTGACCGATCACGTCCCGTCACTCAGCCGGCCGCCGCAGTCGTACCCGCAGGATCCAACCCGATCACGTCGGTGATGTCGATCAGGCCGACAGGGCTGCCGTCCTGATCGACCACTGGCAATTCGCTGATCTTGTGCCGGGTCAGCAGTTCGACAGCCTGTTCGAGCGACTCCTCACAGGTCACCCGCAGCGGATCGACAGTCATCACCTCGGCAATCGGCCGATCGAGTTGCTGATCCTGGCGCTGTTCGAGCAGCCTGGCCAGATCGCTGTCGGTGAAGATGCCAACCAGCACCTGTCGGTCGTCGACCACCAGCACGGCCCCGCTGCGTCGGCCCGGCCGTGACACCGACGCCAGCACCTCGCGGACACTCGCCTGGTCCCCCGACACCCGCAGTTCCCCGGCCGTCCGCATCACGTCGGCGACCGAGGCCAGGCGGCGACCCAGACTGCCGGCGGGGTGACAACGAGCAAAATCGTCTCGAGTGAACTGTCGAGCCTGGCTGGCCACCAGTGCCAGGGCATCACCGACGGCCATCATCACCGTGGTACTGGTCGTCGGAGCCAGTCCCTGTCCACCTGCCTCGCAATACGATCCGGTGGCCACCACCACGTCGGCGGCTCGGCCCAGGGTGCTGGTGAGAAACGACGTGATCGCCACCATCGGGATCTCGCGTTCAACCACCAGCGGCAACACCGCCGAGACTTCCTTCGACTCGCCGCTGTTGGACAACAGCACCACCACGTCATCCGGCCCAATGCAACCGATATCACCGTGCAGGGCCTCAACGGGGTGCAGGAATCCCGCCCGGGTGCCGGTCGACGAGAGCGTCGCGGCCAACTTGCGGCCGACCCGCCCGGCCTTGCCGACGCCGCAGACGATCACCCGCCCCCGGCATTCGGCCAGCAACGTCACCGCCCGGTCAAATTCCCCGTCCAACCGCTCGGCCGTCTCCGCCAGGGCAACCGAGGCGGCGCGGAGGATCTCGCGACCCTCGCGGATCCGCTCGACCTCCGTGTACGGGATCGTTTTTCGAGCCGGAACGGCACCCATCTCATCGGCGCGAAACCCGCCGCGCCCCTTCGCCACGAGCAGAAAAGCGGCGGGAGTATAGTGCCGATGTCGAAGACGGGTCAACGGGGCCCGCTAGCGAGACACCTTCTTGGCCTTCATCGCCTCGAAACGAGCGATCCACTTCTCGGGCTCTTCCTCGAACGCCGCCTTGCAACCGCTGCAGCAGACCCAGTAGGTCTTGCCTTTGAAGCTGACCGCAGTGGTCCCCAGCCCCTGGGAAATCACGCAGGTCTTCTCGCCGTAATCGGTGTCGCTCAACGCAAACGACGTCCCCTCGCGCTGACACCCGATCGTGTCCTGCAACCGGAAGGTACCCTGCCCCCGCCGCCGAGACAGCTCGATCAGCATCCGGTTGTTCTCCTGCTGGTTGAACACCACTCTCCAACTCGTCCCCGGTCCGGACTTATCCGTCCCGGTCGCTTCGGTCAGCTCGAGCTTGAAGGTCATCTGTGGCTGATCATCGGCGTCACCAGCCACCTGCCTGGGGGGTTGTGAGAATCCGCCACGGAAAACCTGCCGCTGTCCCTGGCTGTTGGTCCCGCTGAACTCGAACGCCTTCTCACTGGCCAACCACGTCAGCCGTCCATCCCGAAAATAGGGACTCTCGCCGGCGGCCAGCACCAGGGCGGGCTGAGCGGGATCGGTCTTGAGATCCCAGACCCATTGCTGAGGCACCAGGGACTGCTCCTTCCGGGTGATGCCACGCCACTGACCCAGCAGGATCTGCAATGGCTTCATGCGGTCCATCACCGCATCGAGACCACTCTCGGCAGCCGCCGAGGCATCGCCGGAGATGACTGAATCGACGCCCGGTCCCCCCAGTTGCACCGGGCCGCGACGCCGTGGTTTCGCGGCGGGACTCGCCTTCGGTCGTGCCGATCCGGCGGCCGCCCCGCTGTCGGTTCCCGCCCCGCCGGCCGGTTGGTCGCCGTCGCCACCGGTGCATCCCCAGGCACAAATCGCCAGGACACACACGCCCAGTGTCATCAATCGCCGTCGATTTCCCACCACGCCTGTTCCTCCACCGCAAGAAGCTCGATTCCGGTTCGAGTATAGCACTCCCGATTCCTCGTTGAATCAGGCAACCGGCGGCCAGGCCCATCCCCCCTCGGCGGGCTCCCCGACAGCATCCAGTGGCCACAATGGCCGGGGGACGTTGTGGAACTGCAGTCGTGACCAGTTCGGTGCAGCACAACCCGGGCAGTCGGCCAGCACGGTCGCCGCGACGAACGGGTCGTACTCGGCCCGGAATCCGGCCGGCGAACGGGCCACGACCAGGCCGCAGGTCGTGGGATCGAGTCCCGCGGTGGTGTAGAGTCTCGGCGAACTGCCCGGTCCACTGCGTTCGACCAGCAGCACCGACACGTCTCCTGATTGGATCACCGCACCTCGTCCCATGTGAATCGGCAGATTGCGACCGATGTGGCCGTCGAGGACCCAATCGACATCCAGCAACCTCTGAACCGTTCCGCTCAACCGGACCGCCGGACTGTATTCGGGTGCGTACCCGCCGCCGACATCGCAGTCGAACCCGGCCCCTTCCCCGGCTGCGACGGCCGCCGCCACACCGTCTGGGTCGACCAGGAAAACCAGCGCCCCGCCGGGAATCTGCTCCTGCCGCAGGAACTCGGACAACAGGTGAGTCGAGTCGCCCGGGGCTCCGCTGTTGGTCGCATCGGCTCCGTCGCCGATCACCACCGGGCTCCCCTCCACGGCCAGGGCCCGCTCGACGGCCTCCCGCGGCTCGTACCGCTCGACCGCCTCCATCGCCTCGCGAATCTCCCAGCAGCCGGCAGCCAACTCGTCGATCGTCTCCCGCCAAACCGGAAGGTCATCGGATGTTGAGAGTACGATCGACCAGCCCAGGTGAGGACAGTCGAACCAGGGCATCGACATGTAGAGTCCGGCGGTCAGCACCCGCGGATCCGCCTCGAGCGATTCGAGGCGTCGGTACAACCGGGCCGGGGGACCGGTGAAGGTGTTCTGCAACTCGGCGGCACAGATCATCGGCACGGTGAGACAACGCGTGGTCACCGATGCTCCGGACACCAGCCGCCACAGCCCATCGGCGGACCGCTGGCCCGTTTCGATCGCGTCCAGGTGTGGGCAGGTGTGGTAGCCGACGAGCAGATCCGCGGCCTCGAGCATTCTCGGCGTGATGTTGGCGTGGAGATCAAGCGATCCGACGATCGGGACGGACGGACCAACCGACTCGCGAACCAATTCCAGCAAGGCCCCGGTCAGATCGTGCTCGTCCTCCGACGCCATGGCACCATGCAACGCCAGGAAGACGCCATCGATGGTGCCGACCCGCTCCAGTTGCCGCGAAAACGACTGGCGGATCGTCGCCCACGTCGACGCCTCGACACGCCCCCACGGCCAGCAGACAAACCGGGCCAGCCCCACGAGTTCGTCATTCGTCGAGTCATGATTGTCGGACCAGCGGGAGAGGAACCCACCGAGTTCACCCGTTTCGCCGTATCGCCCGACCACCTCCTCAGCTTCGGCCACGCCCCAGTTCTCGAAATCCGACCACGCGGTCGGATTGGGATTGAAGGTGTTGGTTTCCTGCCACAACTGCCCGACCGCAATCCGCACCGGATTCCTCCTGTTCGTCGTCCGCTTGACGCACAGGGTACCAGACCCGGCCCGGCCATCCGCAGCGAACGGATCCGAACCGCCGGGTGTGGCATGGCAACACGCCCGGCTGGTGATGCCGCGGCGGGCATCACCTGGGCAGGGGCCACTCGGGATCTACGAGACCACGCCGGACCGACTCCTCGTGGTCGCTGCCGTCGGACTTGGGCAACCGGAACGACTCGTCGACAGCACCCGGTTTCGGTACCGGCTCCCCGGACGAATCGCCGGCTAGAGTCCGAGGCTTGGACTTCTCGGATGCGGTGTCGGCTCGATTCTCTCCGCGTTGCTTCGACTGCCAGATCTGCCGGGCCAGTTTCTCGCGGGACACCGGCACCACCGGCCGTTGCGATTGCCGGTTCCCGGAACCACCTTCCCCGGCAGGCGACTGGTAGGACGCACCGGGCGTCGGGTTCGAACGACTCTCGAATCGCTGCTTCGCCTTGCGGATGCGATCGACCAGGTCGTGGTAGGCCCCCGGCATCCGCTCCGATCTCGAACTCGGTCCGGAAGATCTTGGCTCGGGAGTGACCGGCTCGACCGGTGTCTCCTCTCCAGCATCGCCAAGCCTGGAGTTGAATCGATCACCGAGTCGCTGTTTCGTCTTCCGGATTCTGTCGAGAAAGCCCTGGTAACCAGCCGGCATCCGTGAGGATCGTGAGCTTGGCCTGGAAGTCTTCGGTGGCTTGGTGGTCACGGATTTGGGAGTCACCGGCTCGGAAGTCACCGGCCTGGCGGTCTCCGGCTGGGGAGTCGCTGGCCTGGAAGTCACCGGTTGGGGAGTCACCGGTTGGGGAGTCACCGGTTGGGGAGTCACCGGTTGGGGAGTCACCGGTTGGGGAGTCTCCGGTTGGGGAGTCTCCGGTTGGGGAGTCTCCGGTTTGCCGGTCTCCGGCTGAGGAGTCGCTGGTTTGGGAGTGCCGAACTTGGGAATACTGATCTTGGGAATACTGAACTTCGGAACGAATCGCTCACTCAGTTCTCGTTTCGTTCCCCGGAAACGGTCGGCAAGATTCTGGACGGTGGCCGGCACCCGAAACGACCTTGGCTTCGATTCAGCAGGGGCCGGCTTGGGGGCAATCGGCTCGGTTGTTGTTTCCCTGTCGGCAACAACCGGCTTCGTTTCGGATTGATCGTCCGACTGCCGTGGCGTTTTACGAGTGCGGTCGATCGGTTCATGGTGCGTGGCCGGAATGACCTTCGGTGGCTCGACGGGTTCGGACTCGGTCGACAGATCGAACTGAGTGGAATCCGACGGTGCCGGCGAACCGGATTCGGTGCTCCTGGGGGGTGCCTCGATCTGATCGACGGATCCCGACTCGGCAAACGGCGGTGGCCTGGCTTCCAACAATCCGTCGGCCTCGAGGCCGTGGCTGCGTTCCCACGCACGTCGCAACGCGTCGCGATAAGCCGCCGGCGTCCATTCACTCTCGGCCAACTGGACGTTGTTGACCGCCAGCAGTCTCCCGGTCCGGAAGTGCAGGTTGGTCAGGGCCTGGTTGTAGGCGACCAGGCTGGTGTAGTAGGCCACCTCGGCCTCGGAACGGCTGACCTGGGCCCTCAGCAGGTCATCCAGTGTCTTGGTCCCCGCGTTGAATACCTCGATCTCGAACTGCCGGACCCGCTCCTGGGCGGCGGCGCGTCGGTTGAAGTTCGAGCGGGCGGCGGCCTCGTGAGCGGCCATTTGCTGGACCGCATCGGAGAGTTCGTGGCTGATCTCCATTTCCTGGGCATCGAGCACGGCGCGGGCCTTGGCCAGTCGCAGTTCGAGGTTCTTGACCTGGGCATTCGCGGATCTCATGCCCAGGGGCACGGTGAATTCGACACCGAGATTCCAGCCGGTGTGGTCGGCATGCGAGAGTCCGCGGTAACCGCTCGGGAACGGGGACCCGCGATCGTTGGAGAACAGGTCGTCACCCAGCGCGTTGATCCTGTAACCGCCAACCATGTCGAGCCGTGGCCGAATCAGACTGCGAGCAGCCTTGTGTTGCAGTTCCATGCTGCGAATCGACCACCGTTGCCTCCGCAGTTCGACGCGCTGGGTCAGTGCCTCAACCAGGTTCGCCTCCCAGTTGGGTTCGAACCGGGCCGTCACCAGTTCATCCGAGGGTCTCAGCACGGTCCCATCACTGACCGGCAGCCCCAGCATCCGTCGCAGGGCCGTTTCGGCACGGTAGAGTTCACTGAGAGCGGCTTCGGCCTGTGCACGGGACTGGAAGAAACGATCACGTGCCAGGGGTTCGTCGGAATTGGTGAAACCCTGCTTTCCACCACCGTCGAGGATCACCTTCGTGTCTCGCCACGACTTCTGGGCGCTGTTGCGAGCCGTCACCGCCGCATCCCACTTGCGGTAGGCCAGGTAGAGATCCCAGTAGAGGTCTTCAACATCCTTGACCAGGTTGAGCGCTGCCTGCTCGAACTGGGTCATCGTCAGGTCGTTGTTGATCCGGGCGATCAGGACGCCCTGGCTGACACCGCTGAGGCCCCGGAATTGCTGGGTGACCGGACCGGCGATCCGGGTGAACTCGGTGCCGGAACCGGCCAGCAGAGGCTGCCGGTAGCCGACTCGAACATTGCCGGTGTAGGTCGAATTGTAGAGGTTGAAAGCGCTGGGCGTGTTGCTGCCGAAGTACGACCAGTCGTGACCGACAGACAGGCTGGCTCCGTAACCGAGTTGCTTGCGGAGCATCGACGTGAAATTGCCCGTCTCGCCCACCAGGGCTTGCCCGCTGCCGACTCCGCCGCTGAGGAAAGAGTTGTTCTGCGGCGTCTCGTTTCGGCCCCAGATCATCGTCGTGGTGAACTCAGGATCAAACGCCGCCAGTGCCGCGGTCACTCCACGTCCGCCGAACAGCACACCGGTCTCCTGGATCGCCGGGTCCCAGATCGAGGCGACTCGATCCGGTGACGACAGGATGGCGTTGCCCGGCGAGAGGAACCCGCCGCGACTGCGAATCACCGGGTTGTTCTCCAGCGCCAGCTTCAGCGCTTCGGCCAGCCCCAGATCCCGAATCACGTCTTCGGTCGGGGCGGCGATGGTCCGCGGGGGCCGCTTCCAGCCCTTGCGTGGGGACACGGTCGGTCCATCGACCGGCCGCGAGAGTGACATTTCGCGATTTCGGTAATGTTCGAGCGTCGCGTCACTGAGCCACGTCACGTCGCGTCCGGGTCCGGCGCAACCGACCACGACGATGGCCAAGGCCAACGCGCAACGCGCCGCTGGGAACCGCGTCAACGGCAATGAGGACACCGGTAGACTGAAAGCAGGCATGTCTGAGCCGCGAAATGGCCAACGCTACAACCGCTACAACCGGTATCGACGGAATGACCGTCAAACCTTAACGGCTTCTGCAACGGCTCAAACCAACCTCATCAGGCCTGATCGTCGACGGCGTCCTGCTCCGAGCCGACCGGCTCCCGGCCGGGAGCGAACTCGCGAAAGGGCCGCCCCAGCCATTTCTTGACCAGCACGACCTCCCCCGCATCGTTGCCCTCGATGGCATGGCCAAGGAACTGCAGCGCGTAGCCCCCGACAAAACTGGCCACCGCCCACCACCACGGCTCCTGCTGTCGCGAAACCAGGACCGCGGTCACGACAAACGTCAACGGCACACCAAAGAGGTGCAGCAGACGGTTGAGCGGGTGTGTGTGTCGCTGAATGTAGTTGGTGAGGAATCGCTGGAGCATTGGTCCCCTCGTCGCGGCCGACGCATTGTGGCGGTCGAATGCAGCCTTTGCCAGCCTCGCCACATTCCCGCTGGTCGCGGCCGGTGGTTTCTGGTATCTCCCCGTCGTGGACGAAACGGCCTTCCGCGATCTGGTTTCCGGCAAACGCCGCGGCCCGGCCGCCGCAGGGCTCAGGGGCCTGCTGTGGCTGATGCAATGGCCCTACCGCGCCGCTGTCGGTGCCAGGAACTTCGTCTACCGGACGCGGGCCATCCCGTCTCGTTCGGCCGGTGTCCCGGTCATCAGTATCGGCAACCTGACCACCGGCGGCACCGGCAAGACTCCGCTGGTCGCCTGGCTGGCCGAGCACCTCCGCGAGAAGGGACACCGGGTGGGGCTGCTCAGCCGAGGCTACCGCGGCGACCAAAACGGGACCGGCAATGACGAGAAGAAACTGCTCGGGGCACTCTGTCGCGACATCCCGCATGTCCAGGATCCCGACCGCCTGGCGGGAGCCGCTGAAGCCATCGACCGGTTCGACTGCAACGTGCTGATCCTCGACGACGGATTCCAGCACCGACGGCTCAACCGGGACCTGGACATTGTCCTGATCGATGCCACGTGTCCCTTCGGGTTCGACCACCTGCTGCCCCGCGGGCTGCTCCGTGAACCAGCCGGCGGTCTCGGCCGGGCGTCGATCATCGTACTGACCCGGGTCGACCAACTCGAACCGCCGCAACGCGAGACGCTCAGGCAACGGGTCATTTCGTTGGCCGGACACGACCGCGTGGCTGAAGTCGCATTCCCACCGGTCGGACTGGTCGATGCCAGCGGATCAACTCAACCACTCGAGAAACTCACCGAGGCTCGCGTGGCGGCCTTCTGTGGGATCGGCAACCCCGAGGCATTCTTCGACGACCTGGCTGCTGTCGCCACGCGGGCGTTTCCCGATCACCACCTCTACACCGACAACGACATCGACACCCTGGCCCGATGGGCCGTTGCATCCGGGGCCGACCTGCTGCTGACAACCCGCAAGGACCTGGTCAAGATCCCCCACCTCCGCCTGGACCAGACACCGCTGTGGGCCGTCGACATCGGACTCGAGTGGGTCTCGGGATACGACGTGGTGGAGCAGGGCCTGGCAACGGTGTTGCTCAGGGACTCGCCGACAGGCGATCGACCGAGTCCTGGAGTTCATCGATCCGCGAGAGCATGACGGCCGAGAGGGTCAGGGAGATCATCGAGGTGGTCAGGAGGGTGATTTCGAAGGGATCGAGTCCACCCTGACCGTCGAGACCGAAGCGGTGGACCGGATCGAGTCGATCACCGACACTCGCTTCTCCGCTCTGCCCGCGAACCTCAACGGCCCGACCCGCAGCCAGGTCCAGACGTTGGCGAGACCGGGGCGGAGCAGAGGCTGTCGTCCACAATCGGCCGATCGCCACCGACGAACCGGCTCGCACACAGTAGACACCGCCGACCAGCCCGGTCACACGATAGTCGCCCAACTCGCCAGTCCGCACACGAGCCACCACGTGACCTGCTCGCGAGACAACAACGGTGAGCCCGGCCAGCGGACGACCTTGTTCGTCTCGCACGCGACCCACCAACGTGCCACCGGACCCGAGTTGGATATCGAGAATCCGGACGGGTGCCTGGGAGTCCTGTTCGGGTTCGAGTGTCCGTTTTCGTGACTCGGCATCGCCATCCAGCCCCTCGGCCAGGCTCCAGCTCGGCCCCGGTACCAGCATGGCAACAACGGCCAACCACAACACGATGCCAGCAGGATGTCGATCAGGTCGGGACGGCATTGGGCAGGACCAGTGGCTGTCGGAAAACAATGGACGGCTGTCTCGTTCGCCGGGGAAGCCAACTTCTAGGGACTGGCTGGGGGGGGATCGCTGTCGTCGAGTTCAGCGATGAGTAAAATGACTCCTGCAATTCCGCCGAAGACGAGCAGGGCCGACGTGATCGGGCTGCTGAACAAGTCACCGGAAGTCGACTCGGGCGCCTCGGTCGGGGGCTCTTCATCCTGGCCGCGGACGACCGGCGCATCGGCCACGACCCGCAACTGTCGATCGGCGCCTCGTGGAGCGGTGCCGGCGGCCCAGGCTCGAACCAGCGTCTCGCTGTCATCGACCCGGAACTGGTACAGCCCACCGGGGAGATCGGTGATCGCGTAGCGGCCATCGGCGTCGGTGCGAGCCCGGGCCACCACGCGGCGTCCACGTTTTACGTCAACGATCGTCCCGCCCCGTGGACGGTTCCTGGTGTCGACCACCCGACCGGTGAGAGTGCCATCGGGCGACAGCACCACATCCACCACATCCACCACTTTCGCCGATGACACCAACCCTGCGGCGGGTAATCGAATCTGAACACCCAACAGGCTGGTCACCGTCAAGAGCACGACCAGGCTTCGGGTGAACCGGAAATGGACATTCATGGTCGGAGCCCTTTTCGCTGTGAAAAGCAGGATCAACAGGTCAATGAACTGAAGAAGGACAGGGGCGTGAATGACGGATCAGGGGCTGGCCACGCGGTCATCGTCGTCGTCGTCGTCGACGGCCACCACGATCACGCCGGCCACTGCGGTCACAACCGCAGTGGTCACCAGGGGACTGAAGAAAACGGCACCGGGCGAAGCGTAGTAACCGGGGAACATCATGCCGCCGCCAGGCACCTGGTAGGGTTGAAAGGGATAAGCGGGCAACTGTTGAAACGCGAAGTTGGTCGGTGGACCGTAAGACAACTGGTCGACGACAACGGCCGGCCGTGTCACGAAGCCGGTGGGGACCACGCCGGAGACCAAGACCAGGCACTGTTGTGAAGCGGGCGGAGCGGTGCCACTTTCCCAGGCCCGTACGGTCTGGCCGGTCCCCGGAGTGGCCACCCAGTAGATGCCGCCGTCGAGTCCGCCGAGCCGGAAGCCACCGTCGGCGGCCAACGGCGCCTCGGCCACCAGGTAAGATCCACGGAAGACCGACACCCGCTGGGCGGCCCGCGGCAGACCATCAACCGAATCGACCTCGCCGGTCAGCGTTCCATCCGGTTCGAGTTCCACATCGATCGGGAGATCGCTGCGTGACGAGGCCGCGACGCACGCTCGGGAGGGTGCGAGCAGCAGCCCGAACAACAGAATGATCAGGAATCTGGGTTTCACCGGGAGAGTCGAGAAGAGTGAGTTGAGTGGAGACTCCAAACCAGAACGAACGACCCGAAAGCCGCGCCCAACGGCACGGCCGGGGTGAAGAACCGGATTGAATTGCAAGGGGGTAGTAAGACAGAGAGGGCGGGATTCTATTGATCACCGCAGACGGGTCAAGACGATTTTTTCCAAGTCCCGGCCCGGTTGCGGCCCAACTCTCCCCACTTGCCTCAAGTCCCAGGCAACGCTACGCTAACCCCGCTTCAGCCGCTGTAGCTCAGTTGGTAGAGCGAGGCATTCGTAATGCCTAGGTCGGGAGTTCGAGTCTCCCCGGCGGCTCTCACGGAAGTCGCTGGATGGCAGTGGCTTCCGTTTTCTCGTGAATGAGGGATTGGCGGTGAACACCAGTGCGCGGGCCTGTTGTTTCGCGGCGATGGTGCTGTTTTGCCGACCGGTCATCGCGGCCGAGAAACAGCCATTCGGGCCCGGATTTCCCCGCCTCGATTCCCGGGCGACAGGCGAATGGTGGAAGCCCCGCGGCAAGCAGAAAGTCCACTTGCTGGTTCCCCGCAACGAGGTGCTGGCTTTTGCCCTGTATACCCATCACCGGGGCGTCTTGAAGCTGACGGCCCAGTTGTACCCGCTGATGCCCGACGAGCCGAGAGTCGTGCGGCTGGAGTTCCGTGAGGGTAAGACCTGGAAGGAGGCGGCACGCGGCAAGGTCCACGAGTTGGGCTGGAGCGCGCACTTTCGGATCGAGAAGTGGGACAACAGTCGCAACGTGCCGTATCGGGTCCGCTTCGGACCGCGGGCGAGTTTCCAGGGACTCGTGCGTCGTGATCCCAGCCACAAGGAAGTGATCGTCGTCGGCGCGCTCTCGTGCAACTCGCGGCGGACCCCGGGCCCACGGGCCCGGATCGTTGCCAACCTGAAACACCAGGATCCCGACCTGCTGTTCTTTGCCGGTGACCAGTCCTATCACCACACGCAGCACACTTTCGGGTGGCTCGAATGGGGGGTCCAGTTTCGCGACATCCTGAGAGATCGCCCGGTGATCACGATCCCCGACGATCACGATATCGGCCAGGGCAACATCTGGGGTGAGAACTGCAAGAAGGCGGCTTCGGCGGCCGGTCCGGGGGGTGGCTACTTCTATCCCGCTCGTTACGTGAACATGGTGCAACGCTGCCAGACCTGGCACCTGCCCGACGCGTTCGACCCGAAACCGGTCTTGCGCAACATCGGCGTCTACTACACCAGCCTGCGGGTGGGCGGAATCGACTTTGCCATTCTGGAGGACCGCAAGTTCAAGAGTGGCCCCAAGGGGAAGATCCCCCGGCTGGGACCACGGCCCGATCACATCAACGACCCGAAGTACGATCGGGCGGCCATCGACCTGAAAGGCCTGCAACTGCTCGGGAAGCGACAGTTGGCGTTCCTGGACAGTTGGGGCCAGGACTGGACGGGCACCCGGATGAAATGTGTGCTCTCGCAGACCGCGTTCTGCGGCGCCGTGCACCTGCACGGGGGGCCTGCCAATCGCCTGCTGGCAGACCTGGACTGCAACGGCTGGCCACAGACAGGACGGAAGGCGGCCCTGGCAGCGATCCGTCGCGCGTGGGCACCTCACATCTGTGGAGATCAGCACCTGGCCGTTGTCGTCAAGCACGGGATCTCCGCACCCTCGGACGGCCCGTACGGCTTCACCACTCCGGCGATCGTCAACACGATCTACGGCCGCTGGTGGCAACCACAGCCTCAACGGGCCGGTGCCAATCCCCGTCCCGACAGCCCGCTGCCCTGGACGGGTGAGTTCCTGGACGGCCTGGGCAACCGGATCCGCATGCTCGCCTACGCCAACCCGACCGACCGCACCGATGAACTGAAACGGGCCGATGGCTACGGTCTCGTACGGTTCAACAAGACCAAACGCACCGTGACGATCGAGTGCTGGCCCCGGTTTGCCGATGTCCGCAAGGGAGACGAAGTCCAGTTCCCGGGCTGGCCGCTGACGTTTGCGATGAAAGACAACGACGGTCGCAAGCCAACCGGCTGGTTGCCCGAACTGCGGATCTCCGACGCCGACTCGGCCGTGGTCCAGGTGGTCGACGAGAAGACCGGCGAGACGCTCTACACGGTGCGGACGGCCTCAAATCGCTTTCGTCCGCCGGTCTATTCGCCCGGCCCCTTCACGCTGAACGTCGGCCAGGATCGTCCGACCGAATACCGGGTCAGGTCGTTGCGTCCCCTCGCACAAGACGACAAGACAACGATCCGGCTGAAGTTCTGAAGCGGCCGGGCCACGAAATTCACCCGGTCAGCCGGTCGGGTCGGCAACTGCCGCAGCCGGAACGCGCGGGGGAACCAGTTCGAAGCTGCGTTCGGGGAGTTCGACCGAATCGAGCAGCGATTGCACCCGCTGTTCGATGGTCCGGGTCAACTCCGACGGTGCATCGCGTTTCTTCTCCTTGGGCACCGTGATCGGTTCCCCCAGCACCACCACGGCACGGCGGCGGGCCCGCACCGTCGCCGTCGGCCGCTCGAGAATGTCCTCCTCGAACTTGTCGAGCGTCTCGGCCAGTCGATCGATGCTGGGACGTTCGGCGACGTAGTCGCCCGGGTAGCTGAACAACTGGGCACACAGGTAGCAGTCGTCGAGGTCGTCGGCACACCCGCGGTACTCTTCGCTCGCCTCGTCGGCCTCGGTGATCGCCGAGATCGCCCGCTGCCGTCCCTGCTTGATCCTTTCGGGAATCGTCTTTCCCTCGGCCGAGATCTCGTACTTCTCCTCGACCCGCTTCAACACGCCGTCGGTCAGGAACGCGATCCGCTCGGGCACCAGGCCCTGCCGGGCTTCCCCGAGGAACTCGAGTTCCTTCAGTCCCAGCATCCCGTCGGCGACACGATAGAGCCGCTCGGACATCGGACGCTCCGGCGTCGGTCTCCAGAACAACGCCGCCTCCACATCGTCCATCAACTCCAGGAGTGCGGGCAGCGGATCCTCGACGTAGTAGTACCGGAGCCCGCACGGGACCACCACCACGTCGCGGTCCGCCTTTCGCGCAGCCATCACCGCCAGTGCCGCCGGTCCCTCTCGAAACGGCGTCACCCGCTCGTTGCAGTGGTAAACCTCCCCTTCGGGAAAGATCACGAGTGGCTCTTTGCGATTCTGCAATACGTCGACGGCCTGCTGCATCGCCTGTCGATCGGTCCCCTCTCGATCGACGCTGAAACAACCGTGCATTCTGAGAAATGCACAGCGGATCGGGTTGACTGCCAGCACCTGCCAGGCACCCATGAAATACAGCGGGCTGCCGAATTTCTCGGCCGCTTCGTAGACGATCATTGGATCGCCGTGGACCGAGTGGTTCGGGGTGATCAGGACACCGTGTCCGGCATCCAGGGCTCGGCGAACATGCTCGGCCCCCCGCACCTCGACCTCGGAGATCCGCGGCCCCTTGCTGATGATCATCCGACGCAACCAGCCGGAAAGCCGGACTCCCAGTGGGCTGAGCCGCGGTCCCCACCATCTCGGTGGCTTCTCGAATCGTGTCCGGTCCACGGATCTTCTCCCGACCTATGAAATTCGCGCTCCGTCCGGAAACTCGTCACCTGACAGGCTGCAGTCTCAAAATACGGAGGACAAGAACCGATTGCGAACAAGATCAGGACTTCGCTCAGAACGAATATGTCGTTCCCGGTCGCCCCACCTCCAGCCCGGCGCGGCCCAGTGCCTCGATCTCGGCCGCCAACTCGTCCCGGTTCGACGGTTTCAGGTGCACGGCGATGGCCGGCACCGTTCGCCCGATCTTCTCGAGTTGCCGGACGGCTCCACTGGGCGTGAGGTGTCCAGAAAGCCCAGCCAGTTCGCTCTGAGACTCGGGAAAACTCGCCTCGATCAACACCCCGGCCAGGTCGTCTCGTGCCGCCGCCCGTTCCCAGATCAGGTCCGTGTCTCTCGTGTCGGTGGCCACGACCACCGTGCGGTCCGATTCGCTCAACAGGTACCCGTAGGTCGGCACGACATGATCGACCGGGATCGCCACCACTTCGATCCCGGCGATGTTGACCGGTTCATCAACCGGAATCTCGTGGAACTCGATCAGGCACAGTTCGTCGCTGGAGAGGCGTTCGAGATCGGGCCAGAAACGGTCGTTGAACAGATCGCTGCGAACCATCTCGATCACGTCGGCCGGTGCGTGGATTCGCGCCGGCTCCACGCCCGACTGCAACCGGTTGACGGCGTACAACGGCAACGAACCCACGTGGTCCGCATGCACATGGGTCACCACGACATCGCCGACCTGGTCCTGCAACCCGATTTCGGCCATGCCCAGGCAACCGGCGTCGACGGCCAGGCGGCCATTGACGACGTACGTCGTTGCCATCTGCAACAGTGGATCACCGAAGCACGACTCGAGAAACTGGATCTTCATTTGGTCCGGCTCGATTGCTTGGCTGGCCCACAGACGAACCCGGCGAGTGCATCCGAGAAACTGAAGACCTTCAATAGTGGATTGCCGGGAACGGATCAACGACAATTAGCCGCCGGAACCTCATCCTGAAACCTCAATCAACTCGCCATGATCATCACCGACGTCGAGACACTTCACCTGAGACTGCCGAACGTGGCCGAAATCGCCGACGGCACCCAGGATGTTCTGGTGGTCCGCATTCACACCGACAGCGGCCACACGGGCATCGGCGAGGTCACCAGCCAGTCGTATGTCTGCCAGGCCATTTTCGAGGCACCTCGATCGGCCGAACGACGCCACGGTTTGGCCGAGATCCTGGTCGGACAGGAGGTCGACGATGTCGACCGGTTGTGGCAGAGGATGTACTACAACACGAATCGGTACGGCCGCCGCGGCGCGGCGATCCACGCCATCAGCGGTGCCGACATCGCGCTGTGGGACCTGCTCGGCCAGGCACGCGGCGTGCCCGTCTCCGAACTGCTCGGCGGTGCCCGCAGGTCAACCGTCCGGGCCTACGCCAGCCTGCTGTTCGGCGAAACTCCCGAAGAGACCGCCCGTTTGGCGACCGAGGCGGTCGGGCAGGGACTCACGGCGGCGAAATTCGGGTGGGAGGTCTTCGGGAAGGACCCCGAGACGGACGAGGCGCACACACGGGCGGCCCGCGAAGCGCTCGGAGACGACCGTGACCTGATGATTGACGTGGGCTGCAAGTGGGACGCCGCGACGGCTCTGGAACGGGCACGGCTGCTGGAACCCTACCGGCTGACCTGGATGGAAGAACCACTCTCGCAGGATGACCGCCGCGGCTATGCCGAACTGTGTGCCGAGTCTCCGGTGCCGATCGCCGCCGGAGAGGGAGACGTGACGCTGTACGACTTCGAGGACCTCGTCGAACGGGGGCTTCACGTCGTCCAGCCCGACGTGGCCTTCTGCGGCGGCCTGACCGTCTGCCGTGACATTGGTCGATTGTGTGCCGAGCAGGGCCGCCGCGCCGTGCCACACTGTTTCAGCACCGGGATCAACCTGGCCGCCAGCCTGCACTGGGCGGCGTCGATGGACAACGGGGACCTGGTCGAATACTGCCTGAGACCCTCGCCGCTGATGAGACGGCTGGTGTCCAATCTGCCACCGCTGGTCGACGGTCGCGTTCCCGTTCCCGACGCTCCCGGCCTCGGCGTGGAACTCGACGAGGACGTCATCGCCGAGTTCCTGGTCGCTCGAGGCGACTAGCCGTCCTCCTCGGCCATTCGCCGCCGCAACGCCTCGTACTGCTCGGGAGTGTCCAGGTCCAGCAGTACCTCCGGTCGACCCAACTCGACCTCCTCGACCGCGTCACCGTACCGGGCCACCAGCCAGTTCAGGCCGGTGTCATCCGGGATGGATGCGACCTCCTCGGCCAATTCAACGCCGAACACCGTCGGGTGTCCGCGGCGGCCTTCGTGGGTCGGCACCAGCACCGGTGGCCGGTTCACCGACCAGGCCTCGGCCACCAGTCCGACCAGTTCCGCATCGAGCACCGGCTGATCGGCCGGCACCAGCATCCACCCGTCGATCTCGTCGGATCCCCACCGCCGCCGCATCTCGTCGATGCCCCACCCGATGCTGGCCTTCATGTCCGGAGGAGATTCGGGAGCACGGACCGAAACGGCGCCGGCCGCTTCGGCCGCCTCGGCCAACACCGTGTCGTCGGGCCGAACGACCACCAGCACGTCGAGCACCGACGGGTGATCGAACGCCTCGACCAGCCGGGCAATCACCGGGCGGTCGCCCAGGGGCAACAACAGCTTCGGTTGGCCCATCCGGCGACTGTGGCCGGCGGCCGGAACGATCACCACCAGTCTGACCATGTTGCCGCTCATTCCACGTCGACACTACGCACTGCCTGCCACCGGCTCAACCGACACGGTTTCGGCTTGCCTCCAACCTTCGGCCGCACAAACAATGGACGCGATCGAGACTGCTGCAGTATCCCCGGGAGAAACGACCATGCCACGCTCGAATCGACCCGTCGCCCTGGCACTTGCCGGTCTGATCGTCATCATCACCGCCGGCTGCGGTGACCTCGACGATGCGCTCAACACCGAATCCAATCGCCGTCCGGCCACCGTCCCCGGAATCGCCTCCGCGGCCGAAGTCCATGACGTCCAGGAGGCCCTCGGCGGCAACTCGCCGTCACCCCCGTCCCCGCAACCCGCAGCCGAGCCCTCTCCGAAGCCCGCTCCGGAACCCACGCCTGCGCCGAAACCGGCCCCACCGGCATCCAACCCGGCTCCGACACCCGAGTCGCCTCGACGTACGTTTATCGGCAAGACCACAGCCGAAGTCATCGACTACAAGCGTTACCGCGCCAACCCGTTCATCGTGGTGGTGGAGAACAAGGTCCAGGGCAACGATCCGCTGACCATCGCCGCCACCGCCTACGTCTCGGCGACATCCCGTGTCAGCGCGCTGAACTTCAAGCGACAGTTGGACATCATCAAGGCCACCGAGGGGCGGGCCCCGACCTTCGCCGATTTTCAGAGACTGCAGAAGCAGTTCAAGATCGAGTTGGCCAAGTTGCCTCGGTACCAGGCGTACGCCTATGACGAATCGACCGGTGGCCTGCTGGTGATCGAGAACAAGCGGTTCAAGATCCAGCTGTACCGCGAAGCGGGAATCCCGATCGAGGCCGGCGACAAAGTGTACGAGCAGAAGCTGAAGACACAGAAGACGGGGGCCGGCTAGCTCTCGATCACCCCTCGCCAGGCGTCAGTTGTTCTGGGTCAACGGTGGCATCTCCTTGTGAGACAACGGGTGGAACCGCCGGACCTTGATGATCCGCCACTCGTCGGCCTCCTTTCGCCAGGTCAACGACCACATCGTCGGCCGCCGCCCGACCGATCCGTAGCCGGCGACATTCAGTGAGACGTTGGCACGGAACCTGGTCTCACCCCGGGTGTCATTGGAAGTCAGGGACGTCTCCAGAGCGGTCACGCGGATCCGGTCTTCGAAGGTGACCAACCGCAGGCCGGCGGTGGCCATCACCTTGAGTGCGGGTTCGGAGTTGGAGAAGAAACCGAAGACCTCTGCGAATTCTCCGTCCTCGGCCTGGACCGCGTCGCGCAATTCCAGGACACGGGCGGTGAGCCGTTCCTTCTCGGTGACGATCCGTCGTTCGAGTTCCCACGCGCCGACGGCCAGCAGCACCGTAACGGCCGCGGCCACCAGCAGACGGTTGTTTCGACGGGTCCACCACGAGACGACCAGGCCGGTGGCGACGACCGACAGCACAATGATCAGCGGCCAGGGATTCTCCGTCAGCAGCCGCATCGCTCGAGTCACTCCATCGAGACACTTCGCACGACGGCCCTTCCGTCGGAAGTCTACGTCCGGCCAACCTCAGTTGGCAACAGGTGCCGACTGGACTGCGTCGGTGGCCGGCTCCAGCACGATCCGACGGCGGGCCACTTCCTGGCCCCCGCACCGAACCACCAGTGCGTACTCACCGGGTGCCAACGCATCGTGGAGCACGTACAGGAAGTTGGCGCGAAATGCCTCGCGGGGAACCACTTGGTGGACCCGGTCCAGCAGCCGGTTGTCGCTGTCATGCAGGTTGCACTCGATCACCAGGTCCGGGTGCGGCGGGTTCAGTGTGCACTGGGCAAACAGCTTCTCACCTTGGCGAAACGTCCTCTTGTGACCAATCACGTAGCCCCCGACCAGCATTTCGCCCATTTCCAGCGAATGCACCAGGTCCTCGGGCCGAATGACCGGGTTGCTCTCTAGCATCGCTTCAACACGATCGGGATCAATCTCGACCAGTTCGTGAGCCCCCTGGGGGCGACGGATCCCGTAGGGGTCGAGTTGGTGTTCCAGTTCGACACCGAGAACGGATGCAACCAGCAGTATGGCCGGAAAGGCCAGTGCCAGGCGTTGATGCCAGGTCGGGGACAGCGGAGTGATTCCGGAATCGCTCTTGCTCCGAAACCTCGCCAGCCGAACTCTCCAGCGAGCCACATCCTCGGCGTTGATGAACGCCAGGTAGGTGGTCATCGAAACCAACGGGAAGACGAACAAACCCAGGGTCTGCCGGGTGCCCAGGTGGAACCCCACACCCAACAGCAGCATGATCCAGCGACCATGTCCCCGCCAGGCCACGAAGACGAACAGGATCTCCCAGACGACACTGATGTAGGCCATAGTGACCACCGCCACCGGGTAGAGCGTCAACTGTTCGCCCATCGGGTTGGAGTTGTTCACGTCGGTCATCAGCCAGAACCTGAGTTGGTCGCCGCTGAAGAAGGTCGGGGTGTGGATCTTGGTGATCGCGGCTCCCAGGTAGATCAGGCCGATCAGCAGTTGCATCAGCCGCCGGGGCCAGGCCGGAAACCGCGGTGGTGCAACCGGCGGTGTCGCACCGCGTCGAGCCAACCACGCGTCGACGCTCCACACCGCTCCGCATCGAGAGAAACTGAGCAACAACAGCACGTGCGAGGCGATCACCGAGTACTTGGTGAATGTGCTCAGGCAGTCGAGCATGTTCAGGTGGGTGTAGATCACCAGGCAGCCGATGACCGAGATCCGTGTCCGCCAGCCGATCACCGTCGTCACCAGCAATACGACCAGCAGCGTCATCAGAACCACCGCCACGGTGCCCGAGGGCACCGGCAGCATGTTGAAGTACCCGTAGTTGTCGGCCAGCGGTGCGGAGGCCCCGTCGGTCGAGAAGAACTCGCGGGCGTGGCCCCACCGCCTGAGCACCACGTAGAGCAGAACGAACGGCAACGCCATCCGACACAGTGCCAAGCCGTAAGGCACCTCCTCGGCCAGGAAGAACTCTCGCACCGAGCCACGCGGTCCCCGGTGGGGGACTCGCAACGCCTCGGCAGCTGCCTGGTTCAGTTCGGGGGCCGGGTCAGCCATGGCATTTTGCGGGAGACTGGAAGAGCGGACGAGAGAACATCACGAATCTCACTGGGCCAGCGGAGCGCGTTCGGGTTCGAAATCGGCGGGGGGGAACAGAGACGGAGAGCTTCCACCGCCCAGTGACGGCATCAGTCCCGATGACCGGCCGTCGAGTGGTCGCATCGTGGCACGCAGCCCGGACGACAATCCGACCGAACTCGAATCGGGGTGTGACGGCAACGGCTGGGCCGACACCACCAGTTGGCTCTGGCGGTCCAGCCACGAGGGGAACCTCCGCACGATGGTCCCGCACGGGGCCATCACCTGTCTGAGCTGAAAGTAGCTGTACTTTTTGCGAGTCTCGTCGAAGAAGTGGGTCCAGACCGAATCGGGCAGGTTGTACTTCTTGGCCCAGTACTCCTCGATCACCAGCAACCGCCGCATCGGCTTTGCCCGGGTGTGTTTCAGGCAGTTCCGGACAATGTCGCTCGAGTGGTTCAGGAAGGGATCATAGTCGTGACGGGACAGGTCACCGAACGGCGTGAACTTCGTCCACGGCCCGGGAGCCAGCTCGTAGTACTTCCCGTCCTCGCCCTCGCCAATGATGTGCAGGCGATTGGCGTAGGCCGACCAGCCGCAGAACATGTCCCAGACGACAAAATACATCGCCGGATGCGAGGCGGTGTTGAAGTTCAACGTGTGGCAGACGATGCCGTATCCGAGCGAGCCGAGGTAAGAGACGATGACCACCGACACCGCCCACAGCCTGATGCGGCCAAGCCAGCCCCTGGCACCACTGTCCACACCGTTCGCACCCATCCGTGGGATCCTGCCAGGCAAGAGATTCGGGTCGTCGCCGGCGGACTATCGTTCTCAGTCGCCGAAGCGTCAAGACGAGCCTATCCCGGGAACCGTGCCGCTCACTCCTCGGCGGCCACGATCGCGTCGAGCAGTCCGTCCCAGGTGTAGTCCTCGGCCTCGACGGACACCTCCAGCCCCGCCTCGCTGGCTGCCTGGCTGGTCACCGGGCTGATGCTGGCCAACCGGGTCGAGTCCAGCGACACGTCGGCCGACCGGGCCAGCCGGGCGACCCCCCGAGCGATCGAGGGACTGGAGAGACCGATCCAGTCGAGCGGTCCGGCGGCCAACCGCTCGATTGTCCCCCCCGGCCATCGTTCCACATCCTCGTTCCGGTACACGACCACCTGATGAAGATCCGCCCCGGCCTCGGCCAGCAACTCCGGCAGCACATCTCGACCACGGCTGGCACGGGCCCACAGCACACGGGCTCCCTCGACCCGTGCCGCCAATGCCTCCGCCAGTGCCTCGGCCCGAAACGACTCGGGCACCAGGTCGGCTCGCAGCCGGTACCCGGCCAGCGCCTCGGCCGTTGCCGGCCCGATGGCTGCCAGGCGGCAGGTCGACAACCGCCTCAGGTCGCCACCGGTGTCCCACAACCGTCCCAGCAGACCGGCCACGCCGTTTGTGCTGGTGAACACGATCCAGTCGAACTCGTCCAGCCGGTCCAGCACCGAGTCGACCTCCGCGGCTGACTCCGGTGGCAGGATCTCGATCGTCGGCATCAACACCGGTTCGGCACCCAGTTGCACCAGGCGGCCCACCACTCCAGACGCCTGCGTCACCGGACGAGTCACGCCGACCGATCGCCCCAGCAACGGCCTCTGCTCGAACCACGCGATCGTCTCGCGCTCGGTCACGCATTCGCCGACAACGATCAGAGACGGGGCGACCACTTCCGCCGACGCAACCGCATCGGGCAACTCGGCCAGCGTCGCGGTGACGGTCCGCTGAGACGGCAACGTGCCGTGGCTGATGACCGCCGCAGGACTCTCGGGGTCCCGTCCGCCCGCCAGGAGCCTCGAGACGATTTCCTCGATCCGGTCCAGGCCCATGTAGAAGACCAGGGTCCCGGTAAAGCTGGCCAGGGCGTCGTAATCGACCGCCGGGTTCTCCTTGCCGGGATCCTCGTGACCGGTGACCAGTGCCACGGCCGAGGCCTTGTCTCGGTGCGTCATCGGGATGCCGGCGTAGGCAGCCGCGGCGGTCGCGGCGGTGATTCCCGGTACGATCTCAAACGGCACGCCCGCCTCGGCCAACACCCGGGCCTCCTCGGCCCCTCGGCCGAACACCAACGGGTCACCTCCCTTGAGTCGCACGACGATCCGTCCGGCCCGGGCCTCGGAGACCAACCGCCGGTTGATCTCGTCCTGGTCCAGCACCTTGTGACCGTCGTCACCCCGCCGCCGGGTCCGTTCGGCCGTCGCCTGGGTGTGCTCGAGCAGCAGTGGATTGACCAGCCCGTCGTAGAGGACGAGGTCGGCCCGCTGCAGGCACTCGAGTCCCCTCAGGGTCAACAGCCCGGGATCTCCCGGGCCGGCACCCACCAGGTAGACGCAACCGGTCCCGGAACCCTTGCCGGCCGAGTCCGTGGGTGTTGGTGGCACGGTTGTCATCCGGAACGCTCTTTCAGTGACACGCATCGGCCGGTGTTGCGGAACCTGTCCGGGCCGACTCCAATGTTGCTTCGATTATCCGGCCGGCCCCACCCGGCCACAATGGTTCCCCCACCATGAACTCGCACCCGATGACCAACTCCCCCTCGCCACTCGACGATGTCCAGGCACTGACTTTTGACTTTTTCGGCACTGTACTCGATCTCGCCGGCAGCCTTCGCCCGGCGATCACCGCCTGCCTGGACCAGCACCGGTCGGAAGTAACCGCCGACCGGTGCTGGGAACTGTGGCGAGCTCGTCAACGAATCGAGCAATACCAGGACAACATCGTGGCCATGGGCCACGGGGGATACCTGGTCACCGCCCGCCGGGCACTTGTCTACACCCTGGCACAGTGCGACGTGCCGGCCGAGCCGGCTGACGTCGACGAGGTGATGACCGCATGGCAGACACTCTCACCATTCGACGACGTCGCCGCCGCGCTGCCGAGACTGGCCACCCGATTCCGGCTCGTCGGACTCTCCAACGGTGAACCCGATTTCCTGGCTCACCTGGCAGCCAACCGGATCGGTTTCGAATTCGAGACACTAATTTCGGTGCAGGAGGTGGGCGCATTCAAGCCTCATCCCGGGGTCTACCGTCATGCCGCCGGGCGACTGGGGCTGGAGCCGGGAGCCTGCCTGATGGTCTCGGCCAATTCGTTCGACGTGATGGGAGCTCGCATGTGCGGCTTTCGTGGGGCTTTCGTCAACCGAAGCGGGTTGCCCTACGAAGATTCCCCGTTTCGGCCCGATCTCGAGGTCTCCGACTTCGCCAGCCTCGCCGATCGATTGTCGAGATAGCCCGGCTGCCTTCCGTCCCCCCCGAACCGATTGCTAGAATCGGTCCGAAATTCCGGACCGGATCCCGCAAAGGACGATGGCGATGACTCGAGAACTCCCGGCGAGGCTGCTGGCGGCTTCGGCGGCCCTGCTGCTGCTCACCACAACCGTTCCGGCCGGCGCGGCGTCGACCTCCGAGTTGATCTCAACCATCAAGTCGGTCGACAAGAAGGGGAAAGGCAACCGGGCGGCCGGGCAGGCCGTTACCGAATTGTCCGGATCCGAGCCAGCCGTGCTGCTGCCGCTGCTGGCTGCTTTCCGGAACGCCAATCCCCTCGCGACCAACTACCTGAGATCGGTGGCCGAGACGATCGTCGACCGGTCGATCGCCGCCAAGAAGAAGCTGCCTCGCAAGAGCCTCGAAGCCTTCATCACAGATCGCAGGAACGATCCCCAGGCCCGTCGGCTGGCCTTCGAGATCGTCGAGCGAGTCGATGCCACGATCGTCGACCGGTTGATCCCGGGCATGCTGACCGATCCCAACCCGGTCTTCCGACGGCAAGCCGTCGCCCGCCTGCTCGAACTCGCGGTCCGGCTCCAGAAGGAGAACCAGCCGGACCTCGCCCGCACGCTCTACAAGAGAGCCCTGCAGGGTGCCACCGACGACGACCAGGTCCAGGCGATCGCCAAGCCGCTCAGGAAGATGGGCGACAAGGTCGACCTTCCCCGGCATTTCGGATTCCTGACCAACTGGCACATCGTCGGTCCCTTCGACAACACCGGCAGCAAGGGCTTCAACGTGGTCTACCCGCCCGAGAAGCGGATCGATCTCGAGGCAAAGCTCAAGGGCAAGCTCGGCCCGTCCAGCTGGAAGTCCTACCAGACGACCCACGACTTCGGCATCCTCGACATCGCCAAGCAGATCAGCCCCTACAAAGGGGCAGTGATGTACTGCACGACGGTCTTCGAATCGAAGACACCGCGGTCGATCCAGTTCCGGCTCGGCACACCCAACGCCTGGAAACTCTGGGTCAACGGCCGGCAGGTGTTCGCCAACGAGGAATACCACCGGGGGATGAAACTCGACCAGTACTCGGTGCCAGTCACCCTCCGGGTCGGTTCCAACACGATCCTGTTGAAGATCTGCCAGAACGAACAGGACGAGGACTGGGCCCAGCGGTACCAGTTCCAGGTCAGGACCTGCGACGCATCGGGCATCGCCGTTCATTCGGCCGACAACTCGGCCTCACTCTCCCAGCCCAAGGAGCCGCGACCGTGACGATACCCCGACCTGCAGCCGGCCGGGTCCCGCCACCGGCCACGGCCCTCGTGCTGGCCATCGCCCTGGTGACCGGCCTGGCCGGAGCCGATTGGCGCCAGTTCCGCGGCAACGACAGTTCGTCGGTGGCCCCGGGCGAAAAGCCCCCGGTGGCCTGGGGCCAAACCGAGAACATTGCCTGGAAGATCCCCCTGACCGGCCGTGGACTGTCCGGACCGATCGTCGTGGGAGACCGTGTCTATCTGACCTCTTCGGCCGGCTTCGACCAGGACCGGTTGCTGGTGGAGTGCTATGACGTGAAGACCGGCGTGAGACGTTGGCGACGTACGTTCCGGGCGACCGGCCGCACCCAGTGTCACTCCAAGATGGCCAACGCCACGCCCACACCGGCCAGCGACGGCAAGCGGATCTTCGCGTTCTACTCGAGCAACGACCTGGTCTGCCTTGACCTCGATGGAAATCTGCTGTGGTACCGCGGCCTGACCCACGACTACCCCAACGCCAGCAACAGCCTCGGCATGGCCTCCTCGCCGGTCGTCATCGGTGACACGGTGATCGTGCAGGTGGAGAGCCAGTCGGAGAGCTTCGCCACGGGACTGGATGTCGCCACCGGCACCACCCGCTGGCATCGCAAGCAACACCGATTCGACAACTGGTCCTCGCCGATTGCCCTGACCGGCAAGGATCCCTCCAGGAGCCTGGTTCTGCTGCAGAACATGGTCGGGCTGACGGCCCTGAATGCCCGGACCGGCCACGAGGCCTGGCATTACGACCAGCCGGCCTCGCGAACCCCCTCGTCGGTCGTCGCCAACGGCACCGTCTACATCCCCTCCAACGGACTGACCGTCGTCCGTCCCATGGGGACCGACAAGAAGACTCTCGAAATCGTCTGGAAGGACAATCGTTTCAGTTCCGGGACACCCAGCCCACTGGTCTACCGTGGCAAGGTGTTCACGATGAGCGGACCGATCGTCAAGTGCGGCGATGCGACCACCGGCAAGTTGCTGTGGCAGTTGAGGCTCAAGGGAGCCTTCACCTCGTCACCGGTCGCCGCCGACGGACACCTGTACTATTTCGGCGAGACCGGGGTGACCTACGTGGTCGACGTGACCGGAACCAAGGGGAAAATCGCCTCCGAGAACTCACTGGAAGCCACGATCCTCTGCACGCCGGCGATCGCCGACAACGCGGTCTTCGTCCGCAGCGACGGGCACCTGTGGAAAATCAGCAGATAACCGATCGGGACCGGCCGCGATGCTGAACCTGCTGGCTGTCGGGCTCGGAGGTTTCCTCGGAGCAATCGCCCGCTACACGCTGGGTGGATTCGTCCAGTCGCGACTGACCGGCCGGTTCCCCTGGGGCACCCTGGCGGTCAACGTGCTCGGCTGCCTGCTGATCGGAGCGATTCTGGGATGGGCCAGCACGCGCGAGAACGTCTCCGAGACCGCGCGGCTGTTCCTGGTGACCGGAATCCTGGGATCGCTGACCACATTTTCGACGTTCGGGCACGAGACGGTCGAGCTGTTTCGACAGGGAGCCACCGGTCCGGCGGTGGGCAACATCGCCATGAATGTCGTCGTCGGGCTGGTCGCGGTGACCCTCGGACTGGCGATGAGCCGCGGGCTGGGCTGAGTAGCGGATCCGGGAAGGCACCGTTGACTTTCTCTGGCAACCGCGGCTGACCTAGAATGTCCGCTTCCCCAAAAAACAGCCACCCGCCGCTACGGGACCAAGGATCTCGAGAATGTCGTCGATGAACACCGATGATCCCGTCACCGCCCCGGCCGAAACGGGTCGGCACCGAGGCGAACCGCAACCGGTCGATCACGACCAGATCCTGATTCTCGACTTCGGGTCACAGACCGCGCAGTTGATCGCCCGCCGCGTCCGCGAACAGAACGTCTTCTGCCGCATGGTCCGCCACGACCTCTCGGCCGAGCGGATCCGTGAGATCAACCCTCGCGGCCTGATCCTCTCGGGCGGACCGGCCAGCGTCTACGCCGACGGCGCCCCGTTGCCCGATCCCGAGTTGTTCGAACTGGGGATCCCGATCCTGGGCATCTGCTACGGCATGCAGGTGATCTGCCGCTCGCTGGGAGCCAATGTCAACTCGGCCGAAACCCGCGAATTCGGGCGTTCGCCCTGCCGAGTCGTGGACCCCGGTGGATTGTTCTCCGGACTTCCTGACGAACTGGTCGTGTGGATGAGCCACGGGGACCAGGTCGACGACCCCGAGGGCTCGTTCGTGTCGCTGGCGGCAACCGACAACTGCCCGCTGGCCGCCGTCCGCCACTCGGAACGACCCGTCTACGGGCTGCAGTTCCACCCCGAGGTGACTCACACCGACTTCGGCGGCCAACTGCTGAAGAACTTCGTCCAGGACATCTGCGGCTGTGCCGGCACCTGGGACATCAGTTCGCTGATCGACCGTCAGATCGAGAAGATCCGGACACGGGTCGGATCCAAACGGGTCATCTGCGGGTTCTCGGGCGGAGTCGACTCGTCGGTCGTCGCCGCACTGCTTTCCCGGGCCATCGGCGACCAACTCTCGTGCATCTTCGTCGACAACGGCCTGCTGCGCGAGGGCGAGTCGAAGAAGGTGCAGGAGCGGTTCACCGACCATTTTCAGACCGACCTGAACGTTGCCGATGCCCGGAAACGATTTCTCGATGAACTCGCCGGGGTCACCGATCCGCAGAAGAAGCGAAAGATCATCGGGCGGGTCTTCATCGAGGTGTTCCGGGACGAAGCCGAATCGATCCCGGACGCGGAGTTCCTGGCCCAGGGAACGCTCTACCCCGACGTGATCGAATCGGGTGCCAACACCGATGGACCGGCCGCGACGATCAAGGCTCACCACAACGTGGGCGGACTGCCAGACGAACTGGGATTCGAACTGATCGAGCCCTTGCGGGACCTGTTCAAGGACGAGGTGCGGCGGATGGGTGAGGCGTTGGGGCTGCCCGAGGAACTGGTCTGGCGACATCCGTTCCCCGGCCCCGGGCTGGCGGTCCGTTGCCTGGGAGCCGTCAGTGAAGAACGGCTGAAAATACTGCGGGCCGCCGACTCGATCGTGATCGAGGAACTCCGCGGGGCGGGACTGTACCGCGACATCCAGCAGGCCTTCGCCGTGCTGCTGCCGGTCCAAAGCGTCGGAGTGATGGGCGACGATCGGACCTACCAGGACACGGTCGTCGTCCGCGCCGTCTCGACCGACGACTTCATGACCGCCGACTGGTTCCGGCTGCCCTACGAGGTGATGGAGAAAATCTCGACCCGGATCACCAACAGTGTCCCCGGGGTCAACCGGGTCGCCTACGACATCAGCTCCAAGCCACCAAGCACGATCGAGTGGGAGTAGCCGGATTTTCCGGAATTCGGGCCACACGGGCGTGTGTCCGAATTCCGGAAAATCCGCCCAAGGGCGCCACAACCGCTTCAATCCGATCCTCGTCGGCACCAGTCAGCGCGGTTGTAGCAACCCCGGTCCTGCCGGGCACCGGCCTCGGCTTCCAACACCGCGATCCCGCTGATCGTAGATTCCTCATGGCGACGATGAAGTGTGGGGGACCACTGCGCGCCGAGCATCTGACCAACCGGAACTCGCTTGATGACATCGATCCTCGGCATCTCCGCCTTCTACCACGACTCGGCCGCAGCGCTGATCGTCGATGGCCAGATCGTGGCCGCAGCCCAGGAAGAACGCTTCACCCGCAAGAAGCACGATGCCGGCTTTCCTGAAAATGCCATCCGGTACTGCCTCGAAGAAGCCGGACTCACCCCCGCCGACCTCGATTACGTCGGCTTCTACGACAAGCCACTGGTGAAGTTCGAGCGACTGCTGGAGACCTATCTCGCGTTCGCCCCGCGGGGGGTCAAAAGCTGGCTGACTCTATTGCCCAACTGGCTCCGCACCCGGTTGCACCTGCCGCGGGTCATCAAGAAGGGTCTCGATCACCAGTACCGGCGTCGGATCGTCTTTCCCGAACACCACGAATCTCACGCCGCCAGTGCCTTCTTCCCGAGCCCGTTTCCCGAGGCAGCCATCCTGACCGTCGACGGAGTCGGCGAGTGGGCCACGGCCAGCTACGGCACGGGACGGGAGAACCGGATCGAGTTGACCCACGAGATGCACTATCCGCACTCGCTGGGCCTGCTCTACACCGCCTTCACCTACTACTGCGGCTTCCGGATCAACTCGGGCGAATACAAGCTGATGGGCCTGGCTCCCTACGGTGAGCCGGTCTACGTCGACCGCATCCTCGAACACCTCGTCGATCTCAGGCCCGACGGGTCACTGAGATTGCACCTGGACCACTTCAACTTCTGCCAGGGCCTGACGATGACCTCGTCGAAGTTCCATCGGCTTTTCGATGGACCGCCGCGGGCACCCGAGTCGCCGTTGACCGAACGTCACATGGACATCGCCGCCAGCGTGCAGGCGGTCACCGAGGAAGCGATGCTGCGGATGGCCCGTCACGTCCACGAAGTCACCGGGCTGGACCACCTGTGCCTGGCCGGCGGCGTGGCACTCAACTGCGTCGCCAACGGACGTATTCTCCGCGAGGGACCGTTCGAGGAGATCTGGATCCAGCCGGCCGCCGGAGACGCCGGCGGCGCCCTGGGGGTGGCCTTGCTGATCTGGCACCAGCTGCTGGACAATCCGCGTCCCCACGACCGGCTCGACTACCAGGAAGGCAGTTGCTTCGGACCGGCGTTCTCCAACGACCAGGTGCAACGATTTCTCGACGATGCCGGGGCGGTCTACCAGCGGTTCGACGACGATCAGCAACTGTGCCGCGAGGTGGCCTCGCTGATCGCCGACGAAAAAGTGATCGGGTGGATGCAGGGGCGGATGGAGTTCGGACCCCGTGCCCTGGGTGGCCGCAGCATTCTCGGTGACGCCCGCAGCACCCGCATGCAGTCGGTGATGAACCTCAAGATCAAGTTCCGCGAGTCGTTCCGACCCTTCGCCCCCAGCGTGCTCGAGGAACGGGTCGACGAGTACTTCGACATGCGGCCGAACGAGCAGAGTCCCTACATGCTGCTGGTGGCCGACGTGAAACCCGACAAGCGGTTGCCGTTGGCCGAGTCGGACCGGGCCACGCGGGGGCTGGAGAAACTGAAGATCCACCGGTCCCACGTCCCGGCCATCACCCACGTCGACAACTCGGCACGGGTCCAGACCGTCGACGCCCGCCGCCATGGACGTTACTACCGGCTGCTGAAGGCCTTCGACGAACAGACAGGGTCGCCGGTGCTGATCAACACCAGTTTCAACGTGCGGGGCGAGCCGATCGTCTGTACGCCCGAGGAGGCTTGGCGGTGCTTCATGGCCACCAACATGGACGTGCTGGTGATCGAGGACTTCGTGATGCACAAGGACCGCCAGCCCGGTGCGACCGAACACGAAATCGACGAATACCTCGCCCGCTTCGAACTCGACTGACATCCCCGTCAAGGACACGCCGATGATCGTCATCGACTGGAATCCGACACACAGGTTTCTCCGGCAGTTCGCCGGACTGTTCGTGCTGTTCTTTGCCGCCATCGGAGCGGTTCGTTTCTTCAAGGACGACCCCACCACCGCCTACATACTGTGGTCGATCGCTCCGGTGGGACTGTTGGGCCTGGCCTGGCCGACTTTCATGAGATACGTCTACATCACGTGGATGGCCCTGTTCTTCCCACTGGGTTGGACTGTCTCGATGGTCATCCTCTCGACGATCTACTTCTTGGTCGTCAGCCCGATCGGGCTTATCATGCGGTTGTGCGGCCACGACCCCTGTGCACGACGACCCGATCCATCGGCCACCAGTTACTGGAAACCACGCCGACCGGCCGCCAACGTCCAACGGTACTTCCGCCAGTTCTGATTTCCGGTTCCATTCCGACCTCGGCAGTCTTTTCGCGAGTCCATCTGTGGAGCGATCAGCATGAACGACATCACCCCGAACCCCGACGAAGCCAGCGACCAGACAACCGTCGAGACCGTCGACGATCCGGCCGCAACCGAGGACACCTCGGCCAGCGACTTCGCGGCGTCAGCCGAAGCACCCGAGATGGGGTTCTTTGCCGAGTTCTGGGATTTCCTGGTCCACAACAAGGCGTGGTGGCTGACACCGATCATCCTGGTGCTGGTGCTGGTCTTCGTACTGGTGTGGTTCGCGGGAACTCCGTTCGCGCCGTTCATCTACGGAGCCTAGGGGTTCGGCGTGGCACCGGGTCGCCCCCCCCGTGGGGACCTACCCCGCCTCGGCGGCCGTACAGGCGAATTGCAGCCGGACGGCCACCTGGCCGTCGACGCTGACCTTGCCCGAAAGGAACCAGGCCCCGCCGAGCGTCTCGTCGAGAGTCACCTCGATCTCCAGCGTCTCGCCAGGCCGGACCATCCGCCGGAACCGGGTCTCGTTCTGCCGCGTCACCACCGGCACCCGGCCCTCGGGGATGTCGCCGGCCGAGGCGATCAACACCGCCCCGGCCTGGAACACCGCCTCGCACAGCAGCACGCCCGGCAGCACCGGGAACCCGGGGTAGTGTCCCTCGAAGACCGGCAGGTCCTCGGGCAGCTGCTTGTTGGCCCGGACGGTCGAGGCCGTCAGTTCGACCACCTCGTCAAGCCACAGGAACGGATCGCGGTGCGGAATCAGCGCCTCGATCGCCCCGCGGTCCAGCACCACCGACTCCTCGCCCCGGTCATGCATCAGACGCTCGCCGGAGCCGGAGCCAGCAGCTTGTCGACCTCGTTGGCGACAATCACTCCGTAGTTCACCGCACCCAGCCAGCCGGACATGATGATCCCCACGCTGCCGGCGTGAAACAGTCCCTCGACCTGTGAAGGCAGGTCCTGGCTGATCTTCAGCCCCTCGAACTTCGTCCCGAAACTGGCTCCCTGCGGGTGGCGGGTGTAGTGCTGGAAAGTCCGCGGCGTCGAGGCCTCGATGTGATCGGTGAGATCGCGGACATTGGGAACATACTGCTCCAGGCAGTCGAGTGTCGTCTCGCACAGGTCCCGCTTCGACGCCTCGTAGTCCTCCTCGGAGAGATCGGCCCAGTCAGCGTAGTTGGCGTTGGTCGAGCTGACGACCAGGTGGCGGTCACTGCCCGGGCGGGTCTTGGGATAGTAGAAGCTGAAGGTGCGACTCGAGATGTCTCGGCTGAGCATCGCGTCGATGTCGAATCCGCGATGTTCGGAGTGGAACAGCAGGTCACCGCACGGTTCGAAGCCGGCACCGGGCTTCATCGCGATGTAGACCTGGCAACTGCTGTTGTTGAGCCGCACGGCACGGGCTTCGTCGGCGAACTCGGCATCGAACGCATCGGCGCCAACCAGTTCGAAGACCGTCTGCTTGATGTTGGCGTTGGAAACCACTGCCTGGCAGGTGATCCGGCGTCCGTTGACGACGACGGCAGCAACCTTGCGTCCCGGCGTCACCTCGATCTTCTCGACCAGGCAGCGGATCCTGACATCGACCCCGTTGGCGGTCAGCTCGTCCTTCATCGCCCTGACCAGCGCGTCGGTGCCGCCCTGGAAAGTGAACACCCCCTTGCTCATGAAGTTCGAGAAGACGATGCCGTAGGTCAGGGCGGGATCTTCGAGTGTCGAGCCGTTGGCGTAGGTGATCGGTTCCATCAGCATCCGCACGACGTCGTCCCGACCCGGGAAGAACCGCTCGAAGAGCTCTCCGGTGGTCAACTCCTGATCGTCGTAGAAGTTCATCCCCCGCGCGGTGTCGAAGAACTCGGTGACCGTCTCGGCGGCCACCCCGAACTTCTCGATCAGGATGCTGGTGAAGTCCTCGCGTTCGAAGCTCGTCTGAAGAGAGAACTGCGGATTCTCGAAGCGAATGCCGTCCAGTTGCACGATCCGCTCGGCGATCTCCGTGGTCCAGTACTTTCGACAGCTCTTCTTCATCCCGATCGGGAATCCGTGCAGGGAGATGTCGAAGATGTGCCCCCCCTTGCGGTTGAACCAGGTGGCCATGCCGCCGAGCTGGTAGTGGTGTTCGAGCAACAACACCGAGTAGCCGGCGCGGGCGAGAGTGTTGGCCGAGGTGAGACCGGCGAGACCCGAACCGATCACGACGATGTCGTAGTGGTCCCGGGCGTCCTTGAGAAAGTCGCGAGGCATCGTCAGAGGCTCTTCGACGGTCTCAACAGGTGCAGGTTCGCCATGGTAATGCCGGAGAGCATCGCGCCGATGATTCCCAGGAATCCCTGGTCGGTTCCGCAGAGAAAGAGGTTGCGGAGATGGGTGCAGCCATCACGGATCTTCTGGGGTGCTCCGTAGACGCAGCCGTTTTCGTGGCCGGTGAACTTGCGGATCGTTCGTGGAGTGAAGACGTCGATGTCGACGATGTGATCACGGAAATCGGGTACGAATCTCAACGTGCTCTCCAACACCCGCCGGGCCCATTCGTTCTTCTGCTGCGCGTACTCGTCGGGCGGCAGCTCCAGCCAATGAGCCGGATCGGCCAGCGCCGTGATCCTCATCCGACCCTCCCCGGACGGTTCACCGTACTCGAAGTTGTTCGGTGAACAGACGATTCCGCTCGAAACGTCGACGGGCACATCGGGACGCCGGTACTGGAAGAACGGGCTGTCGTTGAAGAAGACGATCGTCTGGTCGTGACCCAAATCAGCGGGTTGTCGATCCAGCGAGTAGATCGACTCGACAAACGAGATCTCGCCCGGGGGACCCAGGTCGGCGGCCTGGTCGCACATCCGCATCGTCTCGAAGTTGCCCGCCGAGGAAAGCACGTTCTTGGCTTCGATCACCTGGCCGTTGTCGAGCATCACCCCGGTGGCGTGGTCTCGATCGCTGAGGATCTTCTGGACTCCCGTACGAAGCCGCAGTTCGCCCCCCAGGCCGCGGAACTTGCGGACCAGTTTCTTCATGATCACTCGCACGCCTTCCAGCGGCCGGCAGAAACCCTCCTGGAATATGCTGCGGAACATGATCACGAACTGGGGCCACTCGAGATCGTCGGGAGTGGCACTCGAATAGAACATCGTCGGGCACAACAGCATCTCGACCAGCAACGGGTCGTCGAGTTCCTCGCCGAGCACGTCGCGAGTCGAGATCTGCGGCTGCTGCAGCGCCATCGGATCGTATTCGGCGACCCGCCTGACCAGCCGCGCGAAATTGTCCTTCTCGTGCGGAAACTGCTGGACCACCTGTTGCTCGAAGTACTCGAAATCGTTGGTGAATTTCAGCGTGCAGCCGGGGAAGACGATCGAGGACTCTCGCTGGGGCGCCAGCGCAAAGTCCTCCCACCGAAGCCTGAGTTGTCGCAGAAGCTTGGAGAGTGGCCCGGTGAGCGTTCCGGGCGGCGCGTAGTTGGTCACCGCGTGCAGGCCCACGTCGTGGTTGCGTTTGCGGAGGCGGTAGAACGAGTTGAGTCCACCGATGGTGGTATGCCGTTCCAGCAGACAGACCGACCGATCGAAGTAGGCCAGGCGGATACCGGCAGCAAGCCCGGAGAGACCGGCGCCGATGATGACCGTGTCGTAGCGCATGCTCCGCTCCGGTCAATGAACCCCGGGATTAGACCGGGCTCTCGACGTCCTTCAAAATTGGCTCAAGATAACTGACGGTCCCGGCCATCGTCGCCAGGTGCTCGTAGTCCTCTTCGGGAATCTGCACCCGATACTGCTTTCTCAATTCCATCACGATATCGAGAAAGTCCATGCTGTCCAATTCCAACTGCTCGCGAAATGCCACGTCATCCTTCAAGCCCGAGAGATCCTCGTCAGGCTGGATTCGGGACAGGATGTCCAAGATCACCCGTCGGATTTCTTCCGCGACCATTCCGCCTCACTCCCATCCGCCTCGTCTTTATCCGTTCACCTCGAACCTCTTGACGATCACGACCGAGTTGATTCCCAGCATGCCAAATGAGTTATTCAGGATATAGTCGACCCGGTCCAATGGCCGGGGCGAGTTGGCGACAACCTGGCTGATGCCACATTTGGGATCCAGCCGATCGAGATTGATTGTAGCGTGTGCGATTTGGTCTTTGAAGGCAGGCAAGTTGCCGACCAACTCCAATGCCCCGGCTGCGCCCATCGCATGACCGATGAAACTCTTCGTATTGTTGACCGCCAATGACTCGCGATCCCCGAAAACTTCGCGAATCGCACGACATTCTTCGATATCCCCCTGGTCGGTCGCCGTGGCGTGGCTGCTGAGAATATCGATATCCCCGGGAGTGATCCCGGCCCGATCCAGCGCCAATCTCATGCACTCGGCCTGTCGCCCTGCATTGGGCAGAACGAAATCCGTGGCGTCGGAGTTCATCGCGTAGCCGACGATTTCCCCGTAGATCTTCGCCCCGTGGGCCAGGGCATCGGGCAACCGTTCCAGCGTGCAGACGGCTCCCCCCTCGGCCACCACGATCCCGTTGCGGTCGGCGTCGAACGGTCGACACGCCTTCGCCGGATCCTCGTGAGACGCCAGGGCCCCCTGGCTCTTGAAACTCGCGAAAATCCCGAACGTGTGGATGCTCTCCGACACCCCCCCGCACAGTGCCATGTCGACGTCGCCGAGCTTCAGCATCTGCAGACCCTGGATGAAACCGGCGTTGCCAGCTGCGCAGGCGGCTCCCAGGGTCAGGTGCGGACCGGTAATCCCCAGGCTCAATGTCACCTCACCGGCCGGATTGTTCGCCACGGTCCGCGGGTTGTGGTGATGGGACCAGACGCTGGTGTCGTAGTCGTACTGCGAGATCTCGTAGATCTCGTTCTCGGTCTCGACGTTGCCGTGCTCGGTGATTCCCAGGTAGACACCCACCCGCGACCGGTCCCGTTCGGCCAGGTCCAGCCCCGCATCGGCCACCGCCTCGTGAGCACAATAAATCGCGATCGAGCCCGACCGGGTTCCCCGCCGCACTTCGCGACGGCTCTGGTGAGCCACGGCATCGAAATCGCAGACACCGGCCAGCACGTCGCCCATGAACCGGGTCTCGTAAGCCACCACCCCCGACCGACCGCTCAACAGGCTTTCCCGAAATTCGTCCAGAGAATTCCCGTTGGGCGACGCCAGGCCGATGCCGGTCACCACGATTCGTTCGTCGACGAAGGACGACATGCCTAGGAGATCCGCGACACGATGAGAAACGAGAGCGGCGTCGCGGGAGACGAGAAGCGGCCCGCGTGATCGCCCCAACCGGGAGAGACTGCCGGAAGTCCCGCAGACTACTCGACGCGCCCCGTCAGGACAAGCGGGCCGCGACAGCCACCGGACCCGAACACCACCGTCGGTCACAGCGAAGAGGACGATTCCGACCTTGCAGCAAATCGGGCCAGAAACTAACTTCCGCCGCCTCGACGGCCCCGTAGCCTCCCGCCCGCACCGTCGCCAGGCCTCACTCTCAACTCACCATTCACCCCAACCGGATTCCCGGTAACGCTCACGGAGGGCGGATTCCGATGCGTATCGACTCCCGACAACGACGCACCCTCGGACTTCTCCTGGCTACAGGCCTCGTCTGCAGCTTCGCAGGCTGCAACCCCATGAGTGCGTTTCTAATGAACCGCACCGGGTTGGCCTACTACGGGTCAGGGGACTACACCGCGGCAACCAAGGAATTCCAACGGGCGGTCGCCGACCATCCGAACAACCCCGACTACATCTACAACCTCGCCAGCGCCGTCCGCAAACAGGGACAGATCGCCAAGGCCGAGCAGTTCTATCGCCAGGCCCTGGAAATCGACCCGGGCCACCAGCCCAGCTACCACGGACTCGCCCGGTTGATGGTCGACAGCGGTCGAGGAGTCGAGGCCGCCGAATTGCTCGGAATGTGGGCCACGGCCGAGGTCTGGCGACCCGAGCCGCACATCGAAATGGCCTGGCTGTCCAGGGAATCCGGGAACATCGCCGGGGCCGAACGCCACCTGCTCAACGCACTCCGTACCAGCCCCTCACACCCGGTCGTCACCGCACACCTCGGGCAACTCTACCAGGACTCCGGACAGTCCGATCGTGCCACCGCCATGTACCAGCGATCACTCTTCAGCGACTGGTACCAGCCCGAAGTCCGCTCACGACTTGCCTCGCTGCGTGAACAGGGCCTCAGCATCGGCCAACCCACCACGCTGGCCGCCAACCCGTCATTCACGACACCCGTCTACGACGCCGTCACACAACCCACTCCGCTGATGATCCCGCAACCCGCACCGCAGCCGGACCCGGTTGCCACTCGGCCCGCTGACACCCCGGCGACAGCCAACCAACTCCCGGTGGTGACACCCAAGTAGGGCCACCTTCAGGGTTCAGCTGCCCTTGTCGCCCTTGTCGCCCTCGGGCCGCTTCGGCCGATCCGGTTTGCCGCTTTCCTTCTTGTCCGGGCGGCCCTTTCGGTCTCCGCCGGAACCTCCACGGCCACCACCGCCACCGCGGTTTTTCCGTCGCGCGCGAGACGCCTCGACTTCCTGGACTGTGACAAATCCATCCGAGTCACCGTCGAGACGGTCGAAGAAATTCGCCAGGAACGTCCCTTCCGACTCGGCCTTCGAGATCTTGCCGTCCTCGTCCTTGTCGAACTCGGCCATCCGGCCCAGTCCGGTCTCACCGCCACCCCCGGCCCCCGTCTTGCCCGACGACTTCCGAGACGACTTCCCGCCTCCCCCCGGTCCTCCCCGGCCACCTTTTCGGCCCCTTCCACCACCACCACCTCCGCCGCCAGCGGCCGCGGGTTCAGTGCTCGTCGAGTCCCCCATCTCTCCGGCGGTGACAACACCGTCCTTGTTCTTGTCCGACTTGTCGAAGAACTCCAGCAGGCTCGGCAAAACCGTTGTTGACCTGGGAAGAGCATCGGACTTCTTGTTCTTGACCGCCCGTTCGACCTGCCACCGCTCGACCCGATGAGTGCCGACCGAGTCGGATTCGAAATCGAGCATCTGCAGTTGCTCTTGCTGCGTCAGGGGTGTTGCCGACGGCTGCACCACCTTGTACTTGGTTATCACCCGGATGTACGGCTGAGACCGGACCAGTGTCTGCTTCCCGTCCTTGCTCGGCACGACCTCGACCTCGAACGAATGGTCTCGGAACAGGCTGGGCCAGCGGAAGACCGCAAAGCGAACTCCGGTCTTGTTGGACAGTTGGCTGGGCTCGTCGCGGAAAGACGTCATCACCAGGCCCACGGCGTGGCCACGGGCGTCATCGAGCGTCAGACCGGCTTTCGGTTGACTCGAAAATGCCGATTCGATGGCACCAAGTGAATAGCCGCTGCACAGTGGCGAGGAGATCTCGACAGCAGCCAGGCTGACGACGACCAGCAGGATCGCCCACCGCACCAGGCGAGGACCACGAGCAGGGCCGCTCGACACTTCCTGCTCGGCAGCTGGCTCCCCCACCGGTCCGGATGCTCCAGAGACTGGCTGGTCAGCCGACGATTCGGTCACCTCGACCTGTTCACCCGATCCGTCCCCGAGATCAACGGGGTCAATCGAATCCTCAAACATGGCTCTCTCTCCGTACGGACGCGGCTCAGGCCTCGTCGGTCAGACCCAGTCGGAACCAGCGAATCACGCTGACATTGTCCTCGTAGCACCAGAAGACGACAAACACCGCCCCGTCGTCAAGCCGCACGACCGAAGGCGCACCGAACCTCAGCGCCCGGAAGTTCTCGACCATCGAGTCTCCCATCCTCGTGCTCCCCTGCTGGCTGTGGCCCCACAGCGGCTGCGTCCCCGCGTTGACCCACTCGTCACCCTCGATCCGGACATCCTGCAACCACAGTCCCGGCTCGTCGGTCCGACGATAGACGACCAACATCCGGTCGTCTCCGATGACCAGCGGAGTCTGGGTCTGGCCGATCAGCCCGGTCGATCGATGGGGCGTCCAGGTGACTCCACCATCGGAACTGACGGCGTACTGGTTGGGCCGGTCCTCGGCAGCGGGCAGATCGTGGCACCAGGCGACCGCCAGCAACCGTCCGTCGGACAACTCGACGATCTTCGACTCCCAGAAGACCACCGCCTCCGAATCCAGTTCACTCATCACCGACAACCACTCGGGCCAACTCACTCCGCGATCTCGCGAGACGAAAGCGACCATCTGGTGGCCGTTGGGCAGCGTCCCGCTCCAGGCGGGCCAGGTCGAGGAGATCAGCAGCCAGCGGCCATCGGAAAGTTCGGTGATCGGAGCACACAGTTCCCACTCGGGGCCCTCGATCGGCGGCTCGACCCGGCACGGCTCACTCCAGGTCCGACCCCCGTCTCCCGACGTGGTGGTCTCGAATCGGGTCGGCACGAATCCCAGCGTCCGGGCATGAGTCAGTCCCTCGCCGGCAAGTTCACGGCGATCGTGTCTCTGCAGCAGGCCCACGATCATGCCGTGGCTGTCGACGGCCATCTTGGTCCCTTCCGAGACCCCTGCGGGGACCTCCGGTACCCCCAGTCGACCCTCGTCGGCCCACGTCCGTCCGCCGTCGAGCGACCGCGACAGGTGCACCCTCAGGTCCTCGGCCTCGAACGCCTCGCCCAGGTTGTACGAAACCAGCACCTCGCCGTTGCCCAGCGGAATCGCCGAGGGGAAATACGCGTGGCGACTGGTCACGTGCGCCATCGGGTTGCGGAACACCACGCCGGTTTCCATCTCGATCGACAGCTCGACACTCATCCGATCCCACCCTTTGGCAAGTCACGAAGCCAGCCGTCTCACCTTACCCCTGCCCCGACGAGGTCACAACGAGCCGGCAAACCGTCGGGCC
>Ga0310120_10000096_pt1 | contig 65066 bp, 50 predicted proteins | sample CB27_AW_983_MG_FD_203506 | JGI IMG/M metagenome (GOLD analysis project Ga0310120, IMG submission 203506) | Marine microbial communities from Western Arctic Ocean, Canada - CB27_AW_983 | ecosystem: Environmental > Aquatic > Marine > Oceanic | place: Canada: Western Arctic Ocean | collected...
GGCCTGAGGCTTGCCAGCATTTACAGCTCGAGAACCCTGCAAAATTTTCGGACTTCAGCATACTTTTTTGTTGAGCGTCAAGTCGGTCAAGTCGCCTATCCGAAAACACCCTACAAGTGCATCCCGTTCGTGCGATGCTAGCTTCACAATGATTGAGACGTGGTTACATCTCGCTGTGCTGTCCAAGGGGACGCTGATGAAGTCAAATAACTGGTGGAAACTTTGTCCTTTTCTCGTACTTTGGTCTCTCGCGTGCGGGACGGATAACACTCAGCTGGATAGCCAACGGGCAAAGTACCTACTGGCTGACGAACCTCCGGGTGCTGTGGGAATACTCGATCTGCGCGAATCCATCTCCGGCGACCAACAGGTCGTGCTGGTGGGCCGAATCGGTGGCACTACAGACCCCTGGTCGCGCGGACAAGCGAGTTTTGTCATCATGGACCCGGTCACCCTGATGGAAGGGGAAGGACACTCCCAAAATTGTGATTGCCCCTTCTGTCACCAGTCCTCCGAGGAAACAGAAGGACTGGCGCTCGTGCAATTTATGGACGACAGCGGAGAAGTGCTCTCCGTTGATGCGCAACGGCTGTTCGGTGTGAGCCAAGACCAAATGGTGGTTGTACAAGGTCGCGCCAAGTTGGACCAACTCGGACACCTGGTGGTGGCCGCACACGGACTCTACGTCCGCCGTTAAATGGACATCGTTTAGAATCAACAAGCCGTTGCCGGAAAACAAGGAGCAGGTGATGAAATCGATTTTTACCAAGCTACTGATTGTCGCCGCCTGCAGCCAGTTGATGAGCCCTGGCAACCTGCTTGCTGTTGAGCTCAAAGGTCGCGCCGTGGCAGTCTATGTTAATGACATGCACTGCAAAAACTGCGCGAAAAAAATCGCTCGCAAACTCTACACTGTGCCTGGTGTTTTGGCCGTCCATGCCAATGTCAAACAAAACCTGGCCTTGATCACTCCCCAAAAAGGAAAGGATCCGTCACGACGAGCGCTCTGGGAAGCTGTTGAATCGGCCAAGTTCAAACCGGTGAAGATGGTCGGCCCGGACCGAACCTACAAAACCAAGCCTGCGAACTAGCGCAGCCAGGACAAGACACTGGACGGCGCACACTTTCGGTTATGGGCTAAAAGTTCATGCAACGCCTCGCATTTTGACGAGTTGGCCGGCAAGTTGCAGCGATTAAGATTCGCGGTCGAGGTGGCCCAGTTCCCGCTGGGGAGCGATCAGGTCTCGAACAAGCCGTTTCAACTGTTTGATCTCGGGAAACCCTCCATTGACAGTGCGAGACCAAATGAGCTGCCCATCGATCCGAATTTCAAAGGTGGCGTCACTCGCCGGCACCAGGGCCACTTCTCCCAAATCCCGCGAAAACGTACTTAACAACTCTTGAGCCATCCAGGCAGAGCGCAGCAACCAGCCGCATTCAGCACAGTAGACAATTTCCACCCGTGGTTGGCGTGACATAGCTAACTCAAACAACTTCACCTTGTGTCCACAAGAACCGTGCTCCCAACTTCTCCAACGCGGCAATAGGGTCGACATCGTCAGCTTGAGCCAATGCTGTACTAACCCTTTGTGTCGGCGTACTATCCCGATACCCAACAACCGCGATCAGCAGCAAACCGGCCGACAGTCGTTTCATTGCGTCACTCCTTCGGTTGGGAAGTACGGACCCAGTTTAGTGGTCAGGGCGGGACAGAGCCGACAGCAACGGGCGCATATTGTTGGAAGTTGGACTTACACCCACACTCTCCGAGCGACCGGATGCGTTAAAAGCGAAACCTAATCTTCCTTAAAGTCAATTGCTGCCGAGTTAATACAATAACGTAAACCACTCGGTTGCGGCCCGTCCTCGAAAACGTGCCCCAGATGGGCATTACAGCGGCTACAGAGCACCTCGACTCGCCGCATGAAAAAACCACGGTCCTCCTGTTCAGCGATGTTGGTTTGATCGGCCGGCTCTACGAAACTGGGCCAACCGGTCCCCGAATCAAACTTGGCATCCGAACTGAAAAGCGACACTCCGCAGCACACACAGTGGTACATTCCGTCGGACTTACAATCCCAGTATTGTCCCGTAAATGCGCGTTCGGTTCCCTTTTTCCGAGTCACTCGAAACTGTTCCGCAGTGAGCTTCTGTTTCCACTGTTCGTCTGTCTTAGACAAATCTTCCGCTGGTTGCTCTGCGTCTGATGACATGCTGTGTTCCTCAAAAATACGCTCGTCCTGAACCAACACCAAATCGTTTTCTCGACATATAACATTCCATTGAAGGTGGCTGGCCCTGAGTGATTGGCGTGCCTGATTGCCGGGCCCCTGGTTCCACCACGTCTGTCACCAGACACCCTGGGAACCACCCCAACGCTGAATGTTCTTACTGAGGGATTTTCCTGTCTCCGTCTTGTGGATGCAGAATACGGCGTTTCCCCCCTGACAGGATTCACTTCCGACAGTAGGAGAGCGCCAAAAGGGCATAGCCGGTCACCAGATTCTGGTCACCCTCGAGCCAACGCGCGTTTCCATTGATCCACGATCCGTCCTCACGCTGTTTTCCTGCCAATTCATGGATCAATTCGCTACGCCAATCATGTTCGGTCCCTTCTGCATCGACAAATGTGTGCTCACCCAGAACGCTCAATGCTTTGGCAAAAGTGTGGTAGTAATAGTAGAGTCCCGAGTCTCCCAGGCCCGGATTGCTTTCCAGGTCGTAATGTCGCTGAATCCATCCAATCGCAGCCTTCACGCGAAAGTCTTCCGGTCCCACGCCCGCATAAATCATGCTTTTTAAACCAGCGTAAGTCATCGAACCATAGCTTCTTAAGCCACCGTTGTCCGTGACCCCCGACTGGCTCTTCCCCCCCTCCGCAGCAGTGTAGTAAAAGCCACCGTCATTGATCTTCGCAGCCGGGGCGGTTGTGTTGAATTCCGTTTCCAGGTTTTGACATCTCGAGACGAAAAGCAGGGCGCGTTGCAGGGCCTCACTGTCCGCGGCGTTGCCAGCGGCGCGCAAAGCTTCGACAAAGAATGTTGAATTGGAAAGGTCGGGCCGGCGATGCTTACCGTACCCGGCCCCTCCGTAGGCTGGGTCTCGTGGATCTTTGCCTTCGTCCTGGTCCCACTGCAGTTCCTTAATGAACTTGTCGGCCTTCTGAATAATTGCATCATATTGTCCATCCTCGTTTGCCACCTGGAAACAGACGATAGACAAACATGTTTCATAATTACGATACAAAGTTCCCGGTTGGTAAATACCCCCGTCCTTTTGAACAAACTTTTCCAAGTACTGCAAACTAACCGCTACCGCTGGATCGTTGACCGAGCGTCCGTTGCGCAGAATCGCGGTGGTGATTAGAGCGGTGATGCCAGGTCCCGCATGAGCGCTGTAGGAACCGTCGTTGGCCTGCCCCTGCGATCTCAAATAATTGATCGCCTTCGCGACGGTCGACTCTAAGGTACGATTGCGGTCAGGAGGGGCGGAATCGGCATGGTTTGACACATGGTCGCGACCCAAAAAAATAATCGCGGCTACCAGCGCTGAGACGGCAAGGGTGCGATTCGTCATTGCCTAGTTCCTGAATTTTTGGAAAGAAGCAGGTGCTTCAAAGGGTCCGGGCAGTGCGGCCACGGTTTAACACTCCACTGGTCTCCACCCATGCAGGGCGCTTGCCCTTCGCCAACTCTGCCAGCTTCATTCTACGTTATAGAAGGTGGAAAAGGCGACCCCGTTAAGCTGGCATGAGTACGCCCTGAATCATTTGCCGATGCAAAAACGGCTGAATACACGATCCAAAACGTCGTCGGTGTACACGGCGCCCACTACCTTTCCCAACTCATCCAGTGCAACCCGTACCTCGGTGGCAACCAATTCATCGCCCGTCGCACCCTGCACCTCCAGGATGGCCCGATTCAAGCTCTCGCCAGCGGTGGTCAGGCTTTGATGACAACGGGCGGCGGTCGTGGTAACAACGTTCCCCAAAGACTCGTCGATCAAAAACGCTGAACGATAAATGGCAAGAAGAAGCTCCTGCAAACCAAGACCCGTCCTGCTGCTCGTGTGAATTGCATCCTCCGCCAGTCGCAGAACACTTGAGCAATCGCACTTCGTCAGAACAAGCAAACGCGATTCCGGGGACTGGCTGGACAATTCACGCCGCTCCCAGGCATTCAACGGTCTCGTCGAATCCATACAAAAAATTTGCAGATTGGCCTGCCGACGCTGCTGGGAAGTCACTTGCTGAGCGGCCGCACCGGTACCACGGACCAGACTGGACATCTCGACGCCAGCGGTATCCACCAATTCACAAGCCACACCGTCAATATCAACGCGGCACGTAATGTAGTCTCGTGTTGTTCCCGGAGCCCCCGAAACAATCGCGGCCGTTTTACCGGCAATCGCGTTGAACAAACTGCTTTTACCAACGTTGGGCGCTCCAACCAACACGACACGAATGCCTTCGGCCGTTTGTAAGCGACTCTCCATTTGCAGTAACGTCTCCTGGATCCGATCAGCCGAGCTTTTCAACTGACTTTCCAGTTCTGCAACCCCTATAAATTCTATGTCTTCTTCTACAAAATCGAGTCCCGCTTCAAGGTGGGCAAGTAAGTTGAGCAGATTTTCCCGTAATTCGCTCAAGGGCAACATGAGTCCCCCCGCCAATTGTTGCAGCGCGGTGTCGAGTTGCTCAGTCCCGCCAGCGTCGATGACTGCCATGACGGCCTCTGCTTGAGTCAGGTCGAGGCGGCCGGCGAGAAAGGCGCGCATCGTGAATTCACCCGGCTCTGCCAAACGGGCGCCTGCGCCACAAACGGTCTCCAGTGCCGCTTCCAGGAGTGCGGGGGTTCCCACGGTGTGAAGTTCGGCCGTGGGCTGCCGTGTGTAACTGCTGGTGCTGGGCCAAAGATAGAGATCGCAAGGCGGATCAGCATCCCACTGCCGCAGTCGCAGATAACCCGGAATCACGCTGGCACATCGAACCTGATCGATTTGTGTTCCTTCATGCGAATCAAACACTTCTCGTAAAAGCGTGACGATGCCGGGACCACTTAATCTTACAACTCCACGGTATGCGCCCCCCGGCGGCGAGGCGACAGCGACGATCGTGTCGTCTGGATGGTAGAGTCTGGACAAGATCTTGTCTGGTTCTCAAGAACGGCTGAATTTTTTCGGCGTCATTTCCATGTCCTTTTCCTTCAGGAACGAGGAGTTCCGCAATCCTTTCGTGCCAGTCCTGAAGTCAGCACACTCATAGACGCCATCAACACCAAAACAAGTTAAGCGGGAACGATTAAAGAACTGGACATTTCACCGCTTGCCTTTTGATTTTTTCTTGCTGGTTTTTTTGTTCGGATTCGAAGATCCATTCGAACCGGCACTGGCCGGCTTTTTCCAGGAACCTGTTTCACTCATTTGGTCGGTTTTCGCCGCCGGCTTGGGTAGCAGCAACCGTTCTGCCACGCCCCAGGCGCTGGAAGCGATGATGTAGAGACACAAGCCTGCCGCCACCCTGAAGAATATAACTCCCATGAAGATCATCATGAACTTCATCATTTTCTGTTGCATGGCAGTCTGGTCATCCGTGGCAGGAGGCATGAACAACTTCTGATGCAATAAGAAAAATGCAATCGTAAACAGTGGTAGAATGTTAAAAAACGGACCGAGAAATCCCGTTAGGGAACCAAGTCTCGCGAACAACCATGGTTCCCAGTAAAAGAGCTGATCGGGCGCCGCCAGATTGGAGCACCAGTTGAGTCCCGGTATTAGTGAGGCGCCTCGCAGTCCGATGTCAACACTCAGCGCGCGGTACAGTCCAATAAAAATTGGCAATTGGATCACCATCGGCAAGCAACCACTGAGTGGATTGTGATTATGCTTCTTGAAAAGATCTTGCTGTGCCTTTGCCTTTTTCTCCATGTCGTTTTTATATTTTTCGGCAATCTTTTTTATTTCCGGGGCGAGTTCCTGCATCTTGGCCGCCATCTGGGCCTGCTTGCGCCCCACAGGAAACATGCAACCACGGACAAGCACCGTGAGCATAATGATCGCCAGGCCGTAGCTGCCCGTCTCGAGAACTCCGAGTGTCGTGACCGAATAAAAAAAGTGCAGCAAATAGCCCATTAACTTCGCCACGGGTTCAAACCAGCCATAGACAATCAATTGGTCAAGGCCGTAGTCGGCCAATACCCGGGGACTTTTAGGTCCGGCAAATATCAGAAATTCTTGGGTAAGTGTCTCACCTGGACCAATCAGCGAGGATTTCGTTTTTAGTTGAAAAGAGACGTTCGTAACTTTCAGTCTTTTCGAATTAAGGGGTCCCACCGGCCGGGCCACTGCCGATGCAAAAGGTAACGGACGAGCTGATGGCTCCGATTCGGGGTCCGGCATCACCGTGACTGCAAAGTACTGCGTGTCGACTCCGGCGTATTTCAATTCCTCTGAATTCGTGGAAGTGATTTTTGTCAGTGGGGTACTTGGATTCTCCTCGGCGTGTTTCGATATGTCCGTGCAGCCAAACAGCTGATGGCCGTGCAGAGACCCCCACACAACATCCCTGGCACCGGCAGATTTGAACATTTTCGGGTGCGTCTTGTAGAGATACCACCAACCTTCTGTCGGCAAACCAGCAGGCCCATTCAACTGGTAGGCGACTTCGGTGGACGAATCGCCCAGGTTGTGAAACTCAATCTCCATGCGCAAGTGATATCCGCGGGCCTGAATGCCGCCCTCTTCCTGGGGGGCAACTTGTGCCAGCCGATAGCGGCGGATGATGCGCAGACGCCCTTTTTGACCGAGTTTTTCCAGTTCATCCGGACCTAACGTGAGGGAGAATTCAACGACTTGTTCAGCCTGGGTTTCGGCTCCTGATTCGTCAGGCCGCTTCGTAATCTCCCATGGGCGATCGAGTAACGACTCCACGATGTCGCGGTCCTGCGCTGGGTTAGTCGATGATTGGCCTCCGTTCTGCAAAAGACCCAACAGGAATGATCGTTCGGCAGCCGGGTTCAAATCCTCCCCAGCGAAAACCGCTTCGGATTGAATCAACGCCAGCCGAGGATGTTCCAAAGTCGCTTCGAAGTGAACTTCCTCGGCCTCTCCTTCGACGAAGCGCTGCACTGTTAAGTGAATTGTCTCTCCAGGCCGATAATTGCCCAGCTCGTCATGGAATGATGCGACGTCAGAAATTTGGTGGTCATTTACGCTCCTGATCACGTCGCCCTTTTGTAATCCAGATTCCGCGCCGGGTGTGAGTGATTGGGCTCTAGCGGCGGGGGTTCCGTGGGGAACCACATTCACTTGAACTCCTGCTGTGTCGAGATGCGTCACGGCCAACGGACCCAAGTAGCCACTGATTTTGTGTCCGAAACGTTGTCTATTTTCAGTGGTTCCCAGGTCTCGATGTTCGGAACTGCTGATTTCAACGTGGACAATTGAGGCACCTTGATTGGCCGTCAAGACGAGTAATTTCCAGGGGGATGCTGGATCGGAGGAACCAAGTGCAACCACTTCTGTGGGAACATCGGGCAGCGCCTCAACCGACGCTTCTTGTTCTGTCAGCAGCGAGTTCGCTGGCTCATCTGACCGAGATTCATTTTCCCCCGAATCGTCGCTGGCTACTTGAGCCTGTTTGTTGTTGACGGCATTCCCGTTCTCATCGTCCGATTCAGCGGCAATCCGTTGCTCGGGGCGGGGCGGAGCGAACACCGATTGCAGATAGGTGTAACCGGTAACGACGGCCATGCTGAGAACAAAGAATAAGAGAAGTCGCTTTTCCACGACGGATTTCCTTGCGTGTGGGAGTGAGGATGTCTGGTAATTCTGAAATGGTGTTCTACTCAGCCAGTGAGTTTCCCATTCTACTGGCCTTCTCTCAGGCGATCGCCCAGAACGTTATCGAGTTCGGGAATGTCGTAAATCTTAGCCATCGTCTCTTCAAAAGAATAAGGGACTCGCCGATAAGTGACCCCATTGTCTTCCAGAACAAGATAACAGGAACGCGAGTCCCCGTCGCGGGGCTGACCCACGCTACCCACGTTAATCAATGCTTTCTCCTGTCCCAGTTCGTATTGGTAACTGATATCTACTGGTTTTAAAAAACTGCGGCTTTCAGTGAACACGCCCGGTATATGGGTATGTCCGACAAAACATACTCCTTGAATCAAGTTGAAGAGCTTTTCACACTTTCGTGGATTGTGGATGTCTTCCGGAAATACGTACTCATTTAATGGATTGCGCGGTGATCCATGTACAAAGAGTCGCTTGTCTTCAAGGTGATTGCGGGGGAGTTCCGCCAAAAATTTCCAACGCCTGGCTGCCTCCGGACCACCATTGACACCTTCGAGTTGGTCACGTGTCCAAAAAATTGCTCGTTCTGCTCCGCTTCTGAAACCTTCCGGATCGAACAAAGCACCCTGATCATGATTGCCCAAAATGCAAACATCGACTTTCATCATTTGATCGATGCATTCGCGCGGATTGGGGCCGTAACCGATAATGTCGCCCAGGCAATAGATTTCTGAGATCCCCTGGGATTCGATGTCGGCCAACACTGCCTCGAGACCTTCGAGGTTGCCGTGGATGTCGCTGATGATTGCTCGCTTCACGCGCTGTACTGGCAATCAGAAAGTGAGAAGTGGACGTTCGTGAGGCAGGGAGACTGCAGGCAAACCAATAGTTTATGGCCCCACATACAGAGGGTCAAGTGCAGATCAACCGTTGTCATTGTCCTAACGGCCTTCGCGTAAGCGGTCACCCAGCATATTGTCGAGTTCCGGGGTATTGTAAATCTTTTCCATCGTCGCATCACGGTCGTAATCGACTCTGCGAAAAGTGACCTGATCATCTGTCAAAAGTGCATAACAGGCACGAGGATCGCCATCCCGAGGCTGACCTACGGAACCAACATTGATCATCGCTTTATTTTCACCCAAACTGTATTCGTTATTGCATTCCTCGGGAGGAATAAAAGCTTGTGGTTCCACAAAGATTCCGGGAATATGTGTGTGTCCCTGAAAGCAGTATCGATCAAATCTTTCAAACAAGCTCTCCATTTTTCGCTGATTGTAGGTATCTTCGGGAAACACGTATTCGCTGGTCGGGTCTCGTGGAGAGCCGTGCACAAACAGTAAACCCTCTTCGGCACGGAAGCGTGGCATCTCTCCCAAAAAATCCCAGCGCCGATTGTTTTTCGAAGCGTTACCACGACGAGCTTCCAGTTCTCCTCGTGTCCAATAGATTGCTCCTAAAGCTACGGGGTTGAAACCATCCGGATCGAAGATGGCCGCCTGATCGTGGTTCCCAAGAATGGCAACCGGTAATTCCAGGCATGCATCAATACATTCGCGCGGATTGGGACCATACCCGACCACATCACCAAGACAATAAATCTCGGAGACCTCCAGCATTTTGATATCCTGAAGAACCGCACGCAGTGCCTCCAGGTTGCCGTGGATGTCGCTTATCAGCGCTCGCTTCACGCGGTCATTTCCTTTCGCAATCCTTACTTCGGTAGGCTCAAAAAATGGTCTCGTTTAGTATCCAGGCTCGCAACACATTGTATCCACGCACCTTCTCAGGTCTAATGTACCTCTGCTTCCTCCGGAGGTGCAATTAGGTGGTGGCCCTTTCCTTGCCGGGGCATCCAAAAAAGACTCGCAGCACACGTCCCACACAATGTGTGGCCTGTACTGTTTTCACCTGTCGGGCCAGTAAGGTTCATTATAGCGATTCTTGGAGGTAATGCAGGGTGCGTTGTCTCGCGTTGGAAACATCTGCTTTCATTGGTTCGGTAGCGGTTCTCGAGTCAGGGAAGACCGTCACCGAATTGACTCTTCCTGCCCATGAAAGAACGGCCCAATCTTTGGTCCCCGGCATCACCCGTAGCCTGAATCTTGTTGGTTGGAAGGCTAGTCACCTCGACCTGATTTGCGTCACACAAGGACCGGGTTCGTTTACGGGGTTGCGTTTGGGGGTGACCACGGCCAAGGTGCTGGCATACGTCGCAGAAGCCGACCTGATCGGAGTGAATACGCTTCGAATCATTGCAGCCCAAGCTCCCAAGGGTCACCTGCCTGTCACGTCCGTTATCGATGCCCAGCGAAAGCAATTCTTTACGGCAACCTTCACTCAGAATCACTCGGAGCCCATGCGGTGCACGTCCGATGTTGCCCTCGTGGATCATTGGCAGTGGACCAGACAGCTCGACTCGGACATGTTGTTAACCGGTCCGGGACTGAGGAACCTGTCACAGGAAATTCCGGACCATGTTCACGTCTGTGACTCGAAATGCTGGGACCCCAGGGCCGCAACCGTTGGCATGCTCGCTTGCCAAGACCATGAGTCAGGAAAACGTGAAGATCTGTGGCAATTTGTTCCGAATTACTTCCGCATGAGTGCCGCAGAAGAAAAGGTAGTCAAAAAAGGGGATTCCGGGTAACTGCTTCACCGCCTTCATTGGCCCTTTGAATCCTTCACCCGGATCTTTCTATCCATGGAAAATTCGTCAGGTACCACGTTCGGTTGTAGGGTCTCTCGATCGATGACCTGCCGTGCTAGGTTAGCATTGCTAAAGACTGTTGAGCCGCCTGGATGGTCTGTTCAATATGTTCATCCGTGTGGGCCGTGGAAATAAACGACGCCTCGAATTGGCTGCACGGCAAGTACACTCCGCGTTCCATCATGCCCCAGAAATATTTGGCAAATCGCTCCGTGTCACACTGGCTGGCCACCTCCCAATCCGTAACCTTCCGGGGGTTGAAGAATAGGGTCAACATACTTCCTACTCGTCCTATCGTGTGAGGCACATCCACTTCCGTTGCAGCTTGATGGAGTCCTGCGGCCAGCTTCGCCGCCAGTCGTTCCAAATGCTGGTAGGGAGTATCCTGTTGCAAGGCTTCCAGTGTGGCGATACCGGCAGCCGTGGCAATAGGATTACCACTGAGGGTACCAGCTTGAAAGACTTTGCCTGTCGGTAGTACCTGATCCATGATTTCTTGTCGGCCGCCGTACGCACCGATCGGCATTCCACCGCCCACAATTTTTCCGAACGTCGTCAAGTCTGGCTGGATGCCGAACAGGGACTGCGCACCACCGTAAGCGACACGAAATCCGGTCATCACTTCGTCAAAAATCAAAACGGCACCATGGCGCGCTGTTTGTTGACGCACGAGCTGCAAAAATTCATTCGTAGCGGGCACGCATCCCATGTTTCCGACGACCGGTTCCAAGATGACGGCAGCAATCTGTTCGCCATGTTCCGAAAACGCCTGTTGGATTCCAGCGCCGTCATTAAATTTCAACACCAACGTATCTTGACTCGTACCACTTGTCACACCCGGTGAATCAGGCACACCCAGCGTAGCGGCCGAGCTGCCTGCAGCAACCAAGAGACTGTCGACATGACCATGGTAGTTGCCTCCAAACTTTACGATCATGTCACGGCCTGTAAATCCGCGCGCCACTCGAATGGCACTCATCGTGGCTTCCGTGCCGGAATTGACCAGGCGGACTCTCTCCACCGACTTGACCGCTTCCACAATCAATTCCGCCAGTCGATTTTCGGCTGCGGTTGGTGCGCCAAAACTTGTGCCCCTGGCGGTTGCTTGCCTGATCGATTCCGTGACTCGAGCATCAGCATGCCCGAGAATCATCGGCCCCCAAGAGCCGACGTAGTCGATGTAACGATTCCCATCGACATCGTACAGATGGGCTCCTTGCCCTTGTTCGATGACAATGGGTGTGCCACCTACCGCCCCAAAGGCACGAGCCGGGCTGTTGACACCTCCCGGCATGAGCTGCTGGGCACGTGTGAATAAAGATTCGCTGATTGAATGCTTCATGAAACTTTTCGATTTGTTATGATTTGCTGAGCCCTGCGGAGCCTTCCTTGTCACCGTGTCCGGCCAACGACATGTCGACAACTTCCTGTGTTCGGGTCTTATCTTCGCTCGACACGCAGCACACCTACTGATCCTGCAGCCAGTGAGCAACCTGCACGGCCCAGTAGGTAAAAATCATGTCGGCACCGGCACGCCGCATTGCCGTGAGCATCTCCAGGACGGTTGCACGCTCATCAACCCAGCCCCGGTCGGCCGCGGCTTTGACTAAACTATATTCACCCGACACATTGTAAACGGCCAACGGGACCCCAGGAAAATTGTCGCGAACCCGGGTAAGAACATCCAAGTAAGCCAGGGCGGGCTTGATCATGATCATGTCGGCTCCCTCGCGCAAATCCAGAGCCACCTCGCGCAATGCCTGGCCCACATCCACTGCCGGATCCATCTGATATGTACGCCGGTCGCCAAACTGGGGAGCACTCTCTGCCGCTTCACGAAATGGGCCGTAAAACGCACTGGCATATTTGGCCGCATAGCTCAAAATAGGTAGGTGAGAAAATCCCGCTCCATCTAAAGACTGGCGAATAGCGCCCACCATGCCGTCAATCATCCCGCTGGGTGCCACGATATCGGCACCCGCTTCGGCATGACTGACCGCCTGCTTGGAGAGTAATTGTAGCGTGGCATCGTTATCAACGTCCAACCGTCCTGTGTTTTGATTGACGATACCGCAGTGACCGTGATCGGTGTATTCGCAAAAACAGACGTCCGTGATCAATAGTACGTCGGGAACTGCTTTCTTGGCTGCGCGAATCGCCTGCTGAATGATTCCGTTTTCGTGGCACGAGTCGCTACCGGTTGCGTCTTTTTTTGACGGAATCCCAAACAAAATAAACCCCCGAACTCCAACCTCAGCAGCTTGGTGAATCACTTCACCCAACAGGTCGACGGAGATTTGTCCCTGACCGGGCATCGAGGCGATTTCCTGCCGGTCCTGGTGGCCATGCCGTACAAATATTGGCAGAATCAGTTGCGAGCTATTCAGTTGTGCCGAGCGGGTCAGATCTCGTACCACCGGGTGATGTCGTAGGCGTCGCAGACGAGTGGTCGGAAATGATGAATCGGAAAACATGTCTTTTGAATGGGCCGCTGATCTGGGATTGTGGACTGCAGAACCTTAGACTGTGCAGGGTATCGTAGGGCTTGACTCAGTTGCTGCCCATCAACTTTCGGACGGATGCCTAGCAATAGGAAGCCTTCCCTATTATCCCACGTTCAACCGTCAACCGTCTACCGTCCTGTTGACCACAGTCCTTGGTCCGGATTGTCGATAGGTTCAATTCGTCCGGAAACCAACCACAACTCCTGTTATAATCCAGGCCTAGCCATTACAAAACCGCACATGAGGAGAGTTTATTTTGACAGGCCAAGCAGCGGAATACGTTCCACTGGGCCGCGACACCAACCAGGCTAGAGGCATCGCCCGTTACGCCATCGAAATGGTCAATCACCGCCACCGGGGACCCGGTCGGCGGGTGTTGGACAAAGTCGAACAGTTTCATCGTGATAGCGTCGCTTGTGCCGTTTCGGCCATCGCTCAACGAGCAAATGCTCCGCTCATTTTGCGGGAGGATGCTTGGTGTTACGCCGGTAACTACCCAGACGGCGTCTCTTGTTTCGGGTCCACAACAAAAGTTCCACCTGAAAAGGCCATCGCCGCCAACTGTTCGGCAGTGCGAGAATGGGACGCCAACGGGACGAATTTTGGCTTCAACCCGGCCGTTGGAAATACTCGGGGAGAATTCGGACACAATGATTTTTATCCAGTGGCTGTCGCCGCGGCACAGATTGCCGGATGTGATGGCAAACAGACATTGCACGCCATGGTCTGCTTGGACGAAATTCGTGGGCGTTTAGCAGAAGCTTTTGCACTTCGTGACTACAAAATCGATCACGTGGTACATGGTGCCATCGCTTCGGCCGCAGTCTACGGAGCAATGCTGGGGGCGACAGTGGACCAAATCGAATCGGCAATCGGTACGGTGGTGGCACACTACATTCCGTTCCGCGCCATTCGGCACGGAACGCAACTTTCCGATTCCAAGGGCGCTTCTGCCGCACTCAGCGCCGAAGTGGCTGTCACTGCCATGCGCCGGGCCTTACGAGGATTTGTCGGACCGGCAGATATCTTCCGAAACCCTCAGGCAATCTTTTGCTTGTTCGAGGCACCCGAGCAGTTGAATTCCAGCCCCTTCGACTTGCGGCTGTGCACTGGCGGAGACGATTTCGCGGTGATGGACATGCACTTCAAGATCGGACTGTATGAACATCAGTCAGCGGGAGCAATCCAGGGATTGATTGATGTGCTGAGCGCAAACCCGCAGTTACTGGACGATGTTGCTGCCTTCCAGAAAATTCGGATATCCATCTACCAGCCCGCTTTCGGAATCATTGGCGATCCTGCTAAGCGCAATCCTCGAACTCGTCAAAGCGCAGATCACTCCATGCTATATATCATCGCCACCGTATTGAGAAAAGCGGTTGAAACGCGGGCGACGGATTGGGAGACACTTATGCTTCTGCCTAAAGATTATGACGAGCAAAGTCTTTTTCACCAAACCACCCGGCAGTTAATGGAAAAAATTGAAATCCTCCACGGTGGACCTGAATTCGACAGGTGTTACCCCGACGGCATTCCCACAACTCTAGAAATTGAACACGCTTCATACGGAACTTTTTCCAGTGGTTTGGTAATGTATCCGCAAGGACACGCTCGAAATCAAAGTGACCAATTGGACAAACTGTTAGCAGTCAAGTTTCGCCATCTGGCCGGCCACGGCGTGTCCGATATCGAGGCTTTACACGACCGGTTTTCCGGATGGGATCAAAAGTCCGCAGAACAAATACAGACAATTTATGAATTCAAGATGGTGGAGTGTGATTGATTCAAAGTTAAATGCATCCCAGCTGTGCGGGATTCTGAATCTAAACAAACCCTCTGGTGTTACATCCCGTGAGGCGGTCAATCAAGTCCAGCGATTGGTGCGTCCGGCAAAAATTGGCCACACTGGGACACTCGACCCGCTGGCGTCGGGCGTCCTGGTACTCTGCCTGGGAACTGCAACCAGATTGGTTGAATATGTCCAGCGGATGCCGAAAACCTATCACGCAACATTCCTGTTGGGACGGTATAGTGACACGGAAGACATTGAGGGACACGTCACCGTTCTGCCGGACCCACCGATTCCAACGCTGCAACAGGCGGAAGCCGTCTTGGCCAACTTTCAGGGCACAATTCTCCAACAACCGCCCGTTTATTCCGCCCTGAAGATTCGTGGCCGACGCGCATGCGACCTGGCCCGTCAGGGCAAGCCCGTGGAGTTGGAGGCCCGATCTATTACCATCGAGAAATTGGAAATTCGCAATTACAACTATCCTCAACTGACGCTTGATATCAAATGCGGGAGTGGTACCTACGTGCGATCTTTGGGGCGCGATATAGGTTCGGCTTTGGGAACGGCTGCTGTCATGTCATCCTTGGAGCGAACGGCGGTTGGCTGTTTTGATATCACTCAGGCTGAAATACTGGAGCAGCTGAAGCATTCCGATATCGTGAATAAGCTGCTTCCCGCAACGTCCGCTGTCAACCTACTAGAGAAAATAACCTTAACCGAAACTCAACAGGAAAGGATTGCTCGAGGTATGTCGATCGAACAACCGCCCGGAATCTCGGACACCGAGGTGGCAGCGTTGAACACCAACGGCCAGTTGGTTGCCATTCTATCGAAACGCGGGGATGGACTAGGGCCGCTGAAAAATTTTCTCTGACTGGCAATCTGACTAGCAAGTTGCAGCGGGACCCTTCACGGTGATCGGTCTGTTGGGTTCGCAGGTTTCCATCCGCGTGCGCTAAAATAACTTGGCCGATTATCCCGGGGAAACAGGAGAAACAAATCCATCTGCCAGGACATTCGATTCACTTCGAACCTACGAACAAGGCTGCATAATCTATAGAACCATCACACCCGGACTGTGGATTGGCCGGAGTCGTGAATTTACCTGCCAACCAAGTTCCGATGGACGCGATAAAAAGCTAAAATCCTGCAAGGGGAGTTCTTAAAGAAAGCATCTTGTCGATTTTTCACAACTCAGCGGAAATCCCTTTAGTGACTCCCTGGTAAACCGCACGGACGTCCAAGGTCGAGTTGGCCAATCACGTCCCCGCCTACCGATGTTTACCAGAGTAGAACAGGAGTTTCTTCGGGCAAGGACGGGCCCAAGGGTTCATCCACCTTTTTGACGGTGCTCGGTATTCACACCGCCAAGGCTCCGCTGTCCATGTTCGAAGAACGCAGTCTGAAACTGGATCTCTGTGCGCTGGTTCTCTGTGCGCTGGTTCTTTTCTTGTCGGTCGCCCTGCTGACCTACAACCCTGGTGACCCATTGCCCGTTTGGGTCGCTCCACTCAATCACCTCTACACGGCCGATGTCCTGGTTTATCCACCGAAGATAGAAACAACCAACGCGTGTGGCTTCTGGGGGGCTTTAGTTGCCGATTTATTGCTTACCACTCTCGGCTTTGGCAGTTATTTCCTGGTGGTGTCTCTGGCCATTCTTGATGTGCTGCTCTTACAACGTCGGCGGATTGATTCTCCATTAATACGCCTGGTGGGCTGGAGTTTTTCGCTTATCGGGTTCACCGCCATCGTCTCGACGATGGCACCAAGTATTTCCCCCGGCCCCGTAATCGGTTCGGGTGGTTATCTAGGAGCCCTCGCTTCCGCTGCGCTGGAAGCACACTTCGCCACAGCCGGTGGCATCATTCTAGCTTTCAGCGGGGCACTGGCCGGTCTGTTTTTGTGCACTGATTATACGCTCTTGCGGGTTACCCGTTCACTGGCAGACGGGTTACGGCAAACTGTGCAGAGCGCCAGGATACGACTGATAACCGGACAAAAATCCGTCTCCATTAGCGAAGAGGACGAGGACGACCCGGAACTCGAATACGAAGACGAGGAAGAAGAAGGAGAAGAAATTAAGGAAGTTGCAATTCGCATCCGCGGCAAGCGAGTTGCAGAACCGGTCGAGGAAGAGGAGGAAGAAATCGAGGAAGACGAGGAGGAGGGATGCGACGAAGAAGAGTGCGTTGAGTTCGAGGAACGTGAGAAGCAGCCGAAGAGTTTTCGCACGAGCGTGGCCAAAGCGTTAGGCATTCAAAAGAATCCGGAGCCAACTCGTGAACAAGTGATGGAAGAACTGGAAGCGGCCAGCCTAAACGAAGAGCCGGTAAACTACGAGCTCCCTTCCCTGGACTTGCTGCAGTCAGGGGACAATGTCTGCTTCGATCACCAGAAAAAAGAAGTTCGCAGGAAAGCCAAGATTCTGGAACAAACGTTTGAAAACTTCGGTTTTCAAGTCAAAGTGGTCGAGGTGGAAACGGGTCCTGTGATTGCTCAATACGAAGTCGAGTTGGAGGCCGGCCTCAGACTCTCACGTATCACTGGCCTGTCAGACGATCTGGCGATCGCCCTGCGCGTACCTAGCGTGCGTATTGTCGCACCGATTCCCGGAAAGAATACCGTCGGTATCGAAGTACCCAACGAACAACGACAGTTGGTGCGATTACGTGAGGTGATGGAAGAACTTAAAGATCAATGCGACAAGATGCGCATCCCGTTATTCTTGGGGAAAGACGTTTCCGGCAATCCGCTGGCCGTCGACTTGTCGACCCTGCCCCACCTGCTGATTGCAGGCCGCACCGGAACAGGTAAGAGCGTTTGCCTGAACGCCATCATTTCTTCTATCTTAATGATGCGCCGACCCGATGAAGTTCGCATGCTGATGATTGACCCTAAAATGGTCGAACTGAGTTGCTATAAAACCTTGCCTCACTTGATGCATCCCGTGGTGACCGATATGCGTAAAGCCGAGGCAATTCTGGCCTGGGCTGTCGAGAAAATGGAAGAACGTTACGAATTGTTGGCCCGAGCTGGTGTGCGACACGTCAGCGTCTACAACCAGTTGGGCGAAGAGGAGTTGATGGAGCGGCTGGAACCAACAAGCGAAGACGAACAAAAATCGATTCCCGTTCACCTGCCATTCATTGTCATTGTGGCCGACGAATTGGCAGACCTCATGATGACCTCCGGAAAGGAAGTCGAGCAACACATTATCCGTCTCGCTCAAAAAAGCCGCGCCGTAGGCATCCACCTGATTCTGGCCACCCAAAAGCCGACCGTGGATGTCATCACGGGGCTGATCAAGTCCAACCTGCCCGCACGAATTGCTTTTCAAGTCGCCAGCCGTACGGACAGTCGCGTTGTCCTGGACGAAATGGGTGCAGACAAATTGCTCGGAAACGGCGACATGTTGTTTCTGTCGCCGGGGACAAGCACGCTGATGCGAGGCCAGGGTACCTTTTTAGATGACGATGAGATCGATTCCATCGTTGATTTTGTCAGTACGGGCGAGCAACATTTTGTCAAGGAACTCGTTCACATGAAGGTCGAGGATGTTTCGGGTGACCCGTCCGAAAAGCTTAAAAATCGGGATGATCTTTATGAAGTTGCTGTGGGCATTGTGGTTCAGGAGCGGCGCGGTAGTGTTTCGCTCCTGCAACGTGCTCTGGGCATCGGCTATGGTCGAGCTGCCCGCTTGATCGATTTCATGGCCGAAGACGGGATCGTGGGCGCCTATGCCGGTTCACAAGCACGCGAAGTTCTGATTACTGACGAGCAATGGGCGCTGATGCGAAACGGGTCAGAAGATGAACCGCCCACAGACACCAATTTCGCTCCTGCAGGAATGGCCCTAACGGTGGCTGCCACCCAAAAACCGCTCGCTGCTGCCGTCGGTCTCCTTGACGCAAAAATGTCCGTTGACCCCCAAAGCCAACTCCGGCACACAAAAGACCTCGAGTCAGGCCGTGACCCCTATCAAGAACTGGAAGAAGAAGACACTGATGAAGAGAAAATGATCGACGACGAAGAGTATGAAGAAGAAGACACTGGTGAAGAGGAAATGATCGACGACGAAGAGTATGAAGAAGAAGGCGAAGAGGAAGAGGAGGATGATTGCGAGGACGAGGACTCTTACCAGGCAGAAATCGCTTAAAACACTCCCGGTCCCCCAGTTGTCATAAGATGCCGTGGTCCTCCTGCACGAATGAAGCAACCAGAACTGCACGGATGGGACACAGCATTGTCTGGAAAAGGCCCTCAAAGTCCTGAGTCAACAAGCAACTGCCGACCTTCCAACGAGTGCAAGCAGTCCTCAAAACAAATCCCGGCTTTTGAACCTGCGGTGGCGGAGGCCGGTGAACTGACATCGTCGCTGGCGTCTTCACAATAGGGAGTTTTTTCGGCGATTGTCGGTCAACCATGTTCATTGGGTAAAATTTGCAGCTTCTACTCTACCAAACGCCCGCTTAGATCTTCTCTACATCCACTGTGCATTCATCCGATTAAAAACCTAGAAACAACGCGAGTAGGGAGTACTCGTTTGGGTCCAAGCCATCGGAGGGAATCGAAATGACCGCCTCAAGGCCAACATCAATTTGGCCGCTCATCAGTATTGTCTTTTGTGTCTTGACGAGCTTCTCTCTGCCGTGTTACTGGAGTTCCAGGCACGATTTTGAGTCCGATCCGTTCGATCTCAAGACAACTCTACCGAGAATCTGTCTTCAAACTGACGTTGGGGACGAAATTGCGACTGCGCTCAATAAATCCAAAGCCTCGGAAGTCGCAGATTGGACTCGCAAAAGATTGCAGACCATCACCATCGTCAGCCACCCCTCTCCAGCCAGACTCCGTGTAGACCCAGCAATTCAGGTTGAAGCCCGACTCGCCCCAACCCCTAGCCAGATGAAGCGAGCCAGCCGACAGCCTCGTCTTTCGCTCTCACCGACAGTCCTGAGGACGGCGCTGGCGACTCGTCTGGTAACCGATACCATCTCTTCAGTCTCCACGTCAGCCACACAGCCAAGTCACCCGACCCCCCTGATCGAACAACAACGTGATTCGGACGAGCGCCTGAGACCCCGTACTTCGGACGGGAAGCGGGAAAATTGCATTTCTGAATGGCCTCGACCCGCCACTCTGTATCTTCAGCTACAGGCTCTGGTCGATCAACTCAAAACTCACCAAGACTATCCGGAGGTACATCACTGGTGTCTGCAGGTGTTGGCAGAAACGAATCACCTTTGTGAAACTAGCACGATCGGATCTGCAGAATCCCTGCGCATATTGCAACGCTTACAAGACCTGGTAAACGACGGAAGCTACCTCATTCTGAATCCGAAGCATCACGAACACCGACCCGAATTGTCCCGTGTCGTCTATGCACTTCACCGCCGACTGGATCTTTGGAAACCTCTGAACAAACTGAGCCGACGTGACATCACAAATGGTTCTTTGCCAGAGATTTCAGCAGTCGTCCTGGCGAAACAAGTCCAAGCGGTTCAAACGCTCTTCGACCAAGATAACAACGGGAAAAACTGGACGAAATATTTTCTACTGAATGAGTTCCGACAGTCGTTAGAATCTCCTGGTTTCGAATACAGGGATTCCTGTCGTCTGGCTGGTCGTATTCTGGGGCGATTTGACAGCGTCCGTCTTTCGGCTGAACAGAAGGCTTACATCTCGCAAACTGCCATGCAAGATTTGGCCGAGGCTCTCAAGCAGTGGGCCTGTTACGGAGCGGCGGATTACCGTGAATTGCTTGATCGATTGGAGAACTTTGAATCCGAGGGCCGTGTATCTGATGGAAAATTCATCGCCACTCAAACTTGTATCTATTCTGGCTCACCTCATGAAGACTTTGCCAAGGCCGGAAAAACACTAGACCAGCACTGGAGGAATGCCAATCTTCGTGTTGCGATTCACCAACGGTTGTTGAATCGATATTTGACGGCGGACGACGGTTCCCAAGGCACAATTCAAGGATACTATTCCGGATCTCACATTCAGGGTTCCAGTTGGACCAACAGGAGACTGAAGTGGAATCTGGTTCCTGATCCCAATCGGATACGACTTGACCTGCAAGCCGAGGGGAACATTCGCACGCAGACAACGGTCAACTCAGGAACGGTCCGGACGACGAATCAAGGGAACTCAAATTTTCAGGCAAAGAAGAGTATTGTCTTAGACCAACATGGTTTACAGCACAACGAGACGACGTGCTCCGCCCAGAATTTATCGAAGATCCTCAGTGTTCACACCGAGTACGATCGTCTTCCCTTGTTGGGTGATTGGGCGCGTTCGCTGGCAAAGTCACGTGCGGAAGAAAAACTAGGTCCGGTTCAGGAATATACTGAGCGGCAGGTGGCACAGAAGGCAAAACGTGAATTGGACAAAGAATTCGATGACCAACTCGGACAGTTGAAACGGGAGTACTTCAACCACATCTTTTCGCTCGCCCAGATGGGGTTGGAACCGAAGCCGATCCACCTGCAAACCACCAATCAAAGAATCATCGCGCGTTACCGATTGGCGGGGCATCATCAACTGGCTGCCCACTCACCGCGGCCCCAAGCTCCCTCTGATAGTATTCTAAGCGTTCAACTACATCAGTCCGCACTGAATAATCTGGTCGAGCAATTGCACCTGAATGGAAAAAGATTCAAGCTCGAAGAACTCTACGTGCATTTCGCTCGACAAATGGGACGAACGGAGCCGTCGATACCTGATGATTTGCCAAGTGGAATTGAGCTTCGTTTTGCCCAACAAGAACCGTTGCGTTTCACTTTTCGGGACGGCCACGTGAGAATTACTCTACGCCTGTTCTCTTTGACTCGAGGCCGCCGAGATCGTTGGCGAAACGTCACTGTACATGGTGACTATCTCCCAAATCCATCAGGCATGCAGGGCAGCCTGGTGCGAGAAAAAGGGATTCAACTTACCGGTCGCCGCCTCGGGTTTGCAGATCAGGTGGCTTTACGAACGATTTTCAGCACGGTCTTCTCGCGAAATAGAGAATATACTCTTCTGAGTGAGCAGTTGGCACAGGCTCACCAGTTCCAAGATCTCAAGATCCACCAGTTCGTCATTCGCGATGGCTGGATCGGCATCGCCTGGGGCCAACCGCGACTGGCTAGCCGGTAACCTCTCTTACCTCCGGCAGCAAATCAACAAACCTGCTCAAAACCTTGTTGACGCAAAAGAATAGCGGAACAAGTGCCGATAAACGAAACATTCTGCGTAATACGAAAACATTAAACAGACCTCCTAGTTTATGTAGTCTTCTTTTTTTAGCATTCGGTATCTCGGAAAGAAGAACCATGGCGCACGCCTCTTCACTCCAGAACACACCCAGCACCCAACGTCCTCACCGGGTCTGTTCCAACGAGGAACTGCTGCGTCGAGCTTGTTTGTCGATTGCTGGCGGTGACAGTAGCACCATGCGAGTACTTCCCTACCACCTGCCACTTGTGGCCGACCGCGGCAAAGGTTCACGACTCTGGGACGCTGATAACAATGAATACATTGACCTGAACATGGCCTACGGTCCGCTCATCTTTGGTCATTGCCCAGCCAAAATAGTCGAGCGCGTGTGTGACCAGATCAGTCAACGAGGTAGCCAGCTTGGATTTCCGTCCGAAATCAACATTCGCGTCGCGGAAAAGATCAAGCACCTGTTTCCAAGCATTCAGCTAATGCGTTTCGCTAACAGTGGAACAGAGGCTGTTGCGTCATCCATTCGCTTGGCCCGTGCCTACACGGGACGTCGAAAAATCATTGTTTTCGAAGGACATTACCACGGATGGAGCGACGCGACGTTTCACCGGTACCACGCACCATTGGATGAACTGCCTTCAGCTGACTTCGGGCCCGCACTACCAGGGACTTTGGGGATGAACGATGCTCCCCAGGACTTAGTGGCTGTGCGCTGGAATAATCTGGACGCGCTGGCGCGCTGTTTGGAAAGCGATCCTCACGCCTTTGCTGGGTGTATCATGGAACCCGTGATGGGGAATGCCGGTGTCATCGCGCCGCAGCCAGGCTTTCTCCAACATGTGCGTGAACTGCTTCATCATCACGGTAGCCTGTTGATTTTCGACGAAGTTATCACGGGCATGCGGATCGCCCCCGGTGGTGCCCAGGAACTCTTCCAGGTGCAGCCAGACATCACGGTAGTCTCCAAGGCGCTGGCCGGAGGTTACCCAGTGGCCGGCTTTGGCGCGTCGCGCGAAATCATGGATTTGGTTGTTCAAGGAACACTCTTTCATGGCGGAGTTTATTCGAGCAATGCGGTGGTGATGTCCGCCGCTGAGGCGGTACTGGATGAAGTGCTTACAGACAGCAAACAAATTTATGACCATTTGTACGCAATTGCCAACCAGCTCGCCGGAGGTTTGCGAGACATTCTGTCTCGATCGGGAATATCACATGTAGTGCAAAATGTCGGACCGATGGTTTCCGTCTTTCTGACTCGAGGAAATGTGGAAGCGTTATGTGAATACCGAGACGTTCGCCAGCATTGTGATTTCGATCGTTACATCGAATTGCAACATCGGTTGCAGCAATCCGGTGTCTATTTTCACCCTAATCAGTTCGAACCGATGTTTCCTTCAACCGCCCACACGACTCACGAGATCGACTTGGTCCTAGATCGATTTGAAGAGGCCGTGCGATGTCGACTTGTAGCATAGAAGCGAGGCTGAGCCCCCTACCGCTCCTGGCAGCCGCCGAAAGTTACCGGGGATCGATGATTGACCTGGAACAGGGTCGCATCATCCGCCCGGACAGTTTTCGCCGCGGATGGTCTGCGTTGACGCTGTCACTTGCCGACTTTGGCCTGGTAGAGGGTCAGCGCGTTGTTCTGGCAGTTAGCAACGGTCCGTCTTTCATCGCATCTTTGTTGGCAGTGATCAAGCGCGGAGGATCTCCGATCTTGGCACACGCCAAATCACCTCCGGCGGAACTCGTACGGACCGCCAGACATTTTGGCGCCCGCCACATTCTGAGTAGTGAATGGAAATGCAAAGAGTTTCGAGGGGCTACTGACGGCGCAAATAAGCTGGATTTCGCGTGGTCGGATCTGGTGTGGGCAAACGTTTTTGATGACTTGGAAAACTCCGGACCACCGCTCGTAGGCGTACCGCTCCATCCGACTTCAGGTACGACGGGCCGACCCAAGATTGCCGTACGACCCGCCGAAGTCGCTCTGGCCGAAGCGACCCACTACATCGACACAATCGGGATTGATTCCCATGATGTTGTCCTGGCCGCCACTCCTCAAAGCCATGCCTACGCCTACGGGATGGGTGTCATGGTTCCGCTGTTGAGTGGAGCAAGTATTGTCACCATGCGGATGTTCAATCCACTCCTGGTCCGGCGGGCTTTTACAGACCACCAGGTAACCATCTTTCCGGCCGTGCCCGCGATGCTTGACATGCTTTTGTTGGAACCGGCCGCCGAGTTGGGAATTACGGCTCGGGCTTTGTTCAGTGCCGGCGCCCCACTTCCTCAGCGAACCGCTTCTGAATTCCGGGAGAGGACCGGTTTGACCGTCCGACCACTGTATGGCACCACTGAAACAGGGGGGATTTCGGTAGGTTCCGAAGAACACGGTCGAGTCGCGGGTTGTGTGGGACCTGCGATGGCGGGTGTCGAAGTGTTTGTCCAACCCCACGACGAAGACCAAGTTGCAGGACTCGGCCGTTTACTTGTTCGTAGCCCCTCGATGATGGCTGGTTACCTGGAATCCAGCGGTATCGATGCGTCGCCCCTGGTTGACGGTTGGTTCGAGACAGGAGACTTGGCTTCTCTTGACCCACAAGCTGCGATTTGCCTCTGTGGACGCCAAACCGATCTCATTAACGTGTGTGGGATGAAAGTCGTTCCCAGCGAAGTGGAAACTGTACTGGCGGCATTACCAGGAGTTGCCGAAGTCAAGGTTTACGGTAGGGACACTGTTAAGGCCGTGATTGTTCCCGAAGGGGAGATCGATCAGGCAACTGTTCACCGCCACTGTGAACAACAACTGGTTTATTACAAACGTCCGACCCAACTCACGCTGATGGCCGGACTACCGAAGACACCTAGCGGCAAAGTCATCCGGGATCAATTGCCCTGACACTAGATAAGTTCCATTTCAGTGAGCACAAGAAGGACCGCCAGTGGCACACTGTTCAAATTCCATGACTGCGGAACGTGTCATTTTTTGTTGCCGGTCCCAGTGTACCTCAATTCCTGCTGTTCATCTTTTCCTCAGTTCCCGCAGAAGACATTGGACAACACCAGCACTAGATATGTACTCCTGACACACGAGTCACTCTTGACACAATGCTCGTGTTTCTTGAATTATCCCCGGAGTTTCCAGTTCTTACCACTCGACCAAACAGGACAAATCAGCCATCTGCGATTCTATTGAACACAAACTGACCCAGATATGGCAGGACATCATAGAACGTGAAGTCGGTGCCGATGAGGACTTTTTCCTCAGCGGGGGTGACTCGTTAAAAGCGATGCGACTGCTGACACAAATTGAAATCGCTTTCGGGCAGCGGCTTGGTTTGTCGACGCTTTTCCAGTCACCAACAATCTGCCAACTGTCCTCGATGTTGAAACAGTTTCGGGAGCCGATGTCTGAGAGCCCGCTAGTTCCCCTGCGTGTAGAGGGAGATCAAACACCTCTCTACCTAATCCACCCTGGAGGTGGTGGCGTGTGGTGCTACAGGGATTTATCCCAGGCATTGCCTCCCAATCAACCCTGTTACGGATTGGAGGCGCAGGGAAGTGACGGCCAAAGACAACCTTTGAAATGTGTGCACAAGATGGCCGAAAACTACTTGGCCGCGATCCGCCAACAAAGACCCCACGGACCCTACGCTCTGGCTGGATGGTCATTCGGGGGGCTCGTGGCATTCGAAATCGCCCAACGACTCCACCAGGAACGTGAACGGGTTGATTTGCTGGCCATCATCGACTCGGGAATCACCTACTCTTTCGCTCTCTTACGATCCATCCTGCCTAGTTGCCAATCGGTGTTCGCTTTCTATTCCAGACTTGATCGCAAGGAATTGTTGCCGATATTCATTCAACAGGGACGCGCCGCAAAGATCTTCCCCGACCAAGTCAGTGATGAAAAGGCTCTCTTGATCCTGGATGTGTTCAGCGCCAACACCCAGGCTACTTCGGATTACCGTCCGAAACACTATCCGGGTGACGTATCACTCTTTCAGGGACAGGAGAGACTGGTCGACAAACGGTTTGATCCTGCACGCGAGTGGCGGCGTGTGGCGGAAACAGTGGAACACGTTTGGGTTCCAGGAAACCATATGACCATGCTGCAAAAACCACATGTCGGCAGTCTGGCGAACGAATTGGTCACGCGGCTTGCTGGCCAAAAACGCCGCACGTCTCGTCATGCGGCTTAAGACAGTAGAGACATTCCATGGACGACGTCAAACTTTTCGAAAGAATACGTCTCGTGCGATACTGGCTCATTTATGTGCTGGTAAGAATCGTCGTCCGCACCATCGACCTGGTTCCGCTTGCCGTCCTGTCCGTGGCAACGCGATTTGTGGCATTTCTTTTCAACGACCTTTTCCGTGTGCGCCGGCAAGTGGTGAACGACAACTTACATCATGCATTCCCTCAGTGGTCAGCAAAAAAACGTCGGCAAGTGGCACGTGACATGTGGCGGCATTTGTTTCTGATCGAGTGCGAAGCGATTAAGGCTCGTCGGATCCTGAATGAACAGAATTGGCGCAACTACATTGCCTTTCCTGAAAAAGACAAACAACTCATCGACAAGTATCTACACGACGAGCGCGGTTGCATTATTATTGGCTGCCATTTTGGAAACTTCGAAGTCGGCGGCATGTTCACTCATTTCGGCTATCCCTCGCGATATACCGTTGCCCGTCCCATTCGCAACCCTTTTTTGGACCGTTATATCACCCAGCTGCGTGAAAGCATGGGACAGAAGATGTTGCCAAAAAAAGGCATCATTCCGGATGTCATCGACTTGTTGACAAAAGGCAATACGATCGGAGTCCTGGCAGATCAGTATGGCGGGGATACTGGTTGTTGGGTGAATTTCTTCAATCGCCCAACTTCGTATCACAAATCTATTGCCCTGTTTGCACTGATTGCGCGTGTTCCCATCTTTGTGGTCAGCTTATACCGCAGCGGCAAGCCGTTGCATTTTTCCATGACCGTGGACGGCATCCTTGATCCCGAAGAACCTCGCTGGAAAAACACAAACGTGAGGGAGGTGACTCAGTGGTACAGCGATCTCTTCGAGCAGATCATACGGGTTGCTCCTGAACAATACTGGTGGTTGCATCGACGCTGGAAAGTCCCGAAAAAACAAAGCATACGCCGCAGAAGATTGAAACAGGCGGCATGACGACAAGAAATTTCGTGCGCTCTGTCGATATGCTGATCTCCACACCGCTCTTTCTGATCTGCATTTTCCCAACCTGGCGTGGCGGGTCCACCGGCCGGAAAACGTTCAGGAGTGATCCGCTTCTGGATCTTCTTTTCCGAATCGACCGCGATATTCTTCCGCCGGATACTTTTTCTCGTTCCGTAGCATTTTGGCCTTTACGGTCGCGGCGACGTCAATGTTGAGCGAGTTGGACAAAGCCAGGGCGTAACAAAGCACATCGGCTAACTCCTCGCCGACAGCATGTAATTTATCCGGGTCCTCTCCAACCTGGCGGGAATCATCCATCGAGATCCATTGAAAATGCTCCATCAATTCGGCCGCCTCGATGGCGAGTGCCATGCTAAGGTTTTTTGGAGAATGAAATTTCTGCCATTCCCGCTGGTCTACAAAACCTCGCACGATTTCGCGCAACTCAGCAAGGGTTGTCTCGTCGTCACGCATGCATCAACTCCATTGGGTCAAAGTGAGAAAGCGACCTGATCATAGGGTTTTTTCGGTGCACTACGAGTCCCCCGATGCGGTTGCTCGCCCGAAAATAGTCCGGGCAACGACTTCAAATCTGCACAACGCACAATCGCTAAATCCTTCCTAGAACCGGCGCAGCGGCAAGCGCACACGCTCTCTTCCAAGGAAAACGTCCACCATCGACTAAGAACTGATTGGTGGTCCGCTCCGCCAAGATGTGCTACGATCACAGATGGTGCGTTGCCAACGATTCTGCCGGCTAAAGCTGGCACGCGGTCACGCTTCATTTTCCCAATGGGCTGCCGCCAAACTGAAAATTTGAGAACAATGGATGTCATTCCCAGGGAACTGGGACGGAAAATTCCCGGGTGGCTGGCCAGGCGTTGTCATGTGCGTCCCGCGAGCCATGGGTTTTATTACCGTGTGTTCAAACGATTTCATTTCCCCGGTATTGCTTGATAGTTGCTCATGTCTTTCCGAGTTGATCTCGAAATATTCCGTGGTCCGCTGGACTTGTTGCTTTATTTGGTGCGCAAACAAGAGTTGGATGTCGTCGACATTCCCATCTCATTGATCACGGACCAGTTTTTAGAATATGTGACTGTTCTGGAGAAACTCGATGTGAATGCTGTGGGCGACTTTCTCGAAATGGCCAGCATATTGATTGAAATTAAATCGCAGATGGTGCTTCCTCGAACAGAGGACGAAGAAGAGTCCCAGTTGGAAGATCCACGTCAGGAACTTGTTCAACGCTTGTTGGACTACAAGAAATACCGCGACGCGGCCAGCATGCTGGAAGAACAGAGCCGTCAGTGGCAGGAACACTTCACCCGTGTCAGCAGCGATGTGCCACCTCGGCGGCGCGATTTGGCCGACGAACCTCTTCAGGAAATAGAACTTTGGGATTTGGTGGGCACCTTCGGGAGGATTTTGCGCGAGCAGGAGCTATCAAACACTTCGACCATCATCTACGACGATACTCCTATCGAGATTCACATGGAACACATCCAGCAACACTTGCAGGAAAAAGGGCGTACGTCCATTTCAGACCTCTTCAAGGCCGGCATGCCCAAGTCGGCCTTGATTGGTGTGTTTCTCGCGATGCTGGAACTGGTCCGACACCAGTATGTGATAGCCGAGCAAGATAATTTACATGGTGATATCTGGATCGTACCCGGTAAACTTCTAGGCGAAGAGCTAGATCGATCCAAAATCGACAACTACGCTCAGGCAACCGACACCGGGGAGACAGACGACGGCCCATCATCTTGAATTGATTGCAGCAGCATTGCTTGCCCGTGAAGATTGATCACATTGTCGCAAGATGCCGTTTCATTGGTCCGAGCGTTTCTATGCAACATGTTGAAGAACCTACCTGTAAAAACTGTAACTTACAAAGAGTTCACCATCGAAGGCTATTCGCGTGCGGCGGTTCAAACCTACTGGCGCATCCCCGAATTCAAACTGGGATTCGACCTGGGGGCTCAACCCTGGTCCTTCATGGGTACACCAACCTGGTTCGTCTCGCACACTCATCTGGATCATATTGCCGCCCTGCCAATCTACATTGCGCGGCGGCGGATGATGAAGATGGAACCTCCCACGATTTATCTTCCAGAACACGCTGTCGAAAACGCACAGCGGGTTTTGCGGGCTTTTTCTCAAATGGACCGGGGTCGCCTGCCCTGCAAGCTCATTGGAATTGGCCCCGGAGCAGAAATTGAGCTGTCTCGCGAATTGGTTGTTACTGTCGTGGCCACAAAACACACCGTGCCCTCGCTTGGTTTTGTTGTATGGGAACGACGACGCAAGCTGAAGGATGAATACCAGGACCTGTCGGGAGATCAGATCCGGGACCTACGTCTGTCTGGCAAGGAGGTCACCACGGAACGACGTATGCCGCGTCTTGCCTATCTGGGAGACAGCGCACCGGAGGGACTCGATAGCTGTCCGGTAATGTACGAAGCAGAGGTCCTGATCATGGAAATGACGTTTATTGCACCAGGACACCGTCGGGAAAAAATCCACAAGCTAGGACACATCCATCTCGACGATGTAGTGAGTCGACAGAATCAATTTAAAAACAAATTGGTGATCGCGTCACATTTCAGCACGCGATATCACGTGAAACAGATCCAAAGCGCTGTCGAAAAGAAATTGCCGGATATGCTGGGTGGACGCTTGAATCTATGGTTGTAGCGACGCCTTCCGCAACATGGAACGTTCCACGATCGGCTTATGTTCACGTTCCTTTCTGCGCGCATCACTGCGGCTACTGCAACTTTACGGTCATTGCCGGTCGCGGCGATTTGATCGACAACTACCTGCAGGCCCTCCGCTGTGAGCTCCTGGAATTGAAGTTTCCACGTCCCGTGGACACTTTGTTTCTGGGTGGCGGGACTCCAACGCAACTCAACACAAACGAACTGCGCTCGCTGCTGGAACTTGCGCTGACCTGGTTTCCACTAGCGGAGGGGGGTGAATTTAGCGTCGAGGCCAATCCGGCTGATGTCGAAACTGAAACAATTGACCTTTTGGCTGACTGGGGAGTCAATCGTCTCAGCCTGGGTGCCCAGTCGTTCCAATTACACAAGTTAAAAACGTTGGAGCGAGATCATGACGCTGCCAAAATCCATCAGGCGGTGGAAGTAGCCCGTACCCGAATCGCTTCCGTATCTCTCGATTTGATCTTTGGCTTGCCCAACGAATCTCTCACAGATTGGTCACAAGACCTCCAGGGGGCCCTGGCGCTCTGCCCCAACCACCTTTCGACTTACGGTTTGACCTACGAAAAAGGAACTCGCTTCTGGAACCGTCTGCAGCGAGGTCAAATCCAGAAGATTGCAGAAGAGACAGAACGCGAAATGTTCGAGTTGGCTATCGACCACCTGACGGCAGCCGGTTTGGAACATTACGAAATTTCAAATTTCGCTCGCCCACACCATCGGTGCAGGCACAACGAAGTCTATTGGTCGGGTGCTGAGTACTACGCGGCGGGGGCTGGTGCCTCACGTTTTGTTAATGGGTTACGCGAAACGAATCACCGCAGTGTCGTGAACTACTTGAGGCTGGTATTAAATGGAAATTCTCCGGTCGCCGAACGAGAACAGTTGGCACCTGAAGACGCGGCACGTGAACAACTCGTGTTCGGTCTGAGAAGATTAGCCGGCGTCGATCGTCACGAATTTCATCAGAACACTGGATTTACCATCGAAGGGTTGATCGCAGCACCACTTGAGACCTTTTTGAAATTGGGGCTGCTAGAATGGGTGCAGAACCGACTTCGCTTGACCCGCGAGGGTTTGATGGTAAGCGATTCCCTGTGGCCCGAATTTTTGTAATCAAAGCAAGTGTGCTCTACCTCACTCAACTGTAGTCGATTCGCGGTTTCACAATAAGCGACTTGTCTGGAATCCTTGAATCATAACAACGTGTCCGCAAATGTAAAACTCGAGTCAAAAGTAGGCAACACAAATCTCAAACGTCGCAACTTCACCGACGTACCGGGAATGACCCGAATGCCCGGACCTGCAAAGGCACCAATCACTCCTCTCCTTCGTCATCCGTGGTTGCATTCAAGCCCTCACTGAGTTGCTGCTGAATTTCAGCGTAGGAGAGAATGACATTCTCAATAAGGGAATCCATCTCAGACGCACCGGAGCCGCGCAGCAGGCCCGCCTGAACTCTCTCGACTTCGTCATTCAACTCGACGAGCCACTCAGGAACGTCCAAACCAACCCCGGAAGGTTCCTCGGCCAGTGCCAGAATCTCCTGTTCCAGCAAATCAAAAGACGTCTGACATTCTGTTGCAGTGGACTCTTGAATTGCCGGTCCAATCAAAGCTCGTAAGCGGTCAATGACCAAGGGTTTCATGAACCTGCCTTTTAAACGATCAACCACGGTCGGCATCTGCATGGCGTGTTTTTCCTGCAACTCCGTAACACGATTCAGAAATACCTGAGCTCGCTCTTGGGTCCGCTCCGCCAGGGCTCGTCGCCAGATTTCCGCATCTAAATTTCGTTGATGACTTACTAAAATTTCGTGGGCTAGCACGACTGGCCTGAGATTCCAAGTCACGCGGTCGTATTCGACCCGCAGCCGCAAGAAGTCTAGCAGTGTGTACAGCATTTCGCCACGGTCTGATTGGATAGTACTGCTGTTGTAATCGCGATACTCGCCGTAGTTCTCGGCGACCGCCTCGATGGCAATGGTTAAACACTCGACAGCCTGGTCGCGATGAACACCTCGATCTAAATCCCTAACCAACAGTAGCTCCGTGTCCTGAGCTCCTTCCACCAGACGATCGAGCCAGCGGCCTGGACCTTGATGCATAATGGCCCTCAGGTTCCCCAACCCAAGAAATCCTTGCGTGAACAAATCTCGGCCATACTGCTGAATGAATTCGACAAGCGTATCCCAGGCTTTACTGTCGGTGACGCGTTCCAGAACCGAAAGTCTTAAAGTTCTACTGTGAGACAGCCAGCTACGCAGCATCAATTGGGTTAAATTTTCGAGGGAAGCCACAAGGGTTTCGTCGTCGTCAACCTGAGAGTTCCATGTCTTCGACGAATTGACAATGGATTCAACCAGCGCGCGCAGTCCCACATCAAAAAGTGAATCAAATTCCGTCACGGCTGACCTACCAGCCGGTTGGTTCCGTTCCATCTGTCGAGCAATTTCCACCAATTGACAGGTGATGCGTAAGAACCCCAGGCGAGGCAACCAACACAACAGGTTTCCGATCAGTCGCTGGTGCATCCGCGCCACAACAATCTTGCGAGGATCTCCCCGGCGGGCGAGAGGAACATAGAGTAATGTTTGATCTTTGAGTATCGTGATGAACTCGTCCCACTGGGCCTCGACCTGGTCACCCTTTCCCAGCAAAACGGTACTTGCAATTTGCGCCCCCTTGATTTCGGCCACATTCAACAACTCCAAATCATCTTGTTCGAGCGAATCGAGAGGAGAGGCGTCGGCAGCAATCAGAGCTGCCAATACAAAACGAGTGGCGTCACACGTTTCGACACAGGTTTTTATAGCGGTTTCGAGCAGCATCTCCTTGAGCAGCCGTTGGTGGTCGTATTGCAGCATCGACTCCTGACTCAGCGAAGGAGTCGGTATCGAAAAACGATGGACACTATGAATCAATCGAAGAAGTCCTTTTCGCTTGTTAAGAATGTTTTTGAACCACTGTCGCAAGCTAGAGATTCGTTCAACACTCGTCTCTTCCGACAGCTCATCCTTTCCCCAGGCTGCCGACTTCCAGAGGTGGGATATGCCCTCGATGAATTTCAATCGATCGGCCAAATGGCGTGAGCGTTCATCCAACTCAACTTCTGTCGAGTGGTCAGGATCGTAGATCGAACCCTCCATTCCATCGTCCGTGGAATCGCGAAATACAACTTCTTCATAGGCTGCTTGATAAAGACCCTCTTCTTGATCATGGTCCGCATTCTCCGGGTCAGTAGAAATATCCGTATCACGCTTTTCCGTCGTAGGCATCTCCGTTGCTAAATCAAATTCCGGTACTTCCCAGTATTCGTTCGCGTTTGCTTCCAGGTAATCAAAAAACTTTTGGATCATCCGCCAACGATCATCGGCAGTGGTAGCGGACTGCTTGACTTGCCCTAGCCAACGGAAAGCCAATGCATGAAACGATTCCTCACCCTGCTCGAGTCCCACGCGACTCGCCTGACTCAACCAGTAAACAAGAAGCGACATTGAAGCTACACAGTCGTCCCGATCGAGCAAAGCGCTCACGACTCTAGAAAATGCCTGGGCCGAATCAAACACTTCGGCATGCGGCGCCCAAAAACCTATATCCCCCGTGGATGCGCCCCCCTGGTGCCACAATCCCAATGCATGGGAAGCTCGCTCCGCAGCCACGTAGACTTGCTGGCTTTTAAAACCATCAACACTACTGACTTCATGAACTGCAAAAGGATGCCACCAATCTGTCATTTTTTGAAAATCGTCAGCAATGTTTTTACAGAGTGCCTGGTCGTTTTGTGCTGCTGCTTCACTCCACAGACGGCCATACAGCGCAAAAAACTGTCGCATCAGATCAATCAACTCGTCGGCCCGCACGTCATGAATGCTGTTTTCAAGAGCTGGAAACAACGAGTAGTTTGCCCCAAATCCAAGAATATTCCACGGATCGATAACGGCTCCGCACCCGATGGCACGCCGCAGAATGGCAGAAGCGTGGTTCAAGTGGTCCAGTGCGGGTGACAAACGTTCTCGCGATAGCGAACGTTTGGTGGCCATCAATTCGCAATCGATTTGGCACATCATTCGTGCCGAAGATACCGGCACGACCATGGTTTGTCTTGTAGATGCCTCGGGATATCCCATGCGAGCGAAGAGCTTGGCAAGATAAACGTGTTGTAACTGCAGTGCCCTGCGCCGCGACAAGCGCGAGTTCAAGTCTTGACGTGCTCCCCCAAACGGCTGTCGCCGCTGTTGCATTTCAATTTCCAGCCGCTGCCGATGGTGACTCTTCAGTTGCTGTAATTGTTGCTCGTAGAAACGATCTCGAAAAGCAGCAACCTGGGGAAGTAACGTGCCCAGAGTTGTAGTCGAATCATGAGCACCCGGTCCGTTTCCACTAATCCCTGATGCCATTAAAATGGTGCCCGCCAATACGGTGGCGGCCTCACTCAACAATTCGTCAGACGAGACCTCTCCTGGGTTCTCGACACGGGACATGAGCGAGTCAAGTGTCACGTCGCGAAGTACAAATCGACAATAGTTACCGCGTTGATCTATCTGGTGTTCGTCCCAATGGCCGAACAAGTAATTCGGCCTCTTGCCAGCTGGATGATCAAAATCACAACCACGCGGGTCGATGGCCAATTCTTCCATCTGCTGGAGGTCAAAACATGCCTCCCTGAGAATGGTTTCATCCGTAGCATCGAGCAATTCGAGCGAGCGTGCGACAAGTTCCTGATATCGACCATGTTCGATACACGCGCCCTGGATATAGATTGGAATCGGCCGAACCCATTCGTGTTCGTAGGGTTCCAGCTTTCGATTCTCCAACGTGGCTACGGGCCGATGCCCGACATAATCATTCAAACAGGTGAGGGCCTCGCGGCAAATTCGATCAACATCTTTCCAGGGGCCCCCCGCCCTCAGAATCGCCTCGAAGATTCGTCCCACAAACAACGGACGAAAAAGAGTCCTTTCGGTGTGATGAAACAAAAGGTCTTCGTGATACTCGATATAAATCGGAAAGAATTTATCAAAGACTAATCCAATCACGGCACGCGCCTGATCCGCATTGGAAAATGTGGGATTTGATCGCGTCAATTCCTCCAGTAACTGTTCCAGTTGCTGGCGCACTGCCAACCAGTTCGATTTGGACTCATCTAAGGATGACTTGTTGCTAATGTCCTCCACCTGGGCGTAAAGATGGTTCAAATCTTGTAGGAATTGAGGATCCGATACTCCGGAGGAAAAGTTTGCATAACCAAGTACATTTTGAATCATTCCGCGAGTTTCGTATTCTGCTGATGCCATCGTACAGGCAATCCTCTTTCCACACGCCACGTGCCCAACTGCCGGCCTCCGACGTCGCCTTGGCAGTTTCGTTCTTCCAATTTATCCGTAGTTTCTAATCATCACAATTCGACGGCAAGTCCGACGACATCTACAAGCGGTCCCGCTGGTCCAGATACCGACCATGCTCGCTGGACTACCAACACCAGATGAACCATCCGTGCATACTTTCTGCTTAACATCCATCCTCCTGCCAGATGACAACATCAGAAAATCACCTGTAGACAGGGGATTTCGTTCCCATCCCAGCACCTTTTCAGGAAAATGGTGCGGTCCAAGATGCAAAAAGATACTACATGAATTAAAATGAAACGAGTGCATTGCCCTGACAGAATTTCATATCAGATCCGTGGAGCGCCAAGTTGAGTACGCAAAACAAAGTGTCATACCCCGTTGTCACAATTGCAATTTTTTTCGTTGCCATTAGTGAATTCTTTCAACTCGCTCCTCTTGAGGCTGCCCACTTGTCGCGACGAGTCGTCCAAACAGCGGGGCTGGAGTTGGCCTGGTCGACGCATGTGGCGGTTGATTTCAGCACTTCGCGACTACGGCATTTGACGCAACACGTAAGTTCCCGGGTCCACTTTCACGTACATGAAATCAACGTTGGCAAACATAAAGTTCTCATTTCCGAACGTGACGTTGACCCGAACGGAATTCCACTCGGCTTGGAAGACGCAGCGAAGGCTGCCCGGCGAAAAGTTATTGCTTTTCAGGAAGCTGGCTGGCAACCTGAACACCTAGAACACGACGTCCCGGAAATCACTTTGTACGCGACCACCACTCAAGGTGTGATTCATGCTATCGATGCAGAAACAGGACGAACACTGTGGTCAAAAACCGTGGGAAATCCAAATTACCCTACTCAGAAAACGGCAGCCAATGACAAATTCCTGGCAGTCATCAATGGTTCAACCCTTTATCTACTGGAACGAGATACCGGATACATTGTTTGGAATCATCGTCTGAAAAGTGCGCCCGCAGCCGGGGCAGGCTTGAGTGATCACATGGTGAGCACCATCATGAAAAGCGGTCTGGTTGAAACGTATCTCCTGGAAGATCTTGAAAAACATCCCTGGACCTTCGTGTCCACCGGAAGAGGAACTTCTTCCCCGTTTGCAACACCACGAACTTTCAGTTGGACCACGGACCGGGGACATCTTTATGTAGGATCTGCGCACGAGTCTGAAGTCTACTATCGACTGGAAGCAGACACTGCTTTCCGCTCCTCCCCGGCCGCACTGGGAAACAACCGCCTGTTCGCTGCGGCTCAGAACGGCTTTGTCTACGCTCTGGATGAAATGAACGGAGACCTGGTGTGGCGTCACTTTGCCGGGCAAGGGATCTTCCAACCACCGGTCGCCGTACGTCAGGGCATCTACGTCGTGGCGGAAGGAGACCTGATTTGCCTGGATGCGAAGTCTGGTGACGAGCAGTGGAAGGCGCCCTCGATCCAACAAGTTGTTTCAATAAGCCAGAAACGCGTTTATGCAATCGACGATCAAGCCCGGCTGGTAGTTTTAGACGCCACGCATGGTCATCAATTAGCTGCTGCATCGTTTCCGCCACTGGACGTGAAGTTTTCTAACTGGCAAACGGATCGCCTCTTTGTCGGGACTGGAACGGGGACACTTTACTGCTTGCGAGAGCCCCAACTCTTCTTGCCGCAGATCCATGTTGGATTGGAAAATCAAGGTGAATTGTCCGCTGCTGGGGAAAAATCAAAGGAGGGCTCACCTTCCACCGATTCCAAGCGGACGGAGGATGAGCGCGAAAGCTCGAGCGGAACTGAGGTTCTCGAACAGCCAGAACCTTTTGGTGGAAGCGATTCACCGGACCCCTTTGGCGATGAAGACGATGGCGACGAGAATCCTTTCGGGGGTAATGACGAAGAAGATCCCTTTGGATTCGACAACGATGATGACCCGTTTGGGTAATACGCGCTGTACGGAAATGAAGTCTGCACAGGGTGTTTAACCGCCAATTCGCAGGTCAGCTGGGGCCACCTTTGAGCGGGGACCGCTGGATCACCAAGCAGGGGGGTGGTTGACCGTCTACGGATCCCAGCTTAAACACAACTCTATGGATTCACCCTTACTGCAGCGCGCTCTCATTAGTGTTAGTAATAAACTGGGCCTAGTAGATTTTGCACGTGGTCTGGCCGACGCCGGAGTGCAAATATTCAGCACCGGTGGAACAGGACGCCACCTGGAGGGGCACGGAATTACGGTTCATGACATCGCAGAATATACCGGTTTTCCGGAGATGATGGATGGTCGGCTGAAGACACTCCATCCGAAAGTCTTCGGTGGTATTCTTTGCCGCCACGACCGGCCGGATGATATGGCAGCACTGCTGGAACACCAGATCCAGCGCTTCGATCTGATTGTTGTCAATCTTTATCCGTTCGAGGATACGGTGGCGCGTAACGACGTCACCCTGAGCGAAGCGATCGAACAAATTGACATCGGGGGACCCAGTCTGGTCCGCGCGGCGGCTAAAAACCACGCCTTCGTGACGATCGCCACCCACCCTGAGCAATACGCTGCCATCCTCGAACAACTTGAGGAGCAGGGTAGCACAACGCTGGACATGCGGCGGCGTTTAGCTGGCGACGCTTTCACCAGCACAGCCCGGTACGACCAGGCCATCAGCGATTATTTTAATCAGCTGGAATCCAGGGACCGATTTCCGACTGCTTTTCAAAAGTCTTTTCGTCGGAAATCAATCCTGAGATACGGTGAGAATCCTCACCAACAAGCTGCTCTCTACGCAGATTCGCAGCCAAGTGGGGTCAATCTCGTTTCGTCCAGAAAGCTTCATGGAAAGGAACTGTCCTACAATAACCTGTTGGATCTCGATAGCGCCCTGGTCATCGCCCGATCATTGCCACTTCCCGGGGTGGCCGTCGTAAAACATAACAATCCCTGTGGTGCGGCCAGCGGATCCAACCTGGTCGAAGCGACAACAAAAGCCTTGGCGGGTGACCCGGTCAGCGCTTTCGGTTCCATTCTGGGATTCAATCAGGTTGTCGATGCGGCCGTCGCCAAACATCTGTCAACACCTGGACTGTTTGTCGAAGCCATCGTAGCGCCCGACTTTGATCCGGCGGCACTCGAGATTCTCACCTCCAAACCCAAATGGAAGAACAACGTCCGTCTCGTGCAAGTAGGGACTTTGAGTAATAACTCGCACCAGTCCGAATGCCGCTTTATCTCGGGAGGAGTCCTGGTTCAAGATGCAAACGACCAGCCTGATGATGAGTCACAATGGAAAGTCGTTACAGAGATCATCCCTGACGAGGAACAACTGCAGGATTTTCGATTTGCGTGGTCAGTTGTACGACACGTGAAATCCAACGCGATCGTTCTTGTTCGCCAGCAATCGATGATCGGAGCCGGAGCCGGACAGATGAGCCGGGTCGACGCGGTTGAAATTGCAATCCGCAAAGCGGAAGAACGAGCCCGTAATTCCGTGTTGGCGTCCGATGCTTTTTTTCCGTTTCCCGATTCCATCGAACAGGCAGCCCAAGCCGGAATTGCAGCCATCATTCAACCGGGGGGATCGCGGCGAGATCAGGAAGTCATCGACGCATGTAACAAGCACCGATTGTCTATGATTTTCACCAATACCCGACACTTCAAACACTGATGGCTGAGATCCTCAACAAAATTATTGCCACGAAACGTGACGAGATCGCCGTCGCCCGTCAGCGCCGCGTTGAAGCCGATTTGCGGGCGGATATTGAGCAGGTTGCTCCCCCACGAGACTTTTTCGGGCCATTGGCCGAAAGAGGCCCGATCAAGCTGATTGCAGAAGTTAAAAAAGCAAGCCCTTCGGCCGGCGTGATTCGCGCTGATTTTGACCCCGTTGCGATCGCCCAGACCTACGAACAACAAGGTGCCAGTTGTATCAGCGTGTTGACGGACGAACCTTACTTTCAAGGCAAACTCGAGCACCTAACCCAAATTCACGGAGGCGTGAAATCTCCGCTACTGCGAAAAGACTTCATTTTGGACAGTTATCAACTACTCGAAGCACGTGCAGCAGGGGCCGATGCCGTCTTGTTGATTGCCGAGTGTCTCGATGACCGTCAACTCCACAAACTTCACAACGAAACTATAGCCTTAGGTATGACCCCTTTGGTGGAATTTTATGAACCGGACAATTTGGAACGAGTACTGGCTGCAGGAGCTTCCTTAATTGGTGTCAACAACCGCGACTTGCGCAGCTTTGCTACAGACTTGGACCACACACTTCGCATGCGGGACAAAATTCCAGCGGACTGTGTTCTGGTTGGAGAGAGCGGCATCCGAACTCGCCAGGATGTGCTGCGCCTGGAGGCAGCCGGTGTGAACGCTATCCTGGTCGGAGAAACCTTGATGCGACAGCCTGACATCGCAGCAGCAGTACGAGAATTGCTTGGAAACCATTGAGCGCGGGGAAAATTACGACTCGGCAATCAGCCGTGCTATCTTCCTTCCTGTTACACTTAACGGATAATCTTCAAGAGTCGAGACTGGAATCCATTTTTGTTCTGAACTGGCTTGGGACCTCGAACTCGCGAGAACATCCGCTTCGTAGCATTCCAGTGTGATTCGAAAGCGAGTCACTCCGTGTTTGATCGTCGCCAGAGAATCTCCAATGTGAATCGTGACTCCTGTCAACTTGCGTACCTTCTGCTCGATTTCTTTCCTCAACAAGTGATCCTTTTGAGAACTTATTTCACAACGAGGAAAGTCCCATAGACCTTCCCACCGCTCCCCCGTCAGGCAACGACGAAGTAAGACTTTTTGGCTCCTCCGAATGACGACCGCCGCTTCGTGTAAATCCTGGTATTGCATCTTTTTTTTAACAACCGGAATCACCTCCTGTAGTTTTTGAGATCGGGCTCGACAAAGCTTTCGGACCGGACAGTTGGCACAGTCAGGACTTTTCGGGGTACAGACGCAACTGCCGACCTCCATCAGGGCCTGGTTAAAGCTGCCTACATTGCGGCGGGGCAGTAATTGTTCGGAAAACGCCCATAAGAGTTTTTGCCCGGCGCTGCGCGTGGTATCCCCTTGGTAAGCCAATAATCGGCTCAACAGACGAATCGAATTCGTTTCCAGGATCGGCAGCGGGTCGTCAAAGGCAATCGACAAAATTGCACCCGCTGTGTAACGCCCAATTCCCGGAAGTTCTTGTACCGTTTGCGGATCTCTCGGGAACTTTCCCTGAAACTCGGTCATCATCTTCCGGGCCGCCTGGTGCAGTGCTCGGCCACGACGATAGTAACCCAAGCCCTCCCAATATCGAAGAACTTCCTGATCCGATGCGGCGGCCAGGCTGGCAATGTCCGGAAAACGCTGTAGGAATCGCGTGAAATAGGACTTCACGGTCACAACCTGCGTCTGCTGAAGCATGATTTCGCTGACCCACACAGCGTAGGGGTCCTTGGTGTGACGCCAGGGCAAGTCACGAGCGTTGCGACGAAACCAGCGCAACAGTGGCCGCCGGAACGACTGCCTCCAACTGGCATCTGGTAACAGTTCAACAGAGTCGATGTGAGTCGGCATCAGGTGCCTTTAAAACAAGATGTCCCCCGTTCATCTGGCTGGAGAAGATTGTAAATGGCACACAGGCAGCCGACAATCCGCCCAACAGGACTCGCGGATGCACGCTACGCTCTTGACCATTGATCGTGTTGCATCGTCTCATTGTAACGTATTGTCTGTTTGCAATAATCGAGTTAGTCGGTGGCCGGTGGAGACACAAGACGACAGGTTGACCGTGAGGGGTCGGTTTTGGCGAGTTTATTCGATTGACCAAAAAATCGGGTAATCAGCATAACCAGTGATTCAGCCATGAATCACCCTGTTTTGCCAAACCCATACCTCATTTTTACCTCGCTGACCAGCGCGTTCAACAAATGTTGGCGTAGAATTGAAATGGCATTCGATTTCCATGGTTGTCACAAGTTGTTTCAACTTCTGATCTTTTCGCCGTGTGTGTGCGCCTTCTGACCTCGTGCAGAACTCGAAGATGCAGTTCAAATTCTACTTGCTGCTTCTGCTGGGTTTTCTTACCCATACCCCAAGCATGTGGGCCAACGGTACGATTCGCTTGGACATCAGGGGACGTCACATTGAAGGACATCCGCTCAGTTGGACCAGCAACAACATGCATCTTCTAGGTCGAGACGGTGCCCTGTGGAGTTTCAATCCCACCCATGCCAGGAACATGCGCAAAATTTCCAGTCGTTTCAACAGTTATTCGTCTGCTGAAATGCGTGCCGGGTTGTATCGAGAATTTGGTAAGCGGTTCGATGTATCCGGGACGGGACACTATCTGATCGTACATCCCAAAGGCAAGCGGGACCGATGGGCAAACTGTTTCGAAGATTTCTACCGTTCGTTTGTCCACTATTTTCGCTCGCGAGGAATTCAAACGCAAAGTCCCCCCTTCCCACTGGTTGTTGTCGTGTTTCACCAACGACAGGATTTTGAGCGGCTTGCTATCGCTGACGGTGTACGTATTACCCAGCGTTTGCTGGGGTACTATTCTTCCACTTCAAATAGGATTTTCGTCTACGATACGGGGGCAGGGAAAAACAACGCACGACAATGGCAAATCAACTCGGAAACAATTCTCCATGAAGCTGCCCACCAGTCTGCCTTCAATACCGGTATACACAGCCGGTTCGGATCGACTCCGCGCTGGCTAGCAGAAGGACTCGGAACCCTGTTTGAAGCGAAGGGTGTGTGGGACTCACGCACATACCAACAACGTGAGGACCGTGTCAATCGGGGGCGTCTGAAGGCCTTTCGTCGCCATTTACCAAATCAGTCCGCCGATGTGCTTGCCAAGATCGTAGCAGATGATGACCTGTTCCAGAGAAATTCTGACCACGCCTACGCCGAAGCCTGGGCGCTGACATTCTTTCTCACGGAAACAGAACCGCAGAAGTATAAGCAGTTTCTGCAAAAGACCGCCACTCGTGAACCTTTCACCAACTATCGTTCTGTTGAGCGGCAAAAAGATTTCGCTGGAATTTTTGGCAAAGACCTGAGAATGTTAAACGCACGATTGGAGCGGTTTATCAAAACCTTGCCGTAAACTTCAATGTGTGTGGTGGTTCACAACGGATGACCAGTGAGTCACATCGCATGGTCAACCGCAGTTCTTACTGTGACGCTTCCAACCCTGGCGCGCCAGCCAACCCCTCCGATTACTCCTCCAGAACGTCCTCCAACACCTCCTCAGAAACGTAAATTGGTAGCTGCGGATTACAAGTTACAGCCACCGCAATGGCATCGGACGGACGCGAGTCGATTTCGATCAAGTCGCCATCTTGTCGAATCCGAAGTTTTGCATAATAGGTATGATCTCGAAGTTCAGAGATCACAACGCTGTCAAACTCGGCTCCCAGTTGTTCCACCGTACTGACCACCAAATCATGCGTCAAGGGTCGCGGGGATTGGTGGTCCTTGACCCGCCGATCAATGCTGGTCGCTTCGAAAATCCCGATCAGAATCGGAAAGGTACGGTCACCGTCTACTTCCTGGAGATAAATCACCTGCTGTTCGTTGATCTCGCTAATGATGATCCGAGAAAGCGTCATCTGGACTGGCATAACAAACCTTTCAACGAACAATAGCAATTAGGAGACAGCAGACTTGTCGCTCGATGATTTCTCTTGGTGATAAACGAGCACTCAAAAATCGAGTGCAATTTCTTCTTCCGAGTTTTCATTCGGTTTGACAGGCACACTATGGCGTTCCTCAAGCCACAACCCCAAATCGATTTGTCTGCATCGCTCGCTGCAAAAAGGCTTTGTCGACGACTGCGCAGACAAAAACCGTTTCTCGCAAGTGGGACATCGTTGTGATGACATGTGTGTCAATCCGTTTTTTTATTTTGAGATTTATTTTTTGTCTTATCTGTTTTCTCTGACTTTCCGGATTTGCTGTCCGACGAACTTTCCGATGACTTCCGATCTTCCTTGGCCTGCTTTTTGTATGATTCACTGCGATAGTCTGTTTGATAGAAACCGGAACCTTTAAACACGATGGCACCTCCGGTACCAAACAGTCTTCGCAATTTCAATTTGCCACACTCCGGACATTTGCGCTTCACCGAATCTGTAATGGACTGAAACAACTCGAACTCATGCCCGCAGGCGTCACATTCGTACTCGTAAGTGGGCATTTATGTTAATCCTGTTTCGACTTCTTATGAAGAGGCTTGCAAATCATCTGATCCAGTAGACACAACTACTTGAGCCGGTCGCACAATCCGCTCATGAAGTCGATAACCACTCTGTGTTACAAACAGAACTGAACCTGTAGGATGATCCTCGCTTGGTTGTTGTGAGATCGCTTCGTGGCAATTCGGATCGAAGACATCGCCTTCCCCAACTTCAATCATTTGACAGTGGTGGCGTTCGAGGATGGATTTAAGCTGATCGGTAACCAGATGAACGCCTTCCTGAAGGCCTTGCTGGTTGTCCGTTTCAGCCTGTCCCGTGGCTTGTATCGCCCGCTCCAGATTGTCCACGACAGCCAACAGATCGCTCATGATGGGAAATTGGGCATGCCGTCGTTGATCTTCCATCTCGCGACGAGACCGTTTACGAAAATTGTCCAGCTCCGCCTGTGAACGGACCAAGCGACTGTTCGCATCATCTACCTGGTTCTGCAATTGCACAACAGCGTCTTGATCAAACGTACCATCTGGTGACTCGTCAATTTCGGGGCTCGAATCCGCTCCTTCTACAAACAATTCATCGGATGGCGGGTCCCCGCGGGGATCTCCACTGGTCGGGCTGTTACTTCCTTTGGACACGGTGTCTAGTTCTCCACCTGGGCAGTACTCTCTTCATTATGGACGAAATAGTCACGAAGCTTCTCTAAAAAACTTTTCTGTTGCAAACTGACGTTAACTTTTTCCAAATCGGCCAGTTCGCGCAGTACTTCTTCATGTCTGCCAGACACTTTTTTGGGCACATCAACAAAAATTTGCACGATCAAATCACCGATTCCCCTCCCTCGTGGGTCTCGCATGCCCCGACCGCGCAAACGAAACACCTCGCCAATCTGAGTTCCTGCGGGAATCTCGAGTTCTTCACGGCCTGCCAGGGTAGGAACTTCGACCACAGCTCCCAAGACAACCTGGGTGTAGGTTACTGGAAACCGTAAAATCAAGTCAGGACCGTTTCGTTCAAACAACGAATGTTCGCGAACGTTGACGAAACAATAGCAATCTCCGGGGGGACCTCCGGAGGGGCTTGGTTCGCCTTCGCCCGTCAAGCGAACTCGCATCCCATCTTCAATTCCAGCTGGAATGGCTATTTCGAGACGCACTTGTTGCGTTTCTAATCCTGCGCCTCCGCAACCGGCGCAGGGATCGGTGATTCGTTGCCCGGCCCCTCCACAGGTTGGACAAACCGTTTGCACATGGAGGATTCCAGCTTGCTGGACCACTTGTCCCTGGCCGCCGCAACGCACACAGGGCTGCGGCTTCGATTCGGGACTCGCCCCCGATCCGTCACAATGCTTGCACGTCTGGCGCCGGTCGAACTGAACGGTTTTAGTAACCCCGGCAGCAGCTTCTTCGAGATCCAGGGTCAACTGACATTTAATGTTTTCTCCGCGTCTCGCGCGGCGGCCTCGACGAGATCCTCCACTGAACATGTCGCCGAAAATACCGCCCCCGAAAATGTCGCCAAATACTTCGAAAATTTCAGAGACATCCGCATAGTGCGGCGCCCCTCCCGCACCTTCAAATGCTGCGTGACCGAATTGATCGTAACGGCCACGTTTCTCCCGGTCACTCAGGACTTCGTACGCTTCGGCTGCCTCCTTGAACCGTTCCGTCGCTTCCTCATTGTTAGGATTGCTATCCGGATGGTTTTTGATCGCCAGCTTGCGATAGGCGGTCGAAATTTCACCTTCATCCGCAGTGCGAGCGACCTCTAACACTTCGTAATAGTCTCGTTTTCCTGCCATGGATGAGATTCGAGGGAAGAATGAATGAGTCTGAGCGATTCGACAATTATACTCTTATACCTTACGTCCACCGACGCGAATGCGCGGGTTTTGTTCTCCGGGAAAAACCACGTCGAATAGCAGCCCAATTGAAGCAGGTACTTGTCATCCAAAAAAAACGGGTCACCCCGAGGGGAAGTGACCCGTTGTACACGTTACTGCCAGGACAGATGCGCGACTGCAAAAGCGAATCATCGCAAATCAGCGCACACTGCCTTCGACACGTTGTTTCTGCTTATCTTCGTCCTCAAGATTGGTCACAAGCGCTTCGGTTGTCAGCAATAGTCCAGCGATGCTGGCTGCATTCGAAAGGGCAGTGCGGACGACTTTGGCCGGATCAATCACTCCTGCTTTGAACATGTCAACATACTTGCCCGTGTAGGCATTGTAACCGACATTCTTCGGTTTCTCTGTCACTTCATCGACAACCACTGACCCATCGACGCCGCAATTGTCGGCAATTTGTTTGAGAGGTGCGCTCAACGATGCTTGAATGATGTCGACTCCAATTTTTTCATCTCCCTTCGCTCCGGCGCGGCAGGCCTTCACGGCTTCCGTACAGCGGAGCAGCGCCACTCCACCACCCGGGAGAATACCTTCTTCGACTGCGGCACGTGTGGCATGCAAAGCGTCTTCCACCCGTGCTTTTTTCTGCTTCATTTCTATCTCGGTATCGGCACCTACAGAAATCACAGCAACGCCTCCGGTCAATTTTGCGAGCCGTTCCTGAAACTTTTCCCGATCGTATTCACTGTCGATCTCGTCGAGTTGGTTACGAAGCTGTTGTATACGTTGCTGCACATCGCTGGTTTTTCCACCACCTTGAATGATCGTGGTGCCGTCTTTATTAATACTAATTTTCTTGGCCGTGCCAAGATCTTTGAGTTTTAAATTTTCAAGCTTAAGACCCAAGTCTTCGCTGATCAGCATCCCATTCGTGAGGACAGCAATATCACCCAACATTGCTTTGCGACGGTCTCCAAAGCCTGGTGCTTTGACAGCACAGATATTGAGAACTCCACGAAGTTTATTCACAACCAGCGTCGTGAGGGCCTCACCTTCAACGTCTTCAGCGATAATCAACAACGGCTTTCCGGATTGGCTGACTTGCTCCAGGATTGGTACCATTTCCCGTAGATTACTGACCTTCTTTTCGTGGATCAGAATCAACGCGTCTTCCAGAACGCATTCCATCTCCGCCGGATGATTGATAAAGTACGGGGACACATAGCCCTTGTCGAACTGCATACCGTCGACAAATTCGACCGTCGTTTCACGAGTCTTGCCTTCCTCGACGGTAATCACACCGTCTTTTCCCACCTTCTCCAAGGCGTTAGCAAGTTCTTCGCCAATCGCCCTGTCGTTGTTGGCGCTGATGGCCCCCACGCTGGCGATTTCGTCTTTGCTGGAAACGGGCTTTGCCATTTCGATCAACGTCGCTTCAACTGTGGCAACGGCCCGTTCAATTCCGCGCCGAATGGCCGTTGAATTGGCACCTGCGACCACGTTGCGAATACCTTCTTTGAAGATGGCTCTCGCCAGAACAGTCGCCGTGGTGGTACCGTCTCCGGCGATGTCCGAAGTCTTGCTGGCAACTTCATTCACCAGCTTGGCGCCCATGTTTTCGAAACGATCTTCCAATTCGACCTCTTTCGAGACAGTCACGCCATCTTTGGTGACCGTCGGCCCACCAAACGACTTGTCAATAATTACATTCCGGCCGGTCGGTCCCATCGTTATAGCGACCGCGGCTGTCAATTTGTCGACACCCCGCAACATTTTTGCTCGGGCCTGATCCTCGAAGAGAAGTTGCTTAGCCACGCTTCTAGTTTCCTTATAAATGAAATACTGAGTTTATTTGTTGACTCGTCATGCCCTTTTGAGCAACGCGTCCGAAATTCGACAGCTCGTCTTTCCTGCGACAACAAAGCCCCAGGAACTAGCCAACTACTTTGGCAAGGATGTCTGTTTCTCGCAGTATCTTGTATTCCTCGCCATCCACTTCGATGTCCGAGCCACCATACTTCCCATAGATCACTTCGTCACCCACCGAAATCGACAGGTCACCACGATTGCCACTATCCAGCAAACGCCCGGGTCCGGTGGAAATCACAACCCCTCGCTGCGGTTTTTCTTGTGCCGCATCGGGTAGAACGATACCTCCGGCCGTTATCTCCTCAGCAGCGGATGCTTCTACAACAACACGATCATCCAACGGTCGCAGTTTGAATTTTGCCATGGCAGATTTCCTTAAACTTTGAATTCCACAAATATTTAGAAGTTGTATATGTTTGAAAACATTTTGATTGAAATGAACTGCCCATCCGGGCCGGTTTGTCTGAGTCGACAGGGGTTACATCATGCCGGGCATGCCACCCATGCCACCCATTCCTGGCATGCCACCACCCATTCCTCCCATGCCACCACCCATTCCTCCCATGCCACCACCCATGCCACCCATATCTCCTCCGCCCATGCCGTGGTGATCGTGGTCAGGAGCTTCTTCTTCTTCCGTGGGAATCTCGGCGACTAGTGAATCGGTGGTCAGCAGCAACGCGGCAACGCTCGCAGCATTCTGCAATGCGGTCCGCACGACCTTGGCAGGATCGATCACTCCCGCGTCTATTAAGTCGCCGTATTCACCCTTTTCTGCGTTGTAACCCCCACTCTTGGACTTAAGACGGCGAACGCGATTGACCACAACCGCACCATCGACTCCTGCATTTTCTGCAATGCTTCGCAGTGGAATGTCCAACACATTTTGAACGATTCGGGCACCCAACTGCTCGTCACCCGTGAGTGCCAACTTTCCAACAGCCTTTTCGGCACGAATGAGGGCGATCCCGCCACCTGCGACAATGCCTTCTTCGAGAGCCGCCTGCGTTGCCGACTTAGCATCTTCCATCAAGGCCTTACGCTCTTTCATCTCCGTTTCCGTTGCCGCACCACAATTGATCTGGGCAACGCCGCCGGCCAATTTGGCTAAACGCTCTTGGAGCTTCTCGCGATCGTAATCGCTGTCGGTCACCTCAATTTCCCGGCGAATTTGTTCCGCACGGCCAACAATCGACTTTTTCGAACCGGTACCGCCCACGATCGTTGTATTTTCTGAACTGATCCTGATCTTCCGAGCCTGCCCCAAGTCACTCAACTTGACGCTTTCCAAGTCGATACCGAGATCTTTGAAAACCGCCGTAGCGTTAGTCAAGGTTGCGATGTCGCCCAACATGGCTTTCCGACGATCGCCGTATCCCGGGGCCTTCACCGCACAAACGTTCAAAATACCTCGCATCTTGTTGACGACAAGCGTTGCCAATGCCTCACCCTCAATATCCTCCGCAATAATCAGCAGTGGCTTATTGGCTTTACTGACCGCCTCGAGAATGGGAACTAACTTCTTGGCACTAGAGATTTTTTCTTCGTAGATCATCACAAGACAACTGGACAGTTCAGCTACCTGGGCATCCACGTCCGTGACAAAGTGCGGGGACAAGAACCCTCGGTCAAACTGCATTCCCTCCACGATCTCAACATACGTATCGCTACCGCGACCCTCTTCAACCGTTATCACTCCGTTCTTGCCAACTTTCACAAAAGCATCGGAAAGAACGCTCCCGATTGCTGGGTCATTGTTCCCTGCAATCGTTGCGATCTGTTGAATTTCTTTACGATTCTTTTCGTCAATCGGTGTAGCCTGCTTGGCGATCGCCAAACTGACCGCTTCGGTGGCCTGATGAATACCTCGCGACAACGCCATGGCATCAGCGCCTGCAGCAATCATTTTCAGACCTTCTCGGAAAATCGCTTCGGCTAACACCGTAGCAGTGGTCGTCCCATCGCCAGCTACATCATTCGTTTTACTGGCCGCTTCCTTAACGAGCTGGGCTCCGAGATTTTCGAAGGGATCGTCAAGTTCGATATCTTCAGCCACTGTCACGCCATCTTTGGTGACTTTCGGCGAACCCCAACCCTTATCCAATACCGCGTTTTTTCCACGGGGTCCGAGAGTGCTTTTGACTGCTCTTGCGAGCTTCGAAACGCCAATCAATAACGGCTGGCGTGCTTCATCCTCAAAGACCATCTGCTTTGCCACGGTCAATTTCCTCCTGGATCTATGCGTTGCCCGTTGGTTTTGTGGGGCAATTTAGAAAACGAAAACAGATTTACGAGGGCGAATGGAAATCAGGGTTAAAATTCTCTTATCGAGGAAAGCAAAACAACTCGCAGGAGTTCGGCCTTTCCGGAGCTAGTCGATAAAATGGTCTGAATCCTGCAATCTCCAAGTGCCCTTATTCATTGGTTGTATTACTTTTTTGACAGAACATACTGATACAGAACCTTATAACAGCAAGCTTTGTGCCAACGGGAAAACTATTGTTCCAACCTACATTTTGGACACGGTTTAGAGCAATCAGCTGTGAATGGATCGTGGCCGAGGGACACACCGCTTCCCGAACATGGTGCCAATTTGGCAGCCAAGGATGGGGGTGGTGGCCAGGAACGAGTAAACTTGAATTCGGGGCCAAAAAGGCAGGAAAACAGTGCCTTGCACCAAGATGTAACTTTTGAGCGGTGAGCCTGCCTTCGCTGGGCGACCGGATGAAGCCCTTTTTCTCAGCCTGTCTACTAGAAATGTGTCGAAATCCAACGTCTCTCCCAGGCGATCCTTGTCGTCCACAGGCGGAAATGTATTTGGCTCGGACAATCTGTTAAACTGGGAGAATCCGAACTGTAGCTGAACGTTTGCTGTTTTTTACAGTCGGATTGGCCTGCAGGGTGCCATTCTTTTCGGTTGCACCCGCTACTTGATCTTGAACGTCGTCGACACCCGCAACCCCCAGATTTCCCAGCTCTTTTAGCACAGAACTGATGGTCATTCGTATTTGTTGTCCCAGTTGTAACCAGTCGATTCCCATCCCGGTACAGGTCAAAGGACAGTTTGCGCGCTGTCCCTTTTGCGAAGAAGTCTTCAAGGTACCACGTGTCGTATTGCCTTTTATTTCTGTCCGGCGATTTCTGGATCACGAACGAAAGCTGGAATTTCGAGCTCTCTTGCGCGCGCTGTTGGTCGGAGTCGTGGCCACCGTTGCGCTGACCACCACTTTTGGCGTGATCTGGATGGTGACCCATCCTGGGCTGCATGATACCCATTCAGCCAGCAAAAATTTCGAGGAAGCCATCTATCAGAATTCCCCAGATCATCTCAAGGCTTTATCGGATTCCTACTTGAGGGAACACGGGCTTCAAGATTCCGGTCAAACTGGAAAAAATTTCGGAGAGGATCTTACCCGGACCTCAACGCAGCAGCGCCTGGTTCCTTTTGACGATTTGCCTGATTTGGTCGACCACGTGGAGCCTGCCGTCGTACGCATCAACACCTACGGAAAAGAAAAGGGGACAGCAAGCGGTTTTGTCATTCACCCCACGGGAATCGTGATCACCAATTATCACGTGCTGATTGGGGTGGAAGAAGCCCACGTCCTGTTTCATGACCGTCGACGGTTGCGCGTCCTTGGTTCTCTACATCTGGCACCGAAGAAAGATCTGGCAATCCTGAAAATCGATACAGCCCGCGAAGATTTTCCGGTCCTTCAGCTAGCTCCCACCTCACCGAGAAAAGGCACTGAGGTGATGGCATTTGGGGCACCACTGGGCCTGTCGTTTTCAACGACCCGTGGGATCGTGAGTGGCATTCGTGTGCCGTCTGAAATGCGGCAAACAGGATTTTCTCTGAACGTGCGTTGGATTCAAACGGACGCGCCCATCATGGCGGGAAATAGCGGCGGCCCGTTGGTAAACCGGCGAGGAGAGGTTGTGGGAGTCAACACGGTAACCAGCGGGCCAGAATCCCAGAATTTGAATTTCGCCATTGCTGCTGACGAAATTCGCCAGATCCTACATCTCGCGAGGCCTGTGGCCAGCCCCTTGACTAAATAGTATTTCTAGCGAGTTGTCCGCAGCGTGCCGCCCGCCCGCCTATCAACCACGTACCGGCGGGACAAACACTGACTTAGGGTGTAAAGTCTTCGTCTCTGGCAATCCGGCTGGCAAAGCCTGCCAAAAGATCGGCAGCTCGGTCGAGATCCTCGAGTGAAATCATTTCCACCGCGCTGTGCATGTAGCGATTGGGAATTGCCACCAACCCGGCCGCCACACCCGCACGATTGATTTGGAGGGAATTGGAGTCATTGGACTGTGCTCGTCCACTGGCAGCCAGCTGGTAACTCAGTTCATGAGCCCTGCAGGTGTCAACTAGTTTTTCCACAACGACGGGATTCATGTTGGGACCCCGAAACACGACCGGCCCGCCACCCAGCCGAATATCACCGTTTTGATTCTTGTCGATGGTGGGGCAATCCGTGGCGTGTGTTACGTCAACCGCGATCCCGACATGGGGATCGATTCCGAAGGCGCTGGTACGAGCTCCTCGTAGTCCAATTTCTTCCTGCACGGTCGACACTGCAAACAGTGCACACTGAAATCCAGTTTGTTTGGCGCGTCGCAACGCTTCGACGACCACCCACAACCCAGTTGCATCATCCATTCCCGGTGCATTAGCCAACCCATTGGGCATTTCCTGGTAACCCAACTCCACGGTGACACCGTCACCGATCCTGACTTGTTTGGACGCTTCCTCTTTGTTCGTGGCGCCCATGTCCAACCAGAGGTCTTTTGTTTTGACAACTTGTTTGCGTTCTTCCTCCGTCAATAGGTGGATCGGTTTACGGGAAAGGACAGCGGGAACGGGGCCGGTTTGCGTCCAGATGGTCATCCTTTGTCCAATCAACTGTTGGGGATCCCATCCACCGATGGTTTGTGTATAGAGGAAACCTTCGGCATCGATTTGTGTCACGATCAAACCAATCTGATCACAATGTCCCGCCAGCATCACGCGCAAGGGGGCGTCAGGCTGAACACACCCGATGACATTCCCATGCAGATCGGTAGTTACCTCGTCAGAAAATCCGCTAAGATAATCTCGCACGATTGTCTGGACGGAACTTTCGAACCCGGAAGGACTGGGAGTTTCCAGCAAATCGATCAGGAATTGGTGAGCGGCAGGTTCCATGACTTCAGTCTCCACAACCATCTAGACATCTGTTGACGGCTCAAGCCTATCACGGTGAACACTGAGAAACCAGTCGAGCCAATTCGCCGGCAGTTGACGATATACTGCGAATCAACCTAACATGGAGGCGTTTGCTAGAAGAACCTTGCCGGCTACGGATTATTTTCATGGACTCAACAAGTGTCGCCATTGTGGGTTTGGGTACCGTAGGATCTGGGGTGGCCCAGATTCTGATTCAGCATCACGAGCGTGTTGCCCGACATGCGGGAAAAAACCTCGTCCTGCGACATGCGGTTGTTCAAGACCTCAGCAAACCGCGCGATTGTCCACTTCCTGAAGGTCTTCTGACGGATGATCTGTCCAGAATCACCCAGGATCCGGAAGTGCAAATTGTCGCCCAGTTGATGGGTGGCCTGGAGCCAGCTCGCACGGTCATGTTGCAATTACTGGAGTCCGGGAAAGACATCGTCACGGCCAACAAGGCCTTGTTGGCCGTACACGGTCCGGAACTTTTCGAGCGGGCACGCAAGTTGGGACGTTCAATTGCGTTCGAAGCCTCCGTTGCCGGTGGAATCCCCATCATTACCAATATTGCTCAATGTTTGTCTGCTAATCAAATCACGTCGCTGAGCGGTATCCTCAACGGCACCAGCAATTTTATCGTGTCCCGTATGGAAGAGGCCGGAACCAACTACCAAGATGCGGTTCGCGAAGCTCAACAACGCGGTTACGCGGAAGCAGATCCCACCATGGACGTAGATGGGACCGACGCCGTCCAGAAATTGTCGATTCTTGCCCACTTGGCGTTTGGAGCCCGCCCTCGCTGGAATGAAATACCACGCACGGGAATTCAAGATTTTGATCCGGCCGATTTGAGGTACGCTCGCGAATTGGGTTATCGAATTAAGCTGCTGGCAGTAGCCCAGTTAACTGAACCCGGCCTGGAACTGCACGTTTCACCAACTCTGGTACGGCACGGCACTCCATTGGGTGAAGTACGCGGAGCCTATAATGCAGTGGACGTGAATGGCGACGCAGTGGGAAGAGTATTCTTTCATGGTCTGGGTGCTGGACAAATGCCTACAGCATCGGCAGTGGTGGCCGATATGATCGATACGGCGTTGGGCCGGACGCAACTCACCTTCCATACGCTAGAACTCTGGTCGCGGCAAGCTGCTCGTGTTGAACTGGCGGACCCAAACGCGGTGACGGGAAGATATTATCTGCGTTTAACTGCGGACGATCATCCTGGTGTGCTTGCAGAAGTAACAGGGATTTTGGGACGCCAGCAAATATCCATCGCTTCAGTCATCCAACACGAGCCTGATTCAGAAGTCAGCTCTCCGGGGGTGCCACTGGTCATCATGACACACGTGGCGACCGAGGGAGCGATGAATCAAGCGGTGGAATCTCTGGAAAATCTTGCTTCGATCCGACAAAAGATCGTCAAGATGAGAGTTTTGGACTAGATGAAATACGCCATTATTATCCCCGATGGTTGCGCCGATGAACCACAGGAATCGCTGGGAGGCAGGACCCCCCTGCAATCTGCATCGACCCCGGCAATGGACCACGTGGCAGAACTAGGATCCGTGGGACTGGCGACACACGTGCCTGACCATCTACCCGCGGGTTCGGCGGTCGCCAACATGAGTCTTCTGGGATACGATCCGACCCGGCATTTTACTGGCCGGGCACCCCTGGAGGCTGCCGCGCAGGGAATTCAATTGAACCCGACAGACTGGGCCATTCGCTGCAATTTAGTCACGGTCGAGCAACAAACGATGCGCGATTTCACGGCAGACCACATCAGCACGGACGAAGCCAAACAACTCCTCAAGACAGCACAGGACGAATTGTCCAACAAGCAACTCGAATACATCCCCGGCGTCAGTTATCGCAACTTGCTTCTCTATCGAGAAAGTGAATTTCCGGCTCCGTTTTCGGAGGAGACCACCACGATCCCTCCCCACGATTTGACGGATCAACCTGTCACCGACCACTATCCACGTGGACCGGGTAGCAGTTTGTTGAATGAATTAATGAGCCAATCGGTGACAATATTTGAGAACCATGCTGTGAATCAACAGCGGAAAGCGGCTGGCAAGTTGCCGGCAACCAACGTCTGGCTCTGGGGCTTGGGCCAGCAGCCTGTTCTGGAAACGTTCGCCGATCGATACGGAAAGTCTGGCAAGATGATCACAGCAGTCGATCTCTTGCGAGGCCTAGCAGTTCTGCTGGGCTGGGATCGGATTGAAGTTCCCGGAGCAACCGGCTACACGGATACTGACTACGCGGCCAAGGGCAATCATGCGATCGAGGCCCTAACGGATACTGACATTATTTGTGTTCATGTGGAAGCGACCGACGAGGCATCTCACGAAGGTGACATCCAGGCCAAGATTCAGTCCTTGGAACAGATTGATCGGCACATCGTGGCCCCGCTGCACGCAGCCCTCAAGGCCCAGGGAGAATATCGCGTCCTCGTCACTCCCGACCATCCGACTCCCATCCGTACGAAAACTCATAGCCACGGTCCCGTGCCGTTCGCCCTGGCGGGGACTCAAGTCAAGCAGGACGGCCAGGCGACTTACGACGAGATCTCGGCGGCTCAGTCCGGACTTTGCTTTCCGGAAGGCTGGCAGTTGATGGGTCATTTTCTGCAGTGAACAAGTGGAATACAAGCTGTGCTCGAAATCGCTAAATTCAAATCGTTCCCAGTGTTCACGTTTCTTTCATAGTTTCTCACCATGGCATTAATTGTTCAAAAATTTGGCGGCACGAGTGTCGCAGATACAGAGAAGATCCTGGCGGCATCCAGAAAAGCCGTGCGCGCACATCAAGACGGTAACCAGGTCGTCGTGGTCGTCAGCGCAATGGGAAAAAACACCGATCTGCTCATCAAATTGGCAGCTGAGATTGGCGAACATCCTCCGGCACGAGAAATGGACATGTTGCTTTCGACGGGCGAGCAAGTCAGTGTGGCTCTGATGGCCATGGCGATTGATTCGCTGGGAGAACAGGCCGTCAGCTTGACAGGTGCGCAAATTGGTATCCGAACGGATAGCACACATACCAAGGCTCGCATCATCTCGATTTCGACGGAACGAATTCAGCAGCTGTTGGACGAGGGTAACATTGTGATCGCGGCCGGCTTCCAGGGAATTGACGAAAATTACAACATCACCACACTTGGCCGTGGAGGAAGTGATACCACGGCAGTGGCCTTGGCAGCAGTACTGGGTGCCAGTGTGTGTGAGATCTACACCGACGTCGACGGAGTCTATACCACCGACCCCCGTAAACTTGCAGAAGCCCGTCGCGTGGCACAGATCAGTTGCGACGAAATGCTCGAACTGGCCAGCCTTGGTGCTGGCGTCATGCATAGTCGATCAATTGAATTTGCCAAAAAATTCTCTGTGCCTATTCATGTACGCAGTAGTTTTACAGACCTGCCCGGAACCATGATTGTGGCGGAACCTGAATCACTCAACATGGCTGTGGGAGGTGCTGCTATCACGATGAACGAAGCCCGCATAACGGTGTCAGGCGTCCCTGACATTCCAGGAGCGAGTTTCGAGATCTTTTCGCGAATTGCAGAGCAAAACATCAGCGTCGATATGATTGTGCAAAATGTGGGTGATGAAGGTCACGCGGACATTTCTTTCACCGTACCTCGAGACGAACTTCAACCAACACTCGATGCTGTGACCAGCGCCAGTCAATCGCTGGGTGCACTTGATGTCACCCACGATGAAAACGTCGCCAAAGTGTCGGCGGTGGGACTGGGAATGGCTCAACAGACAGGAGTGGCGGATCGTATGTTCCGCGGTCTTTCTGAGGCTGGAATCAACATTCAGATGATCACTACCAGTGAGATCAAAATTTCGGTGTTGGTCAGTCGTCCAGAGGCACAAACGGCACTGGGGGTTATCCATGGGGTATTTGGCTTGCATCAAGAACCGACCGACCGATCCGCCTTCCCCGCAACCATTCCTCCCACGCAGCGCGATCCGGTCGACGTGGTGGCCAGATTACAGGGAGTCGGTATGGAGGAGCTCACCATTGACCAGATCACACTGGACGAGTCGCAGGCACGCGTCTCCATCCACAATGTTCCCGACGCACCCGGTGTGGCAGCCAAGGTTTTTGAAGATGTTGCGGCAGCTGGTATCTTCGTTGACATGATTGTCCAGAGTTACGGTCGTGACGGTCTGGCCGACTTAAGTTTCACCGTACCCAAACCGACACTGAAAAACAGTCAGCAAGTCGCGGATAAACTCACTAGCGATTTCCAATGCGGACCAGTCACAAGCAGTCCTGACGTGTGCAAACTTTCCGTTTCCGGGATTGGACTACGTAGTCACACGGGCGTTGCTATCCGTATGTTTCGATCTCTTGCTGCTGCAGATATCAACATTGAGATGGTGAATACTAGTGAAGTGCGCGTCAACGTCGTGGTCGATGGCCGCAAAGGACTGTTGGCCCTAAAGTGTTTGCAAACTGCCTTTGAAGATGTACTGCGTTAACCTTTACCAATGAAATCTAGCGAAGAAACCGTACGCCATGAGGTTGTCGATTGGCACAGCGTACAACTTGGTGCAAATAAGAATCGCACGTTCAGTACAGCCAGCCACCACGATTCCTTGATCGTCTTTGATCGCTTGTGACTTAGCAACGTCCTCCGTCAAGTTCACCGTGTTTCGCTTGACGGCGTTGACTTCGAGGATCTTGGCGCCTGCCCTCTCGTGTTGCGGAAAGGTCTCAGCCGTTCACCGCTCCTCGGAGCACTCATTGAGATTGCGCTGAAGCCAACAACTTCTCGAAAACTGCTTGCAGCTGGCCCAGCCGAATTGGCATCTGAACGACCACCCGATGCGCAGCCACCTCAGCATCCTGCCGCCACTTGCCGTGACCTTCTTCTAGGAGCAGAATTGCGGGAACGCGTCTTGTACTCCGTAGCTTGCCAAACAGGTTAAAAGCCTTCACCGATCGCTCGCCCAGTTCCCGCGTACTGAAGATCACGCACTCTGCGGGCATCTCCTGTTCCGAGGTCTCAAAGCGTCCGATGGCACGTGTCGGATCGTTCGTAACCAGAACTCGATAGCCCCTCTTTTTTAATCGCGCCCGTAACAGATCCTGCATTTCGACATCGGATTCGACCACCATCAAGGAGTGGACTGGCGTCGCCACCGGGGACTTCGCCATGACAGATATTCTTCGCGTGGCAGCCGGTGCACCTTCTGAATGTTGGTGCGCTGTTAGTGCGACTCCAGACTCCAAACCCTTCCTTGCCAGCTTCAAATTTTCATGCATTTCGGCAGGCGTCTGATAACGGCTATCGGGATTCAGTTGCATCGCACGTTTGACAATCATCACCAAAGTCTGAGGCAATTCTGGGTCGATTTGATTGATGGGCACTACATCCCGAAACCTGCTGACACTCAGACGCTGGACTCGATGTTTGGTTTCATGCAGCGGTGGCTCACCTGTGAGCATGTTGTAATACATGCAACCCAGAAAATAGATGTCACTACGTTTATCGTCCTTACGAACGCCTGTCACCCTTTCAAGACCTGCGTAGTCAATGGCACGTGGATTGGGATGTTCTTCAACCCCCTTCGCGGATTTTCCCGTGGCTGCCGCCAGCCCGAAGTCAACCAGCTGGGCCACTCCGTGGCTGGATATCAACACATTCGAAAGTTTCATATCTCGATGCGAAATTCCCCGCGTGAAGGCATAGTCCAATCCTTCCACCATCTGCATGGCGATGTCGGTTGCTTCCCTCGCATCTAGTTTTTTACGAATCTTGACGAATTCGCGCAAGTTTCTTCCTTCGACAAAATCCATCACAATGTAATGTGATTTTCCAGTGGATTGCACTTCATGGATTGGAACAATATTGGGGTGCTGAAGAATTTTACCCATGCGTCCCTCACGCAGAAAATTCTGCGTTTCTTCGGGATCGCGGCTGTAGCGACTACGAAGCACCTTCAACGCTTTTACTTCCCCGGTGTCTCGATGAACGGCACGGTAGACACGCGCAAATGTCCCTGAACCAACCAGATAAAGGGTTTTGTAGTCACCGTAGTAGAAACCGCTTCGATCCCCCCGCAACAATTTTTCCACCTGATAGTTCGTCAAGAGTTGACGACGTAAAGCGATCACGCGGAACTTTTCGTTGGATTCCTCGCGACTTCCCAGTTCGCTCCAAATTGACTCCAACTGGCGCTCATCCAACAAATTGGCGTTGATGACCCGTTGCGCAAATTGTTCGGCCGACACTTCGGACATGGGAAAAAGACATCTAAATCTATCAGGTCAGGCGTTACTGGTGGATGCCACGATTGGCGTGACTACGCCAGCGGGCGACGTGAGGGTAAGGCGATGGTAGATTCCCTGTTTCGTTTTTTGAACAGGGTGCTACCTTTCGAATAAACCGGGTAGATCCGCTACTCTCGTTCGATCTCTGCGGTAGTCTATTTGACAACATGACACAACCATTGATGACACGTTTATGGTTGCTGGTTGCCGACTTGTCAAAATCAAGGGGACCAAGTCGAGGAAGATCGATCTTTCCGGGCCCAGCCAACCCTTACTTTATGATAACGTCCTTCAACCGATTTCACAATTCAGAATTTAATGCTGTTTTCACTGAAAATACTATCTCTACTTGTCCAGAAAATTGAAATCGGGATCCATGTGCATCACAACTCGTTTGTGGTGCATGAGGTTTTACAGAAATCCAATCGGCTGAAAAGAGGACCCATCAGTGACAAATCGGCCCATGACCGTCTGGAGAAACACAGCCGCCTTATCGTCAAAGACACGACACAAGGGAAAGTGCTGCCGAGTGTAGTGCGTCCGCTGGTTTTCATGTCTCATTTTGAATCTGGTGTTTTATCGTCACGAACAGAAACTCTAGTTTTCCTCCGCGTCCTCGTCGTAGTCCAGCGAATCGTTTTCCAGGGCGTCACGCTCGCGGCGCGTCGCTTCCAAATCGAATATCAGGTATTTCATGTCGAGCCGAAGTTGGCTGAGCGTTTCCTGTACGAGCATTAAGATTCGTCGTCTGCGGAAAGTGCTTTCCGTGATTCGCTCCATGAGAGGATCCAGGCTGTCCCTCACTTCGGGAGGTAATTTGGACACGGCCGATTCCAATTCGATAATGTCGTTAGGCAAGATCGCAGCCTGTTCGGTTGATATTCGAGGCGCAGGCGTCATGGTTGTCCCTCTATGAAAACTTCCCTAATTCGGAACAGGCCGATTCGTGCACCGAGATGCTTGCTCCTGACGAGTCGGAACGACCTTAGAATCAACCTTGTAGCATTACCCCGAGACCAAAGCAGAACTTGTGCCAATTTCGAGCCAAGTGGGAGTGACCGTTGTCAAGTCGTTTTATTGCAATGGATTACAGAGAAAACTTCCAAATCGCTAGCAGATTCCGACACAGTAGGATGCTGATAAAACTCGACAGCTGATCTAGTGACGCCTCACAAATCGTTGTACAAGCCCATCCTGATTCAACGGTAAAGATCTGATCATGTTGTTGCCTTTCTGCATCATCTCCTGGAGCAGCCACGCGGGCACTCGCGCCGCTGCCGTTGGGCTTTGTTTTTCAGCAAAAAACAAGGCGCCCGTCGTTCCCACTCCGCATTCGGTAAAGGAAGAGTGTGAGGGCAATTAGAGTTTTAACGCCATGCCTAACACTCCTGGCTACAGTCTGCGTGACAGCAGTGTTGTGCGCGGAGTCGGTGCTAGAGGATTTCGAGGGGCAGCAACCGAGCTGGCAACTGGTGGAAAGCGATTGCCAGGTAAGTCTGGTGGAACACAAACGGGTATTTTCTGGCGCCCGTTCGGGTCGTGGTTGTGAACTGATGACGATCCAGGCCGATCGTGGCACTTACGTCTATGCTGGCCACCCAATTAAGTCGGCCCGCGCTATCGAGGAGCTCCAACTCGGTGTCTGGATTCGAGCCAATCGGTCAGGCCTGCAACTTCTTGGTCGGGTGGTTCTGCCTCGAAGTCTTGACCCTCGTAGTGGAAAACCTTTGACGGTTTGGATTCGTGGTACGAGTTACACCCAGGTCGGACGCTGGCAGTATTTGGTGCTGAACCAAATCACATCGTTGCTGACGCGTCAAACTCGTATGTTGCGAAATGAGTTGGGACCAGAAGTTGATGACAAAGAAGCTTTTATCGACCAGATCGCTGTCAATATTTACGGAGGCTTGGGCACCACCTCCGTGAACTTTGACGACATCTATGTGGAAAATCAAGTTGGCACAAAGAGTGTGCAGTATGGACCTTCTCCAGCCCCAGTCGCGCGCCCCGTCACTGCCCGTGAGGAGTGGTCCGACGCAAGCCATTGGACTGACCGCCGTGCTTTGAACCATCCATCCAATACGGCCCAATTGGAAGGATCGGTGTTACTGGCTGCGGGACGCCCATTGTTTCCGCGGCTGCTGCAGTACCAGGGTGAATCATTTGAATTACTACAAACTGCGCAAGTTAACGGAGTTATCCTGCCTGCTCCACCAACCACCCATCAGCTGGCCGAAGCGCAGCGACTAAATCTGTGGCTGGTGGCCCCCCCGCCTGAACTGAGAGGTCCGGATAGTCTTGGTGCCCAATTTGATCGCGTACTGGCTTGGGATCTTGGCCATCGGCTGACCTCGCGGGATATTGATGCAACCCGACGTTTGGCTGATGAGATCCGGCGTGCAGACCCTGTGACAGACCGTCCCCTCGTATGCAATGTGCAAAGCAGTCAGCTCCGTTACAGTCGGTACGCCGACGTGCTGCTGTTTGGGCGTGACGTTTTGGGCAGTAGTTTTGAACTGCGGGATTATGGCAAATGGCTGAGACACCAACAGCGACTTGCTCGCCCGGAAACACCGTTCTGGGCAGCCGTGCAAACCAACCTGGCCACTTCCGTAACCGATCAATGGTCAATGATTTCAGGTGAACGTATCCTTTCCTCTGCTGCTGAGTACGAACAGATGCGATTGTTGGCCTTATCTGGAGTTGCAGCAGGCGCCCGCGGACTATGCTACGCATCCCAGCAGTCTCTCGCAGCCGGGGATGTTTCTCGGAGGCGGTTGCTGTCCTTGGCCGTTCTGAATCAGGAACTTTCCCTCTTGGAGCCTTGGACTTCTACCGGAAAACTTGTGGCCCAGGTTGCTACCAACGATCCACAGGTACGCGTCAGTGTTCTCGCAATCGATCGCTCCCACCTGCTCCTGCCGATTCGCTATGCAGCCGGCGCGCAATACAGTGCCGGTTCAAAAACAAACAAAAAGCTCCGTTTCATTGTGCCCGGAATTCCAAGTTCCAACGAAGCCTATCTCGTGACTTCGTCAAAACTGATGCCCCTGTCACAGAAACGAGTGACGGGTGGGACTCTCATCGTCCTGGATGATTTTCATTTGGCTGCCGCCATCGTGCTTACCCAGGATCCATTGGTTTTTCAACAGCTGACAGCTCAGTTGTCAGAGCAACAGTCCAACGCAACCCGTCAGCTCCATGATCTGGCCCAAGCCGAGCTGGCTCATGTTGCGGCGACGATTTCCCAATCCGAAGCGATGCCTCTTCAAGCTCAACAGTGGTTCAGACAGGCGCAATCTGCTGCGCAACACGCGCAACAACAACTCGTCTCTGGAAACCTACGTCGCAGCGACGAAAAGTCGGTGCAAGCTCTCCAGTTGACCGGCCTGATGCGGCGGGCCATGTGGGAAGAGGTGGCCGGTCGATTCCAATGGCCGGTCGCCAGTCCCTGGCTGGTGAGTTTTGATGGGTTGCGGCTCCATTGGTCCTACACCAATCGGTTCCAAGGTTTACAAGCCGGATCAAATCTTTTGCCCGGAGGTCATTTCGAGAATTTGAACCACATGCTGGACCATGGTTGGCAACAAAACGTGACTGAACAATCAACGATTCGGTCTGACGTGGAACTCACTCCCCACGATCGAAAGTCCGGAAGTTATGCACTGAGGCTCAGAGCCTGGCCTACCGACCCTGGACAGTCTGCGCAACTGGTGGATTCAGCTCCCCTGACAATTCACAGCCCCACCATCCAAACACAGCCCGGCCAGTTGTTGCGTATCCATGGATGGATAAAAATACCAGTTCCTATCGTGGGCAGTGAAGATGGTCTGTTAATCTCCGACTCGGGTGGCGGAAACAGCCTTGCGTTGCGAATCTTAAAAGTGAGTGATACCTGGCGAGAATTCGTACTTTATCGTGCTGCAAACGAAAAAGGACATCTACAACTAAGCTTTGGACTGACTGGTCTGGGAGAAGCACTGATTGATGCCGTGATCATCGCCCCATTGGAGCGGCCAGCAGATCAACCCGCCATTTCTGGACAAGCTGACTTGGTAGTGCCCGTTTTGCGGTAAGCATTCCAACTCGATTCAAACACCCCACAGCCAATGCCAGGAAATTCTGGTTGCATGGGTTTGTCGCACCCAAGTGGCCGACGAAGGTTTCCCACACGGTGGTCGACTTCTGGTGGCGGCCAGAGCACGTTTTGTTTTAAATCCTGTCAGACGTAGTAGGCTACCACATCAAGGAAAAAGTGATTACGCTGCCTGTGAAAGCAACGACTTTGATCCCCGACAATAGCAAGTCGGAACTCTGAAATCCCTCCTGCAGCACTTACCACGTTTGTTGAGACGCAAATGGCAGTTAAGACAATCGGGGATTTTGAAATGTGCTCTCACCAGAACCATCAACTCTTCCAACCATGACACGCTCCGCTTTGCAACTTCGACAAGACGCAGTTCATATTTGGCAAGCAGGCGTCGATGCGGTTCGCAGCGAGCAATTGGTGCGCAACAACGTTCAGGTGGATGATAAAAATATTCTTGTCGCCGGGAAGTCAATCGCCCTGGAGAAAATTCGAAGAATTGTTGCCGTGGGAGCAGGCAAGGCCGGAGCCGGCATGGCTGCCGGTTTGGAGCAGACGCTGGGCGAAGAGTTGATGAGACAGAAAGATTACACTGGTTGGATCAATGTCCCGGCTGACTGTGTTCGTCAGCTGCAACGAACGACCTTGCATTCAGCGCGTCCAGCCGGAGTCAATGAGCCGACAGCCGAGGGCGTCGCCGGCACGCAAAAAATCCTGGAGATCCTCGCCACACTCACTTCGGAAGACCTTTGTTTTTGCCTGATTTCCGGAGGTGGGTCGGCATTGTTACCGGCACCGGTTGCGGGGATTCGCCTGGAGGACAAACAGACGGTCACCAGTCACCTGAGTGCGGCCGGCGCAAATATCGAAGAATTAAATGTTGTTCGCAAACAATTAAGTGCCATCAAAGGCGGAGGTCTGGCTCGACGTTGCCGAGCCAAGTGGCTGTTCTCCTTGATCATCTCCGACGTCCTGGGAGATCCACTCGATGCCATTGCTTCTGGACCGACAGCCCCCGATCGATCAACTCCGCAGTTAGCACTGGAGATTCTAAATCGATTCCAGGCGCAAGCAGCCGGAATTTCGCCGCGTGTGTTTGACCATCTGCAACAACAGAACAGCCACCCGGGTCTCTCCAGCCCAATCACATGTCAGGTCCATCACATGGTGATCGGAAATAACGCTCTGGCAGTTGAAGCGGCGGGCGTTGCCGCCGACAAGCTCGGTTATTCGCCGGCCCTAATGGCAGCCACAAAACCGGAAGGCCAAGCCGACGATGTGGGCAGACATCTGGCCAGAAAGGTACTGCAAATGTGTCATGAACCGGGTCCGGATTGTTTCATCACAGGCGGTGAGCCTGTCGTAAAACTAGTTGACGCCCAGTATCGAGGTCGAGGTGGTCGCAACCAGCAACTTGCCCTGTCGTCACTTGTAACGTTGTCAGAGCAACTCACACCGGAAGAATTGCTGATCCTGGCCGAGCGGTTCGTGATCCTTTCCGGCGGCACCGACGGTGAAGACGGACCCACCGATGCAGCCGGGGCCGTGTTGGATAAAAACGTAATGGTTCATGCTGATCAACTCGGTCTGTCTCCAAAAGATTTTTTACAGCGGAATGACGCCTATCATTTTTTCAAACCGCTCGGTGGCCTGATTCTCTCTGGACCTACCCACACGAATGTTTGCGATCTAAGAGTGGTGGTCGTAAACCGTGATGATGATTCATAACATCGCGTCTGGGGGCTACTGTTTTCCTCATTGATCTCTGCCGACTCTGTGCTGTTTTGTTTTATTTACGGGGTTTCTTTGCATGCCACAACGTGGTGTTTGTTCAGTGCAAGTGAAGCATGCGAATGTTTGAACTAAAGGCGTGAATTTACTCCCATCGTTTTTCCCGGGCCAGTGTTTAACCACGTTGCGAATCTGTTCACACGAAAAAGGATCGGTACCTGGATTTCAAGTGTCGTGGTAAACCGGGGTATCCGTGTGGGGAAAATAGACCTGGGTCCGCTTACCCGCCCGCGATGCGCGAAGTCTCGCGGTTCACGTGCAAAATTCTCTCAGCTTGGACAATCTGCCGCCCGCACTTTGTCTGTGGACAAACTGACAGCATTCAGCATCACTTGCCCTGACAGTTCTCGAAACCGTCGCTGTTGATGACGCACGTAGGGATATCCTAAGTAGGCCAGAGGATGTTGCGGTCGGGAGAAACAAACAATTTCATACCACACCGAATCGTCAGCGGAACACCATGTCACTTTGAACTGCTCTTCACCACATTCAACATGACC